>Ga0326727_10025444_pt1 | contig 11095 bp, 11 predicted proteins | sample MB2enrmetagenome_FD_207643 | JGI IMG/M metagenome (GOLD analysis project Ga0326727, IMG submission 207643) | Lab enriched peat soil microbial communities from McLean, Ithaca, NY, United States - MB29MY | ecosystem: Environmental > Terrestrial > Soil > Wetlands > Peat | place: USA: New York... | reverse complement strand
TCGACGTGCTTTGGCTTTCGGGTCCGGCAGTCGTAGCCGCCTTCGAGATCGAGAGTACGACTTCCATCTACTCGGGTCTGCTCCGGATGGCAGACCTACTTGCCCTTCAGCCGAATCTGAACATTCCACTCTTTCTCGTTGCGCCGGAGGATCGGCGTTCGAAGGTGATAACTGAGATCAACAGGCCGACGTTCTCCCGACTCGATCCGCCGCTGGTCGAAGTCTGTCGCTACATCAGCTTTGAGAGTCTGAGCGCAAAGATGACTGAGGTTGCGTCCTTCGTCCGGTATCTCAAACCAGGCTTTTTACAAGAAATCTCTGAGTCCTGCGAAGTCGAGTCGGAGTAATAGCAGGGACGGCGAATGGAGATTAAGAAAGGAGTTCAGCTAGCTCACCAGAATCGATGAGCGACTCGAAACCTCGTGTCAGGGAGCCAACCGGCTCCAGTGGCACCGCAGATGCAAGTCGAGCAGATGCCTCTGAGCAGTCCTCTGTATTGCTATTGACGAGCAAGGCTCTGGCAGGCTTGGGGTTTGCGTTCTGGTGCCAAACCTCAAGAAAATACTGTTCGTTCGCCTGCCAGCCAATAACTAGCACCCTTGTTGCCTCGGCAAGCATCTGGTTCATGAGTTTGAGGTGGTGAGCGGGAAAGACGAAGGCCGACTTGGATCTAAGAGGCAGAGCTAGAGCAGGAAAGGCGGGCATCCCATCGGGACCGAGATTGTCCCGCCATTTGTTGAACTTCGGCGGTGGCCACAGCTTGTTCAGGCCGCTTGGTGATCGTAGTTGACAGGTGTGACAGCAGACGAGGCGATCTCGCGACGGAGGGCCTCGACGAACTTCGGCATAGCGGTGTAACCCTTGATGCGCCTGAAGGATCGCTCGGCCTCGAGCATGCCGGCGGCGATCCATCGCTTCTTCATGGAACCGTCCTTCCAGCGAGTGACGCGCCCTGTCGTTCGGCGGGCGACTGAGATCATGGACTCGATGCAGTTGGTGTTCGTGAGGTTCTTCGCCAATGAGACGGTGACGCCGATGCGCCGGGCGGTGAACATCTCCTCGAGGCCTTCGCGAAGCGAGGCAGCCGCATCGGGGTGATCGGCTTCGAGCTCGGCTGCCAGGCGCTTTGCCGCCTCCAGACCCTTTGTCGGATCGGGTTGGGCAAAGATGACCCTGAGCCTGGCGTCGATGGTGCGGGCGAGGTCCTTCGGCAGGTGATCGCTCAAATTGCGTCGCTTGTGGATAGTGCAACGCTGCAGCCTGGCCGATTCGCCGAAGACCTTCTTGATGCCGGCGGCGAGCGCCTTGGCCCCGTCTATGACGCACAAGATGCCCTGTTCGAAGCCGAGGCCACGGCTGACGAGGTCGGCCAGCAATGAGGTGACGACTGTCTTGTTCTCGGTGTCGCCGAGCCAGAGCCCGACGGGGACCTTCAGACCCTCGGCGGTGATGACCAGGGCCACGACGCAGCACTGACCGGCTACCTCGAGACCGTCGATCATCAACACGGCGACGTCGAGACCGGCGAGGTTGCGAGCCATGAGATCGGCGAGGGCCTTCTCGGTGGCGGCGACAAAGCGCCGGGAGACGGCCGACTTGGAGGTGGAGCGTGACCGCTTGTCGATCTCGGTCCCGACCGGCTCGGCGACGTCTTGGTGACGGCGGGTGGCGACACCGGCCAGCATGCGCTCGACGACGAGGGCATTCAGCAGATCGGCCGAGCTGAACACCTTCCAGCTGTCCAAGGTGATCTCCTCGCCCCTAGTCGTCCTTGCTCGCGGGCGCTCGACGGTCACGAGCCGGCCACCGAGCACGACCGGTCCTTTCGTCGTCCCGTGCCAGTGGCCGGTCCTTCCCTCGGCGATCTTGGCGTGCTTCGGGCCGATCCGTTCGGCGAGCTCGGTCTCCATCATCTGGCGCATGACGACGAGCCCGGTCGCCGAAGCGAAGGCCAAGAGGCCCTCTCGCATGGCGTCGGCGACCTCGGCGAGGGCGAAGCTCGCCTCGAGAGGCAAGTTGGCCAGCTGGTCGGCCTCCGGCGTCCGCGCGACGCTCACGACAGGTACTTTCTTGTTCACGGTGGTCCCCTTCCTGTGGGTTGTTCTTGCGGAACGCCCGACACCTACCACACGGCAGGTCTCAGGCGGGGGACCACCGCCTCACTTCAACAACGTTGGGGACACGCTCTCGGGACCTGGTAGTTGGCCAGACTGGCAGTTTACGAAAGTCAGATCACCCAGCGAGAGAAGTTCAAACTTCCGCAATACGTCGTCTGCCTCGATGCCATCCTTGAGTACTCCGGGGTTGAAGATAGGGCGGCACCAGTGGACTGAGCCGTGTGGATGGAAGACCGGCGCCGCCGCTCGAACATTGACTAAAGCATCTACCGTTCGAACGTCCTGTCCGAAAACATTGGACCAGGCACGGTCCAACAAGTCGTCGTAGTTGAAGGTCACGTAGCCAACACGCTCCCCCGTGCGCTCCCGCCACAGCCGCAAGCGGTTGACTAGCTCGGCGTAGAAGTCGACGCCAGCGGTAGCCCTATAAGTTCTATACGCTGTAGTGTAAATAACATCTCTGATGTAGCAGGTAATGGCCGCTAGTTGCCTGCTCGTCGTTGAGTCGCCAACCTGTTGGTACGAGTCGAGAACCTGTTCTATATCGCCACCAGAAGCCACCTTCCGGCGGATAGGACCGATCAGTGGAGCAGCCGTACCATACGGCTCAAGGAACTCCGACCAGGCCTCATGAAAGAGCGTCCTGGTCAGCGGAGGCGTGATGTCCCTGTTAGGTATGCAACCGTACGAAGCCCCAGCACCGCAGATGACGACGAGCACAGCACCATAATAGGAGATTGGGTCATCAGTGAACACATCCGCAACAGACGGGGCCCGAACAGGCGTTCGCACATTTCCGCCATCTGAGCACGACGATTGGGTAACCTCACTGCTCAGGTTGTGCGACTGGTCCGAACAGACCGCCTGGCAGTTCGTCGGGTAGCGCACGGTGGGCATGCCTAGATGGTAGCGAGCGTACAGCCGGATGCCTGCCCGACGAGTGTCACTAAGTGGCGACGCCGAATCTGCCGATAGCTACGTAGTAGACGACTGCGCCCGTTTGGCCGTGCGCCTTACGGCGAGCAAAGGAGGCCCGATTTGCGGAGGACTTGGCTGACGAGCCTGCCGGTTGTTGCCGTCCTACTCACCTCAACCGGCGTAGCTGCAGCGGAAACGAGCAGCAACCATGGTGGTGTCGTAAATAGCAGCGTCAACAAGAGCGCCCATGTGTTGACGACGGCCGTACCTCTGATGGCAGCCGGCACCTCGACGGTGGCCACTAAGGCACGGGCGACTGTGCCGATCGGAGCACAATTGGCCGAGCTGAAGGGTTCCGACACCATAGCAGGCGATGACTTCGGCACCTCCGTGGCTATCTCGGGTACGACCGTCATCGTGGGTGCAGACGGCCACGCCAACGGCGCTGGTCGGGCGTACGTGTTCAGCGAGGCGGCGGGCGTCTGGAAGCAGACGGCCGAGCTGGTGGGCTCCGACACCGTCGCCAACGACGGCTTCGGCACCTCCGTGGCCATCTCGGGCACGACAATCGTGGTCGGCGCAGCCTCCCACGCCAACGGCGCTGGTCGGGCGTACGTGTTCACAAAGACGGCGGGCGTCTGGAAGCAGACGGCCGAGCTGAAGGGTTCCGACACCGTCGGCGGCGTCGGCGGCATCGGCGACTTCTTCGGTATCTCACTGGCCATCTTCGGTACGACGATTGTGGTGGGGGCCGGCGGTCACGCCAACAGCGCTGGGCGAGCGTACGTGTTCACAAAGACGGCGGGCGTCTGGAAGCAGACGGCCGAGCTGAAGGGTTCCGACATCATTGCCCACGACAGCTTCGGCGACTACGTAGCAATCCTTGGCACGACCATCGTCGTCGGTGCAGACGGCTACGCCAACGGCGCTGGTCGGGCGTACGTGTTCAGCGAGGCGGCGGGCGTCTGGAAGCAGACGGCCGAGCTGGTGGGCTCCGACACCGTCGCAGGGGATATATTCGGCGCTGTGGCTATCTCACCCTCGACCGTGGTCGTGGGCGCAAACGGCCACGCCAAGAATGCCGGCCGGGTGTACGTCTTCAGCGAGGCGGCGGGCGTCTGGAAGCAGACGGCCGAGCTGAAGGGTTCCGACACCACACCGGGCGATTGTTTCGGCGACTCGGTAACCGTCTCGGGCTCGACGGCCATAGTGGGCGCATACTGCATTGCCGGAAAATCCGGTGCTGCCTACGTGTTCACCAAGACGACGTCAGGCTGGCACCAGGACGCCGAGATGGAGGGCTCTGACACTGCAGACGGGGACTTGTTCGGCACCTCCGTGGCCATCTCGGGCACGACAATCGTGGTCGGCGCAGCCTCCCACGCCAACGGCGCTGGTCGGGCGTACGTGTTCGAGGCCTGATAGGGGAGCAGCATCCGTTCCTACTCAGCCGGGCGTAAAGCTAAGTGATCCACCTGATTACCGTCCCCACTTCCTAACTTTGCCGCTCAGGCAGTGCCGCTGACCCGAACAGGCCGCAGGGATGCCCTGCAGCGCACAGTGAGCCCGCAGGACAGTGGCGGCGTTCCTTCCCGGGTCGCTCGAACACGGCTTTCCTGTTCGGCGCTTTCTGACTTTCGAAATAGGGCCGTTCGGCCCTAGTGCTCGCCACTCTGCCTGCCGATAAGTACGTGGAGCAGGACTGTCTCCTGTTCGAGGGATGACGGCAGGAGTCAGGAAAGGCGCACGAACCGAGGCCTACGAAAGGCCAAGAGAAGGGGCGTCAAGATGAAGCGCATTTACGCATTGCTGTTCGCCATGTTGGCGAGCGTTGCAGTGTTCGCCCCGGCTGCGGGAGCGAGCGTAGCGAAGAATCCGACAGTCGCCTCGCTGAAAGCTGTTGTCCACCAGTACTTCGGGAAAATGAACTTTCATGACCGCCTCACCGTTACTACTTCGGAAGGTGGTGTCGATAGATCACGCCTCTTCTGGGCTGAAACTCCGCAGGTGTCAGTCGAGATCAATGAAGATAGTTCGTGGAACTCAAACAATGAAGACGTAATGGGAGTTGCCTTGTGGATTGAAGTCAAGCCGAAGAGCTTGCGTCCGAATCTCTATGCACTGGTTCGGTCGCTTGTTGGAAAGTCTGCTGCTTTGTGGGCGCAGTATGCAACGCACACCTACTACAACCACTCGAATCACTCGAAGCAGTTTGGTATTTGGAGCGTGACACGGGGAGTTCAAAAAGGCACCATCAGCCTGAGCATGATTGACACCGATCTGTACATAGTCGGGAACAAGTGATGACCACACCGAAAAAGGCTTCAAGATGGGACTTACGAACCGCCGTTCGCTAACATCCACCACCGGACCAACGAGGCTTGGTAACTTCTCACCAGGTCGTGCGACTGGCCCGAGAAGGCCGCAGAGTGAGGCTGCCCGGTAGCGCCCAGTGAGCCTGCGAGAGTGACGGTGGCTGTCGAGGAGGCGTTGCGCCTCGATGGTTGGCACTAAGTGATGACGTTGAATCTGCCGATGAATACCTGGTGGACGACTGCGCCCTGGTCGAGGGACGGGGGGCGGGACTCAAGAAAGGCAGAAATGAAAGTTAGAATGGTGGTCAGCGGGTTAGCGGTCGGGCTAGCTCTTGGTGTCGTGGGAACAGCCGCTGCGACTAGCAGCCCTCCGACATACAAGGCGTGCACTAGTCCTACGCACGTCCTGGCGGTCGAGGTTGCTGGTAAGTGTCCGGCGCATACCTCGAAAGTCAGCATTAATGCTCAAGGCTTTCGTGGTCCGCAAGGGATACAGGGTAAGGCCGGAGCAACAGGTGCACCCGGCCCTGCGGGACCTGCGGGCCCTGGCGGGGTGTCGCCGGTATGGTCCTCGGCAACAGTAACCATAAACGACTCATGTCCTAATGGTCTTACTTGTAAAGGTAGTGTGGGAGGCGGGGGTTACTTGCCTACCATAAGGGGCTCCGCACTGTACCTCATTAGGCTGTCACTGACCGGTACGGCTGTTGAGCCAGTGACATGCTACCTGGACGATGGGGTCACCATTTGGCAAGGTATTCTAAGTACACCAACAACGGGACTACCACCCTATATGCGTTCTGACGCGGACGGATGGGTGCCCAATATGTCCTGCAACGCCACTGGAAGTACCGGCCCGCCATGGCAAGTGACCGTGAGTGTTCTGTACCAGGCAATACAGGCCAATACGGGGCCGACAGGATTATACTAGAAGGCTAGACAGACCGAAATACGGGAACCAAGGAGTCTCGGTATCGAACGATTACGCCGCTCCTGGCGATGGTCAGATGGAAAGGAAGACAACCTCCAAACCAGGAAGGTGTATCGAACATTAGACCGCCCTGCAAGCTAGCGGTTCAAGGCCGTGGTTCGCCTTGATGGCAAGGCTATCGTTCCGTGGGAAAAGACAAAGACGAGGCTCTCGCCAAGCTCACTGGCCCCGTTTAAGCGCCAGGTGGTCTCCTCAAACGGGGCCTCGGTCATGACTGGTGGTCCGTGATTCGACGGTAGTTGGCCATGATCGCCAGCTTGTCGTCATCCTCGGACTCGGCCTTCTCGATCTCGATACGCAACCGGCGTCGAGCACCTTCAGTGGCGCCCAGTGACGATAGACCCGCCATAGCGGGGTTGTAGAGCGTGGTGGAGATCTGCCCGGTAGTGAGGCGGCTCCGTCAGCGCTTTGTTGAGGACATCACAGGTGATGTAAGGGAACTCCACCTCGCTCGGCTGATACAACTCGGGCACTGCGCCGGTCTGCAAGGATTCGCACAGCCGGATCAGTGAGGGTGCGCATCTAGGATGGGTTGTCATGACGTGGCGTGCAGGATTGGCGGGCGAGGCACCGGATCTGCAGACGATGGCGAAGACATTCGGTGAGGGTGATCCAACGGTGCGTGCTGGGGCAGACGATAACTACGTACTCGAATCCTCGACCTTCGACGCCTTCGAGTATGCAGCGGGGGTGAAGGCAGAGGCCGAGCGTCGGCTCGAACTGATGAATGGGGCGATGAGGGCGCTCAACGCCAACGCCGGCCTGGTCTGGCTGACCGGACGGTTTTGGGACTCAGACACTCCGCACGTAGTCGTGGTGCCCGGGACGGCTCATAGTCAGGTCACGACAACGTCGGCGGCAGTGGGAGTGGTAACGGTGGACGGACATGTGATCGATCCACCACCTCCGCCAGCCAGAGGTTGGTTTGCCTTGGCTGAATCGAATCCCAACGTGGCAGACGTTCTTCGGTTGAGGGCGACCGGCCCTCTCGATTGGGCAAATCTGTTCAAGATAGTGGAGATCATCAAGTGGGACGTCAAGGGTGCTCGGACTGGCAGCAAGGAGATTGTCAGCCGTGGCTGGGCCACACCGGCGCAGCTCAGCGCCTTTGGAGCGTCGGCCAACAGGGAGGACGTGAGTGGGGATGCAGCCCGCCACGCCCGGTTGCCGGGAGACGTGCCGACGAACGTAATGACGCTCGACGAAGGACGTAGTTTCGTTCAGGGATTAGTTCAAGCATGGCTCGGATACCTGAACGACAGAGGCGAGTAGCCCCCTTCTCCTGAGCTATGGAGGCATCCAAACTCGTACAAACAGGCAGGTGAGGGCGGCGTGAGGAAACCAAGATGGGCATAGGGGTTCGACCCGGGCCCCCCATATTCATCTATGTTGACAAGGGATGTCGTCGATGTCGTCGATGTAGTCGATCTTTCAGGGTAGAGTGTAATCTTTGCGGCCAGGAAGTAATCCTGCACTTCGCCTCCCATACCCGACTACAGCGACTACAATACCTATATATCTATATAAGAGCACGGTACGGCGGTGATAGTTCTAGCCGACCCTGTTACATGGCACTCGACTGCGGTCGACTACACGACAATGTCCGCACCCTGTTCCAGATAGTCGTCCATAGAGCCAACCTTTGGCAGGTAGCGCTCCCAGGCGTCCGCAAGATCTGCCCGCAGGTAGCCTCGGTATTGTGCCCGGTCGACATACCATCGCTGAGGCTTGACGCCATAAGGCCGGAGCATTCGCGCCAACTTCTGAGGTGTAAGCCGGGCCTCGCCATAGTCCATTCCGGACCATTCCGACTCGTCCAGTGTCCGCAGCCTCCGAAGCACTTCGTCCGTGGGCAGTCTGTCGTCGTCCGCAAACACCGTGCGCAGATCACGCAACAATCGCCTGCTCAGTCCCTCTTCGACATCCTCGCCGGCCTGGGCGGCCGTCATCACCCGGCACGCCGCGCGAGCGTGTTCCCCCCAACCGCTACCAGCGAGGTCCGCAATGGCAATCAGTGGCTCCCAGATATCGAGCTGTCGATCACCGATGCCGTCCGGCATTATCGTATTCTCAAGGTCGATTGAGTCAACGGCGAGCTTCGCCCACGCCGTCAAGGCTCCGCAGATCGCAACCGCGGTCGGCTTGATCGTGCGCTTGCGGAAGGGCTGTACGGACTCGGCTTTAGTCTTTCTTCGCATGTTGATGACGACTGCCCGATCCAGAATGGTATCAGGTGGATTGCCAATACCGGCGAGAGCAACCGCGGCGTAAGCCGGAAAGTCCATCGGGACCATGTTCGGACCGACACGACCATAGGTTGAGCCGCTCTCATAGCCGGCGTTGATAATTGCCCGAAGGACCTCGTTCTTCTCGGACCCTACATCGGTGAAGATTGCGTCGTACTCATCGAGGAGGATGGTTGGTCGACCCTGGCCGATCCGTCGCGCGATGTAGGCTGCGCTAACGTTCATGGTCAAGAGCGGAGAAGGGACGAGCAACTTAAGGCATTCGAGTAGCCGGGTCTTGCCCGTCTGCTTCTCCGGCGACTTGATGACGAGCCGTGGCGTGATATCGATGGCGTCGAGGATATAGGTGTGCGCCACCCATAAGGTCACCGCCATCAACTCGTGGTCAGAGGAGAAGACAATGAAAGATTTGAGGAAGAGATAGACCGAGCGCAAGACTTCTCGGGTGTCGTCCTCGTTGGGCGAGATCGTCGTTGTACTCATTGTTGTTCTCCTTCAGGGAGGTCCGAGGAACAGCGACCTGGCCAGGGGTCGAACCGCTATCGCCCGAACGATCTCGTCACACCTGGCGGCGTCCTTTCTAGGTGCTCGCTGCAGGATTCTTAATTGCACAAGTGTAGTTCACGCCCCAGTTCCCCTGTGCCGGCGTCGGGGCGCAGAAGGCACGGGATGCGGCTGGAGGTGCATGCTCCCGAGTTTGCCGTCGGGTGGACTTGATTCGCTTAGACGGACACCAACGAAACGGCGAACAAAGCCCGTCGGCGAGTTGTCGGCACCTTACTGGTATCAATCTGTTCGGATCGGTAGAGGCAGCAACGTAGCTCCCACTCAATCTCTCAGGGGAGAAAGTCTTGACCTGCCGACGCCAGGTCAAACGGCAGTATCTCGATCTCATAGACATTCCCGAACTCGTCGATTGTCAGATTCTCGGCCTCACCACTGGCGAGTGCCTCGTCGAGGCGGAACAGGACGCCTACCCGCTGAGGATCAAACTTCCTGCCTCGGACCTGAGCAGGACTGACGAGGACAGCCTCAACGCACTGGCTTAGAGCTGCCCTGCGGGCATCGAGTGACGCTGCCTCCCACCAGGCCTCGATAGCCTCACGATCCCCCGCAGGAATGTCCACCGAGGCTGTCTGCTCCCATGCTGCGAGCGTCTGACGAGTGGCTTCGATGCGCTCGGAGATTTCCTGCGAGAGGGTTTGGTAGACAGCGTCGTCTAGAGTCCGCTTGACGAAACGCTCTCGACTGATATCGACCAAAGCTGCCTCATCGTCTCGCAAGGCCTTCCGTAGTCCGACAATGTCCCTGTCGCCTTCGATGGGTCGCCGCTTGACAGTTGCCAGAAAGGAAATCAGACGCTCAACCACGACAGCCTCAAGGGATGCCCGAGAGACGGAGACGGCACCACACGCACCGGCTGGCCGGTCCTTGCAGCAGCGGTACCGGTAACGTCCACGGCCTGTGGTTCTGCGCTCCGTGCCTCCGCTGTGTTGAACGTACATCCGAGCGCCACAGTTCAAGCAGATGACGAAGCCAGCTAAGAGGTTCTTGACCGTGGCAGGATCTCCGCTTGGACGAGTTGTGCCAAGCCGAAGTAGCAGAGCCTCACGCTCAGCGGGGGAGATGATGGCTTCCCAGTTACCACGAGTCTCAGAGCCGTTGTGTACTCGAATGCCTGCGATAGCCGGAGCACGCAGCCACTGCTTAAGCGTGATTGCCTCCCACGTCTTGCCTGAAGCTGTGAGCGTCCCCGTCTCATTGAGCCATCTAGCCGTAGCTCTGAGGGATGATCCGTTCAGGATGCGCTCTACAACCTCCCTGGCAATCGGATACTCGACAGGATCAAACTCACGGGCCGTGGTGTAGCCAAAGCATCTCCGACCACCGTGAAGCTTGCCTTGGGCAGCCTCGGAGTCCCTAGCTGCCTTCACACGAGTGGATGTGTTCAGGCTCTCTGTCTCAGCCTGGGCAATCAGGACACCGACGATGGCCTGCCCCATCGGAGTTGATGTGTCGATGTTGTCAACGACGCTGAGAAGAGTTGCTCCGCACTGGCTCAAGCGGGAGAGGATCGGACCGGTATCCACGAAGCGCCGAGTGAGCCTGTCCAGTTTCCAGACACAGACAGCGTCGAACCGGCCAGCTTCCAGGCCCTTCCACAGAGCATCGAAGCCAGGCCGCTTGACCTTCTTGTAGGCGGATGTGTCACGGTCCGTGAAGACCTGAGCCACGGTCCAGCCTTTCGAGCCAACCAGTGACCGGCACATCGCCTCTTGCCGCTCAGGACTCTCAGACCGTTCGTCACGGTCCTGACTGATCCGACAGTAGATTGCTACTCTGACCTGCGGGTTTACTGTCATGCTCGGAGTCTACTATAAATGGGGGTACTTGAATGTTCGTCTGGGCGAGTATCCCAGCGCCGTATCGGGAGATGGGCTCGATCGAGTTCTCCAAGTTTCTCGTCACCGAGGCGGAAGTGGCGGTGTCGCCGGGAGCGGGCTTCGG
>Ga0326727_10025443_pt1 | contig 11096 bp, 8 predicted proteins | sample MB2enrmetagenome_FD_207643 | JGI IMG/M metagenome (GOLD analysis project Ga0326727, IMG submission 207643) | Lab enriched peat soil microbial communities from McLean, Ithaca, NY, United States - MB29MY | ecosystem: Environmental > Terrestrial > Soil > Wetlands > Peat | place: USA: New York... | reverse complement strand
AGCATCTTTGAAACCAGGATGGTGCCCGGCGCGGTCATGATTACCGCAGCCAGCAGGTGCTTGGCCTCCACGCCCTGGGCAATGTACATGGCCATGATGCCGCCCGAGACGTGCGCCATGCCGCTGGTCATGATGGTCATCAGCTCGCTTCTGGTCGCGCCTTTGAGAAACGGCCGGATGGTGAGCGGCGCTTCCGTCTGCCCCATGAAAATCGAGGCCGCCACATTCATGCTCTCGGCCCCCGAGATGCGCATGGTCTTGAGCATGGCCCAGGCCAGCCCGCGGATCACGATCTGCATTACCCCGATGTGGTAAAGCACCGCGAAGAAGGCGGAGATGAAGATGATGGTGGGCAGCACCTGGAAGGCGAAAATCGAGCCGAGAGAAGAGTTGGGCGTGCCCAGCGCGCCGAACAGAACCTTGGTGCCCGCGGCCGTGGAGGCCAGCATGGAGTTGATGACGCCGCCCGCCCACGACATCGCCTCTTGCCCATAGGTAAAGCGCAGTACACAGAAGGCGAAGATCACCTGCAAGGCCAGTCCCCAGCCCACCGTGCGCCAGCGAATGTGTTTGCGGTCGGTCGAGCCCAGCCAGGCCGCCACCAGCACGGCCAAAATCCCCAGTATTCCAGTGAATCGATCCAAGACTTTGCTCCTTCGGGGCTAAATATCTAGCGTAAATGTTCTCGATTACCTTACAGTACTCCGCATGAAACTCGTGTTGGGAGGCCTCGCAGATGATCATGGATAAAGCATCCATCCACTCGTTCATGGCACGGCATCGCTATGGGGTTGTATCGAGCATATCGAGGAGCGGCTCTCCCCAGTCGGCGCTGGTGGGCATTGCCACGACTGCGGAACTGGAGATCGTCTTCGATACGGTGAAGTCCTCAAGAAAGTATCCGAACCTGGTCGAACGCCCACAATGCTCGTTCGTGGTTGGCTGGGGCGGAGAGCAAACGGTGCAGTTCGAGGGCCTGGCCATGGAGCCGCAAGGCGCCGAGCTGGAGCGCTATCAGGCGGCGTATTTTGCCGTCTGGCCCGATGGACCGGCGCGCATGAGCTGGCCGGGCATTGCGTATTTCGTGGTGCGCCCCAGGTGGCTTCGCTTCAGCGACTTCGATCAGAGCCCGCCCCTGATTGAAGAGAGCGTGTTTCCCGCCGATGAGCCCGGGGGATCTCCTCTCCCTTTAGGAATCGGGCGGTGACTCAAGATACGCTTCCGCGGTCTCGCGGGTGAAGATGCGGCTCACCAGCGGCACCACCTGCGGTGGGGCTGGCGACAGGGTGATCGCTCGTCCAAGAAGGGCGACCGGCTCCGGCAGCAGCGCCGCGCTGGTGGCGTACAGCGTGGCCAGCGGCTGTCCCTGCTCCACGCGCGCTCCGCGGCGGGCATGGAACTCGATGCCGGCGTGGGGATCGACCGGCTCGCCGGCATCCTACCCCAGCGGCGAAGGCCTGTCGCTGCGGGCCCCGTCCCTTCGGGCTGCGGCGAAAATCGGGCCTTACTTCGTTGCCGGCTTCGACTTTGGAACCACCAAAGCCTTCAGCCTTCGCCTCGTCTGGCCCGATTTTCGCTTGCAGCGCCACCCGCCAGGGTAGTGTGAACAGGCCTTGGATTCATCTAGAAGGCCAGCGGCAGCAGGGCAGAAAAGCTCATGGTGCGCATTCCGCCAACGGTAGAGAAGATCACCGGCGCATCGGGCCGGATGAACTCCGCCAGCGTCTGGCGGCAGGCGCCGCAGGGCGGGCTGGCGGCGTTGGTCAGGTTGGCCACCGCCACGGCTTCAATGCGTATCTCCGGGCCGAATTGGGAAACAGCCCGCGCCAGCGCCGAACGCTCCGCGCAAAGGGTCAGTCCGTAGCTTATGTTTTCCACATTCGTGCCGGTCACGATTTCGCCGTTGGCCAGTCTCAGCGCCGCGCCCACCCTGAAGTGGGAGTAGGGCGAATAGGAGTGCAGCGCCGCCTGCCGAGCGAATTCCATCAGGCTCATCAATGCGGGCTCTGTCTCGTATTGATCGTTCATGGGCTCTCCAATCTCCTTGCCGCGTGCGTGATGAGGCTAATCCATTTCCGCCCCCGCTGTACACCGGAACTGGACGGGTCATGAGCGATCCTGGCTTTCCACCCCTTTCGCCAGAGGAAGAGCGAAAGGACGGGGCGCGGAGTTGCACCGTCCCACTCCCTACTCCCTTCCGATTACTCGCCTCACGTTTGCCTCCATCGCTCCGATAAACCCATTGAGTGGTCGCTGTGCCGGGGCTTTTCATTCCGGCCGGGCGAATGTGTGGGTGCCATGGACGAGCTGACGAGGGAGTTTCTGATCGAGAGCCTGGAAGGGTTGGACCGCATGGAGCGCTGTCTGACCGATTTGGAGGAGCGGCCCCGGGATCTCGAGTTGCTGGCGGAGATCTTCCGCTCGGTGCATACCATCAAGGGAACTACCGGATTCCTGGGCTTCAAGCGGCTGGAGAAGCTGGCCCATGCCGGCGAAAACCTGCTGGGCCTGCTGCGCGATGGCAAGCTGGCCGTGGAGGGCCCGGTGGTTACCGGTCTTTTGCAACTGCTCGACGGCCTGCGCTCGATCCTCAGGACCATTGAAGCGCAGGGTGACGAGGGCGACGGCCAGGATGCCGAGCTGATCGCCCGCATGGCAGAGCTGCAGGTCCCGGCGCGGGCGCCCGCAAACCAGCGCGTCCCCGCCGGGGCCGCCGCTCCCCAGCCGCGTGATCTGCCTGCCGGATCGCAACTCCAAACCCCGGCCTCCGCCGCCTGTGCTCCCGAGGTTGCCGACGCCCCTCCGCCGCAACCCGCCGCGGACCCTCCCGCTCCTGCGCCCCAGAATCCACCCAAGGGCGAGGCGCCTGCCTCTCGCGCGCGAGTCGGCTCCGCCGCTGAAAGCTCGCTGCGCGTGGACGTGACTCTGCTCAACCGCATGATGAACCTGGTGGGCGAGTTGGTGCTCACCCGCAACCAGGTGCTGCAAGCCACCGCGGCCAGCCCCAACCTGACCATGCTTTCCCGCCGTCTGGATATGGTGACCGCCGACCTGCGCGAGGCGGTGATGAAGGCCCGCATGCAGCCGGTCTCCAACATCTTTTCCAAGATGCCGCGCATGGTGCGCGATCTGTCCCAGTCGCTTGGCCGGCGGGTTCGGCTGCAAATGGAGGGCCAGGAGACGGAACTGGACAAGAGCCTGCTTGAGGCCATCAAGGACCCGCTCATCCATGCCGTGCGCAACGCAATGGATCACGGTATTGAGCTGCCGGAGGTGCGCCAGGCCGCGGGCAAATGCCCTGAAGGAACTCTGCGGCTGCGGGCTGCGCACGAGGGAAGCCACGTGATCATCGAGGTCGGCGACGATGGCGCCGGCATCTCCGTTGAAAAAATCCGCCAGAAGGCCATCGAGCGCGGGTTGATCACCGCCGCGCGCGCCGCCAGCCAGTCTGAGCGCGAGCTGCTCCAGTTGATCTTTGTGGCCGGTTTTTCCACGGCCGCGGCCATCACGAATGTAAGCGGCCGCGGCGTGGGCATGGACGTGGTCCGCACCAATGTGGAGCGCATCGGCGGCAAGGTCGAGATCGACTCGCGCATGGGCCAGGGAACCACGCTCAGGCTGCGCATTCCCCTCACCCTGGCCATCATTCCCGCCCTCATCGTGCGCAGCGTGAACCAGAGTTTCGCCCTGCCCCAGGGCGCGCTCTCCGAACTGGTGCATATCTTCCCCGCGCAGGCCGCCACGGCCATTGAGTGGATTGAGGGCGCGCCGTTGTACCGGCTGCGCGGCCGGCTGCTGCCGCTGGTCTTTCTGGACCGCCTGCTCACCCCCGGTGCCCAGCACAGGCCGGTGACCGAGCGGGACAACTTCATCGCCGTTCTGGACGCCGACGGCCGCCGCTTCGGCCTGGTGGTGGATGGGCTGGCCGACCCGGAGGAGATTGTGGTCAAGCCCCTCAGCGCGGCGCTCAAGGACATCGGCATCTATTCGGGCGCAACCGTGCTGGGCAACGCCGATCTGGCGCTGATTCTGGACCCCGGCGCCATCGCCGTCAAAGCGCGGGTCGGCATGAGCGCCGCAGAGGAATCCGCGCGCGAGGCCGCCGCAGAGCAGGATGCCGAAGCCGCCAAACCCGTCGAGTACCTGCTGGTTGAAGCCGCCGGACGCCAGGCGGCGGTGCCCCTGGAAGATGTGCTGCGCATCGAGCAGCTTCCCGTCTCGCGTCTGGAGTACGTCGGCTACCGCCCGGTGCTGAACTTCGATGGCCAGTTGCTGCCGGTGGAAGACGCGGGCGGCGTGCTGGACGCGGTCCTGCACGATCCCGCCGCCCGGATTGTGGTGGTGGTGTGCCGCGCGGGCAGCCGCCAGGTGGGCATTGCTGTTTCACATGTGCTCGATGTGGCCGCCGGCTGCGCCGTGTTTGAAGCGGGTAGCCGCCAGCCCACCGCCGGCGTCACGCTGCTCGGCAATCGCGTCACCGGGATCATCGACCTGGGGCGCGTGCCTCCGCTGACGGCGGTCGAAGCCCAGTCCGCCGCATGGGAGCCGATGGAGGAGGCAGTGCAATGAATGCCCGCGAGGCCTCATTCCACCGCCCGGAGAAGGCGGCGGTGGAGATCTGCTCCGTGCGCCTGGAGCGCACGCTGTTCGGCGTGCCCATCACGCACATTCTTGAGATCGTCGGCTCGGTCCGGCCGCAGCCGGTTCCCTTGGCCCCCGGTTTCGTGGGCGGGCTGGTCCACTATCGCGGCGACGTGCTCACCACGGTGAGTCTGCGCCAGTTGCTCGGTTTGCCGCCGCGCCCGGGCCCCCAGGATCTGCTGGTTCTGGAAAGTGCGGGCGGATGCTTTGGGCTGCTGGTGGATTCGGTGGGCGAGGTTCTCACCGTCTCCTCGGCCGCTCGTGAACCCAACCCCTCGATTCTGGACGAGCGCAGCCGGGCTCTGTTTGCCGGCGCTTACAAACTCCAGGACAGTCTGCTGGTGATGCTCGACCCGGAGCGGCTTGACCCCATGCGCCTGGGCGCGGCCCAGGCTGCCTGACCGGTTCTTAATGGGTGCCCCAGTGTCCCGATTTTGGGACCTGGGAAAGCAGGAACCGAAGGCACGAAATCACGCGGTCAGAGACCAGTGTGGGATTGGCTGGCGCGTTCCAATCGGTCCGGATCATGAATGTCTGGAGGTGAACATGCGGGTACTAATGGTTGACGGCTCCGGTGCGGCCCTGACCCAGAGACGGGGCTCCTTCGCCATGGCGGGGGACTGAGCCATGCACTCCGTCCCCCGGACCCGGATCCTGATTGTCGACGACTCGATCGTCATGCGCAGCGTGTTGCGCTCGGTGGTTGCCGCCGATGCCCGCCTGGAGGTGGCCGGAACCGCCGCCAACGGCGCAGCGGCCTTGAGCACCCTGGAAGCCCTGCGCCCCAACCTGATTCTGCTGGATGTGGAAATGCCGGTGATGGACGGGCTGGCTACCCTGCGGGAGCTGCGCACCCAGGGCCACAACATGCCCGTCATCATGTGCAGTTCGCTCACCCGGCGCGGCGCCAGAGTGACCATTGAGGCGCTGGCTGGCGGCGCTTCCGACTACGTCTCCAAGCCGGCCGGGCAATCCAGCCGCGAGGCGGCCATCCGGGTGCTGGCCCAGGACCTGATCCCCAGAATCCATGCGCTTACCCGCCAGGCGGCACTCCGGCCCGCGCCGCGCCTGCCTCTGATTCCGCCCCTGGCGCCGCCGCTCATGGCCTGCCCGGCCTTGCCGATTCCCGCAGCGCTGGTGATCGGTGTCTCCACCGGCGGCCCGGCTGCTCTTGATGTTCTGCTTCCGGCCATTCCCGCCACTTTCCCGCTGCCGGTCCTGGTGGTGCAGCACATGCCCGAGGAGTTCACCGGCCTGTTTGCCGAGCGGCTCAATGGCCGCTGCCCGTTGCGCGTCTGTCAGGCCGCCGAGGGCGATGCGGTGCGCCCTGGAACCATCCATATCGCCCGCGGCAACTGGCACATGGAGGTGCTGGCCCCGGCCTGTGCCGGCATGACGCCCACGCTCCACCTCAGCCAGGGGCTGCCGCAGAACCACTGCCGCCCCGCGGTGGATGTGCTGTTTCGCTCCGCCGCCGCCGTCTATGGGGCGGGCGTGCTGGCCGTGGTGCTCACCGGCATGGGGTCCGATGGATTGATTGGCTGCCGCATTGTGCGCGAGCAGGGCGGCAGCGTGCTGGCCCAGGATCAGGCCAGCAGCGTGGTTTGGGGAATGCCCGGCGCGGTGGCCCAGGCCGGCCTGGCGAACCGGGTGCTTCCGCTCCACGCCCTCGCCCCTGAAATTCTGCGCATTGCCAGCCATGTCCCCTGCGAACTCCCGGAAGCGGTCTGACCATGCAAACCACTTCCAGCGCCGATTTGAGCTACCTTCGTCAACTCGTCTTTGGCTTCTCGCAAAACGTGCTTGACCCTGCTCACGACTATCTCTTCGAGAGCCGCCTCTCCCGCCTGCTGCGCGCCCACGGCATGGCCAGCCTGCACCAGCTTGTGCGTCACCTGCGCACCCGGACCGATGCAGCGCTGGAGCGCGCCGTCGCGGAAGCCATGATCACCAGGGAAACCAGCTTCTTTCGCGATGGCCGCCCCTTCGATCTGCTGCGCGCCGAGCTGTTGCCCCGCCTCATCGAACGCCGCCTCCAGACGCGCACCCTGCGTTTTTGGAGTGCCGCCTGCTCCACCGGTCAGGAGGCTTACAGCCTGGCCATCCTGGTGCGCGAGCACCTGCGCGCGCTCAACCACTGGGATATCCGCATCGAGGGCACCGATCTGTGCGCCAGCGCCGTGGAGCGGGCCCGGGCCGGCCGCTATCACCGCATCGAGATCAGCCGCGGCCTGCCCGCCGGCTATGCGCCGCGCTACTTCGATCCCCTGGGCGACGATTGGGTGGTCAAGCCGGCAGTCCGCAGCCTTTGCACCTTCCGCCAGGCCAATCTGTGCACCGCGCCCTTGCCCTTCGGCGAGCCATTCGACGTCATCTTCCTGCGCAACGTAATGCTCTACTTCGCGCGAACGACGCGGCTCACCCTGCTGGCCCATGTGCACCGCCTGCTGGCCCCCGACGGCTATCTCTTCCTTGGATCGAGCGAGCAGGCCGCCGGCTCTGTGCTATGGAACCCGGTGCTGGCCGGCGGCACCTGTTACTTCAAGCCGAAAAAGTTGAGTTAGTGGAGTTAGCCAGCCGTCCAGTCAGTGAGTACGCTGGATCCCCCATGTCCGGCGTCCCCAGGGGAATGTCTTCGTCCGTGGGGTGAAGGTCCCGATTTTGGGACCTGGGAAAGCATGCTTCCGCTTCAACCCTCCAGCCGGGTGCCCCACCCTCGCCGCGTCGTTGTTCTTGCGGCTAGGGTGGGATAGGTTGATGCTCGCATGACGGAAGCACAAAATTGCTCAGAGGGGCGGCTTCCGCTTCAACCGATCAGCAGCTTCTCCACCTCGGCATGCAGCCGCGCCGTGATGGCGGCCTCGGTCTCCGCGGGGGAAAAGCGGATCGGCTTGCCCACCCGGATCTCGATCGTGCCGGAGCGGAACCAGCGCCGCTGGTCCGCCTTCAACTCGCCCAGGCCGCGAATGGCCACTGGCAGCACGGCTGCTCCCGACTGCTTGGCCAGCAGGCCGATTCCTCCCCGGAACCGCGCCAGCTCGCCCTGAGCGGAACGCGTCCCCTCGGGAAACACGAGCACGTTGAATCCCCGGTCCAGCGCCTCCCCGGCGTGGGCAAAGCTGCGCTGGAAGTCGCGCCTTCGCGGCAGGGGAAAGACGTTGAAAAGCTCCGTGAGCAGCAGGTATTTGAGCGGGCCGAAGAGGTCAAAGCGCCGCTGCCCTGGGCGGTGCTCGGGGTTGCGGAAGTGGCGGAAATCCTCCAGCATCTCGGCAGACATGGCCGCCGCCATCCGCCGCCGAATCGGCCCCGGCAGCGCGTATTGCACCAGTGGCCCGTCAAAGGCCGTTACGTGGTTGGCGACAATCAGCATGGGCGCATCGGCGGCCAGATTCTCCGGCGCCACAACCCGGGGATGGGCCAGCAGCCAAACCAGCGGGCGCAGCTTGACTTCCACAAAGGCAGCGCGCAACCACTGGCAGGGCTTGAGCCACGGCCAGCGCGGATAGACGTGCCGCTCCGGCGCCGACTCCGCCGCCAGGCTCAACTCAATCCCCGCTTCAGCAGCTTCTGGGTCCTGCCCGGAGAGCGCCTTCTTGTCCGCTTCTCCGCCATTCAATCTCCGTGCCCCATCCTTGCGATTCTTTTCTGTCGCAAGGGTGGGAGACCAGGCAGCCCGGCTCCCGTCCGCCTCGCCCGCCAGCAACTTGCGCAGTTCTCCCAGCGTTTCCACCTGGTCCAGCAGGCCATTGCCGGTGGGGATGCCCATCCGCTCCTCGATGGCCGCGGCCAAATGCACGCGGCCCAGGCTGTCCAGATGCAAATCCTCGCTCAGGCGCAGTTCGTCCCCGATTCCCGGCGGAGCCTCGCCCGCGATCTCTGCAATCAGCGTGAGCAGCCAGTCAGTGGAAGCCGCAAAGGCCCTGGCGCCGCCCGCGCCTCCGTTCTTCGCTGCCTGGATGCCAGCCAGCCAGGCTTCCACCTCTTTGCGCTTCACCTTGCCGGTCGAAGTGCGGGGCAGGTCCGGCTCCGGCCACAGGACCCAGCGGTTCAGCCGCTGGAAGGGCGCCAGCCGTCCGTTGGCGTGTTCGATGGCCGCCGCAGCCTGCTCTCCGGCCCCGCGGCAGGCCAGCACGGCGCAGGGCTCGGGACCCACCGCCGTCCGCATGGCCACCACCGCGCAGGCCGCAATGCCCGGCTCCTGCTCGATGGCCGCCTCCAGGTCCTCGGGGTGCAGGTTCAGGCCGGAGGCGGTCACAATCACTTCGCTCTTGCGGCCCACAAAGCGCAGCTCCCCGGTAGCCTGCGCCTCCGCCAGGTCGCCGGTTTCCAGCCACTCGCCGGCCCGCTGCCGCAGCGCCCCGCCCGACCAGGTGGCGCCGCTGATCATCGGCCCCCGCACCAGCACTTCGCCGTCCGGGCCCAGCTTCACCTCGCGCCCTGCCATGGGCTTGCCGATGGTTCCCCGCGCCACGTGAAAGGGGTGATTCAGGGTGATCAGCGCCGTGCTCTCGGTCATCCCGTAGCCCTGCACCAGCACGAACCCCAGCGCGTTCCAGAACTGCTCCAGCGGGCCGGCCAGCGCCCCGCCGCCAGAGACGAACGCCCAGAACTTGAAGCCGAACGCGCGGTGCACGCCGCGGAAGCGCCACCAGCGCTGCCAGGCCCGAATGCCCTGCGAGGCGGCAATCCGCTCTGTCAGTCCCGGCCGGCTGGTTTCCAGGTGAGCCTTGAGCAGCGCCAGCACCCTGGGCACGGCGGCCAGCACGCTGATCCGCTCCCGCCGGATGGTCTCCAGCAGCCGGGGCGCCACCAGCCGGCTCTCGAAGTGCAACTGGGCGGTAAAAATGGGTGGAACCCACAGCCCCATTGTCTGCCCGAAAACGTGGCTCAGCGGCAGCGTGTGCAGAATGCGCAAGGGATGAATCAGCCGCTCATAGCGCATATACGGCTGCGCGCCGTCCTCGATCGGCCCCACGCTGGCCAGCACGTTGCCGTGGGTGATCACGATGCCCTTGGGATCGCCAGTGGTGCCGGAGGTAAACAGAATCTCCAGCGGCGTCTCGCGGCACAGGCCCTCCACCGGGCCGGCTTCTTCCGCGGGCAGGGCCGCGGGCCAGCTCTCGAAGGCTGAATGCGGCCACTCGACAGACAGTTGGCCCAGCAGCAGCGCATCGCCCACCGCCAGCCTGGGGCGAACGTCAGACGCCACCCGCGCTGCAAAGTCGGCGCTTCCCGCGGCATCCAGCGGAACCGCCAGCACTCCGCGCAGCAGGCAGCCGTAGAAGGCGGCAATCCACTCCGCGCTGTTCTCCGCCCACAGCAGCACGCGGTCGCCCGGCCCAATCTCCCGCTGCGCCAGCAGTGCGGCAAACCGGCCGGCCAGCCGGGCAATCTGGCCGTAGGTGGTGGCCCGCCGCCGGTTGCCCTGGTAGTGGACCACCGCGACCTCTCGGTCGTGGCGGCGAAAGTCGCCGAGCAGTGTAGCCAGATGGTCGCGCATCGCAACTCCGGGAAGAATCATGGTAAGCCATGCCGCCGCCTCGCGTGTGCGCGCTATTCTCGGTGTATGCTCCGGCCCGCCGCACCCCCGGAATCCACTCCTGCGCCGGACCCGTTCGCCTGCTTCCACCCGGTCACCGCGGCGTGGTTCAAGGCTGTGTTTGACGCGCCTACCCAGCCGCAGTTTCTGGGCTGGCCGGTCATCGCCCGCGGCGAGAGCGCCCTGATTCTGGCGCCCACCGGAACCGGCAAAACGCTGGCCGCCTTCCTCTGGTGCCTGGACCGGCTCATGCTCCAGCCCGCCCACCCTAGCGACAAGGACAAAGGCGTCGCGAGGGTGGGGCACCCAGACGAATTGGGCTGCCGCATCGTTTATGTTTCGCCGCTCAAGGCGCTGGCCGTGGACGTGGAGCGCAACCTGCGCTCGCCCTTGGCGGGCATGGCCAACATGGCGCGGCGCATGGGCGTACCCTTCCGCGAGCCGCAGATCCACGTGCGCACCGGCGATACGCCGCCGCGGGAGCGGGCCCGTTTCCTGCGCCATCCGGCGGAAATCCTCATCACCACCCCGGAGTCGCTCTACCTGCTGCTCACCTCGCAGGCGTCTGAAGTCCTGCGCACCGTGGATACGGTCATCATCGACGAGATCCACGCCCTGGTCCCCACCAAGCGCGGCGCTCATCTGGCGCTCTCCCTGGAGCGTCTGGAGGCCCTGACCCGGCGACGCTTGCAGCGCATCGGCCTCTCGGCCACCCAGCGCCCGCTGGAAGAAGTGGCGCGGTTCCTGGGGGGCGTGGAAACTCCGGAAAGGGCGGAAGAACTCGGCACGCTCGCTTGCGGCAACGAACAGACGTCACCGGGGACTCAGGTTTTGAAAGGGCACGGCTTTAGCCGTGCCGCTGAGGCAGCAAAGAAAGACGCGGCTTTAGCCGCTGAGGGAGTGCAGATTGCAGGCG
>Ga0326727_10025438_pt1 | contig 11098 bp, 6 predicted proteins | sample MB2enrmetagenome_FD_207643 | JGI IMG/M metagenome (GOLD analysis project Ga0326727, IMG submission 207643) | Lab enriched peat soil microbial communities from McLean, Ithaca, NY, United States - MB29MY | ecosystem: Environmental > Terrestrial > Soil > Wetlands > Peat | place: USA: New York... | reverse complement strand
CGAAGCCGGCGCCGCCATTATCCGCGGGCGGGACGGGTGCGCCGGCGCGCAGCACCCCCCAGCCGACGCCATGAACCAATTGGATCTTCTCGTCGAGCGTCATCTCGTGAATCATCAGATCGGCGCGAGTATCAGGGTCCAGCGATCGATTCATCCAGGGCGGCGGGGGCGCGGAATGCTGAACGGCAGACTGAGAAGCCTGGGCGCTCGACGCTTGCGCTCTTGCAGCGTCAACGTGATAGAGGGCTAGAGTGAAGGCGCCAATCAATGCAATGCGGGAGATCATCAACATTGTGTCGTTATCCTTTGATGCCGAATTTCATGTTCCGATGGCCGTATTCAATGTCCGGCAATTTCAACAATTGCACTGTCAGGTTCGCTCCAGCCAGCGACGCCCTCATGCATGAGCACCTGCTTTGCATCGTCCCAATGGAGCCGGGTGATGGAGCCCGCGCCCTTCTCGTAGGCATATGTGGTGCCGTCGTCAGAGAAGAGCGTGAAGCTGGAGTCCGCGCCTGGGTAAACGCGGACTCTGGTAATGGCCTGAGGCTCATGGGTGCTTTCGACTGAAGATCCGAGCGGAATGATTGATCCGGCACGGACGAACAGTGGAATCGTGTCGATAGGAGCAGCGACAGTCACCGTTTGGCCTCCCTTCACGCGCTCGTTGGTCCAGAAGTTATACCAATCGGTTCCGGCCGGCAAATAGACCTCGCGGCTGGTCTCCCCCTGGTCGGTGATCGGCGCAACCAGAAAGGCCGGTCCGAACATGTACTCGTCGCGCAAGTCGGAGACCTTTGGATCATTGGGGAAGTCCATGAACAGTGCACGCATGTAGGGTGCGCCGGTCAGCCAGGTTTGGTAGCCCAGCGAGTAGATGTAGGGCATGAGTTGATAACGCAGACGCAGGTACTTTTCCAGAATCGGCTCGGCCTGTTTGCCATAAGACCACACCTCGTTAGCCAGGCGGCTGCCATGAGTGCGGAAAATGGGCAGGAACGCGGCGTACTGGAACCAACGGGTGTAGAGTTCCGGGTAGTCGTCGTATCCGCCCACGTTGGCGCGGGCATCTGACGGGTCCAGCAGCGGTGGGTGGGTCGGATGGTGCTCCTCGGGAAGATATTGCCAGCCGCCGGTGTCGTTGGACCAGTACGCGATCCCCGAAGCCGCAACGTCAAGCCCGGTGGGAATCTGGCGCTTCAGCGTATCCCATGTGGGATAGATGTCGGAGGACCAGAAGATGGTTCCGTTGCGCTGCGCTCCCGTGTAGGCGTCGCGAGAGAGAATCAGTACGCGCCGACCCGGCTCATCCTTGCGGAAGCCGTCGTAGAGCGCCGCAGTGTGGAAGAGTGGATACACATTGAAGAATTCCGTGCCGGGGCCAATATGGAGGTAGGCGCCGTTGGGGGGCAGATCGGGCTCCGTTTCATCGGCCCACAGGGAGTCGAAACCCTTGCTGATGATGTTGTCGCGGATGGTCTTCCAATACCACGCGGCGGCCTCGGGATTGGTCGTGTCGATGTCGGAACCGGCGCGGTCGTAAGGCAACCCGTCAGTTGGCGTTCCATCGGCCAGGTGGATGAACCAGCTATTCTTCCGAAGCTCGGCATAGAATCGGTCGTCGGGCACAAAGCGCGGCCAGACACTGATCATGGTTTCAAAGCCCATGTCATGAAGCTGCTTGTTCATTGCCGACGGGTCAGGCCAAAACCGGGGATCGAAGTCCATTTGGCCCATTTTCGTGTAGTAGAACCAATCCACCACCAGTACGTCAGCCGGCAGATGGCGGTCGCGGTAGCCCTTTGCAACCGAAAGCAATTCCTGCTGGCTGGCATAGCGCTGTTTGCACTGGATGTAACCGAAAGCCGCTTTGGGCAGAATGTGCGTGGGGCCCGTAAGTAGCCTGTAGCCGGCGTAAATCTCGTCCGCGGTGGCGCCGGCAATCACGAAGAAGGAGACACGCTTGCCCGCCTCCGAAACCCAACTGGTCTGCTCGTTGAAGCCTGGCTCGATAGTGGTCTTGGATGGGTTGTCCCACAACAGCCCATAGCCCTTGTTGGTGACCAGCAACGGCACGCAGAAACTGGGCGCGGCCGGAGCCAGATAATCGGCCCAGCAGCGGACCGCGTGGCCGCGATGATCCAGAAAGCCCTCGTGGTTCTGGCCTAGCCCGTAGTAATGCTCGTCGTCCGGCGAAGCAAAGGTCGCGCCCACCGTGTAGAATTCGGCGTCGCCAGGGCGGCGGTCGTGCTCAAGATTTGCCGTGCCTTCTTTTTGATTGGGCACGTCCTGCGACCAGCCAGTGAGCTCAAGCAGTTGTTTCCCTTCGGGGGTGCGAAAAGTGATGTGCGCGCCTGGAGTGGAGCCGTTGAAGTATTTTCCAATGTCGGTCATCGTCTGTAGTGGCGGCGGGCCGGCTGGCCGTTCGCGGTCCACACTGACGACCATCCGCGATGACCCGTACACATCGGCCTGCGCGGTCTGGCTTGCGTGCCAGCCAGCCGCGTCGGGCGCACCCAAAACACCATAGCCCGGCGCGGCCAGCGCGGATTCCCGCTGCAGGCTCAGCGTGACGCGCAGAATGTTAGGCGCGTAGGGCTCCAGCACAATCGTCTCGCCCTTGCGGTCGAGTTCCTGGCGCTGGCTGGGGTTCTGCGCCCGCGAGCCAACAGCAGTGAGGGTGATTCCGGCAACGAGTGCGAGAATGGCAAAAGACCTTTGCATAAGACAGGAATCTCCTTTCCAACTCTGCCGCCCAAATCATACCTGAGTTGTCCGAACGGCTGACATAGGCGGTTAAGGCAACGCTTGCCGCTCACTGTTTCCAGCGCCAACCGGGCGATAGAGAAACAGCGAAGACGCGGGAATTCTCAACCTATGGAACGCGGTAGAGCTGGACCCGCACGATCGTGCCCGGATTCAGCACCAGGATCTCTCCCTGTGCATCATCGTCGCCTTCGATCCAACGGGTAAGTTCCCACTTTCCGTCCACAAACTTGCCAGTCTGGACGACACCGAGTCCCACATTGGGGGGGCCGGGTGTGTTGGGAGTAAAGTCGACGCGCATGCCCCCTCCGCCGAAATAGTACTCATCGGGGCCGGTGGAAATCACAACTGCAGCCGCTTCAAGCGGCGGCAGGGGTCCTTCGGCCTGTGCTCCGGGTTGCCTGGGAGGAGGAGGTGACGCTTCCACTCCGCCTTTGGCCTGCGGGGCCAGGCGCGTGATCCGGCCTGTGTAGGTAAACGTCATGGTGTAATTGCCCAGTTTGACCTGCTTGGGCGGATCTCCCTGGACCATCCGCACTGCGGTCAAGGTGTCGGTCCCCTGGTGCGCCAGAATTATTGGCGCCATATTGTTGAGCATCTCGTATGCGGCTGCAAGCTCCGAGGGAATCGGTCTATTCCCGTCAATGCCGAACGGAGAAAAGCCGATTGTATTGTGCTTGCCGACCGCCATGATCACATTGGCCGCATCGGTTCCCGTCTCTGGAATAAAGAGCGGGTTCCCATTCCTGCTGAATCGTTCGCAAACCTGGTCAAAATACGGCAGGTAGAGATCCGGAGCAAGGATATCCACGTCCGGAGCTCCGGCGCGCCAGATGTCATGCACCTGCGGCAATGGACCGCCGCTGGGATAGGTTCCCGGCCAGGCGTGATTGGGCTGCTGCAGCCACCCGTTCACATACATGGGAATGTCATAGGACGCCTTGCCCTCGTGGACCACCTTCTCTACAAAGCGCGCATAGTTCCAGGCCATGAATATCTCGTCCGAAGGCCAGTGGAGTTGCCTCCAACTGACTTCGTGTTCATCCGCGCTCATGGGCGGGCTCTGGGTTTGAATCGGAATCTTCAGGTCAGCCGGCTTGCCGGGACCGAAGACCTCTTCCCAGGTTCCGGAGCTCTTGTAGCCATTTGCCGCCCAGACCTCACGAAACTCGGGAATGAGCGTATCCTTGTGGGCTTCAAGGTATTTCATCAGCTCAGCCGGCACCGGCCCGGCAAATGCGCGGTTCGCCGCCGGAGATCGATCGCGCGAATCCCGCAGCACACCCACTTCGTTCTCTACCTGCATCATCACCACGGTATGCCGAGCGCCATCGACTTCCTTGATATGCCGCATCAATGCCGCGAACGCGGCAGCGTCCGCATCCCGCGTGGCGTCGCCCAATGTGCTGAGCAGTTCGATGGGGCCGGAGATCGAAACCGTCTTGCCGTCGCCGATCTGAATGCGCGGAAAGCGAGTGTAATCCTTCTTCACCCAGTACGGCGCAAAACTGGAAGTGCCGTTCTTCCAGGAGCCGAACCAGAGAAAGACAATGTGCAGGTTGTTCTCTCTGGCCTTGGCGATCACGCCATCCACCTGGGCGTAATTGAAATTCCCTTCTTCCGGCTCAAACTGCGCCCAGGAGACGCCTACGAGCACGGTGTTCAGGTTGGCGGCGACAAGCCTGGGCCAGATAGGCTCCATCATAGGGAGACTGGTGGCGGCGTTGTTGGTGAGTTCTCCGGCGAGGGCCAGAAACGGCTTGCCATCCACGATCAGCTGGGTGGCGGCGCCCTGTTTCCGCAAGTGCGGCACGCCATTATCCGTTTGCGCCCCAGCCGAAATCGTCAAGGCAGCGCCCAACACAAGCAAGCTCAACGCGGATATTGCATTCATCTTCATTCGCATGTTCCACTCCTGTCTGATGGTTCAACACAGCAAGCCGTCCTGCGAGCCGTCTCCTATTCGTCTCCATCCTGCCGAGGTTGTCAGGGGTGCTGACTCCGCGGCCGGAGAAGGGAATAGAACTTTCCCGGCCGCCTTAATAGGCGCCAAGCGTGACGCGCAGCACCGTGGGCTCCTCGCCGAAACGCAGGCCATAGTCGGTAGCATCCCCATTCTGGCTGCGCAGCAGCTTGAAGACTCCGTTATCGTAAACTCCCTGTTCGACGCGCATGAACTGCCGGTGCTGCCATTTGCCGTCAATCAGGGCGGAGGGAATCTGCCCGCTTCCGTCCACGATATGCTCGGTCTTCTGTTGCTCCTCGGTACCGGCCGGGTAGAAGTCGACGGTGCAGAAATATCCGGCCACCAGAAACTGGTTCTCCCCAAGCTGGGCCACCAGAGCGCGCCCCTCCGGCGTCGCATTCCCTGCGCTGGGGGCGGGACCAAAGCGGGCTGACCCGTATTTCACCACCGCGTTCCAGGTTCCGAACCGCATTGTCTGCCGGGGATCGCCCTGGTCTCCGCCCTTGGTGTGTACCGGTTCGGCCACCGCCTTGAGCTTGCCTTCGAAATTGAGGCGGGCGATCTCCCGCTGCATCGGACCCACCAACACGAAATTCCTAGCCAGAGAAGGCACGGGTTTATTTCCGGACTCCGAGTATCCTATGCCCTGAAGACCAAGTACCGTGAAGAAGTAGCGGGTAAAGTCTCCACTGTCGGGGTCACACCCGGGACAGCCGCTCTCCGGCAGGAAGAGGGCATTGTCGTCACGGTGATAGAGATCCAATACTTTCAAATACGCGGCGGGGTCGCCCTGATAGTCATCGGGGCCCAGAAGATCGATGGCCGGCGCCGCGGCTTTCCAGATGGGAATCACATTGTCGCTGGGGCCTCCGCTCTCGTAGGCCCCGGGAGAGCCCGGCTCTCCGGGAGGGCCCGGATGGAACGGGTTGCGCAAGGCGTCGTTGACGTCCAGAGGCAGCGGATAAGCCGCCTTTCCCGCAGCCGCGACCTCGCCCACGTATTTTGCCGTCGCCCAGGCATTGAAGTACTCGTCCGCATCGGGGCCAAAGGCCTGCTGCCAGTTCGGCGATGCGGAGGTGGTTTGCACATGCATGGCTTTGAGGATCCCGGGCGGCACCGGCGCCAGGAAGTACTTCTGCGCGGCCGGCGAGAAATCGCGGACGCTCTTCCAGTTGCCGGTTTCGTTCTCCACCTGAACCATGATGACGGTGCGCTGCGGATCGGCTTGCTTCAGGTGTCCCATGACCGCCGCGAAGGCATTTTTGTCCGCTTCGAGCGAGGCGGCAGCGAACGGCGATGGCGAATCCACCGCCTCTCCATTCCTGTCGACCGAGTGGAAATAGCGGGCGGGGTCAGACAACATCCAATCGGGCATGTAGTGCTGGCTGCCGTTCTTCCAGGTGGCGAACCAGAGCAGGATGAGACGCATATGATGCTCGCGGGCCGCGCTCAGGAGCCTGTCGATCGACGAAAAATCGAACTTCCCCGGCTGCTCTTCGATCTGATCCCAATAGATCGGCACCTCGACTGTGTTGGCATGCAGATATTCCATGTTGGCCCAATCCTGGGGCTGCGGGGGCCAACTGCTCTCCAAACCCAGCTCCTGATCCTCGATACTCAAGATCAGAAATGGAGCATCGTCCACGAACAGAGCAAAGCGTCCGTCCTGCTTGACCAGGCGTGGTATCGGGCTCTCCGTGGCCTGGGCATAGAGCTGACCGGCAAGCAGAGTGGTTGCAAGAACGGTTAGTACAGCGAAAGGCATTTTCATAGTTCGCACTCCTTATTTGGATGGGCGAAAACGCCCTGAATCCAATTCACCGGCGGTCTGTGCATCCCGGCGGCGCGAACAACCACGCACCGCCGGGACCAAGAGAAACTGGAGACTGCCGCAGCCACTAATCTTGCCAAGTGCACCTGCAGCCTTAGCGGCGGACTGAAACCGCTTGCGGGTTCCGAGGCAGAGTATTGCCGTTTCATCTACATGTCTTGACAGTTCCACAGATCACTCCGGAATTGTGAATTCTCCCCCAGAAAGGGATACGGCCGATACATCGCTGCTGCGTCTGCCTGCCGTAGCGTAAGAAGGTGGCACCCCAACCAGGAGCGTTCGCCCGGAAAAACTTGCCGGGAATCAAACAAACGCAGGGTGAAACACTACCGGCTACGGCATTAAGCAACCATCTGCCACCTTGGGGGGACTTTTCAAGTAGAACACGATGTATTACAGTATGGTGAAGGGAAGGCAGTGCATTGTCTGGTTGACTAACCCATTTCGATTGTGCAGGATAGAGACGAGTAGGGGTAAATTGGAGAAGGCAGCGTGCCGGCTTCGGCTAACCTGTAGGCAAAGGCGCAAGAATAGCGTCGCTCATTTGCGCGGGGGAGAGTAAAGTGGACAATGGCCGCGGCTTACTCGATCGCAGCGCTCGAAAATGGAAAGCGGTGAGTGCCATGGAATCGACAACAAATCAGATCTGGCGCGAAGAAGTACATGGCGAAACCCGCACCCTCGATGATCTTGAAAAAGCTGCTATTCTTCACGAATTGGATGCGATCCTGAACAGTCCAATTTTTCAGCCCAGCAAGCGCTGCCAACAGTTTCTGTCTTACGTAGTCCACCACCGCCTGGAGGGGAACCAAGAGCGACTCAAGGAACGCACGATAGGAGTGGACCTCTTTCAGCGTCCTGTAGGGTACGCAACCGGAGATGACCCTGTAGTTCGGGTACAGGCTGGAGAAGTACGCAGAAGGCTGGAACAGTATTACCAGGCGACCCCCAACATCTCGGCGGTACGCGTCGAACTTCATGTAGGGTCCTACACTCCCGAATTCAAGTGGGCAAACCATGCACCACACGAGGGGCAATCGACCCCTCCTCAGGCTGTACCGGAACCTCAAGAGAATCCCCAGCGAATGGGGCACGGCCAGGAATCAACCCATATCGCATCGCCTCCGCTGGCAGATACAAAGGGTGCTTCCGGGAAGCAAAAGCGGCTTCGGTGGGTTTTGTCTGCAGTCGGCCTCGCCATGTTGGCCGGTTTGGCTCTGATCGGGTCAAACTTTTATCGCGCCAGAGCGCACCAATCGGTGTTGCAGAAGTTCTGGTCTCCCGCGCTTTCCTCTACAGAGCCCGTTCTGATCTGCCTGGCCAAACCTTCGGTCTACCGGCCTTCAATCGAGCTCTACCAAAGACATTCCAAGACTCCGGAGAAGTTTGTGGGCCAGTTCGAGAGGCTCAGTGAGAAGCCTGATTTGCAGCCAGACGACAAGCTCACGTGGAGCGAGATGGTCGAGTACCCCGACTATGGGCTCGCAGGCGGGGATGTCTCCGCGGCGATTCGGCTTTCTGCTCTCCTTAGCCAGATCGGAAAGAAGAGTCAAGTCAGAATTGGGGGCAACTACTCCTTCGAAGACCTGCGTAGCTCTCCCGCCATCGTCATTGGAGCTTTCAACAATCGCTGGACGATGCAAATGACATCAAATCTTCATTTTGCATTCGTTGATGAGGGCGACCAATCGCTCATCCGGGAGCAAGGGCCGTCAGGGCGGCGATGGTACTCAAAAACTGACTCCAACGAAAAAGCCGGGGAGGACTACGCTCTTGTTACCAGACTTGTGACCTCCAGAACCGGTCAATTCGTTGTAATCGTGGCCGGAATCAAGTCTTACGGCACGCAGGCAGCTAGTGAGTTCGTTTCAAGTCCGGAGTACCTTCAGGCGGGCCTGCAGACGGCCTCACCGGGCTGGGAAGGGAGGAACGTGCAGATCGTTCTGCAGACATCAGTCACTGACGGATTACCCGGTCCTCCTCAGGTTGTTGCTACCTACGCCTGGTAACAAACATCTGCTTCCGACCTGATGGGCTTCCGGATCCGGATTACGGAACGAAGACTTCATGGCGATGAAGAACAGACAAGATGGGAAAGCATCGGGCTCACTGCCCACGCGGCTCTCCCGTCGGCCGAAAGGCCATCCCGGAAACCGTGTCCCCCGATGCCAGCACGTCCCTCACGCGCTCCGGGTTTGCTGCGCTGCGGGCCTCTGCCTCCATCAGCAGGCGCATCGCGATCGCTGGAGCGGTTCCGGCCGGTAGCCGGAAAATCCAGGGAATATTTGCCGATGTGAGCGACTTATCATTGCTCAGTGCGACCACCGGGACAAAGCTCTTGAGCGCCAGTTGCTCAGAGAGGTGGCTGGCATCGCGATCCAGCGCCACAATCGCCAGCGCATGTTCGTCCATCAGGGCGTGAACCAGTTGGGTTGAAGCCGCGCCCCAGTTCTGCCCGCTATCCACAGGCAACACCGTCCACGCGCGCCCCTTCTGTGCTGCCGCGCGCAGTGCCGCCACCACTTCCGGCGAGTGCGCAATCTGCTCCGCACCGGGGCCGAACAGAACCACGCGCACGGGACCCGCGGGAAGATCGGCGGCGTGCGGGCCTGCATAATCGACTCCATTCTCTCCCACGCGCGCATAAGGCATGTTTTGCGCTGAAGGCTCCTGCCGCGCGAGCGGGGTCTGCCCCGCCGCGGGTGGATGCGGTGCGGCAGGCTCCTTTTCCATCCTTGCTGCGCGGTAGGTAATCGCGCCGTTCTGCACAGTGCCCAAATACATGGGAGCCACGTTCTTCTGATTGGGGTCGAAGATCATTTGCCCGGTTACGCCGTCGTATTGCTCGATATCGGCGAGCGCATCGTGAATGCGAGCGCGGTTCAGCCCGGCCTTGCAGATGGAGTCGAGCAGCGCGTTCATTGCGTCATAGGCCAGCGAGGCAAATTGCTCCGGCTTTTCATGGAAGCGGTCCTCGAAACGGCGGTTGAAATCGAGCCAGCGTGGATCGTTGCGGGTAGGGTCGTAGGGGAAGACGGCCTCGAATCCCTCCGCGGAGGGTCCAGCCTCGGCGAGCAGCTCGGGGCCCAGCGTGCGGTAGGAGCCGAAGACGCGCTGCTTCATGCCCAGGCTACGCATCTGATTCAGAATTCTGGCCGCGGGAATCTCGTCGGTCCAGAGCACGATGGCGTCGGTGCGCGACTCCTGAATGACTCGCAACTGGCGTGTAAAATCCGTGTCGCCGGGCAAAAACTTTTGCTCGATCACGACCGGATGGCCGAGACGCCGCGAAGCATCGCGAAACTTGATCACTCCAAAGCGGCCGTAGCGATTGTTGACGCGGAGCAGGGCGACACGCTTCATCCCAAGCTCGCTGTAGATGTGCCGGGCCAAAGTCAGGCACTGTACCCTGTCGTCCTGCAGGTCGGTGAAGTACCAGGGGATGTAGGTCTCGGGGATCGTGGGATCAGTCGATGCCGAGTTGACAATGGGGATCTCCGCCTTCAACGCCAGCCGCAGCGCGATGTGGGTGGACTCGGAGCTGATGGAGCCGAAGATCGCCCAGTCCTGGTCGTCATAGACCATCTTCACCACTTCATTCGAGGCCGAACCCCAGATGGTGGGATCGGTGGGCCGGTCGTCGCCATAGACCGTCTTCGCCTGCCAGTTGTCGTAATCGTTGTGCGGCATCAGGCGAAAGGGCCTGCCGCCGTAGCCGCCGTGGGCGTTCCACTCCTCGACGGCCAACTGCGCGCCGTGCAACATGCGCAGTCCGAAAACCGACTCCGGATTTTGCTCGATGGGTCCAAAGAAGCCGATGCGCACCTCGGTGAGGTTCTTCGGTTCCGGCAAGTCGCGACCGGCGCCTGCATAGATGTTGGGATGGGTGTAGTTGAGGTCGTAAGGCGAGGCAAATCTGGAATAGGGACTCAAGTCTTCCGGCTCGCCCGCATAGGGCGCGACTGCGCGGTCGCGCGGCGGAGCGGGCGGATGAGCGCCACACTCGCAGACGTGTGCGTCTTTACCCGCGGTCCGGCCGGAGTCCTGGACCGAGCTTTGACCCCTGCCGTTCGGCACGCCGCACGCGGCCCAGAGGCACGCCGCGGCCAACAACCATCCGTTGCGCATGACTGCTACTCCTCGTTGGCTGCCGCCTTGTCCGTGCGGAACATGGCGATGGCTTCAATCTCGACCAGCAGTTCGGGCCGGCAGAGGATGGCCTGGATGCCGGTGGACGCGGGCAGCGGATCGAGTCCCTGCTCCCTGAAAAACGCGGTGCGTTCCTCGTTGAATGCCTCGTAATCGCGCTCGATGTCGCGCAGGTAGCAACTGGTGCGCACAATGTCGTGCCAGGTGCAGCCTTCGCTGGCCAGCAAGCCGGTGATATTGGCGAGGGTGCGCCGCATCTGGGCGCGGAAATCGCCGATGTGCACGCTCTTGCCGTTCTCGTCGATCGATGCCGTGCCGGAGATGAGCAGAATCGTCAGTCCGTTCAGATCGATCCTCATGCCGCGCGAAAACGAACTCGGCTTGGC
>Ga0326727_10025436_pt1 | contig 11099 bp, 12 predicted proteins | sample MB2enrmetagenome_FD_207643 | JGI IMG/M metagenome (GOLD analysis project Ga0326727, IMG submission 207643) | Lab enriched peat soil microbial communities from McLean, Ithaca, NY, United States - MB29MY | ecosystem: Environmental > Terrestrial > Soil > Wetlands > Peat | place: USA: New York... | reverse complement strand
TGGTGGCGCCTGGCGCGCCGCGCGCGGAGGAGCTGGTGACGACGAACCCCGATTTCTTCGACCGCTCGCTCCCTCTCTCTGACATGCAGATTATCTCTGTTGACATCTCGTACTTTCCGGCGGTGGGAGCGGATCACGCCAACCTCAGGCAGAAAGACCTTATCAACTGGCGACTTTACGAGTTTCTGACCACCACCGATTGGCAGCACGTCGTCGCGCTGCTCAACTGATGCGCGTGCCGGATTTCAGAACTCTGATGGATGGTCCAGGTCCGGGGTCCCCGGCGAGCGAACTTTGCTCGCTGGGGTGAAGGAACAGGTCTTCGTCCGTGGGGTGGAGTTCTCGCCTTTGAAACCTCGAAGACCACGAACCTCGACCGCCCGTCTCCCTTTCTCAACCTGCCTGGGGTGGGCGTATCATTTCTGTGATAGTCGTACAACTTCGAATGAGGAGCGTCCCAATGCCTCTGTTACGGTGTACATCAGCATTTGTTTTAATCGCCTCAGGCTTTGCGGTTGTAGCTCAAGCGCAACCTGGAAAGCTCATTCCGGGAGAAACTGAAATAACCTTCATGATCGTTCGTGTCGAAGATGCAATACAGCAGTACAAACCACTGCTCGACCAGGAAGAGATTCAGTTGAGCCGAGATGCCGTTGCCAATGACCGCAAGGATGTGGACTCATTGGAAGTGGTTGTGGGGTACCTTAAAAGCAACCCTCTGGATTTTAATGGGTCGCCGGGATTTGTTCTTTATCAACGGCTGGAGACAGCATCTCGCAACGCCGCGCTGTGCGCTAGTTCCGCATTCATGCAAGCCGAATTACAAATTAAGCGCGGGAACACAACTGACGCCAGCTCTCTGCATCATTTGGCGGAAAGTTGTGTGGATGCATCCGCGTTGCTTCACGACATCAGTGAGAATGTCGGCTACAGTTTCATAAGGTATGTCGCCGACGAGAAACAAATTGCGATACAGAATGCCGAGATGCTGAAACAATGCACGGATAATTTGAGGAAGTACGACACTAGCCCGATTAAGCCGTTGCAGTAAACAGGCCCGCTCTAGACGGTTGGCCGCGTGAGGCTCCAGCCTTCCGGCTCGCGCGTGAGTTCAAACTTATAGCCGAAGCCTCGGGCGTTGTCGATGTAACGGAAAAAATCCGGCTCAAGGCAATATAAGGTACTGAGGCGAAGTGCCAGTCGCGGCACGCGTCCCAGCTTGAATCGCTCACAGTAGGTTTTGATGAGCGCCGCGCGGCGTTCCGGCTCGGTCACTTTGCTCACCGCGCCGCGCAATTGCACGCCGCGAATCTTCTTCCAGTTTTCAACGCCGCGGTAGACGGTTGCGGCGGCGCGTGGAGTTCGGGCGAGATTCAAACTGTGCAAGCTGCTCTTGGAGGAGAGCCAGTAGAGGGAGAGTTTTTCATCCACAATGTAGAAGAGCGGCGCCACGCATGCCTGGCCTTGCTCGCCGGCTGTGGCCAGCGACAAGGTTGTCTCTTCGCGAAGCAGCGCGGCAACCAGTTCGAGTTGTTTCCGCGCTCTCCGCATCGCACTTCTCCTGAATTGGGAGGGAAGACCGGTCGTTGCGAGCATTACGAATTACGCTCCCATCCATTTGCGCAATTGCCGCTGCGCGGGCCTCTCCACTAGGAGCATCGCCGCAACGGCCACTGCCAGCAGCGCCGCGTAGCTGATCCATGGATCGAAGCGCGCTACTCCCAGCCGCTCCGGCAGATGGGTGTCGTGAATCCAGTTCCACAGGTTGAAGTGCAATATGTAAAGGCAGTAGCTGGCCTCGCCCAGAAAGACCAGCGGGCGCACGCTGAAGGCAGACGCCAGCCAATTCTCCCCTGCCAGCCCCAGAACGATGCAGCCGAACAGTGGCATGAGCAGGGCGTCGTGAAGCAGGACATAGGGAACCAGCGGCCCCATATACAGAAGACCGAAGACTCCGGCAAAGCCGGCCAGCCCTAGCAGCGGGCGCAGGCGGCTCGCTCGCGGCATGAGCGCATCCAGGCCGGCCAGCAGAATGCCGAAGACAAAGCTGGCCAGGTGCGGCAGCGGCGTGTATTTGAGCGCCCACAGCCACCGGCCCCAACTGAAGCGGTCAGGATGCGCGATGCCGTCCGGCTGGAAGACAAGGTAGAGCGCGCCGGGAACCAGCCCCACCGCCCACACTCCGGCCAGCAGAAGCAGATTGCGCGATACCGTTGCCGGCCGTTTTACTTTGGCCAGCCAGGGAAAGAGAGCGTACATGAAGGCTTCGGCGGGCATGGCCCAGGCCGGCGTGTTCAGGAAGGTGGCCAACTCCGGGACCCAGCCCTGGAGCAAGAGCGGGGTCAACACCATGCCTGTCCAGAACAGGAAGTGCGTATGGGCTCCATACTCCGGGGCCACCATTCGCCAGCTCAACAGCAGACTCAGCAGGTAGACGGGATAGAGCCGCGTGAAGCGCGCCTTCCAGAAGCGCTTCGCATCCAGCGTGCCGGAGCGTGCCGCGCCGGAGTAGTTGTAAGCCAGCACATAGCCCGAGAGCAGAAAGAACAGGCCCAGCGCGATGTAGCCGGCGTTGACCACCGGCGCCAGAAAGCCAAACGATTGAGGACTGGAAAAATGGAAGAAAACGATGTTGATGGCCGCAAAGAAGCGCAGGCCCGTCAATGCATCCAGCCGAACTGGCTTTTGTGTCTCCACGGCGTAGCTTCTAGCTCCTAGCCTCTAGCTTTTAGCCTAGTGTCGGCCTGAAAAACTTCAAGATGAAACAAAACAGCACGAACGATTAAGAACCAGCTAGAAGCTAAGAGCTAATAGCTGAAAGCTGTTCTTACGCCGTCACCAGCGAGCCGACCTTTTCGCCCAGCACCACCCGGCGGATATTCCCCGGCTGGTTCATGTTGAAGACGATCATAGGCAGGTTGTTGTCCTTGCACAGGCTCACGGCGGTCAGGTCCATCACCTTCAGGCCCTGGCGCAGAATCTCCATATAGGTAATCTCGTCGTACTTGACCGCGTCCTTCACCAGCACCGGGTCGGCGCTGTAGACGCCTTCCACTTTGGTGGCCTTCAGCAGAACATCGGCCTTGATCTCCATGGCGCGCAGGCTGGCCGCTGTATCGGTGGAGAAAAAGGGGTTGCCGATGCCCGCGGCGAAGATCACCACGCGGCCTTTTTCGAGATGTCGCACGGCGCGGCGGCGGATGTAGGGCTCGGCCACCTGGTTCATGAAGACGGCGCTCATCACGCGGCAGGCAACGCCGCGTTGCTCCAGGGCGTCTTGCAGGGCGATGGCGTTGATGACCGTAGCCAGCATGCCCATATTGTCGGCGCTCACGCGGTCCATCTCTTTGGCATATTCGGCAACGCCGCGGAAAAAGTTTCCTCCGCCGACCACCACGCCAATCTCCACGCCCAGCGCATGCACTTCAACAAGTTCGCTGGTAATCTCGGCGACCTTGCCGGCATCCAGGCCGAAGCCGCGCGGGCCGGCCAGCACCTCGCCCGATAGCTTGAGTACGATCCGTTTATACATACCGTTAAGAGTATCGCATACCGGCGGCTGGTTCATCCTGCCTCACGCAATGCCAACGTAACAGCGAATGGCTCAGGATTGCGCAGCAAAACCGCATGGAGATTCCTGCCATCGGAGTGCTATAGTAATCCTGAAATTCCAGGTGGTGCAGGTATGTTCTTAAACCTCGATGGAAACGGCGAAAGCACCAACGAAAGCCTCAAATTCATCTTCTTGATGAGGTTCTTGGCTATCTTCGGCTGCTTGATAATCCTCCTCTATTCATGGCATTTCAAGGCCTTCGGCCAGTTCTATAGCGTTTTTGGCCTGGGAATTCTGGTAGCGGGAGCGGCTCTGCTGAGCGGCTTCCTGCTGGGCTTTATCTTTGCCATTCCGCGCGTGGGAGACAAAAAAGGAATAGATACAACCCAGCCGGAAGGCGCCCAGACACGGAACTCCGGCACGGAGCAAAACTCGGTACCCTTCAACGCTAACCTGGTCGAGATCTCTGATTGGCTGACCAAGATTATTGTGGGCGTCGGACTGGTCGAATTGAAATCCATTCCGGACATGCTGGGAAAGTTGTCCTACTATATAGCGTTGGGGTTGCGGCCTGCTCCAGACGCCGGAGGCGCTTCCGGCGCGGAATCCCTCTTCACCGGTCAAGCGATAGCATTGGCGATCCTCACCTTCTACTTCGCGCTGGGATTCCTGATGGGTTACGTGTGGACCATGATCTTTTTCCAGCACGATCTGCAAGCGCAAAACAAGCAACTGGAGCAGCAGAACAAAACCGAACAACTGCGCACGAAGATCGCCAACCGAATATGGCAGGCTGAGGTCTCCGTCAACGCGAACCAGCTCGACGAGGCAATGACCTCCATTGACGAGGCCCTCAAAATCGATCCCAAGAATGGCTTGGCCGTTTTAACAAAGGCCCGGATTCTCAAGCGGCAGGCCCTCAAGTCCAAGTCACTCGACAAGAACAAGATGAAGCAGGCAATTGCATGCGCCGACCTAGCCATCGCCCTGCTACCGAACTATGGTGAGCCCTACTACAACAAAGCCTGTTATGAGGCACGGCTCGACCCGAAAGGCATGAAAAGCGATCTGATCGCAAACCTCAAATCCGCTTTCCTCCTCAATCCCGGCCTGCGGCAAATGTCGAAGAGCGATGACGACTTGGTCGCACTCAAGCATGACGCTGATTTTATTAAGCTTACGCACTTAAACCAGCAGCCGCGGGCTTGACAATTCTCTGTCACGGGGCTACTATCATGAAGCAAGGTAGTACGAAGGAGTTGGACCCGATGAGAGACACCATGCCCATCAAGTAGTTGTAACTTATTTATCGCTCGAAGAGCGAAAGATATGTGCCGTCAAGATCAGGATTGGAAAGGCAGATGCAGATTGAGTTCTGTGTCTGCCTTTCATGTTTAGCGGCAAGAATATTACGCACACAAAAAGCCCGGAGCCGAAGCCCCGGGCCGTTTTCGTTTGTGAGTCAACGCAAAATGCCGCTTACTCGGCAGCCGCTTCCACGGGCTTGGTCTGCGCCACGGTCCACTCAGGCGCGCCCACCTTGAAGCGCGCGAAGCGCCGCACGGTGATATTCTCGCCCAGCTTGCCCACCTTCTGCCCGATCAGTTCCTTAATGCTGATGGTCTGGTCCTTGATGAAGGGCTGCTCCAGCAGGCAGACCTCCTCGTAGAACTTGGCCATCTTGCCCTCGACGATCTTTTCAATCACCGCAGCAGGCTTGCCGGTGGTTGCGGCCTGTGCGCGGAAGATATCTTTCTCGCGCTCCAGGTCGGCCGCGGTCACATCCTCGGGCTTCACATAGCGCGGGTCGCTGGCCGCGATGTGCATGGCAATGTCCTTCATCAGCTCCAGGAAGTCCTCGGTGCGAGCCACGAAGTCGCTCTCGCAATTCAGTTCCAGCAGCACGCCGATCTTTCCGCCGGCGTGAATGTAGGTGCCCACCGCACCCTCGTTGGTGGTGCGCGCGGCCTTCTTCTGCGCCGAGGCCATGCCCCGCTTGCGCAGCACCACAAAGGCCTCCTCGATGTTTCCCTTGGTCTCCTGCAAGGCTTTCAGGCAGTCGCCCATGGGCGCGCCGGACTTTTCCCGAAGCTCTTTCACTTGCTTGGCATCAATCTTTTCGCTCACTGGCATCTCTCTCTCTTGGTCCAGGCATGGCGTCTACCGGAGATTTCTGGGAAGCCGTTCGCTATTAGCTTTTAGCTATAAGCAAATACGCCTCGACCAGTCGTCGCGATGAACACATGCGGTCAGTTCAATCTTAAACAGCTAGAAGCTAAAAGCTAATAGCTAAACAAAAGCGTGGCGCACGACCTTCGCGGCCACGCTCTTCTCTATCATGCACAATGGTGTGCTAAAGAAAGATTACAGAGCGCCCTGGGCCACTTCAGCCTCGTCCAATGCCGCCACCGCGGCGGGCGCCTTGCGAATGCCGCCGCCCAGAGCCGCTTCCAGGTCCACGTCTTCGACCGGCGAGGCCTCATCGGCCGCAGCATCAGCGACAGGCTCTGGCAAATCCTCGGCAAAGGCCTTGTCGCCCACCAGGTTCACGCCCTCGGCAGCCGAGTCGGCAATCTTCGAGGTGAATAGACGAATGGCGCGCAACGCGTCGTCGTTGCCGGGAATCACGTAATCCACCACTGTCGGATCGCAGTTGGTGTCCACCACGGCCACCACCGGTATGCCCAGCTTGCGGGCTTCCTTCACGGCAATCGTCTCATTGTTGGAGTCGACGATAAACAGCGCGTCCGGCAGCCGCTTCATCGTCTTGATGCCGGCCAGGTTCGCTTGCAGGTGCTTGCGCTCCCGCTCCAGCTTGATCACTTCCTTCTTGGTCAGCAGCTCGTAGCGGCCATCGGTGGCCATCTCATCCAGTTCCTGAAGGCGCTTTACCGACTTCTGCACCGTCACCCAGTTGGTGAGCAGTCCCCCCAGCCAGCGCTGGTTGATGAAGGGCATTCCCGCTCGGGTGGCCTCCTCGGCCACGGCTTCCTGCGCCTGGCGCTTGGTGCCGACAAACAGAACCGTCTTGCCGCTGGCGCACAACTCGGTGACAAACTTCGACGCCTCCTTGAACAGCTTGAGCGTCTTCTGCAGGTCGATGATGTAGATCCCGTTGCGCTCGCCAAAGATGTATTCCTTCATCTTGGGATTCCAGCGCTTGGTCTGATGCCCGAAGTGTACTCCCGCTTCGAGCAGCTCCTTCATTGTGATCGTGGCCATTGGCCTCCTTCGTGGATTGCATCCGGGTGGTCGATGCCGGCGCCCGGATTGAACCCGCTATTGCGGGAATTTGAAACACTCAAATACTGCCGGTAATCTCACTTACGTTTTGCCCCTTGTCAAGGCTGACGATAGCGATTACCAATCCTGCGCCGCCATATCCGTCGATCCTGGAAACCTCAACCTTGTCCTTGTCGGCAAGCTTAATCAGGTCGCCCTCCCAGGTCTGTATGGGCTCTGACTTGCCGGTAATGAAGAGACCAAATTTTCTCTGCTTATTAGCGGATTCCATCTGGCCTCTTTCCACATAACAATTAGCGCTTCGAGAACTGGAACCTTGCGCGAGCGCCCTTCTGCCCGTACTTCTTGCGTTCCTTCATGCGCGAGTCGCGGGTCAGCAGGCCTTCGGCCTTGAGCGCCGCGCGCAACTCGGGGTTGAACTGAACCAGTGCGCGGGCCACGCCCATCTTGACGGCATCGGCCTGCGCCGATACGCCGCCGCTCTTGACGGTGGTCACTACGTCAAAGCTCGAAGTCAGCTCGACCAGAGCCAGGGTGCGCTTGGCGGCCACGCGCTGCTGCTCGGTCACAAAGTACACATCGAATGCCTTGCCGTTGACCTTCCACTCGCCCGTGCCGGGACGCAGAAAAACGCGGGCAATCGCCGATTTGCGCCGCCCCGTCCCGTAATACTGAACCAAATCTGCCATTCTCTCTTCAGCTCCTAGCTTCTAGCTTCTAGCCTCTAGCTAAAAGCCGAAAAACTCCGAATCTCAAATGTCAAAGCTAGCAGCTAGAAGCTAGCAGCTAGCGGCTGCTCTTACGCAATCTCCAACGCCACCGGCTTCTGCGCCTCGTGGGGGTGCTTGTCGCCGCGATAAACCTTGAGCTTGGTAGCCATCTGGCGGCCCATCTTGCTCTTGGGCAGCATGCCTTTGATGGCCTGTTCCAGTATCAACTCCGGCTTGCGGTTCAACACGCGCACGATCGACTCCTCGCGCAGCCCGCCAGGAAAGCCGGTGTAGCGGCGATAAAGCTTGTTCTGCGCCTTCAGGCCGGTCAGGCGAATCTTTTCCGCGTTGATCACGATTACATGGTCGCCCACGTCAATATACGGAACGTATTGCGGATTCAGCTTGCCACTCAGCACGTCGGCGGCTTTGGTCGCCAATCGGCCCAGCGTCTTGCCGCTGGCGTCCACTACAAACCATTTGCGGTCAATATCCTTGCCGCTGGGAACAAAGGTGCTCATCTCTCGCCTGCCCTCTAAAGCCTGAAAAGTCCAATAAACCCCGCGCAAAGCGCTCTGGCCCGCGCCAATCCAGCGCATGGGCCCTATTTCCACCCACTGCCAAACAAATCTGTTCGGGTGAGGAGTGCGCGCGCTGGCCCTGAAAAGGGCTCTGGCAGCGCCGGAGGCGCCAAACAGAGCGCCGTATAACTGATTCCGGCAGCCGGCAGCCTGTTCCAGCCGATCCCCTTCAGGGCATCAACCAGGCGGGTCCGGGTGAGCACACCGAGACCCCAGGCGCAACACCGCGCAAGGACTCTAGAATACCCGATTCAGGCCCCGTAGTCAACGCTCATCCCATCACTAAGATTTTGACTCCACGTTACGCAGATGCAGAGGTTGAAATTTTTCTTTGAAGATCATTCCAATGAATTGACGCACGCGCGGCTGCTCTCTGAAACATGCCCGCATGGAATATAGAGGGAAGGTTGAGTATGCCCTGGGGCGGAAGATGAGGACGCGGTCGATTTTGCCGGGAGAGAGCATGGTGGCGGGTCGAGATTTGAATCCCAGGTCCCAAAATCGGGACCTGGGGCACCGTACTGCAAGCACGTCTATGGGAAGACGCCGACGGCGCAGATCAGGTACTGCGTGTTATTGGGGGCGGCCGATCTAAGGTCAGGCAGGGCGAAGGTGGATTCGCCGTTACCGCCGTAATTAATGCCGATGAGCGAGAAGAGCGCTGTATTGCTCTCAATATTCAGAATCCTGCCATCTGCCGGGAGGTAGTTCGACGGATACTCGGTGGAGACATTGAGAAGGATGCTGCCGAGCGTGCAGTTCACCGTTCCGCCTTCACCCACATTGAAGTTGAGAGTGTTCGAGCCGAATATGCCGGTTGTGCCGGCAGGTCCGGCTGGGCCAGCGGGGCCGGTTGGGCCAGCGGGGCCGGGATTGCCCATCAAGCCCTGTGGTCCTGTGGCTCCGGTTGCACCGGGAAGGCCCTGTGGGCCTTGAGATCCTGTGGCTCCGGTTGGGCCGGGAGGGCCTTGTGCACCTGCAGGTCCAATTGCACCAGCCGGGCCGGTCGCACCAGTCAGGCCAGTTGCGCCGATGGGGCCAGCCGGGCCTTGCGCTCCTGCAGGTCCAGTTGCACCAGCCGGGCCGGTCGCACCAGTTAGGCCAGTTGCTCCGGTCGGGCCGGCGGGACCTTGTGCACCAGCGGGGCCTTGTGCGCCGGCAGGGCCAGTTGCGCCTGTCGCGCCCTTTGGACCGGCAGGCCCCTCAGGTCCGGCGGGGCCCTCTTCATTCCAGGAAACAGCCTGTTCGTTGGCGTGGCAGTCGTTGACCGCGGGAACGATGCGAACGTCGCCGGTGGTCTTGTTGTAGCAGGCATGGATCACGGTCGCTGCCGAGGCGGAGATGGCCGCCGTTGCGAGCAGCAACGAAGACGCTATTGCGGCGAGAGACTTGAGAGAAGACATCGATACCTCCAGACGGGTTGTGCTTCAGTTAGGGGAAGGCGGGGCATCGCATCCTGCGATGAAATCAGGCCAATCGGCGCCCGATTCCGCCGCACGATACATACTCCGCAAGAGTTTTGCTGTACAGTTTGTGCGCACACATGAATTGATTTCAGAGTCCGGCCAAGGGACGGTGATTCACCGGACAAGCAGAACGGTCAAGTGAATCGTTGCGGTAAACAGAGGGAAAAGATCGAAATCCAACAGCCTGGCGCCGGACTCCGGGTGATCGGGGAAAAGTCCATGCCCGTATTGCTGAAGGATTCCAATTCCGAGTTGAAGCAAACTACACTCCATATTGGATCGAATACATCTAATAAGAATTCTTTTTATTCTCAATTGAATCCAGCACGACCGGCGGGAAGGCTTGCCGTGGCCGGAGTAGCCTGATTTTCTCGATCGTGTTACTCTGGTGCTTCGCCGGGAAGGCTGGGAGTAGCCGACAGTCCTGGCAGGAGTGTGTATGGGCGTTCTGAGCAGAATCGGGATTGCGCTGGATTCGGACCTTCTCAAGCGCTTTGACCGCTCCATTGAGCGGCGGGGCTATACCAACCGCTCTGAAGCCTTCCGGGATCTGATCCGCGACCGGCTGGTGACCGAGCAGACTGCCGCGCCGGAGGCGACCGTGGTGGGCACGGTCACGCTCATCTACGATCACCACGCCCACGGCATCACCGAAAAGCTGACCGAGGCGCAGCACGCGCACCACGAACTGGTGGTCTCCACCAGCCATGCGCACCTGGACCACGATTCCTGCCTGGAAGTGCTCATTGTGCATGGCAAATCGGCCCAGGTTGCGCAGTTTGCCGATCTGCTGATCGGCCTCAAGGGCGTGCAGCACGGCCGCCTGGTGATGACCGTTCCGGCGCACGCGCTAGCGCCGCCCTCCGAAAAAGCGAACAAACACCCGCATTCGCATAAACACTGAATCCGCGGCACGTGTCAAAAGCTTCTTTCTAACGCGAATCGGAACAGAAACGGTTCGGTGGGGTGGTTCACACGTCCGAATCCCGGCGCGGCGGTTGGAGCGATTTGGTAGGTATAGGCGTAGTCGATGTCGGCATCTTTGCGGTCAAGCATATTCAAGAATTCGGCCGTAACGTGCCATTTCTTGAAAAATTGATAACCGACCTCCCCATTGAGCAACACTGTTTGACTTGACTGATAAAGTCCGTCGGACGTCAAATCGCGCGGACCAAAGTAGCGCAGGCGCAAACTCGATGAAATGCCTTGGTAATCGTGCAGTGTGATGCCCGAGGAAATTACCACCTTAACTGCTTCGGGCACAAGCTTGCCCCCCGGGTCGTTCTGTTGCGCATAGAATGAGCCAACTGGGTTGCCATTGATTGTGACGGCGCTATTTGTGACGTACTGTGTCGCATCATCCGGGTCTACTTGGGTAAATTGGGCTCTGGAGTCAGAAATGTCGAAATCAACAGCCAAATGTTCCGTTGGCGTGTAGTAGTTCGCCCATTCAAGACCATAGCGGTTGCTAGACTGTTCTGAAGCAGACGTGCCTCCGGTGTCGCCATCCTGCAACAGTTCGGAATTACTGCGGAGATACCAGAGC
>Ga0326727_10025435_pt1 | contig 11099 bp, 7 predicted proteins | sample MB2enrmetagenome_FD_207643 | JGI IMG/M metagenome (GOLD analysis project Ga0326727, IMG submission 207643) | Lab enriched peat soil microbial communities from McLean, Ithaca, NY, United States - MB29MY | ecosystem: Environmental > Terrestrial > Soil > Wetlands > Peat | place: USA: New York... | reverse complement strand
TTTCGGGAAAGGCATCGGCGCATTGGGCTGGACGGTCATCTCCGACACCTCGCCCAAGGGCATGGTGGGCATGAACGGCGCGCTCTTCAACCTCTGCGGCAACATGGCCGGCGTCACCACGCCTCTGATCATCGGATATATCGTGGGAAAGACACATTCTTACAACGGAGCGCTGCTGTTCGTCGGGTTTATCGCATTCTGCGCGATTGTGGCCTATGGACCGATTGTGGGCGAGATCAAGCGTCTGGAGCTGGCGCCCGACGCGGCTGCTGACGGAACGGCCTGAAACTGTTTAAGCTACCAATGACGACGGCGCGCGATCGGCGCCCACAAACTGCACAGGAGGTCAGGAACACATGCCGGAATGGCCGGGAAATCTGCCCCGCAATGCATTTAAACAAGCGCTCGCGAAGGGTCAGCGCCAGGTGGGACTGTGGAGCGGCCTGGCCAGCCCGATCGCGGCGGAGATTATTGCCGGCGCGGGCTTCGACTGGATCGTGATCGATGGCGAACACGGCCCCAGCGACATTCCCCTGCTGCTGGCGCAACTGCAGGCCATGCGCTCGGGCACGGCCGAGCCGGTCTTCCGCGTGCCGTGGAACGATATGGTGATCATCAAGCGGGCTCTCGATGTGGGCGCGCGCTCGCTGCTCATTCCCTTCGTCCAGAACGCGGAAGAAGCGCGCCGGGCCGTTGCCGCAACGCGCTATCCGCCGCTGGGCATTCGCGGAGTTTCCGTTACGCCGCGCGCCAACGACTACGGGCGCATCCAGAACTACCATAGGAACGCGCATCTCGACACCTGCGTGCTGGTGCAGTTGGAGACGCGAACCGCGCTCAAGGAGGTCGCGGCCATCGCGGCCATCGACGGCGTTGACGGCATCTTCATCGGTCCCAGCGACCTGGCCGCGGACTTCGGCCAACTCGGCAATCCCAAGCACCCCGACGTGCAGGCGGCGATAAAGGACGCGGCCACGCGCATACGGGCCGCGGGCAAAGCGGCGGGCATGCTGACCGGCAATCTCGACGACGTGGAGTCTCTGTTCGCTCTCGGATTCAACTTCACGGCCGTGGGCAGCGATGTGGGCCTGCTGGCGCGCACCGCGGAGCAAGTCGCAGCGCGGTTTCACAAGAGCTAGCTTTTAGCTTCTAGCTTTCAGCTCTCAGCTCCTGGTTTGTGGCTTGCCTGCTCGAATTTCCCGCCCTTTCGCCGGAAAAGTAGCCGCAGACCCCCCTTCGACAGGCTCAGGGCAGGCTTTCGGCAGGCTCAGGGCAGCCCTTCGGCTTCGCTCAGGACGATGGGGCGCGGGTATCTTGTTTTGGTAATTCTGGAACCGCGTTAGCGCGCAATCAACGCTTGCCCCAGCCACCGCCGCCGGGAGTTTCGATGAACAGAATGTCTCCCTCGAAGAGCCGGCGGTTGCATTTCCCCGGCAACTCGACATAATCGTTGGTCCCCCGCCGGGTGACCCACGCCATGCCGGCGGCGCCATCTTCTCCGCCCTGCAATCCCCAGGGCTGAAATCTTCTGCGCTCCGCAAGCAGCGTCATCTGCGCGCCGGTCAGCAACTCGATTTCGCGAATCAGGCCATCGCCGCCGGTAAACTTCCCCTCGCCGCCCGAGCCATAGCGGTAGCCGTAGCGGCGCACGCGGAATGGGTAGGCATATTCGAGAGCCTCGATGGGAGTATTGAGCGAGTTGGTCATGTGTGTCTGCACGCCGGAGATGCCGTCGATTCCGGGGCGCGCGCCCATGCCGCCGGCGATGGTCTCGTAGTAGGTGAACGGCTCGCCGGTGCGGAAGTCGACGCCGCCGATGGTCAGGTTGCTCATGGTGCCGGCGCTGGCCGCCGGAACCCGCGCCGGAACCGCCTTGGCCAGCGCCCGCAGCAGCACATCGACAATGCGCTGCGAGGTCTCTACGTTTCCTCCGGCTACGGCCGCGGGCGGACGCGCATCGACGATGGAGCCTGCCGGCACATCCAACGTCAACGGCCGCAGGATTCCTTCCGTGGCCGGCGCATCTTCCTTGAGCAGGCAGCGCAATACATAAAAGCACGCTGAGAGCGTGATGGCGCGAACCGCGTTCACGCTGCCCGAGACCTGCGGCGAGGAACCGGCAAAGTCCGCTTGCATCGAGCCTGCCGCGGGATCGAGGCGCAGGCGTACCGCGAGCTTGCAGGGATCCTGCGAGACCCCGTCGCTGTCCAGCCAATCCTCAGCGCTGAATTCGCCCGCGGGCATGGTGCGCAGTTCAGCGCGCATCAGCCGCTCGGAGTAATCGAGCAACTCCTCCACCAGCGCCTGCAGTATCTGGTCGCCGTACTTTTCAGCCAACTGCAGGATGCGCTGTTCGCCCACGCGGCAGGCGCCGATCTGCGCATCCAGATCGCCCTCGCGCTCCCTGGGCGTGCGCACGTTGAGCAGAATCATGTCGAGCATCTCGCGATCCACTTTTCCCCCGCGCACAATGCGCACCGGAGGAATGCGAATGCCCTCCTGAAAAATCTCTTCCGCCGGTCCCATCGAGCCCGCGAACACGCCGCCCACATCGGCGTGGTGGGCGCGATTGGAGACGTAGAGCGCGGGTCGGTCGCCGCCAGGCAGAAAGACCGGAAGCACCATGGTGATGTCGGGCAGATGCGTTCCGCCCGCGTAGGGATCGTTGAGAATCGCGATGTCGCCGGGCTCAAACGCGATGGCCGCAATGGCCGCCGCAACCGACATGGGCATGGAGCCCAGATGCACCGGCATGTGGTCGCCCATGGCGATGACTCTGCCCTTGCCGTCGAAGATGGCGCATGAGTAGTCGCGGCGTTCCTTGATGTTGGGCGAGAGCGCGGTACAGCGCAGGGCAGCGCCCATCTCCTCGGCGATCGAGTGCACCGCGCAATGAAAGATGGTTAGCTCGATCGGATTGGTCGCCAGCAGAATCATGCGCTCACCTCCTCGCCCACCGCAATGACCAGATTCCCAAAGCCGTCGACATCCGCGGTTGCACCTGGCGGCAGCAGCGTGGCCGCGGTGTATTCGGTAATCATCGCCGGCCCATGGATTCGATTGCCGGGTACAAGCTGCTCGCGGTGGTAGATGCGCGTGGGCTGGAATTGTCCCTCGAACCAGACCTCGCGCTCGGCGTAACAGGCGGCGCCGCCGTCGCCCCCAACCAGCTCCCGGCGCGGCGGCTCATAGCGCTCGCCGGCGGCAATCATGCGCAGCCGCAGGTTCACAATTTCGACCGGGCGCTCGACGTCGCAAAAGCCGTAGCGCTGCAGATGCAGGCGGTGAAAGGCCTCGATGGAGCGCTGGGGAGCCTGCGGATCGTAATCGACGTTCAGCTCGTACCCCTGGCGGCGATAGCGCAGATCCAGGGTGCGCTGCGGCACTCCTGCCAGGCTCTCGGCGGTAAACTCCTCCGCTCCCTGCCGCTCCAACTCCGCAAATTGATCCGCGAGGCTCAAGATCGCATCGCCCGGCAACATCACGGTGCGGGAATAATCGCGGACCACATCGGCGAGCAGAATGCCGACTGCCGAAAGCACACCGGGCATGGCGGGAACCAGCACCCGCGGAATGCGCAGAGCCCGGGCCAGCGAGCATGCGTGCAGCGGGCCGCCGCCGCCGAAAGCCACCAGCGTGAAATCGCGCGGGTCGTGGCCGCGCTCCACTGAGATGACGCGAATGGCCTTCTCCATCTGCGTTTCAACCACGCGGAGAATGCCTGCCGCGAACTCCTGAACCGTTGCAAGCGGGCCTTTCCGCCTGCGCATGATCCTCTTGGTCCGTTGCCGATTCAGGCTCACGCCTCCGCCAAGAAAGCTCTCTGAATCCAGCCGGCCAAGCAGGAAGTTGGCGTCGGTGACAGTGGCCTTGGTACCGCGGCCGAAGCAGATGGGCCCCGGATCCGCGCCCGCCGACTCCGGGCCCACGCGCAACATGCCGCCGGCATCAAAACGCGCGATCGAGCCGCCGCCCGCTCCGGCGGTGTGAATGTCGAGCATGGGCACGCCGATGGGCACGCCGGCCACCACCGATTCGCGTGTCCGCTCAGCGCCGCCGGCAGCCGCATCGGCGAGAAAAACGTCGGTCGAGGTGCCTCCCATGTCGAAGCCGATGATGCGCTCGAAGCCGGCCCAGCGCGCCATCTGGCAGGCGCCTACCACTCCGCCGGCGGGCCCTGACAGCACCGTGCGCACCGGCTCGCGCGCCGCCAGCCGCGCCGCCACAATGCCGCCCGAGGACTGCATCACATCCATGCGCCCGCCGGGATGCTGCTGGGCGATGCGCTCTTCAAGTTTGAGCAGGTAGCTTTGCATGCGGGGCGCCAGGTAGGCATTCACCACCGTGGTCGAAGCGCGCTCGTACTCGCGAAACTCGGGCAGAATCCGGTGCGAAACGGAGACGGGAATGCCGAGGCCGTTCAGGGCCGCTTCGATGCGCCGCTCGGTCTCAGGATTGGCAAACGAAAACAACAGCGAGACGGCCACTGCCTCGGCTCCATCCGCGCGAATCGCCGTGGCCAGCGCGGCCAAATCCTCATCGGTTGGCGCGCGAAGCATCTTGCCCTCGGCGCTCACCCGCTCCGGTACGCCAAAGCGCAGTTCCCTGGGCGCCAGGCACACCGGCACCGGCGCGAACCAGTCGTAGAGCCGGGTCCGGGTCTGGCGGCCGATGGCGATGGTGTCTTCAAAGCCCGCAGTGGTGATAAACGCCACTCGCGCGCCGCTCCGCTCCAGCATGGTGTTGGTTCCCACCGTGGTGCCGTGGCGCACGTTCAGGTCTTCTCCGGCGCCCAACTGCCGCAGGCCGTCCAGCACCGCCAGAGATGGGTCGGCAGGCGTTGAAAACAGCTTGAGCACCCGCAGTTGCCCCTCTGCCAGGCAAACGCAATCGGTAAATGTGCCGCCGGTGTCTATGGCTACGCGCAAATCGGCCTGGTCTCCTCAGGAATCTCTGAAAAAGGCGAGGCCTTGAAGCGGCGCTGCCGGTGACCGGGGGCCGGGACACCCACCGGTTCGGGTCGGGTCCGGTGCAGCGCCGTAAACGAAGCAGAATTAGCGCAGGCTGGCAGGGATGGGTTTCAATCCTTCCGTTGATCCCCCGGGGGAATGCAACCTCACAATAAAGACTTTTTCAGAGCTTCACTAGATACTCTAAAGCAAGGGGCGCGAAGTCAAGAAATCAAGAGGAGTGTTTTTGAACGGAATCACCAGTTGGCTGGCTGAATCCTCCGCCGAGCAGAAGCGGACGCTGCTGGCCGCCAGCCTGGGCTGGATGCTGGACAGCATGGACGTGATGATCTATGCGCTGGTGCTGGGCGCGGTTCAGCGCGAGATGCATCTCTCCGCGGCCATGAGCGGGGCCATGATGTCGGCCACGCTGGTTTCGGCAGCCGTTGGGGGACTCGGCTTCGGCTGGTTTGCCGACCGGTTCGGCCGGGTGCGAGCGCTTTCCTTCAGCATTCTGGGCTACTCCGTGGCTACCGCGCTGTGCGGCTTCACCCATACCGCCTGGCAGCTTATGGTTTGCCGCGTTCTGCTCGGCCTGGGGATGGGCGGGGAGTGGGCCAGTGGCGCTGCCCTGGTGGCGGAAACCTGGCCCGCGCGCCATCGCGCCAAGGCCCTGGCCCTGGTGCAAAGCTCCTGGGCGGTGGGATACGCATTGGGCGCTGCCGTGGTGGCCGTGGTAATGCCGCACTTCGGATGGCGCGCCGTCTTCTTCGCCGGCGTCGCTCCGGGGCTCCTAACCCTGTGGCTGCAGCGCCGACTGAAGGAGCCGGAGGCCTGGAAGCGGCAACGCGCGGCTCGAATTGAAATCGGCCGGCTGTTCCACGGCGCGCTGGGCCGCAATGTGCTCATCTGCGCCACCATGAATGCCGCCACGCTGTTTGCCTGGTGGGGACTGTTCACCTGGATGCCGCGCTTTCTCTCCATGTCGGTCGCCGAGGGCGGGCGCGGCTTGAGCATCGTCGAGACTTCAGGATGGACGATCGTCATGCAGGGCGGCACGTTTCTGGGCTACGTCTGCTTCGGGTACATCGCCGACCGCTTCAGCCGCAAGTACACCTACATCGGTTATCTGCTGATGGCGGCACTGCTGGTGCCGCTGTTTGCTTTTGTTCGCGATCCGCGAGCGCTGCTGGTCATCGGTCCGCTGGTGGGCTTTTTCGGCACCGGCTACTTCAGCGGCTTCAGCGTGATTTCGAGCGAGCTGTTCCCCACTGCGCTGCGCGGCAGCGCCATGGGATTCGTATACAACATCGGCCGCGTAACCAGCGCGGCGGGACCGTACCTGATCGGGCGATTCTCCGAGCAAAGTGGGCTGAGCGCCGCGCTCTGCATCACCTCGGCGGCGTTTCTGCTGGCGGCGCTGATCGCGACGGCTCTGCGGCTGCCGGCGGGGGATTCGGGCGCGGAGGCTTCGCCCTAGGGCCTGCTAACACTACCTGAACGGTGGCGCTGGGAGCCAATTTTTCTCAGTTCGAGGAAAGAGGAGTGACGCATACCGGGTGTCTGCTAGCGACGATTGACGAAGAAATGAGGGAAATTGGCCCCGGCCCTTCGGGTTGCGGTGAAAATCCGGCCATACTTCATTCTCGCCCTCGACGTTGGACCCGCCACAGCCTTCGGGCTCGGCTTCGTCTGGCCGGATTTTCACTCGCAACGCCATCCGCTCAGGTAGTGTTAACAGGCCCTAGGAGCGTCAGCTGTGGAAGATCGGTCTAGCTCAGAAACTCGGCGATGGCGCCAACCACGGTCTGCTGCTCGTCTTCGCGGAGTTCGGGGAAGATGGGCAGGGCAAGCACTTCGCGGGCGGCGCGCTCGGCCTCGGGGAAACTGCCCTCCGCGTAACCCAGACATTTCAGTGCCTTCTGCATGTGCAGCGGGAGCGGGTAGTAGATCTCCGAGCCGATCTTGCGCGCGGTAAGGAACTCGCGGAGCTGGTCGCGGCGCGCGCTGCGAATGACGTACTGGTGCCAGACGTGCCTGCTGCCGGGAACTTCGTGAGGCAATACCACGCCGTGGCTGGGATAAGGGCCGGTCTCTGCCAGTCCGGCGGCGTGGAACAGCGCGTGGTAGCGCCGGGCCACCGTGCGGCGAAGCTGGTTCCAGCCTTCGATGTAGCGGAGCTTGACCCCCAGAACTGCGCCCTGGAAGCCGTCCATGCGCGTGTTCCAGCCCAGTTCGTCGTGGTAGTAGCGGCGGCGCATTCCGTGCTGGCGCAGCATCCTTGCGCGCTCGGCCAGCTCCGCGGAATTTGTGGTGACCATGCCGGCATCCCCGGCGGCGCTCAGGTTCTTGGTGGGATAAAAGCTGAAGGCGGCAATGTCGCCAAGCCCGCCTGCCTTCACTCCGTCCCACTCGGCGCCCCAGGCCTGGGCGGCGTCTTCGATCAGCTTCAGCCCGCGCTCTTTTCCAAGACGGGCAAAAGCCGCCCAATCCGCGCACTGGCCGTAGAGGTGGACGGGCAGCAGGGCGCGGACGGCTTTTCCTTGCGGGCCCTCCAAAACGGCTTCGACGGCCGCGGGCGACAGGTTGAAGGTGGCCGGATCGATGTCGGCCAACACCGGAGTGGCGCCGGCCCGGAGAATGGCGCTGACCGAGGCAAAAAAGCTGAATGGGGTGGTGACGACGGCTTTACCTTCTCCGATTCCGGCCGCAGCCAGCGCCAGCCACAGGGCGTCGGTCCCGGAGGAGCAGCCCAGGGCATGGGCTACGCACAGCTGTGTGGAGGCAGACTTTTCAAAAGCGGCTACCGGCTCGCCAAGGATAAACTGCTGCGTTTGAAGCACATGCCCCACCGCCTCCAGCAGTTCCTTGTGGAGCGGCTGGTACTGGCGCTTGATGTCAAGCATGGGCACTGGCTGGGTAGCTTTGGAGGGACTGCGCGGCGGAATTGCAGTGTCTTGCACGCGGTTATTCTAGCAGCGGTAGAGTGCGTTTCGTCCCACTATGACCGGTTCAAAACCGGCCCCGGTGGAGGAGTTCGCCGCCAGCCGGAGTTGAAAAGGGAGGCAAACCGCTATATCGTTAACACATTGCGGGAGTTTGCGGCGCCGGGGGTGCCGGAGCCGTTCCCGCGGACTTGTTTTTTCACGAAAGTGCATTTCAAATCCAACCCTTCAACAAGAGAGCAGGAGATCGGCACATGGAGAACAAGCCGGCACAAAATATTCAGGACACATTTCTGAACACGGTTCGCAAGGACAAGACCCCAATCACGATTTATCTGGTCAGCGGCGTCAAGCTAACCGGAAAAATCAGGTCCTTCGACAAATATTCCGTGCTGCTGGAGAACAATAGCCAGGAGCAATTGATCTTTAAACACGCCATTTCGACGGTGGTGAGCAACCGCAGCGTGATGCACACCGAACACCGTCCGGCGGCCATGTCAGCGGGCGTCCCTGGGACTCCCGTCGCCGTGCCGTCCGCGTCTCCGGTGAGTGCGGAGCTGCGATAGAGCCCGGGGGAGCGGCCACGATTGGCAGGTGAGGAGCGCTGGACCGGCGGCGCGGGTGGGGCCGGGGTCCCCAGCGACAGGTTTTCGTCGCTGGGGTGGGGTACACCCGAGCGAGCGGTCCTGGTGGGAGTGGACCTTGCGGTTCGCTCACGCAGCAGCCGTGCCGGCCTGTCCGGCGCGGATGACGTTGTGGTGTGTCCGGACTCCGCTGCGCCGGTGCCTGAATCTTCCCGGTCATTTCCCAAAAATGGCATCGCCTCAGCGCCCGCTCAGGGACTGCCGGGCCTGGATGCCGAGGAGTCTCTCGTCGAGTTTCGGGAGCTGGTATTAAGCGCCGGCGGCCAGGTGGCAGCCGAGCTGTTGCAGCGGCGCGGCAAGCCCGACCCGGCTACGCTGGTCGGCTCCGGCAAGGTGGAGGAGATTGCAGGAGTAGCGGCTTCGGTTGAAGCCGACCTGGTGCTGTTCGACCACGACCTGACGCCCACCCAACTGCGCAATCTCGAGGCCGCGCTTCCCTGCCGGGTGCTGGACCGGACACAGTTGATTCTGGACATCTTTGCCCGCCACGCACGGACCCGCGAGGGACAGTTGCAGGTGGAGCTGGCGCAGCTTGAATACATGCTGCCGCGCCTGTCCGGCCGGGGCAAATCCATGTCGCAACTGGGCGGCGGCATCGGCACCCGCGGCCCCGGCGAAACCCAGCTCGAAACCGACCGGCGTCAGATTCAGCGCCGCATCGACCAGTTGAAGCTGGATCTTGAAGCCGTGCGCCGGGTGCGCAAACAGCAGCGCCAGCGCCGCGAGGCGGTGCCTGTGCCCACAGTCGCCCTGGTGGGCTACACCAACGCCGGCAAGAGCACCCTGTTCAACTGCCTGACCGGCGCGCAGGTGCTGCAATCGTCGCGCATGTTCGCCACCCTTGATCCCAAACTCCGCGCCATCGAGCTGCCCAGCCGGCGCAGGGTGCTGCTGTCAGACACGGTCGGCTTTATCCGTAACCTGCCCCACACGCTGATAACCAGCTTCAGGGCCACCCTGGAAGAGGTCGAGCAGGCTGAGGTGCTGCTCCATGTCCGGGACGCCGCTTCAACCTATGGCGAGGAACAAAAGAACCAGGTCGAAAAAGTCCTGGGCGAGCTTGAATCTCTTGGCAAGCCGCGCATTGAGGTGCTGAACAAGATCGACCTGCTCGGAGAGCACGAGCGCCAGGGGCTGCAGGGCCGCTGCCGGGCCGGGGGCGAGGTCGCGGTCTCGGCCCGCACCGGCGAGGGCATGAATGCCTTGCTCGAAGCCATCGACGGCGCTCTCCACTCCGACCCCATCCTGTCGGCGGAGTTGCGGGTTCCGCAGCAGGAGGGCTCGGTGCTGGCCTCGATTGAAGCGGGGATGGTTGTTCATAGCCGCGAGTACGAGGGCAACCTGGTGCGATTGACGGTGAGCGGCCCGGCGTCGCTGCTGGGACGGCTGCGCAAATACCGGCTGCGGGACGAGTGAGCGGGGTTTTCGCTTTTACGCGGGCTTTTTGCTCTTGACCAGGCTTTTTGCTTTTGAGCGGGCCGTTTGCCTTTGAGCGGGACTTTCGCTTTGAAAGGGCGCGGCTTTAGCTGCGCCGTGAATGCGGAAGATTAAATGCGGGTTTTAGTCCCCGAGGGAATGAACGTTCAGCATCTCAACTTGATCAGTGAACTCCCGAATTGTCGCGGTCAGTGCGGCGAAACCGGCGAAAGCGGCTATGGTAATCTACCGGTGTTGCCTTTAGATGCAAGTGATTCCATAACGAAGTCGTTCCTCTTGATCGCCCTGTATTTCCCCGGAAAGGCAAGAGATTGTCGGAACTGCGAATTCTCATTGCCGGAGGCGGTACCGGCGGCCACATTATTCCAGCCCTGGCGGTAGCCAACGAACTGGTCGTTCATCATGGGGCCGAAGTTCTTTTTGTCGGCACTGCCCGGGGCCTGGAAATTCGCCTGGTTCCCGAAGCCGGATTTCGCCTGCGCCTCATCGCCGTGGGTCCGCTCAAAAATGTATCGATGGTCACCCGGCTGCGCACCCTGATGCAACTGCCGCGCAGCATTGCCGAGTGCAAACGGTTGATTCGTGAATTCCAGCCCAGCGTTGTCTTTGGCGTAGGGGGTTACGCTTCGGGTCCGGCCATGGCGGCGGCGCTGCGGCTCAAAGTGCCCACCATGATCTTCGAGCCGAATGCCATGCCCGGACTCGCCAACCGTCTGGTGGGCAAAAAGGTGCAGGCCGCCGCGGTCAACTTTCCCTCTGCCGCCGCCTGGTTCAACAACTGCGAGGTAACGGGCATTCCCGTGCGGCCGAAATTCTTCACCCTCGGGCCGCCCACCGACGCCGCGCCTCACCTGCTGGTCTTTGGCGGTTCGCTGGGCGCGCGCATCTTCAATAACCATCTGCCCGCGATCATGCCGGCGCTGCTCGATGCCGTTCCCGGGCTGACGGTTCTGCACCAGTGCGGCGCGCGCCACCTTGAGATCACTGAAGCTGCCTACGCCGCCAGTGGCGCTGATCCGTCACGCTGGCAGGTGTGCGCCTTCATCGACGATATGCCTTCGCGCTTTGCCACTGCGCACCTGGTGCTGTCGCGCAGCGGGGCGTCCACGGTGGCCGAACTGGCC
>Ga0326727_10025433_pt1 | contig 11100 bp, 7 predicted proteins | sample MB2enrmetagenome_FD_207643 | JGI IMG/M metagenome (GOLD analysis project Ga0326727, IMG submission 207643) | Lab enriched peat soil microbial communities from McLean, Ithaca, NY, United States - MB29MY | ecosystem: Environmental > Terrestrial > Soil > Wetlands > Peat | place: USA: New York... | reverse complement strand
GGGGATGCAAATCACTGAACTTTCCGAGGAACTGCGGTACAACTTGACGGGAGTGATTCGACCTCCCGGGCCCCGGCCATCTTATGATGAGTAAGATGATGCACGTCAAATTATGAAATGACAAAATATCCGTTTCCGCAGCTCAAGCGTTGGTCCTGAAGGTCGCTAATCTCCGCTAACAATTTGAATAATCAGCATTTACCCTTCGACTCACGCTCTAACCACTTGGGGCAGGGATATTCGCCGTTCAATGAAAAAAAATATACATTGCTATTCGTCAAGTAGCATTATGCCGGACGTCAGACTGAGGCAGTCTTCATCGGAAAGCTTCGATGTGTTCTGTTGTGGGGAGATTCAGGGATTAGCCAGGTATCCATTTTCATCTAGCACTGGTTTATGCGGAGGAGCGTTGATCACTGAAATAAAAGGCGCGTTCGTATATCCCTGCCCTAAGTCCCCATCTTTGATTTCCAGACGAGGTGACACATGAGTACTGTTCCTTTCAATGAAACGCTCCAGGGTAGCGGCGGCTTGATTCAAATTTCGTCGAAAGAGGAGCTGATCCGCCAAAAGCTTGAGGACGAAAGACGGCGCCTCGAAAAAGAGGCGGGCCTCGAGAAGCGGGCGGTGCAGCAGTTCCACAAACCCATCGAGCGCGCTTTCACCAAGTCACAGCGCGATCAGACCACCATTCTCTTTGGCGGCCTCACCTGGAAGCACGAAAAGCTGATCCATGGCGCGCTGGAAAGCCTCGGCTACAAGTGCGAGGCGGTCCCTGTGCCCAACAAGCGGGCTTTCCAGTTGGGCAAAGAGTATGGCAACAATGGCCAATGCAACCCCACGTATTTCACCGTCGGCAATCTCGTGCAGTTTGTGCAGAGCCTGGAGGAGAAGGGCCTGACCAAGCAGGAAATCATCGACCGATATGTCTTCATCACGGCGGGCGCGTGCGGGCCCTGCCGCTTTGGAATGTATGAGGCCGAGTATCGGCTAGCGTTGCGTAACTCGGGCTTCGACGGCTTCCGCGTGCTGCTGTTTCAGCAGTCGGGCGGCCTCAACCAGGCGGAAGCCGAGGCCGGCCTGGAAATGAACCTCGACTTCTTCCTGAACATCCTCAACGCCATGAACATCGGCGACATCATCAATGACGTGGCCTATCAGATTCGTCCTTTCGAAGTGAATCCCGGCGAAACGGATCGCGTCCTGGATGAGAGCATGGACATGCTGCACGAGGTCATGCGCCGCAAGCGTCCCTGGACGCTGGAAGGGAAGCTCGCCTCGCTGCTGGGGAAGACGAACTTTGCCGGAACCGCGGAGTATCTGGGCAAATTCCTGAACCAGCTTTACGGCGACGATTACACCTCGGCCTTGAACGAAGTTCGCGACCGTTTTAATGCCATCCCCATTGACCGCACGCGCGTGAAGCCGATCGTGAAGATCACCGGCGAATTCTGGGCGCAAACCACTGAGGGCGACGGCAACTTCAATATGTTCCGCTTCCTCGAGAAGGAAGGGGCGCAGGTCCTGGTGGAGCCCATCGGCACCTGGATCATGTACATGATTCACCAAGCCAAGCAGCAGATCCGCGACCAGCGCGGATTGGATTTGATTCAGAAGGGCGTTCCCAAATGGAACCTCAAGCAGGTTTTTGGCAGCCACTTGAATACGCAGCAGCGGCTGGCCAAGCTGACCGTGGCGGAAGGCATCTTCAAGCGCGAATACCACCGCTTGATTGACGCCCTGGGCGGCATTGCGCATCACCTGACCGACCAGTACGAACTGCAACGCCTCGGCCATCCCTTCTACAATTCGCGGGCGGGCGGCGGCGAAGGCCACTTGGAAGTCGCCAAGAACATTTACTACTCGAACAAAGATCTTGCCCACATGGTCCTCAGCCTGAAGCCCTTCGGCTGCATGCCCTCCACGCAGTCCGACGGCGCGCAGTCTGCGGTGGTTTCAACATACAAGGATATGATCTTCATCCCGGTCGAAACCTCCGGTGAAGGCGATGTGAACGCACACAGCCGCGTGCAAATGGCGTTGGGCGAAGCGAAGGTTCGCGCCAAGAACGAAATCAAGCGGGTGCTCGACGAGACGGGCACGACGCTCGAGGATGTGCGCGCCTATGTGCAGGACCATCCCGAAATGCAGCGGTCCACGTACGAGTTTGGGCACAAAAAGGGCGTGGTGGGAGTGGCGGCAAACTTCGTGCTCCACGCCGCTGAACGCATGAAAGCCGAGAGCCGGGAGATGGTGGTGGTCTGAGCCATTCATGGATTTGTGATTGGTGATGTGTGATTGGTGATTTCCGGAATATGGAATTTGCCAATTGCCTCCCGTCTGCACCAAATTAGGTTATAGTGGGATGAAGGGTGTTCAACCCTAGGGCGAAGTGGAACCATGAAGAAGCGTAGCAGACCTGTTTTGCAGGTCCGCGGCTCGTCCTCGACGGGCATGGAAGGTGCTTGTAGCGCCGACCTTTAGGCCGGCATGTGCTGACCTCATGGTCAGCGTCACATTCAAGTGATTGCCACAGGCGTATCAAGTGAGGGGAGCCCGACATTTCGCATTCGTCGCCGCCGTAATTGCCTTGTCGGCCGAAATGGTCACTCCCGCCAATGGCCAAGTGATCGTCGATCGAACGAAGCGTATAGCAGTTTCACCCATGCGACATGTTTTGATCCTGGCGCCGCTGGTCGATTTCAGCAAGATCAGGATCACCCTCGCGAAGTCGGAGCAGGCTGATTCTCCGGGGGCGGCAGGGCTCGTAGCCAATACGTTATTCCGTACCTTGACCGAACTGTTCACGCTGAAGGGTATCGAGGTCTCCGATGCGGCTTTCGACAGCGGTGATCCGGATAAGGACTCGAAAACTTCAGCGAGTTCGAAGATCGAAGAAGCGTTTGGAGCGTTCGTCAAGCAAACGAGCCCTCGTGGAGAGGATTCTTATTCTTTTCGTGACGGGGCTCAGCATTACCGGGTCGAGCGGGAATTGCTCGAAGAACTCGATCATGTCGACATTGTCATTTTGACTTACGCGACGGGCGCAGCTTATAGCGAGAGCTCTGGCATGACGGTTCTGGAAGGGATCGCTGCGCTCGGTGGGGATGCAGGAGGCGGTGCGTCCGATTGGCTTAGCGTGCATATCGCGGTCATCGACACGCGAAGTGGAATGACCATGTACTATTTGAAGTCCGACATTCCCGGTAACTTTATCAAGAAACCAGATCGAATGTCCTCTCCGGTCCGGGAGGGACTTAAACCGTTCTTTCGGCATTTGGCGCTATCGAAAGAGTCCCACAGAAGACGTGGGCTATAAAACCGTCTAAGGAGGAAGCTACATGGCAGTCAAACCAGTTTCAGAAGGCGACCACACCATTACGGCTCACTTGTCGGTACGTGATGCGTCCAAGGCAATTGAGTTTTACCAGAAGGCCTTTGGCGCACAGGTGTTGTTCGTCCACAAAATGCCTGATGGCAAAGTGATGCACGCCACACTGAAGATTGGCGATTCAAGACTGATGCTCGCCGACGAATTCCCCGGCATGGGCACGAAAGCCCCTCAGACGCTGGGCGGTAGCCCGGTGGTGCTCAATATCTATGTCGAGGACGTTGATACCTTGTTCAAACAAGCGGTCGCGGCCGGGGCCAAGGTAACCATGCCGCTGGCAAACCAATTTTGGGGTGATCGTTACGGCCAGATTGTTGACCCCTTCGGCCACTCGTGGGCGCTGGGGTCCCACGTTGAGGATGTGGCCCCGGAAGAGATGGAACGGCGAGCCAATGCCATTTTCGGCGAGATGTCGAAAAAGGCGCAAGCGTAAGTATAGTGTGTACGAAATGCCCGGCCCAGGTCGTAGGGGTACGGCTTGCCGTACCCTCCTGGTTGGTCGCGCGATAGAAATGAAGAGGGTACGGCAAGCCGTACCCCTACAACTTGGACTCGAACCCCCACGGGGTTCAAATTGAGGAAAAGCTGTAGCGTCGATCTCCGATCGACGATTCGGCGGTCAGAGACCGCCGCTACAATTCGAGGGGAGCACCGAGATGCCCGAAGTAAACCCCAAGAACCTGATCGTGGGCTTTGATGTCGGCTCGACCACGGTGAAATCCGTGGTGGTGAACGCCTCGACGGATCAGATCCTATGGAGCGACTACCAGCGTCATGACACCAAGCAGCCGGAAAAGTGCCTGGAATTCCTCAAGCGCATGGAAGCAGAAGCAGGCATCAAGGTAGGGGAGAGCCGCGTTTTCGTGACGGGTAGCGGTGGTGGGCCTGTGGGCGCCCACATTGGCGCCAAATTCGTTCAGGAAGTGAACGCCGTTTCGCTCGCGGTCGAGCACCTTTATCCTGAATGCGGTTCGGTGGTGGAACTGGGCGGGCAGGATGCCAAGATCATCATCTTCAAGGAAGACCCGGAGACCGGCCGCAAGAAGAAAATCCCCTCGATGAATGACAAGTGCGCCGGTGGCACGGGCGCCGTCATTGACAAGATCAACGCCAAGGTGCGGATTCCCGCCGAAGAGCTTTGCAATATGGGGTATCTGGGCCTCAAGCTGCACCCCGTGGCAGGGAAGTGCGGCGTGTTCGCGGAAACGGATATCAACGGTTTGCAGAAGAGCGGCGTACCACCTTCCGAGCTGATGGCATCGCTGTTCGAAGCCATCATCCAGCAGAACCTGGCGGTGCTGACGCGCGGCAACACGCTGCGTCCCACGGTGCTTCTGCTCGGGGGCCCCAACACCTACATCAAAGGCATGCAGGATTGCTGGAAGTTCAACATCCCGAAAGTTTGGGAGGAGCGCAGCTTCCCCCTGCCCGAGGGTAAGGACCCCAAAGACCTCATTATGGTTCCCGACAACGCCCAGTATTTTGCCGCGCTGGGTTGCGTGCGGTTCGCACTGGATGAGGACGCGAGTGTTGGCGTCTACAAGGGCTACGAGAAGCTGGAGTGGTACATCAATTATGGCCGCCTGGAAGAGAAGCAGAAAAAAGGTGGCAGCGGATTGTACAAAACGGAAAACGAACTCAGCGAGTTCAAGGACCGTTACAAGCCGAAGAAGTTTGTCCTTCGCACCTTCCGGCCCGGCGAGCACGTCGAGGCCTTCATGGGCATCGACGGTGGCTCCACTTCCACCAAAGCCGTCCTGGTAAGTCACGAGGGCGAGGTCATGGTGAAGTGCTACCAGCTTTCCAAGGGCAATCCCCTGGAAGACACCATGGAAATGTTTGCGAACCTGCGCAAGCAGGTGGAATCGCAGGGCGCGACGCTGGAGTTGTTGGGCGTGGGCTCCACGGGTTACGCCAAGGACATCCTGAAAGATGTGCTCAATGCGGATGTGGCGCTGGTGGAAACCGTGGCTCACACCCAGGCGGCGCTGCACTTTTATCCGCACGCGGACGTCATCTGTGACGTGGGTGGCCAGGACATCAAGCTCATCATCCTGCAAGACGGACGGGTGAAAGACTTCAAGCTGAATACCCAGTGTTCCGCCGGCAACGGCTACTTTCTGCAATCCACGTGCGTGGGCTTTGGCCACGACGTCGTGAATTACGCTGACCTCGCTTTCAGCGCCAAAGCCATGCCCATGTTCGGGTACGGCTGCGCGGTCTTCATGCAATCGGACATTGTCGATTTCCAGCGCCAGGGTTGGAAGCCCGAGGAAATCATGGCGGGCCTGGCCAATGTGTTGCCGAAGAACATTTGGCTTTACGTTTCGCAGATTCCCAACCTGGCATCGCTCGGCAACACGTTCATTCTGCAAGGCGGCACCCAGCACAACCTGGCGGCGGTGAAATCGCAGGTGGATTTCATCGAGTCGCGCTTCAAGGACAAAGGGGCCAAGCCCAACGTCATCGTGCACGAGCACTGCGGCGAAGCGGGCGCCATCGGCGCCGCCATCGAAGCGCGCCGCCTGTACAATAACGGCCACCGCACCAGCTTTGTCGGGTTCGAGGCCGTCGAAAAGATCACTTACGTCACTCACCGGAATGAGAATACGCGCTGCTATTTCTGCAAGAACAAGTGCATGCGGACCTTCATTGACGTGCAAATCGCCAGCTCCGATGAATCCTGGAAGAAGTCGAAGATTCCCATACTCGCCGGGGTGAAGCGCCTGATCGTCGGCAACAGTTGCGAAAAGGGTTTGGTGGAAGACGTGGCCGACATGCGCGAGATCAAGAAGGGCCTGGACGCCGCCAAGAAGGGAAATCCCAATATGGTGGAAGTCGCCGCCAAGGCGGCGTTCAAATCCTACGCGCCGAAGGTGGTGGCGGACCCGCTGCCCAAGTTTGCGCTGACCCCAAAGCAAAAGAAGCGCGTGGAGCTGATGAAGAAGCGCGCTAGCCTGCGCATCGGTATTCCGCGCATCCTCAATATGTATACGGTGAACCCCATTTTCAGCGCCTACTTTGAGGCCCTGGGGATTCCCGCTGAGAACTTGGTTTACTCCGACTACACCAACGAGCAACTTTACAAGGAAGGCGCCAAGCGCGGAGCCATTGATCCCTGCTTCCCTTCGAAGGTGGGCATTCCGCACGTACACAACATGCTTGCCGTGCACCACAAGAAGAAGCCGCTCGACATCATTTTCTGCCCCATGATTGACGACTTGCCGAGTGACATGAAGCGTGCGCAGTCGCATCGCTCCTGCCCCACGGTGGCCTCGACGCCGGAAGCCGTCAAGGCTGCCTTCACCAAGGAAGGGGATATATTCAAGGAAAATAATCTCCTTTTCCTTGATACCTTCGTGAATCCCGGCAAACCGGCACTTCTGACCAAGCAGATGTACGAACAGTTTGTGGATATTCTGGGCCTTTCGTGGGAGGAAAATGCCCGCGCCGTAAAGGCGGGCTTCGAAGCCCAGCATGATTTTGAGAACAAGGTTATGCGTGCCCAGGGCCGCGAAATCCTGAAGAAGCTGGAAGCGGAAGACCGGATTGGAATCGTGGTGCTGGGCAGGCCGTACCACAACGACCCCGGCATCAACCACGAAATCATGGAGGAGTTCCAGAAAATCGGCTACCCGGTGCTGACCTTGGGCTCGCTGCCCATCGATCAGGACATCCTCTGGCGGCTTTTCGGCGACGACGTGCGGGCAGGCCTGATCAAGGACCCCATGGACGTGAGCGACGCGTGGAAGAACAGCTACAGCGAAAACACCACGCAAAAGATTTGGGCCGCCAAGTACACCGCCCGCCATCCGAACCTGGTGGCGCTGGAACTGTCCAGCTTTAAGTGCGGCCACGATGCGCCCATCTATACCGCGGTGGAAGAAACCGTCACCAAGTCGGGCACGCCGTACTTTTCCTTCAAGGACATCGACGAGAACAAGCCCACCGGCTCCATCAAAATTCGCGTCGAGACCATCAGTTACTTCTTGAAGCGCTACCGCGAAGACATGGTGCGCAACAAGCGGAAGCAGGCGGAAGTTGATGACAAGATGCGCGAGTTCGAGGCGAAGCTCCGCGCCGAATTTGATGCCTTGATGCCCAGCCCCCCGCCGGCGCCATACGAAATAGAAACGCCCGTGGGTATCAACGCGATTCGGAAAGATGAATAATTAATTCCGCGGAGTATGGTAGCGCGGACCCGTTTTATGGGCCCGCGGTTCTTCCTTACCCGACCCCTGGAGCCACAAAACAGGTGCAGGCTACAAGCGTTGTTCGGTCGTCAATCATCGACAATGTGGCGCTTCTCGAATCGGGCAAGATGTCATGCTACTTTCGCCTTTCGCCTATTTCTTTGTAAGTCGATTGTTTTTCAGTAGGTTAATGGCTTTGGGAGGAGAAAAACCAAGCTCCCGAGTCTTTATTTTCTGTAAGCTAATGGCTTAGGACGAAATGGCCGCGACGCGACATTCAGTCATACGACCATTCATACATGTTGTCAGCCGACTCCTTCCATCGAATCTTGCTCCGCACATCGTCGGCGAATGCGTTGGACGCTGACCTGCCAGCGAATGCTGCCTCCACCGACACTCTAATCCTAGCCTAAGTGTTTGGGTCCTGTCAAGAAGAAAATTATGCTCAATGGGTGCGGCGAGTTCTCCTTGCCAACTGGCGGCGTAAAGCCGCCTCTACGTTAACTCGACCCCCTGCCCCTGTTTCTATGCCCTTGACAACCAACCACACGTGTCTTACGATGTAAGACATGGGTGAGACGGTTACAATCCGGCTGGACGCGGAAATGGGGCGTGCTCTTCGCAAGGTGGTACGGCGCAGAAAGAGCACGAAGTCTGCCGTTATTAAGAACGCCCTGCGTAATGAGTTGAGGAATAGCGCGGACGAGCCACGCCAAACCGCTTGGGAGGTGTACTCACGCCTCCTCCCAAAGCTCGAACCAGCGCCACCGGGTCCAGAGCGTGAGCGCGCGCGAAATGCAAGTCGCATGTTGAAGGAGATACTCGTTGCGAAGCGTCGTGCGGGCACTTTGTGATGCAAGCCCTTTAATCGCACTTTTCGACCTCTCCGACGAGGCCCATGCGCGCTGCACTGCAGCGCTTAAGACTTTCACCGGCGGCTTCGTGACAACCTGGCCAGTGCTAACGGAAGCTTTTCATTTTATTGACCGTCCCAGGGACCGCAGCCTGCTGTGGAACTTTGTGCTTAGCGATGTGGTGCGGGTAGAAGACGTTATGGCAGCGGACCTGACAAGAATACGGCTATTGATGGAGCAATATGCCGACTTACCCATGGATTTTGCCGATGCTTCATTAGTGGTCTTGGCGGAGCGACTAAGGGTTTTCCGCGTTTTCACGCTGGACCGCCGAGGGTTTGGAGTTTTTCGGCCACGTTACGCCCAGGGCTTCGAGATTTTTCCCTGACCGGGCTTAATTGCAGATTGAAGCTGGCGGATATTGTCGAAGCTGTCTGAAAACCACCATTGAACTCCCAGACGACCTTCTACTTGAAGCCAAGCGGAAGGCACTCGAAACCAGGACGACGTTGCGCGATATCCTGGAGCGCGCCTTGCGGCGGGAGTTGAGGCAGGGTGGCGGCCGACCGGCGCGGCGTCCTTGCCGGATTCGTTGGGTAACATCGGCAGGGGGCTCCCACCTGGGCTCGACCTTTCCGACCGCAGCAAGATGTGGGAATGGATGCAGAAAGCCCGCAGCCACCGTCGCCATTGATACCAACCTGCTCGTCTACGCTTCACAACCAAACGATTGACGCCCGTGCGCACCTCTGGTATTCATGGTTATGTAAGATGACGGGGCAGCCGCTAAACCAGCGCAACTTGGCGTACGCGATCAGGGATCTTCAATTTTTCCTGAATCCCGAACCCCGAATCCCTGACCCCGAATTCCGAGTCCCGAGGCTTTTATGCCGTTCGAGTCTGACAAGATCATGTTCGAGATTTACCGGGAGACGACTTACACGGGGAAATACCGCGTGGTCTACTTCACGGAGTTGCAGGATCACAACAAGGAGACCGAGATTAGCCGGGCCATGGCGGGCGAGCATTTCTACGACGGCTTCATTCGCGCCTATCGCAAGGATCAGGCGAAGGAAATGATCGAGAAGATCCTGGCGCGCATGAACGAAGGCGAGAAGTTGACGCCGGAGCAGGTTGAATCGGAAATCAAAGCTTTCATCCCAACCTGAGCTGACAGCTAACAGCCGACAGCTTACAGTCACTGTCGGCTGTGGGCTGTGAGCGGTCAGCTTTCAGAGCTTTCATTCCAACCTAAGCTGACAGCCAAGCCATTTAAGGGAACTTTGCGTCCGCCTTGGGCGTATGATTAGGATAGAAACGCTCCCCCAGAGGAGGAAAACATGTACTGTGCGAATTGCGGAGGCCCGGTTCAGCCGGGGCAGAATTTCTGCAATCGTTGCGGCCAGGCGACCACCCCAACTCCATCCCCGCCGCCGCCGGCTCCAATTCCGTCTTCCCCAACCCTGAATGCCACAGTGCCCGTGGCGGCACCTGTAGTCACGGCACCCTACAGTTGCATCCCCCAGCCATCGCGCGTGGCAAAGCACATCCAGATCCTGGGTATCATTTGGATCGTCGTTTCCTTTTTACGTTTAATTCCTGCGGTAGTGGTGCTGTTCATCGGTCATGGTGGTATCCCGTTTTTGACGTTGCCCATGCGAGGATTCCTCATGCCCATCATGGGCGCGCTGGGCGCTTACCTTGCCATAACCGCGGTCGTCGGGTTTCTGGTGGGCTGGGGCTTGATTGACCACCAGCCTTGGGCTCGGATGCTCGCCATCATCGTCGGCTGCCTGAAGCTGATCGACTTCCCGTTCGGGACGGCGCTCGGCATCTACACACTCTGGGTGCTGGCCTCACAGGGCGCCGAAGCGGAGTACCAAAGCATGGCGCGGGTCAGTTAGTGATTGAGCCGGGGGGTGCGTGTGTCGCTCGTGGTGTCTTCAGCTTCCGCCCTGCGGCAAAATCTGGTCGAGCAATTCCGGCGGGCCGGACACATCCAATTCCAGCCGAACGCCGTCGCGGTGCGGCTCAATATTCTGGAGGATGGAAGGAAGGGCCACGCCGCCTGCCGGGGTGGGCTGCTTCGCGGCTTGTTGCAAAAGGCCCATGAGGGTGGCAAAGCCCGCCGCACTTTCCGGCGTGTTGCAGACCATAAAGAGCTGAGTGGAAAAGCCGGTGTCCCACTGAACGCGGTAGAGGAGGGCGCGCACGGAGCGTCCCAGGGAGCTGAGATCCACGTTTTTCTGACCGCTCGGGGCAAGCCACAACCCCGCCAGATTGCTGGCGGACTTGCCGTTGAGGATTCCCCATTGGGGGGCGGTGCCGTCGAGTTCGCCTTGCCAATTCACAAAGTCGGAATTCGCGTTCAGCGCATTTATCGATCCTTGCCGCGTGTCGAGCATAGCTTTTAGATCGCCCAGCCGCCCGAATGCCGCGAGCGAGCTATCGAAGAAGGTGAAAAACAGGTCGTTCGGGTCGCTGCCGGAACCAAACGCGTAAAGGTCGGCGCCATCGTACTGCCGGACCGGCAGCCTGGTGTGTTCAAAGTACTGTTGGATGAGGGCGGGCTGGAAGCGCCCCGCCGCCAATCCCAGAAAACCCGCGGGGCCCACCATCTCACCGCGCCATCCCAGCATCACCTCGTCGATGTCCTTCTCCG
>Ga0326727_10025432_pt1 | contig 11100 bp, 7 predicted proteins | sample MB2enrmetagenome_FD_207643 | JGI IMG/M metagenome (GOLD analysis project Ga0326727, IMG submission 207643) | Lab enriched peat soil microbial communities from McLean, Ithaca, NY, United States - MB29MY | ecosystem: Environmental > Terrestrial > Soil > Wetlands > Peat | place: USA: New York... | reverse complement strand
CATCATCTATCCGCGGCTGATTGAGGTTGGCATGCCGTTCGACGTGACACGCTTGAAGACTGGGCTTACTGATGAATATTGGGCTGTGCGGCAAGCGACCGCCGAAGCACTCGGCACCATCTATCCAGCCCTCATCCAAAGCGGCACGGATGTCGACCTGAAAGCGCTAGAAGCAGCTCTCAGCGATCGATCCTGGGTTGTACGAAAAACCACCGCCGAAGCACTCGGCAAGGTTTACGCCGCACTCATCGAACACGGAAACGCGGTTGACAGCGCGCTGCTCGAGCGCCTTCTGTCACAATCAAATGACCAGATGCGTCGGAGCGCAGTCAACGCGCTGGGCCGTGTATACCTGGCCCTCACTGAACACGGGAACGCTGTCAACGCGGCGCCTCTCGAGCAGCTGCTCACCGATCACGACGCGAAGGTGCGTCGGGCTACGATAGAAGCGCTTGGCGCGATATATCCCGCGCTGCTTCAGATGGAAACGGCAATCGAGGTCAAAGAATTAGAGAAATCGGTACATAGCAAACACGCAGGAGTTCGTGTAGCAGCGGCCGAAGCTTTAAGCGGGGTCTACGCAGCACTCATCGAACACGGGAACGCTGTCAACGCGGCGCCTCTCGAGCAGCTGCTCACCGATCACGACGCGAAGGTGCGTCGGGCTACGATAGAAGCGCTTCAGCGAGTCTACCCGCGACAAGTCCGTGAGGGGGGAGCCGCGCCGCTGCCGGAGTTGGAGCGCGCGCTGGACGACGAGGCGGTCGATGTTCGCGCCGCCGCGCAAGACCTCTTCGCGAGCGTTGCGTGTGCAGTGTTATCGAACCACGGGGAAGCAGAGTTTGCGGAAGCCATCCAAGAGCTAGATAAGGAGCTGAGCGAGCCATTATCGGCCCCCCTTTCGGGTGCCTACTCGTCTTTTGTTCTCTTGAGAAAAGACGCCCTCCAGGTAGGCCGTCTCACCATGAAGAAAAAGAGTCTACGCACCAGCACACCGCCGTGCATCGTAACTAAGGCCTCGTACGAGATGCTCTACGCTATCGCTACAGCGTATCTTCTGCACCACCCGCTCTTGCTGATGGGACCGACGTCTACGGGGAAGAGCTTCTTGGTCAAATGGCTAGCTGAGGCGTTGGGCAACCAACACGTCTCGTACACGCTCAACCCGTATATCTCTAAGTCAGAACTCATCGGTGGAATAAAGCCAGACAGACAAGGCACCTTTGTCTGGCAGGACGGGATCATACTCACGGCAGCCAAGCGCGGCATGTGCCTCGTGCTCGAAGAGCTTAACCTCGCGACCTCTGAAGTCCTTGAGATATTGAATGACTATCTGATCACCGGTAAGTTTGTCTATTCAGAGAATGGCGAGCAACGCGTTGTCGAACCGTCAAATGAATTCCGGCTGTTTGCCACGGCGAACCCATTGAGTTACGCACAAAGGGAACGGCTTTCGCGGGTGTTTGTGTCGCGGTTCAAAGTGCACTATCAACCCGAGCTGAGCGAAGAAGACCTTATTGAGATTTTGAGCGGGCTGTTCGACATTCCCGCTCATTTGGCGTACTCTGTCGCGTTTTTCCACATTACGCTACAGGAACAAGCCGACTCGAAAGTCATCGGCAAGGAGGAAAAAGAACCGTACATATTCAGTTTGCGCGACTTGATACGGCTCGGGAGGCGATTAACGCCCACTATAAAGGCGAATGTGCCCGAACCCGCGTTTTTGCAGGTCCTCGCGAGCGAACTATCAGATGTTTACGTGGCACGCGTGCGAAACGGCGACGAACGGGAAGCTCTCATAATGCTTATCGACACGCTCTTTGGCCTTAAAACTGAGAACATGAGCATTGAGGACGTTCTTGTTGTCCACGCTGGGCAGTTGGAGCAGGTCTTAGCCGACCTGCCAGTTACTCGCGGCCGTTACCTCATTCCTGGTCAAGAGGCGCACATTGTTCCGACCAAAACGCAAAGACAGACTCTGGCGAGTGTCGTCAAAGCGCTCTTTTTCAATGAGCCAATTCTTTTGGTGGGCTACCCTGCTTCAGGTAAAACGACGCTGATACGCTACCTTGCACGGGAAAAGAAAACGGACCTCTACTACGTTAACCTGTCATCAGACTCAGGTCTTGAGGAACTCTTGGGTGGCTATACGCAAGGCCGCAGCGGCAAATGGCATTACAAGCGAGGATTGCTTTTTAAGGCTGTTAAGAAGGGCGCGTGGCTTTTGATTGACGAGGCAAACCTTAATCCTCTCTCTGAGTATCTCAACACGTTGTTAGATTTCGGCTACGTTGCCGACGAAGAAGGAACCCTCTTTAAACTACATCCCAATTTTAGGTTGTTCTTTTCGATCAATCCTCCTAAGATCCACCCGTCGCGAAACGTGCTCTCTCCCGCGCTGCGCACCAGGTTCAACGAGATTTGGATCGAGGAAATAACTGACGCGGGAGAACTGTCGGAACTGGTCGAGAGCTGGAAGCACGCTCAATCGCCGATGTGAGAACACGAGGCCTTCTGGGTTTGCTTCAATCGGACCCGTGCCAAGACAGTCGTGAGAGGTCTGTGCGCGACGTGCGCTGCCGGATCTCTTAGTGGGTGCTTCGGTGCAGCGGTGCCTCGTGTGTGAGGCCGAACGAAGGGTGTGTTTAATTTTCGCTGGCGGCCACTTCTACGATCTGCGGGGCCTTCCATGCGGCAATAACTCTTAAGTAGCCGCCCAGTCACGTTGAGGTAATGACTGAAATAGCGCTCATCTGGGATCGGCCGCTTCTTTTTGAGAAGCTCTTTGTCGAATACGGTTTCGCGTGCGAGCGCGTCTCTCCATTGCAGATCGGCAGCCCGTATGCGCCCAAGTTCGACGTGGCGATACTCCCTGTAGGCTTTGGTAATCCCGCTTACAGCACCGTTGCAAAATCAGTGAAACGCCTCGGAACCCCGCTCCGCCAGTTCGTACGAAAGGGGGGCACATTGGTCGCGTTCAGCCCTTACGTGGACGACTACGACTTCAGCTGGCTTGGTCTTCCGTGCAGGTTCAGGCTGCTCGTGCGAGATGAGATCGTGAAAATAGCTGTCAGGAGGGAACATCCAGCTGCACAGATCGTCGATGTCCTTGAAGCCCACACAGATGGTTACTTGACCGGCGCCAGTGAACACGACGTGATCCTAGACGCAGGAGCCGGTGCCGTTTTGACCGTGACGTCGTCAGATAAAGGGCGCTTCATATTGTCGACGATTCACGAGTTTCCAGCAAGGCGATTCATCGCATGGGCTCTCGAATCAGCGCGAGCATAGCCCGAAACAGGCGCCGTCTCTAACGGCGTCGCCTGCTGGCGAGCAAGAATCCGAAACTCGCTACCACTCCGACAGCGACTATGATCGGCACGGCCAGCTGACTTACGAGCGTCTCGCTGTCAAATGTATTCACTTGATCGTTAATCACGCCGCCGTGAGCCATCTCCTGAGACATGACTCCTTGGCTCGAGGCAGCTGACGTGTTGACCACGTGCAATGTCGAAGTATCGTGCGTGAGGGTTGCATCTGAGGATTCGTTGATTACTACGCGCCCGGTGTCACTTGTGGCGTACGTTTGAATCAGCGCATCTGGAACGTCGCTTGAGTCCGTGCCTACAGACACTCGCACATGATGATCGTCAACAAAGCCCAGCGTTTGCTGTGGTTCGTAGGGCACCCATCCTATGTCAGGATAGTACACCTCGATCCAAGCGTGCGGCCCGGCGTTCCAACTATAGCCGTACGTCGATAGGTAGTTACTTACGGTGATGTCCCCGCCCACGAGATAGCCGCTCACGTAGCGCGCTGGAATTCCGACGCTCCGCAGCAGTGCCAGTGACAGCTGCGCATAGTTCTCGCACGTTCCCCGTTTATTGTAAAAGGTCCAAGCCGCGTCGTGGCTCGTCACGCTAGAGTCGTATTTGAGATTGTCACGCACCCACAACATTATGGGCGTCACTGCGGCACTCTCGTAATGAGCGTTGCTGATAAGGGCTTCCGCGGTTTTTTTTATGGCTGAATCGTTTGATTGCACGTACTTCGAAGGGGCGAGGTATTCGCTAGCGCTCTGATCAGAAGAATTGAGCCTGATCGGTAGCTGTGACTCTGAATTCAGCCCCGCAACCTGTACATCGATGGTCAAATTCGCCGCTATCGTGCAGCTCAATCGTGGCGGCGGGTTTAGCCACGTCGCTGTGATCCCTCCGTTCGTGGCCGCTACCTCGTCGGGCTTTTTGCTGTATGAAATGCTGGATGAAGGCACTCTCTGTGAGTATGCGAAGAGACTCGCGTTCAGCGCCGTTGGAATCTGGACCACTACCTTTTGAGTTCCTTCAGGAACGACGATGTCGCGCGTTGTGATATAATGCACGGTGCTCGCCATGGTGCCTCGGCAAATCAGGGCGTCTCCTGATCCGTGCAGTGGCGCTAAAAAAGCAATCGCGATAAGCGCGCAGGCAATAATCTTCATTTGGCGGGCACACGGCACCATAACCGGGACGATATGCCTATGAGTTTTTTGCACCTACTTAAGGGTTGGGGCATCGAATTGCCTTTTGATGCGACGTAGCGGGTTAAGTTTTGAGCCTTAGGCGGGTATTATATGCTTACTCATCGGCTTTCGTGGTCAACGATCGAGGTTGACCCAAAGCGATTTGGCTGTGCAGGTAAAATGGTTGCCGAGTCGGAATGCTTATAAACGATAGTTTATCGTTCTTAGTATAGAACAACCAAGGCAATTGTGCTTGAACGCGTGCACGACCCCTTGTCGTTTAGTGTTTGCCGAACGCTGGGCCCTGAATCCGATGTTCCGACGAACAAGAAAGGTTACCCACATGACTCACAGAAAGCTTGCTGCGATGTTGCTCACCGCTTTAATAGCGCTTTCGGTGTGCGGAGCGATCGTCCACCAAAGTAGCTCCGTGGCCGCTTCCCCGATAAATGCGACAAGCGCGCCAAATGCATGGAGCCAAGCGCCGATAAATCCCGCATTCATTCAGTATCTAAAGAATCGTGCGGCGGGATACGCGACGACCACCGTGAACGGGCACGAGGTAGGCCTCGTCCCGTCGACCGTTAATTTCTCTACCCTTACAGGACAGAGCGTGCGCGCGGCGGCCGTTCCCCTCGCTGGGATTCCATCGTCCTACGATCTGCGTGCGCTCGGCAAAGTCAGTCCCGTGGGGAATCAAGGCACTTCACCTGCGTGCTGGGCGTTTGCGGCGTACGGCTCGCTCGAGTCGTATCTACTCCCGGGAACGCTGTGGAATTTCTCAGAGAATAACATGAAGAACCTGGCCGGATTCGATCTGACCTGCAGCCAAGGAGGCAATCAGCTGATGGCAACAGCGTACCTTGCGCGGTGGGGCGGCAGTATGCAGAGCGGCCCGGTTAATGCCGCGTGCGACCCGTTCAACGAGGGTTCGTGCGCCGATACGTCGTTGTGCTCCGTTCAACAGCACGTCCAAAACGTGCTCTTTCTGCCATACAGAGCTAGTTCGACCGATAACAATAACATAAAATCAGCACTGCAGACTTACGGCGGCGTTTATGCCACGATGTACGTCGGTCAGGGCTACTATAACTCAAGTAGCGCGGCTTACTACTACAATGGCAGCACCACTCCCAATCACGCCGTGACTATCGTCGGTTGGAATGATTCCTACCCCACGAGTAACTTCGCCAGCCCCCCGCCCGGGCCGGGCGCTTTTATCGTAAAAAACAGCTGGGGCACGGGCTGGGGGCAACAGGGTTTCTTCTACGTTTCGTACTATGACACTCAGTTCGCCACGAATTCTCAACCGCCCACGGTCTTCACCGCTGAACCAACGACGAACTACGACATCAATTACCAGTATGATCCGTTAGGGTGGGTGGGTAGTGTCGGTCGTCCTGATACGATTTTCCCCTCCAATACGGCGTGGGCCGCGAACGTATTTACCGCGACGTCTAACCAGCAACTGTCCGCCGTCAGTTTCTACGCTGGTTCATTGAACACGCAGTATCAGGTATACGTGTATACCGATCCGACCTCGGGCCCCATTGGCGGCACCGAGTATACAGGCCCTAATGGCACGATAGCCATGCCTGGCTACCATACCATCCCGCTCAGTACAACCGTCCCGCTCACGGCTGGCCACCAGTTTTCCGTTGTCATCAAGATTACCACCCCGGGAAACAACGACCCTATCCCCGTGGAAGCTACTGTGGCGGGCTACAGCTCGGCAACGGGGAAACCGGGACAGGGCTACTTGAGTGCGACTGGGACCTCGTGGACCGATGCAACGCAGGTCCAAACGAATATGAGCATCTGCATAAAGGCGTTTGCAAAGACCGCCGCTTAGGTCGGCTTCGCCGGAGGACCTGCTGTGGCCGCGCAGAATGCAAACAGCCTTGACCTCTTTATGCGCGGCAGCGACAATGCCGTCCGGTATAATTACTGGACGGGCACGACCTGGACGGCGTTAACGTCTCTCAGCGGGAATGTGACGTCAGACCCCGCTGCGACGTCACGCGCCGCTGGGTACATGGACGTCTTTGCGCGCGGCACCGACGGCGCCCTCTGGTCGAAGAGTACCACGAATAATGGGACCTCCTGGTCCAATTGGTACAAGATCGGCGGGCAGCTCGCCTCAGGCACCGGCCCTGCCGCGGACGCGCGGGGTCCAAATAGCCTCGACGTCTTTGTACAGGGCCCCGACCAAGCCCTCTGGTACTCGCACTGGGATGGCACGAAGTGGTCGGCGTGGACGTCCCTCGGCGGGACGCTGACGTCATCACCGCAGCCACATCACGGTCTTCTAGTACGATCGACGTCTTTGTGTTCGGTAGCGACAACGGCCTCTGGCGGAACACCTATAACGGTGGGTGGTCCGGCTGGCAGTCCGCTGGCGGCATATAAAGCCGCCACAACGTGTCCGTTCTGGGTAGCACACAAACAGGCGTATGAGCCGCTGGCACCGAGAACGACGCTCCGCCAGCAGCAAGGATGTCGTCTGGGCTGCTGGTGTGCCCATCGGTAAGGTAAGCGTATCGAGCTGTCCGCCCCCGTATGCGACCGTCGGCCAGTTAGTCACCGTCACCGCCAACATCAAGAGCGGCACCACAACCATGGGTCCAAGCCCGTTTATCGCCTCCTCGGCGGCGTCCGCTACAACGACACGACGTTATTACCGACGCTAGCGGCAAGAGTACGTTCACACAGAAGTGGACGCGAGCCGGCACGCGCCCCTATAACGCCAAGCTGGCGACACTTGGTAAAACACATTGACGAGTGCGGCCGTGACGATACGAGTGCATTGGTCTATCGATGCTCAATCGTCCACTCATTCACCGAGAAGAGCTCAAACAGTCTAGGTCTGCTTTTTTACGAGCCGCGATTCTGAGCCTAGCTGAACAATTAGTCGGGCGCCCTACTCAAAAATTTAGGTAAACCAAAAAAGCGCCCGGAGCTTAACAAAAATTAGTAGCGAGGCCGCCAGCTTAGGCAAAATCCCGAGCACGAACAATAGTATTACAAGCAAAGCTCCGGGAATCCCCGCCAACGCACAAATAATTATGGTCACCAGGTTTACGGGTACCGGAAGTCCAATGAAGTTCGCCAAAGCCAGAAAGATGATACCGAGTATCGAATTTACTGTCAAGTACTTTCCATATCTGGCCCCTAGCTTGACCAGAATATACAGCACGATCAGGACCAGAATAGCTACAACGAGCAATCCTATCGCAGTAGTGACGTCCATCAGGCCATCTTACCCAGTCACTGAGAAATAGCTTCGATTTCGGCTTTTTGGTTTAAAGATGAGCTGGCATTAGATTGGAAGCAGATTACTAGCTAGGCACGAGGGAATCGAGGCAGACCGAACGCTACCGCTAGTTCTTACGCAAAGCTGTGTATTGACACCCGTCACCTCGCACGTTGACGGCGAGAGTTGCCAGCGAACACTTGTGTTGGATATCCCCCAGCAATTAAATGTTCATGAAACCACTGTAAACAAAACCTAGCCCAAGTATGGACAAGAAAACGCCACAACTTATGAGAACGATTCGATAAGCTCTGTCACCAGCGATAGCGGCTCCTCTGTCGGTACAGATGGAAACGAATCCGTACCACGAGAAATCTGAGGCCCAGTGACCAATAAGGAACGCAGCCAGCCCAACTAACCCGGCGAGTCTCAGACCCTCGAACATAAACGCCGCTCCGACTGTAAACCACCACAAGAAGAAGAATGGATTCGACAAGCTGGTTATTATGCCGCCGTAGATAGGCCCGTATGCAAGCGTCCGTTTTTCGGGAGTCGCCTGGATGGAAGCCCTCCCTTGGCCACTCTTTATCAAATTGATGCCCATGAACAAAAGAAATGCCCCACCAATAACGCAAATTGCAATAAATGGCGCTTTTAGTCCTAAGATCTGGCTCAGGCCTAGACCGAGAAGCACGATCATACCAGTCTCAGCTGCGACGTGACCGAAAACCACGCTCGTTCCGGCCTTGTAACCCTTTTTGAATGATTCGGTTATTGAAACCGTAAGCATTGGGCCTGGCACGATAGCGCCAGAAAAACCTACCAGAAAAGCTGTGAAACCAAAAGCGAGCAGTTCAACTGACGTGTAGCTCACCTGTCCGGTGTTTGTTCGACCTTCTGTCCTCGGAGCGTTTTTTCGATACGCCGAAACTCACGGTAGTTGACTTTACACAATACCTGTACAAACCTTGTCTTGCTGAGCTATAAGTTCGTCGTACGCAACCCCACAAGCAAATTCTCTGAATCTGCGTGTTTGGCTCTTTGTCAAGAAAGGGTTAACAGGCGACGGCTAGTCTAGTGATACTAAGCAGAACAAGACACAGGCAAACGACTGATCAAAGTCGAGTTGCTTCCGTTTTTCAATTCTGTGCTACGAAGTATGGCTTATCGACAGGGACACGCAAACCTTCAAGGCTAAAGAATTCGTAATTCGACGTAACATATAAGTGCTCAGGCTTCTGGGGCTCACCGCGTGTCGCAACGACTTCTCCGACAAATACCGTATGGTCCCCTGTCTCGAACTGCCCGACTACTTTACACTCAAATGCCACGGTCGCTCCTTCAATCGTCGGCACCCGTACCGCAACAGAGTCGATCAGCGAGAGGCCCGCCTCTTTGATCTTGTCGATATCTCGTCCCGATCTCGTGCCGCAAAACCACGCGGCTTCCGCCTGTTCTGCACTTGGGTAGTGGACCACGAACTCCTTGTGAAAGTCAATTCCCTCGTGCGAATAGCGCGAATGATCAACGGAGATCATCAATAAGAACGGGTCAAGTGACGTGCGGGTCACCCACGATACGCCAAGTGCGTTCGGTCTCCCGTTTGTGTCGAGCGACGTTACGAGGCTGTAGATCATTGGCGCAGCGAGCGCACCGCCCTGATTAGGGGTTAATGTTTGCATGCTTTAGCTCCTCAGGATGGATAAGGCGTCTATGGCTTATGAGATCTTCCGTCTACTCGCCGAGCTCTCGGTGGTCCACTGTGACGCATGAAAAGCGTGAACCGTTCCACGAACCTCTCTGCTCGGGCACGACGGGGGCGATTAGCACCCGTCAACGGTTTGATCACTATGATCGACAGCTAGTCGACACCAACGATCGCAAGACGAGATAACGGATCTAATCTTTGCCGATCGATCGTGAACCTAGGGATGCTTGAAAGGACGTTGCGAGTTTGCTCCAGCGGCGGTGCACGCTCTCCAGGAAACTGCCCCAGCAAAGAGGCGCGCTGCGATCTCTATTTGTACAGCTTGATGAATCCGACAACCGGTCACGCTCGGAAGGGGAAATAATAATTGTTTACAGCGCTCAAGAAGACGCGGTGATCTGAGTGAACGTTCCCGACACGCTTGACAACGCAGACCTATGTCTTTGTCAGAGTTGCCCGACCCGAAATGAATGCATGAAGCACCAGGAGCAGAGGTTGTTCTGCGCTCGCGGAAAAACAGACTGCAGCCTTGCGCATAAATGGTGTTTCTGCGGCGGATGTCCGCTAGAAAACGAATACCAGTTTTCTGGACTCTATTTCTGCGAATTGGGTGCAGTTCGGCACGGATTGCGGTACTCACGAAGAGGAGAACCAGCGGCAGTGCTTTGAGGAGGATTTTTTTCATGGCCGATCTTAATTAGCGTGACTGACGAGCATTTCCACGCAATCCACAGACCGTGATAGTACGCTCTCTTACTCCCATCGTACCACCTCTATCACTTCCTTGCTCGCAGCCAGGGTCCGTGCCCAGACATTGGTTGCTCTGTACGACCTTGTCGACGTTTGCTCTCTAACCCTATGGCTGGTGAGATCAATGATGCATCTTCGAGCGCGGAAGGCCCTTATGAAGCGCATAAGATGTAGGCAAATGTGGCATGAACACCTAAAGACAGCTGATCAGACGAACAAGATCAGTCTTCAAACACTAGTGCTGGATCGTCCTTGGCCTCTATTACTGGAGACGTGAGCCCCCACTTTTCTCTGGCCCTCTGGTTGTAAGCCTCGATACCGCCAGCCTCTTTGATGATCTTTCTCCCGAGTGCGTATTGCCTCAATATGCCGACGTTTACTCGCTCGTTCATCGCTGGCGCAAGCCACTTGAACATCGTCATTCCTCTCGCGGCGAATCGAGGCATGGATTCAGAATGCCATTCTTGAGAGGGATCATTGACCGTCCCAGAGGCCATTAAGCCTTCCCCCAACTTCTTTATAGGCAAACCGCGGACCGCTTGTATCTCAGGGCTTGCGGTTAAATCTACACCCATCCATACGCCGTCGATACATGCTTCACCCAGTCCGAAAACATCAGCCATAGCCCTGTAAATCTCCCCAAAAAACGGGTCTAGGCTTAACATAGCCTCTTGACGCTCTTCCGTCATGGGCCGCTTAACACCCCTATACCGCGCCTTTATCCCGGCTGCCCTGCAGAGGGCGACAAACACGCTCATCATGTTATAACAAGACCCCGTGCCCCTCTTCAAGGTCGTCCCGACGTCAGCGAATGGGCAAATCGAAAGCGTCATGTTGTGGGTGATGAATTCATTAGCTGCCTCGGCGAACTCGTAGTCTGGTTTTTCG
>Ga0326727_10025430_pt1 | contig 11101 bp, 13 predicted proteins | sample MB2enrmetagenome_FD_207643 | JGI IMG/M metagenome (GOLD analysis project Ga0326727, IMG submission 207643) | Lab enriched peat soil microbial communities from McLean, Ithaca, NY, United States - MB29MY | ecosystem: Environmental > Terrestrial > Soil > Wetlands > Peat | place: USA: New York... | reverse complement strand
CAAGCGTGAGAAACGCGCCTATGGCCGCTTTCTCGCGCTCCAGGACGCCCGCGCGGCGCCGGTACGTGTAAACGAATGGGCTTCGGGCGCCGCTGCGGTGTGAACAGAGGTGGCAAGCGGCGCTAGATCCGATCGATATCGCCCCACAATAGCGAGATAATGCCGCCCAGGGGTCCCGATCTTCGACGCGCTCTCCACCAGAGGCCTGTTTAGGGTCGTGTCTTTAGCAAGCTCGAGGAGCGATCGTGTTCGCCATCTTCGGCCGCTGATATTCGGCATCGGCGAAGACACAAATGGCGTTTGGATGAAGTCGCCATCGCGATCCGCGGCGAGAAGCGCCGGCTCTGGCGCGCCATCGATCAATAGGCGTCGTCCTCGACGTTCTCGTTCAGCGTGAGACGGAGAGGGAGCCAGAACGTCTGCCGAACGATCTCAGGCGGGGAACGGCAACCGGCGTATCCGATTTTCTTCATTTTCTCCGGCCATCGCCACCAAAGCCTCAACAGGCCGGTGGCGGCGCGACAATGGCGGCATGAGTAGTTTCCGACCCTAGCGCTGCCGTGCGCGACCGTATTGACTGATCCGAGGTGCAGTATCTCTCGTCAACATGGAGTCGCCGTCATGAAGAAGCACATGCTCAGAGACATGTTCATCGTGGGCTCGATTGCGCTCGCCTTGGCGGGCAGCGCTATCGTGGTTCCGTCCGTCGCCGACGCCAGAAGCAGCGGCCAAAAGTGGATCCCTGCTGGCCATGGTCATGGGCGCGTTGGCGGTAATTTCCGCGGCCGAGGAGGACGTGGCTACTATGGCGGCTATGGCGGCTATGGCGGCTATGGCGGCTATGGCGGCTACTACGGCGGCTACTATCCCGGCTACTGCGGACCTATTCAGTTGACTCTCGGTCTCTGCGGTCCCTGGGGCTACTGAGGCCGGCTCTGCCGCTTCTCCATAAAGCGGGCCCAGCCGGTCTTCGGGTGCGCGCCCTCGGAGGGGCGGGATTGCGTGGGGGGGTCGGCCATGTGGCGGGCGTCGCGTCTCTCGATCGTCCTGCCGACGGAGAGATCACCGTCAAGCGCAGAGCGACCGCGGGCTGGCGCCGGCAAGTTCGCCTTTGACTTTCGTGCGCCGAAATCCGGCGAACGATGCAATGACTCAAACTACAGGTGCACTCATGAGAAAATTTCTTCTCGCCTCCGTCGCGATCGTCGGCTTGGCTGGTTCGACTTTCGCCGTGAATGCGTTTGCCGCCCCCGGCGATCAGCCGCCCGCGCCAAACGCGGCCGCGATGCAACCGTTGCAGGAACGCCAGGCCGTCCTGCTCGACGCGCATCTTGCCGCCATGAAGGCGGGGCTTAAGCTCACTGATGAGCAAGCCAAGAACTGGCCGGCTTTCGAATCGGCGATCCGCGACGCTGAAAAGGCGCGTGCGGATCGGTGGCGCCAAGCGCAAGACCGGATGAGTCAAGCCGAACGCCCCTCGCCGATCGAACGCATGACGATCATGTCCGATCATCTTCAGAAAATGGGCGAGCAACTCAAGTTGGTCGCAGATGCGGCCAAGCCCCTTTATGACAGCCTCACCGACGCGCAAAAGCGCGATTTCGGTCCGCTGATGCGCGAATTCAAGCTGCGCGGCCGCCACTAGCTATTGTCATTGTGGGCGCCATTCAGGCGCGGATGGAAGACCGCCAGGCGATGATCGCCACTGTAATGGTCGCGGCGAGTGTTCGCGCTCAAACGGTACGCCGGAACCGGCGGCTCGAGCCGCATGGCGGCGACTCGGCGAATATAGGCCCGGAATCGACTCAGGCTTCGCCGTTGGACGGCGTCGGCGGTGGAGCGCCTCGCGCGTCGACAATCGAGTCGACCGATCGACGCGCTTCGCCGACTTAGCGGGCTTGATCGCTGTCGATGACCGTTCCGCCGACACCAGCTGCGGCCGCAATCGACGGCCGCAACGCCGCCATTGAATGGCCTGCCGCCGCTCTTTCCCGTGCGTAGATTCCGAGTCTCTCGCTTGTCGAGCGTCCGGCCTATGCAGAGGTCACGTCGCTGTTCTGTCCTCGACCGACGGGGCGGCGACCTTGGGAAATTCGCGTCAATCGACGCAGACGAGGAGATAGTCATGAAAACGCTTTATCTAACCGGCCTCGCGCTCGCTATCGCAGCGGGGTTCGCCCTGCCGCTGGCCGGCTCGGCCGAGGCCGCCATGGGCGGCGCCCTTCCTTCGACCCAGATCCTCCCGGTCGAAAATGCGCAGTTCTTCTTCCTCGGCCACAACTACTGCTGGTACGACGACGGCTGGCAGGGCCCGGGTTGGTACTGGTGCGGCTACGCCTGGAACAATGGTTACGGCTGGGGCGGCGGCGAAGGCTGGCACAGCTGGAACCACGGTCAGCGGGGCGGCACGACTTACCAAGGTGGCAAGACTTACCAAGGTGGCAAGACTTTCACAGCCGGCAAGCCCTTGACCGGCGGCAAGCCTGTCACCGGCGGCAAGCCTGTCACCGGCGGCAAACCAGGTCCGCACGAAGGCGGCGGCAAGATCTGTCCGCAGGGCAAATGTTAAGCGGCGGATTGGTTATTCCGACCTGACGCGCCGCCACCAGCCACGTTCAGGCGGCGCGGACCGGAATGTATGACGCGAAAGCGCGGTCTGGCGCTTGGACGATACGACCAGACGGAAGGGGCGGGATGCGGCGTGCGCAGAAGCGCTCCTGTTCCCGCCCCTGTCTCGCAAGGGGGCTTTTGCGGCCTTGATGGCGCCACACAGCCTTCGTGCGTGAAAAGAAAGCTCGTCTCCATTGCCCGCGCTTTCTTCAGACGTCGCAGCCGGAGCGCACGCCCATGACCCTCAGCATCGCCCACCTTCAACCCATTGTCTCCCTGATCGCCGGCGTCCTCATTCTGATGATGCCGCGGTTGCTCAACTACATCGTCGCCTTCTTTTTGATCGTGTCCGGAATCCTTGGCCTCGGACTGATTCACTGACGCGCCTCTCAGGCCAAACGCCGCCATCCCTGGCGACACGAGACGTCGGAGAGCGATCCGCCAAAGGACAGCCCGTTATGAACGACTCCAAGAGCGGCACGTTATGAACTTTGCCCATGCGTTGCGCGCATTCGCGCTGAGCGCGGCGTTGCTGGGCGGCTGCGCAAGCGATCCGCGCACGCCATTCACCGAATCCGATGAGATGACCGCGGTCGCCATCGGCGCGCCCAATATTCGCTATTGGGCCGACGCCACGGCGCGCGCAGTCCACAGCGCCGCGCGACCCGCCGTCGTGCAGAAAGGGCGGCCGTTCGTCTATCTCGCGCTGTCCGGCGGCGGCGGGAGCGGCGCCTTCGGCGCGGGCGTTCTCAACGGCTGGAGCGCCTCCGGAACGCGGCCGGAATTCACCATCGTGTCGGGCGTGTCGACCGGGGCGCTGATCGCTCCCTTCGCCTTTCTCGGACCCGACTATGACGACAGGCTCCGGCAAATCTACACCAACGGCGAGGCGCAACGTTTGATTGGACAGGCCAATCCTCTTGGAGCGTTGTTCGGCCCAGGGGTGTTCGGTCGCGAGCGGCTGCGCCGGCTGGTCGAGCGCTATCTCGATGACGACCTCATAAGGGCGATCGCGCGCGAGGACCAAAAGGGACGTCGCCTGCTGGTCGTCACGACCAATCTCGACGCGCAGCGCGCCGTCGTCTGGGACATGGGCGCCATCGCCACAAGCGGCGAACCGAAAGCCTTTGATCTGTTCCGCGAGGTTCTCGCCGCCTCGGCGAGCGTTCCCGTGGTCTTCGCGCCGCAACTGATCAATGTCGAAGCGGATGGCAAAGCCTTCCAGGAGATGCACGCCGACGGCACGCTGAGCGCGCCCATCTACACGTTGCCGCAGGCGGTGCTGTTCGGCGGCAAACCGATCCTGCGCGCCGCGCGTCCGGCCCTCTATGTCATCGTCAACGCCCGCATCGATCCGGGCTTCGCGGTTGTGCCGGACCAAGTCGAAGCGATCGCGGCGCAGTCCCTATCCACCTTGAATCGGGTCGGCACGAAGGCGGTCCTCGCCGAGACCTATGACGTGGCCAGCCGCGAGGGCTTGAGCTTTCACTTGACCTATATCGACCGAGATCACCCCGACAGTGGCGGCACCGGTTTCGAAACCGACGCGATGCGCCAACTCTATGACTACGGTTACGAGAAGACTCGCTCCGGCGCCTTTTGGGTGACCGATCTGTCGCAGGTCGAGGCGGCGAAGGACGCGGCGAAGGCGGCTGCGGACTCGACCATTCGCTGACGGCGCGCGGCGGTCGAACAGCGTTCATCGCGCTGAGACTTTGACCAGGGACACGTCGATCGTCCCGTGACATCTCGCGGTCAGCAATGAGCCGGCGGTCGCCGCCGTAAATCAGATTGGAAACCGTCCATGCCAAATCCAGCCGCCGACGAAAAGGTCTCGACCGCCAAACCGGGCGCCGACGTGAACGCGGCCGCGCCGACAGGCCTGTCGAGCGATGAAGCGCGTCGCCGCCTGCAACAATTCGGCCCGAACGCCATGCCGGACACCAGCGTCCATCCCTTGCGCCAGATGTTCGAGAAATTCTGGGCGCCCGTTCCCTGGATGCTCGAAGCCGCTATCGTGCTCGAGCTGGCGCTCGGCAAATACACCGAAGCTTCGGTCATCGCCGTCCTTCTCGTTTTCAACGCCGCTCTCGGGTATTTGCAGGAAAGTCACGCGCAGGCGACTCTCGCCGCCCTGAAGTCGCGGCTGGCGATGACCGCATCCGTCCGCCGCGATGGGGTATGGACGAATGTGCCCGCCGCTGCGCTTGCGCCCGGCGATGTCGTGAAGTTGTCGCTTGGCGGCGTGGTCCCCGCGGATGCGCTCATCGCAGGCGGGGAGATCCTACTCGATCAATCCATGCTCACCGGCGAGTCCGTCCCCATTGAAGCCGGCGCAGGCCGCCAAGCCTACGCCGGAGCGTTAGTGCGGCGCGGCGAGGCGGTGGCGGAAGTCACGGCGACCGGCGCGCGCACCAAATTCGGGAAAACCGCCGAGCTCGTTCTCACCGCTCATGTCGTCAGCTCGCAGCAGAAGGCGGTCTTGCGCGTCGTGCGCAATTTGGCCGCGTTCAACGGCGTCTTGATCGTCGGGCTCACGGTTTACGCAGCTCTGATCAAAATGCCGATCGCTGAAATCGTTCCGCTCATTCTCACCGCGGTTCTGGCGTCGATTCCGGTCGCGTTGCCGGCGACCTTCACCCTTGCGGCGGCGCTCGGCGCGCGCAACCTCGCCAAGCTTGGCGTCCTTCCGACACGGCTTTCCGCGGTGGATGAAGCGGCGACGATGAACGTCCTGTGCGCGGACAAGACCGGCACGTTGACGCAGAACGCGCTGAGCGTGGCGCAGATTCGTCCGATGCCGAATTTTGACGAAGCGCATGTTCTGGCGTTGGCGGCGTTGGCCAGTTCGGAGGGCGGCCAAGATCCAGTCGATGAGGCCATCAGGTCGGCCGCCCTGGGCAAGGACGCAGCCGATACGCCGAAGTTGACCGCTTTCACGCCGTTCGACCCTGCCAGCAAAATGTCCGAGGCGAGCGCTGTGGATTCGGGCGGAGCGACGCAACGCGTGGTCAAGGGCGCCTATGTCGTGGTGATCGCGCTCGCGGAGGCCTCGCCGACCGCCGAAGCGATCGCCAAAGAGCTCGAGGGGCAAGGCTTTCGCGTGCTGGCGGTCGCGGCCGGACCGCCCCAGGCGATGAAGTTGATCGGCCTCATCGCACTCAGCGATCCGCCGCGCGCGGATTCCGCCGCCCTCGTCGAGGAACTGCAGGCGTTGGGCGTGCGCACGGTGATGGTGACGGGCGACGCGCCCGCGACGGCCGCCATTGTCGCGCAATCGGTCGGTCTGGACGGCGCAATCTTTCCGCCCGGGCCCATCCCCGACGCGATCCGGCCTGAAGACTACGCCGTCTTCGCCGGCGTCCTGCCGGAGGACAAGTTCAAGCTCGTCAAGGCCTATCAAAACGGCGGGCACACCGTCGGCATGTGCGGCGACGGCGCCAACGATGCGCCGGCGTTGCGGCAGGCGCAGATCGGGATTGCCGTCTCCACGGCGACCGAGGTCGCCAAAGCGGCCGCCGGCATGGTGCTCACCGAACCTGGCTTGGCCGGCATCGTCGCCTCGGTCAAGCAAGGTCGCGTCATCTTTCAGCGAATCCTGACGTATACGCTCAACGTGCTCAACAAGAAGATCGTGCAGGTGCTGTTCATCGCGATCGGGCTTGTCATGACCGGGCAAGCGATCCTGACGCCGCTGCTGATGGCGCTGATCATGATCATCGGCGACATCCTGGGTATGTCGCTGACGACGGACAACGTGCGGCCCTCGCCGCTGCCCAACGCCTGGCGAATCGGCAATCTGACGATCGCCGGCGCCGTGATGGGGCTCGGCGAGCTGGCGTTTTGCGTATCCGCTCTCGCCGTGGGGGCGTACCTCGCCGGATATGACATCGACCGGTTGAGGACGCTGGCCTTCGTCATCATCGTCTTCGGCAATCAAGCGACGACCTACAACAATCGCGAACGTCGACGGATCTGGTCCTCGCGTCCCAGCCTGTGGCTCGCCGCGTCGTCATGCGTCGACATTCTGATCGCCGCGGCGCTCGCTGTGTCTGGGATCGCCATGGCGCCGTTGCCGATCGTCGCCGCCGTCGGGACGTTTGTCGCCGCCGCCGCTTTCGCCTTCATCATGGACTTTGTGAAGGTTCCCTTATTCCGCCGCCTTGCGATCGGCTAGCGCGCAACACTCGCGCGCGCCGATCGTCGAACGATTTTGCTCAGGCGCCAGACCCCGGCCAACCATAATGCTTATGAAGCCGCTTCGCATAGAGTTGCGTGAAGGCGTCGAGGGGATCCCACGGCGGGCTCGACTTGACCTGTTCGCGCGACACGTCGAGCTCGACATGGCGGTCGAACCATTCGATCGATTTCACCGCCAGCGGCGAGATCAGCACGCGCTCGCCAGGCCACCAATTCCGGGTGTCGACGATGAAATAGTGGATGCTCCAGTCGGCGTCGTCGATCATGAGATTTTCGATATGGCCGATTTCGCCGTCGACCGCGTGAATATGATACCCCGTCACTTCGTTGACGCTGCGCACATGCGGGTCGGAGCCGTGCAAACTTGCGCGCTTGCCATGCGCCTCGCCGGTGTCCAGGCCCAGGCCGAAATAGGGCGGCGCCATGTAGGGCCAAGCGATCGCGCCGGGCGGCTCGCTGAGATAGGGCCCACTCCAGAGCGGGTCCCACCCATAGTAAGTGTAGAGCTGGTTCTCCATCTGCTGCGACACTGGCCGGTCCTCAGCCAATTCCGGGCTCTTTTCGACCTGAGCCTTCGTCAGCGTCACAAAAAATCGTCGTCGTTCGAAGTCGATCCGGGAAATGGCCGAAGGATGGATCAACACCTTGCGCCCCGTCAGCCAAGTTCCGCAATCGGCGACCAGCCAGCGCACTCTCCACGATGCGTCGTCGAACAGGAAATCGACGACGGTTCCGATCCTGTCGTCGCTCGCCTCGATCGCGTAGCCCTTCAGGGCCGAAATGATCTGCATCATGGTTCGACGACCTCTTAAGAGTGGGTCTAGCGGTGCTAATGAGCACTGTAAGAGACGATCGGACGGGAGCGGCAGGTTCGGAAACTACCTAGTCCGTCGGCATTGGCTTCAATAGCCGAAACGGCGGCGCGCGCCTCGACGGCCTCGGCGACGGATTCGGGATGCGTAGACTCCGAGTCTGGCGTCGCGGCCGCGACATCGACTACCAATCAGGCTTCCTCGCGTTATCACCTCATGCGCCCAGAGCTGGCGCAACCGCGCAGGAGGACTCCGGTGCAAAAGATTTCAGTCGACCTCATACGGCTGGCCGTCTCGAGCGCGGTGATCTGCGGCGTCGTTGGGACCGCGGAGCTGGGAGCCGTTCATCATGGCGCTCAGTTCGCCAACACAAAGATTCGCATCGCGCCGCCTATTCAGGTGAAGGCGATTCCCGTCGGCGCTCCGCCGTTGTGTCGGACGATTGGCGAGACGATTGGCTCATCTGCGGCGCAAGAATCGCAAACCGAACGCGCAGCGATTGCGCAATCCTGCTCGAGCGTCGCGCCGACCTTACGCCTCCGCAGCGAACCGCAGAGCCGATTGGCGCTGGCGCCTTGAGCGGCTGGCGCTGCGAACGGCATCCGATGATTAGCGCGAGAGCCGTGAGAGACGGACCTCCAGCGCGGTCGCTCGACACGTTGTCGTCTTGCGAAACGAAAGTTCGACGCGGCGCCGCCGAAGTTCGAAGCCTCGCCAAACCTAGGTGTTTTCCGACGCTGCCGCCGCCCGAACGATCCCGCTATGGTCCCGATGCAAAACGGCGACGGCGCAATTCGAGGCGTCGTCGCGCGTCGTCACGAAACACACGGAGAGCGCAGCCATGGACAAGAACAGGATCGCCGGCTCGACCAAGGAAGTCACGGGCGCCGCGAAGGAAGCAGTCGGCAAGGTCATCGGCGACGCCAAGTTGCAGAGCGACGGCAAGACCGAAAAGGCCGTCGGCAAGATTCAGAGAGCCGTCGGCGGCGTGAACGACGCGGTGCGGGACGCGTTGAAGAAGCCGTGAGGCCTGCCGCCTCCGCCGGGGCGAAACCCGTCAGCCAGGAGGCTGGGTCATGACTCTCATTCTCATCATCATTCTGTAGGTCATTATCTTCGGCGGCGGCGGCGGTTATTACGCGCACAGTTACTATGGCGGCCCCGGACTCGGCGGCGTTCTGGGCGTCGTCGTGGTCGTCATTCTCGCGCTGTGGCTTCTAGGCCGCTAGCCGATCGCAAGCGCGCGGCGGGCGGCCAGCTCCCGGCGCGCGCGCCTGCGTATCGCGGACCGTGAAAGCGCTGCGATGTCAGAGTGCGTAGATTCCGAGGGCGCCTGACCGCGTCGAGCGGCTTTAGGATAGCGCCAATAGAACCGGCGGCGGTTCGCGCCGTGGAGAACTTTCGGAGGGCGCCATGCAGAGTGAAAGCCTAATCGTCATCCTTGCGGTCGGCCTGATTGCAGGATGGTTGGCGGGCCAGCTCGTTCGCGGCACCGGATACGGGCTCATCAACGACCTCGTCATCGGCGTCGTCGGCGCTTTCATCGGCGGATGGTTGCTGCCCCACCTCGACATCAACCTTGGCGGCGGCATTATCGCCGCGATCATCGACGCCACGATCGGCGCGGTGTTGCTCCTCGTGATCCTTCGGTTCGTTCGCGGCGGAGGCCGCTGGGGAAGCCGCCGTTGGGGCTGGCGCCGCTAAGCGCGATCTCGAGGCGGGCGGCGACGAATCGTAGGCTGCGGCATGGCCCGCGTGACCATCGGCGTCACGCGGGCGCCGCCTTGACGCGCGTAAAGCGGCGACCTGTCCCCAATCCTGTCGCGCCGAGGCCGTCGGAAAGCGCCGCAATGAACGGGGCGATTCTCCCGGTCGCAGCTTGCTTGGGCATCCGGGCGAAATTGGGAGGGCCCCGCCAGGGGTCGACGTCCGGTCGTGCGAGCGCTGAGAGGACATTGGCCGCCATTCCATTCCTTTCGCCGCTGATCGGCGGCGAAAGGAAGCTCGTCGAGTTCCGAACTCACCGCGCCGAGCGGCCGCCGGACAAATCGCCGGCGGCCGTGCTCAAATTGCCGGGCGCAGATTCCTCCGCCATCTCGCGATGACGTGGCCTCAGACGCGGCTTCTACCAGTTGCAGACCCGATGGCCCCAACGATTGATCCAGCAATGGTGGTAGTGGTGAACGTGGCCGATGCAGGCCCCGACGGGTCCGATATGAGCGCCGACCGCGCACCAAGCCAACTGAATGTCAGACCCCGCATAGGAGGCGTTGGGCGCCGGCGCCATTGCGGCCTGCGATATCGCAGCCGACAGCAACATTGCGCCGGCGGCGACGAGCGCGGCCAAAGAACCGCCCCTCAATTTTCGTGTCAACATGATTTTCTCCCGAGGTTCGCCGTGGGCTCACGCTGGTTCACATGAACCGGCACGGCCAGTGCGGCGTTTGTCTCGCGCAAACTGTAGCTGGGGCGGGAGGCCGCGCGTAGGTTCGGAAACTACTCAGACCTCGCCATAGAAGCAGGCCGATCACTTAACCGGGATGCGTCGCTGAGACACAGGACGAACGTTGTGACCAACAGCGCCGCCGCATTCGATCTGGAGATTTGGGACGCTCGCCGACCGCCCTCGCTCGTGACAGGCGGCTTGTCTCTCGGCCCCGTGCGGGCGCCGGGGCGAGCAAGGGATTGTCACGCTATGCAAGGTGACTCGCTTTTAACGCCCTCACGTCTCTTCTGACCATCCCGGCAGTCAGAGAAGGGATGTGCGAAAAAATGACCGCCTCGAGCAATAGTCGCTCATATAAATCGTCAACTCTTGTGGCGATATCAATACGATCCGACCCGTCAATCTCCTTCGCGATCGCGTCTGTAATCGAAGCCTTGAATTGCTTTTTTCTGTAGAGGATCTCTCGGATCAATGGCGTTCATTTTGGCCTCCGTGACGACGGCGCCTTGGGCCTTGCTGACAGGGGCATCGCGATGGCTTCGCGAGTTGTCAGCATCATTGACCAGACTTTATTGAGCGCTACACCGTAAACGATGCGAAGTTCGCCGCAAGACTCGGGAAACACCTAGTTCTACTGAGTCACAATCCTATTTTGCGGATTCGTCGAGCGTAGGGCTTTGATTCGGCACATCTCGCTTTTCGGCGGGAAATACCAAGCGGAGTTTTCGTCGAACAATTCGGCATTGGAATGCGACGCTGTCGGCGCCTCGCTCGCATTGACCGCAGCGCCTCGCCAAGCCTACGGCAAGGGCGCGCAACGGGGCGCAAGGAACATCGACACGGCTATAGGAAAGACGGATACCCGACCAACGGAAGCAACCGGTTCAGGATCGACCCTAGACAGACCAGCGCCACGAGTAGCTTGAGGAGCTGCGCTAGCCGCGCATCGGGACAGAATTTATCTATGACCCAAAACAGGATCGCGCCGACGACGATTGTAATAAGAATTCCGATTATCAGCGAGACCATCGCG
>Ga0326727_10025429_pt1 | contig 11101 bp, 6 predicted proteins | sample MB2enrmetagenome_FD_207643 | JGI IMG/M metagenome (GOLD analysis project Ga0326727, IMG submission 207643) | Lab enriched peat soil microbial communities from McLean, Ithaca, NY, United States - MB29MY | ecosystem: Environmental > Terrestrial > Soil > Wetlands > Peat | place: USA: New York... | reverse complement strand
CAGGATGGCGATGACCTGTTCTTCGTTAAAGCGACTCTTGCGCACGACTCCTCCTCTCGGCCCTGAGCGGGCCATCGTAAATGGAGAAGTCACATTTCCGCTGGACTAATTTCTGGGGGGCAGGTCAGCGATGGTACCGGGAGTAGCTAATGAGTTGGATAATGCGAGCGATCTTTATTACACGGACATGGACCGATTTTCAAAGAGTCAGGAATTTCAAGGCTCACACCAAAGTCGTCGGCTACTGAAGTCATGGTGGCAGACGGCTCAACCCTCAATCAAGACGGCTGAGTCTCTGCGACAAGAATTGCTGCAAGAATTACCTGCATCAAATCATACGCCAGAGGACACAAGGGAAGAAGCAATATTCGCACGGATTTTACAGGGTTCGTCTGCTCCTGATCCTAGTGATATGAAAATAGCTGCAAGCTATCTCCGCGATCTGTCCAACAGGGTTGCAGCATCAGTAAATTCACATTAGCAATTCCCCAATTCCCCACACGTGATCTGCGATACCAGATTGCATAGCAGGCGTTTTCTTTAACGCCTGATTGACGCGGCAGAAATTGTAGAACGCGATGTAAAGCGTCACGGCAGCTTGCAGGTTCATGAAACTTATCAATAAGGCTCTGCCGCGCTATAAACCTCTTCCCCTGTTCGATAAACCTGTTTTGGAGCTAGAGGCATGAAATTCTGGCGGGTCGCCCTTGCGCGCCCGCCACCAAAGCAACGCAGTGTTAGGACAGTACCAGAATTCCCGCTAACCTAATGATTCCAAAAGACCCGGAGAGGAGGGGTTGAGGTACGTGGTACTAACCAGTAAACAGTAAAGTCAACCCAAACGACACGGAAGCAAAACTTTATTTTTTGACCTTCCAAACTCACTCCCGCTCCGACAACCTTCTTACGGCTTTGGCAATCTCCGGCAGCTTGGCGTAAGCGGCGCAGCACTTCAGCCACAACCGGTGGTCGATGGCAGGAGCGCCGCTGACCATGGCTCCGGCGGGAACGTCGTGCGGAATGCCGCTCTGCGCGATGGCTATGGCTCCATCTCCAATCTTGACGTGGCCGGAAACGCCGACTTGTCCGGCGAGAATTACGTTGTTGCCGACATCCGTGGTTCCGGCCAGGCCGACCTGCGAGATGAGCAGCGTGTCGTGGCCGACGCTGCAGCTGTGCCCGACCTGGACCAGATTGTCGATCTTCGTGCCGCGCCCAATGTGGGTTTCGCCGATGCTGGCGCGGTCAATGCAGGTATTGGCCTGAATCTCAACATCGTTTTCGATGACCACGTTGCCCGACTGAATGATCTTGTGCCAGTGTCCAGAATCATCCTTGGCGAAGCCAAAGCCGTCGATGCCCACGATGGCGCCATTCTGCAGCAGGACGTTGTCTCCCAGGTGGCAGAATTCCCGGACCACGGCGTGAGCGTGCGCGAAGAAGTTGTTGCCGATGGTGACTCCGCGATAGATGACGACGTGAGCCAGCAGGATGGCGTTGTCTCCGATGACAACGTCTTCGTCGATCACTACGTAAGGACCGATGTGCGCGTTCTTGCCAACCTTTGCCGTAGGATGAACCACTGCGGTGGGATGGATTCCAGGGGCGTAGCGCGGAGGCTGGTAGAAAAGTTCGATGGCCTTAGCCCAGGCCAGATAAGGGTTCTTGCTGCGCAGCATTCCGGTGGAGATCGCGGGAAAGTCTTCGGCGACAATGACCGCTGAAGCCTTCGTAGTCTTCGCGGCGGCGTTGTACTTGGGGTTCGAGACGAAGGTCAGTTGGCCAGGACCGGCGTGTTCGATGCCCGCGACTGCGGTGATTTCGGTGTCGGGAGAAGCGTTTTCAATGCGGGCGTTGAGAGCGGTAGCGATGTCAGAGAGTTTCATAGAAGAGTCCGGAAGAATTGTAATAGAGCAAGGTGTCAGGTCTCAGGAGTCAGATCTCAGGAAAAGCACTCGTGATTCGCAGTGGGGTTGCCTTTGGTTTTCCTGACACCTGAGACCTGACACCTGGTTCACTGACACCTGGTTCACTGCTCGAACAACGTTACTTGCCTCGTATCCGGCGCTCCGCCTCTGCGGCGGCGGCTGGCTGCTCCTATTACCGCTAACACCGTCACTGACGTCAAGGCTTCGCGGGGTACAAACACTCGCTGCGTGTTCGAGCGCAGATCCGGAGGGTTCATCAGGAATCCTTCGGCGGGATTTTGCGTCAGGTCGTTGGGCAGGATGCCTTCGATCACTTCGTTGTCCTTGAACTTCAGGCGCACCCAAAGGCCTTCGGTTCGGGGACGGGTGGTGAAGGTCTTGCGGAGCATCAAGTCGGTGTCGGAAAACTCACGGACAAAATAAACCGCCTTGATTTCTCTGAGGTCGATGGCGACCACGTTGCCCGAAGTATTGAGCAGTTCCAGTTTGCCATCCACCACAAAGTTGGCAGGAGCTACGAAACCGCTGACCGAGTCGCGGTCGTGTTTCCGCACGATCACTTTCTTGTGGGTCGAAGGCATGGGTTTTGGGACACTTCCAAAGTCCGCACCCATAGCGCAGTGCGCGGGGGCAATGAAAGCTCCAGATGCGATTCTCGCACTTTCCCGATGAATTCGCCCACTTTGTGCCTTCGCAGTAGCCAAACGGTAAACGTTGTGTTATTTTTTGTAGTTTGCTGAAATGTTAGATTTGCGGTATAAGTCTCATGTCTAGAGGGATTTAGATTCCGCCGCCGGGCCGCTGGGTAGGTTTCGTTGCGGCCTCTCTGTGGAAAACCTGTGAAAAACGCCCCGCCAGGCGACTAGGAAGGCATGGCCGATTACATATATACGCTGGAAACCCGGCTCTCGCCGGATCAACAAAAGGCAGTCACCCTCGTCCTAGATGCCGCCAAGGCAGCGGGGATGAATCTCTACCTGACGGGTGGCGCCATCCGCGACATCATAACCGGTTTCCCCATTCGTGACTTGGATTTCACGGTGCAAGGCAACGCGCTCAAGCTGCAAAAAGACCTGGAACGGGCGGGAGCGGTGGTGGGTGACGCCGATGAAGAAACGCGCGCCTTGCTGTTGACCCTGCCGGGCGGGGTACGTGCCGAGATTGCTATGGCGCGCTCGGAGCTCTACGACAAGCCGGGCAAAGCTCCGCAGATGGCTCCGGCTACGATTATTGAAGATCTTCGCCGCCGCGATTTCACCGTGAACGCTATGGCCCTGTCGCTGAATGAAGGATCGCGCGGGCTGCTGATGGATCCGTTCAACGGCTCCGCCGACATCGAAGCCAAAGTGATTCGCGTGCTACATAACTACGCGTTTCTTGAGGATCCATCGCGGTTGATTCGCGCCACTCGCTTTAGCACGCGCTTCCACTGGCCGCTCGAGGAACGGACGCAGGCGCGTTACGAATCGGCCAAGGAAAACAGCTACATCGAATACATCCGCAGCTCGAGCATCGGACACGAGATCGAACAGCTGGCATACGAGGATGATGCGCTCGGCGTCCTGAAGGCATACGAAAAGGAGGGCTGGCTGAAGGTGCTGAATCCGCGCTGGAGCACGGCCAAAGTGGACACGGCCGGATTGGGCGCGCTGATGAAGACGCGGCAGCAAATGAACGAGCTTGGCTATACGCCGGACGTTGCGCCGGCGGTGTTGCACTTCCTTACCGAGCGGCTGGGTGACAAGGATATTTCGGATTTACGCCGGGCGATTCCGCGCAAGGATCTGGTTGAGTCGTGGAAGGATCTGGATGCGAATGCCCACAGCTTGGCAAAAAGGTTGACTGGGAAGGAAGCGGCCACGCCGTCACGGACCTGGCAGTTGTTGTCGTCGGCGCGCCCGGAGATGATTCTGTTTCTGGCGATTACGGCGCGGCAGCAGGCGGTGGCGCAGAAGATCAAGAATTTTTTCACCAAGTGGCGACAGGTACAACAGAAGCTTCCGTTGCCGGAGATGACCGAACTGCACATTACGCCGCAGATGGCGACGTATCCGAAGATCGCAAACGATGTGTTCATGCTGTTGTTGGATGGCAAGCTGCGTTCGCGCACAGAGACTCTGAAATATCTCAAGCCGCTGGCGCCACCACCACCACCGTCTCCACCACCTCCGGCGGCCAAGCGCGGCAGAGGAGCCAAGGCAGCGGCTGCGGCGGCTGCTGCTGTGGCGGCGAGCGGAAAACCCGGCATTAAAGGGAAGGGGAAAGCTGCGGCAGCTGCGACGACTCCGGTCACGCCGGTCAAGGAGAAGTCCGCCGCGGCGGCGAAGCCTGCGGTGCCTGCAAAGGCTGAGGCTCCGGCAAAGCCCGCTGCAACTGCCAAAGTAAGCAAGCCATCCAAGGCTCCTGACGCAAAGAAGCCTAGCAAACCTGCCAAAACCACGAAACCGGCCGCTAAGAAGAAGGCAAAGGCCAGCTCCAAAGGCAAGAAAAAGCGCAAATAGAGGGTGGTCCCGGGGAAGCTTCGAACTGCGGCTGGGGAGCTTGTCCTCCGCTGGCCCGGGCGCATTTCCGGCGCCCGATAATAAGCCCGAAACGGGCTATAATAAGGTATGCGGCGCTGGTTCTCGATAGCGACGTTTAGCCTGATTTTGCTAGCCCTGCCTTTGTGGGCACAGCATCGAGGCGGCGGTGGCGGCCACGTGGGTGGTGGAATCGGTGCTCACTTCGCCTCGCACGGAGGCTTTGCGGGACACTCCTCGACTGCGCATGCCTCTGGCGTATTCCACGGCGGAGCCGTTCGCGGTTCCGGCGTTCATTTTCGAACTGGAAACCCCTACTACCATTATCGCGGCCTCTACGGACGACGGGGCTATTACCCTTACGCGGGATATTATCCTTACGGCTATTACGGCTGGTATGCCGATCCGCTCTATGACAGTGGAGATCAGGACGCGTACGCGGATGAGTATCGCCCCGCTCCCTATCGCGAGGATGACAGCGAGAACGAAGGATTGCAGCGCGATGTGGAAGCGCTGAACGGAAAGATCGATCGGCTGCAAGCCGATGTCGAAGCGCGCAACCGTCCGAAGCCCGAGCAGGAACCCGCGACCGCCCTGGTTTTCCGCGACCAGCATGTGGAAGAAGTCCGCAATTACGCGATTGCCGGCGGAACGCTCTGGGTGGTCACTGAGCAAGCCGCCAAGAAGATTCCACTCGCCCAGCTTGATCTTCCTGCCACGGTCAAAATGAATGGCGATCGCGGCGTGGATTTTCAGATGCCGGGACCAACGCTCCAGCTCATGATCGTGCGTTAAGCAGACCGCGCGGAATCCCGAATTGCACCACTTTCAGGCGTTGCGCGATATCCTCCAGCCAGTAGAATGAATCCGATCCGCTAAAAGCCAAAAGCTACTTCATGAGCCAAAACCAATTCGTCCACCTGCATCTGCATAGCGATTACTCCCTCCTCGACGGAGCTTCCGACGTCGAGAAACTCGTTGATCGGGTTCAGAAACTCGGTATGCCCGCGGTGGCCATGACCGACCACGGCAATATTTTTGGCGCCGTGCATTTTGTAAATGCCGCGCACAAGGCCGGCGTCAAGCCGATCGTGGGCTGCGAACTCTACATCTGCAAGAAAGACGACCACGACATCGCGCGCACTCCGCCCGAAGGCGATACTTACAACCACCTGCTGGTGCTTGCCGAAAATGAAGAAGGCTACCGCAATCTGGTGAAGATCACATCGGAAGCCTCGCTGCACGGCTTCTACTACAAGCCTCGAATCAGTAAGAAATTCCTCGCGGAGCACTCGAAGGGGCTGATCGGTCTCTCCGGATGTCTGAAGGGCGAAGTAGCCGAGCGTTTAACAGAAGGGAACTACGACGCGGCGCGCGCGGCCGCCGGATTCTATCGCGATCTTTTCGGTAAAGAAAACTTTTTCCTCGAGATTCAGGATCAAGGCCTGGAGATGGAGCACCGCATCCATTCGGCGTTGTTCCGGTTGGAGAGGGATATGGGGCTGCCGATGGTCGCGACCAACGACAGCCACTATCTTTGCGAGGACGATGCGCATGCCCAGGACGTGATGTTGTGCATTCAGACGGGGAAGTCCATCCAGGAAACGAACCGGATGAAGTTCGAGGGCACGCAGTTCTACGTCAAGAACGGCGACGAGATGCTGCACGTGTTCAAAGACTCGCCCCAGGTGCTGGCGCGCACGCTCGATATTGCCGAGCGCTGCAATCTGCGACTGGAGAAAGTTCCCAGCCCGTTTCCGCGCTTCGACGTTCCCGACGGATTTACGCTCGACACTTATTTCGAACACATCACGCGGCAGGGATTCGCACGCCGCATGGAAAACCTGCGAACGGCAGCGGCAAACGGCCGGCTCAAGCATTCTCTGGCGGATTACGAACAGAGATTGGCGCGCGAAATCGCGATCATCCAGCAGATGAAGTTCTCTGGCTACTTCCTGATCGTTTGGGATTTTATCCGTTACGCTCGCGAACGCGGCATTCCGGTGGGACCGGGGCGCGGATCGGCGGCGGGCGCGGTGGTTGCGTATTCGCTCGGAATTACCAACATCGATCCGCTGCAACATGAACTTCTTTTCGAACGCTTTCTGAACCCGGAACGTATTTCCATGCCCGATATCGACATTGATTTCTGCATGAACCGGCGCGGCGAAGTGATCGAATATGTTACCCACAAATACGGGCGGGAAAACGTTGCGCAGATCATCACCTTCGGCACCATGGCGGCCAAGGCCGCGATCAAGGATGTTGGCCGCGCCATGGACATGCCGTACAGCGACGTGGACCGCATCGCGAAGATGGTGCCGACCACACTGAATATCAAGCTGGACGATGCGCTGCAGGAGTCGGTGGCGCTGCAGGAGGCGTACCAGAAAGATCCTCAGGTGCGGCAGTTGCTCGACACGGCGCGAAAGCTGGAAGGCCTGGTGCGGAATTCTGGCGTACATGCCGCCGGCGTCGTAATCTCTCCGCGGCCGCTGATTGAACTGGTGCCGTTGCATAAAACCAAGAACGATGAAATCGTCACTGCCTTCGACATGGTGGCCATCGAAAAGATGGGCCTGCTGAAAATGGATTTTCTCGGGCTGACGACGCTCACCATCCTCGACGACACGTTGAAATTGATCGCGCAGAGGGGGACGAATCTTACGTTGGACGACATTCCGCTCGAAGATCAGGAGACGTACGAGAAAGTTTTCCACAAGGGATTGACCTCCGGCGTATTCCAGTTTGAATCGCACGGCATGCGAGACGTTCTGCGCCGCTATCAGCCGAACTCGATCGAAGACTTGACCGCCTTGAATGCTCTCTACCGCCCGGGTCCGATCCAGGGCGGAATGATTGACGACTTTATCGAGCGCAAACATGGGCGCCGGAAGATTGAATACGAACTGCCAGAACTGAAGGAGATTTTGCAGGAGACCCTCGGCGTCATCGTCTATCAGGAACAGGTGATGCAAGCGGCGAATAAACTTGCGGGCTACTCCCTGGGAGAAGCCGACTTGCTGCGGCGGGCGATGGGCAAGAAGAACGTCGAGGAGATGGCGAAGCAGCGTGAACGCTTTGTGCAGGGAGCGACGCAACGCGGGTTTCCGCCGAAGAAGATCGAGAAGATTTTCGATCTGATGGCGCAATTTGCCGGATACGGGTTCAATAAATCGCATTCGGCGGCCTACGCGCTGCTGGCGTATCACACTGCGTATCTGAAGACCCATCATCCACTCGACTTTATGGCGGCGTTGCTGACTTCGATCACGGGCGACACAGATAGTGTGGTGAAGTACATCAACGAATGCCGCGAAATGGGAATCGCGGTCGAGCCGCCGGATATCAATGTGAGTGATGCGAACTTTACTCCCCACGGGCAGGCGATCCGGTTTGGTCTGGCCGCGGTGAAGAACGTTGGCGGCAATGCGATCGAGTCGATTATCGCGGGGCGCAAGAAGCTGGGCCGGAATTTCCGCTCGTTCTATGAATTCTGCGAAGAAGTGGATTTGCGGCTGTTAAACAAGCGCGTGCTGGAGTCGCTGATCAAGAGCGGTGCGATGGATTGTTTCGGGCGCCGGGCGCAACTCATGAAGGCGCTGGATACGGCAATCGAACAGGCCCAGAAAGCGCAGCGCGATTTGGAGTCGGGACAACACGGACTGTTTGGCGTGTTTGCGGATGAAACCGCGCAACAGGCGAATGATGCGTTGCCCGACGCGCCCGACTGGGACGAACATGCGCGGCTCCAGGCAGAGAAAGAAATCCTCGGATTTTTCATTACCGGGCATCCGATGGAAAAGTACAAAGAGAAGCTTGCCGACCTGAACGCGCTCTCCACCGAAAATATTGCTGCCATGAAGAAGTCCACCGCCAAGGACGAGAACATCACGACTGCGGGCTTGATTTCAGGACTGCGCGTAGCCAGGTCAAGAAGAGGCGAGTTGTGGGCGCAAGCCGCTCTGGAAGATATGTCAGGGAAAGTTGAGCTGCTGGTTTTTCCCGAGGCCTACAAGAAACTTGCGGAGAAAGTGAAGCTGGAGGTCCCGGTACTGATTCGCGGCGGCGTGCGCATCGAAGAAGGGGCAAATCCGAAAGTCACGGCCAACGAGATCATTTCGCTCGACGAAGCGCGCGTACCGTTGCCTAAGGCGCTTCGTATACGAATTCCTCTCGGGAATGCGACCGGCGGTACGGTGGATGCGCTGCACGCACTCTTCACCGAGCGCAAGGGCGAGGCGAAGGTATTGTTCGACGTGGAGCGGGAAGGCGATTTCATGGTGGTGATGGAAGCCGAAGGCTATAATGTAATGCCGGACCGCAGTTTTATTGGGCGCGTGGAAGAGCTGTGCGGGCGGGGCAGCGTGCGCGTCATCAGTTGATCCGTGACAGGATTACAGGTTCGGCCGATGCGACGAACGAAAATAAAGCCGGCAGCGAAGTCAGATCGTACCGCGAACCGGGGTGCGGATAATGCCGCTATCGCCGGCGCGGAGTTCATGCTCTCGATGGTGGAACAGCATCACGCGCAAAAGAATGGGAATGTCATCAAGATGGATTCTGGATTGAAAGCGCAGCAGGAGCTGGAAAAAATCGAAGAGCAGATCACGCGACTGCGGGCGCTGGAAGGGCAGAACGCGGAAACGCAGCGCCAGATCCAGCAATTGCACGAGCGTGTGGACGGCCTTCGGCGCGAGATTTCTTCGCAGTTGAACGCATGGGAGCGCACCGAACTGGCGCGTCATCCGCAGCGTCCCTATATGCTGGACTACGTCGAGCGGATTTTTACCGATTGGAGCGAAATTCACGGCGACCGGGGCTTCCGTGACGATCCGGCGATTGTTTGCGGCATGGCTCGCTTTCATGGCGAGGAAGTGATCGTGATCGGACAACAGAAAGCGCGCGACGCGAAACAGCGCGTGTATCGGAACTTTGGCATGCCGCACCCGGAAGGATATCGGAAGGCGCTGCGGGTGATGAAGATTGCGGAGAAATTCAAGCGGCCGATTCTTACGTTCGTCGATACCGACGGCGCTTATCCCGGCCTGCATGCCGAAGAGCGCGGTCAGGGAGAAGCCATCGCCCGCAACCTGCTGGAGATGGCGCGCCTGGAAACGCCGATTATTGCGACCGTGATAGGCGTCGGCGGCAGCGGCGGAGCGCTGGCGATTGCCGTAGCTGATCGCGTGTTAATGATGGAAAACTCAGTCTATTCCGTGATTTCGCCGGAAGGCTGCGCGTCGATCATGTGGCGCGATCCCACCAAGAAACGTCTGGCGGCGGAGGCCATGAAGATCACGGCGAAAGACTTGAGCGAACTGGGGTGCATTGATGGCATCATCCCGGAGCCCGCCGGGGGCGCGCACACCGACCATGCGAAGGCGGCGGAATTACTCGACCGGGCGCTGCAAGAGAATCTGGCCGCGATTAAGAAACTGCCGGTCGGCGAGCTGCTGGAAACCCGCTATCAAAAATTCCGCAATATGGCGCAGTTCTTCCAGGTGGAAGCGTAACCATCGCGGCACGGGCGAGGCGCCCGTCGCTCCACCGGCAAACTAATCCCCTTTACAGAATCGGCAAGTGCAAACAGGGCTGCACCAGGAAATCCAGCGCGTTGATCTGCTGTAATGCCTGTTCCACGAGGGACGCCTTGCATTCCTCCAACGTAATCATGAAGGGCAGATGCGACTTCGGGTAGCCCGGCCTCTGCTTCACCGAATCGATGTTGATGCCGCACTGGGAGAGGATGGTGGCGAGGCTGGCGATGATGCCGGGCCGGTCCTTCACCAGAAAGCGCAGATAGTGCCTGGCGGTGAAGTCGGCGGTGACGGCGGGCGATTTCTCGACCGGCTGTCCGGCATGATTCATCGCGGCTTGATGGGAGCGAGCAATGGCGAGAATATCGGAAACGACCGCGACGGCGGTTGGATGTCCGCCGGCGCCATGGCCTCCAAAGACGGTTTCGCCGCCATACTTTCCAGTTGCCACGACCAGGTTTTGACTGCCTTCCACGCGCGCCAATGGCGATGAGAGTTCGACCAGCGCGGGCTGGACCGCGGCAAATAAGTTGTCACCCTTCAACTCGGCCCATGAAATCTGGCGAATCGTGCAACCTAGCTGGTTCGCGTACTCAAAATCAATAGAGTCGATGGCGGAGATTGAGCGCGCCACGATGCTCTCGGGTGCGACGTCGCAGTGCAGTCCGACTCGCGCCAGGATGGCTAGCTTGGCCCGCGCGTCCAGGCCTTCGATGTCTTCGGTGGGATCGGCCTCGGCGAAACCCAGCTTCTGCGCCTCCCGCAGAGCGGTGTCGAAGGGAATGCCGTTGGTCTCGATCTGGCTGAGAATGTAGTTGCAGGTGCCGTTGAGAATGCCGCGAATCTTGAACAGTTCATCGCCGGCTAATCCCTCATGCAATCCGGAGATTACCGGTACGCCACCCGCCACCGAAGCGCCAAACTGGATCTGCTGATTCATCTTGCGGGCCAGGCTGATCAATTCGGGGCCGCAACGCGCGATCAACTGCTTGTTGGCGGTGACCACGGATTTGCCCGATTCGAGCGCGCGCCGGATCCAGTCTTCAGTGGGCTGCAGGCCGCCCATCACTTCCACCACGATATCCACGTTCGACGACAAAAGGTCATCGATATT
>Ga0326727_10025427_pt1 | contig 11101 bp, 10 predicted proteins | sample MB2enrmetagenome_FD_207643 | JGI IMG/M metagenome (GOLD analysis project Ga0326727, IMG submission 207643) | Lab enriched peat soil microbial communities from McLean, Ithaca, NY, United States - MB29MY | ecosystem: Environmental > Terrestrial > Soil > Wetlands > Peat | place: USA: New York... | reverse complement strand
TTGATAGGGTGCAGAAGAAGCAAACAATAGAAAAACAGACAGCGGCATCATTGCGTAAACGGAAATTGATTGAGGGTCGATACCCAAATTTGTTTGTGTCCGCCGGAATTGCCCAAACTACCGGGAATCAAGTCGAATACACTAAACACAGGGCATTCAATAACAAGTACTACGTCGACTTGGTGCTGCAGTTCCTCATTCAACATGGCAAAGCATGTCCAGAGGATATTCAGGTGCTCCTTGCCGATAAGTTCTCCGATCTATTGGACGATGCCCAAAGAAGAAACAAAGTGCGCAATCTGCTGCAGAAAATGGCTCGAGGCAAAATGATTCAGAACAACGGTACCCGTGGACGCAACGCCTGTTGGGTTCTCATGCGCTAGCCGAATGAGACACAGCGAGAGATTCAGGAATGCGTATGATAGTGCAAAAATAGCTTGAAAATAGTGAAAAAATAGCGTGGACGGTGTCAGGAAGTGTCAGGAAGTGTCAGGAGGCTTCAGATCGGAAGCCTATACGGAAAATTTAGCTTAGACAGATCGAAATTTTAGCTTAATGCCATGTGCCAAGGATTGGCCAATCGCCGTGAAGTTACCGATATTCGTAGTTGAAGTAATCGCTCAATGAGAATGACCTTTCCAGTATCTAGAATCTAATATCCACTATCTTACTCAGGGAACTATTTATGTTATCTCAAGAACAAGTGCTTCAGATATTCAAGGACTCGGGGGCGTTGCTGCATGGACACTTCAAGCTGACCTCCGGGATGCACAGCGATACCTATTTCGAGAAGTTCCAGGTGCTCCAATACCCAAAGTATGTTGAGCAACTTTGCGGTGAGCTTGCGAGCCGGTTTGTCGGCGACAATATCGAGCTGGTGCTAGGGCCGACCACCGGCGGCGTGCTGCTGGCGTACGAGATCGGAAAGCAGCTTGGCACACGAGGCATCTTCGCCGAAAGAGGCGAATGTGGACGGGTTCTCAAGCGCGGGTTCAGGATCGATCCCGGCACGAGAGTGCTGGTGGTCGATGATATACTCACCACCGGCGGCTCGGTGTGGGATACCATAGAAATCGTGAAGCAGAATGAGGCGGTGCTTGCCGGAGTTGGGCTGTTGGTGGACAGGAGCGGCGGCACGATCGATTTCGGAGTAAGAACCGAATCACTTCTTTCGCTAAATGTGGTAAAATACAGTCCAGAGGATTGCCCATTGTGCAAACAGGGCATTCCGCTGATTGAAACGTAGTTTTTAGGCATTAGGCGTTAGGCTTTAGGCCCTGGATCCAAGATCGCGTGTTCTTCCCGATTCAGGCCCTAAATCCTGAATTCTAAGTCCTAAATCCTACTTTCAAGGAGCATAAGCCCCGTATATGAGCATAAGATTCAACACCGACCTTCACGTACACACTTTCCACTCGCCTTGCGGCGACCCGGAGATGTTCGTGAGTGACATCCTTCCCCTGGCCGTTGATAAAGGGATCGAGTTCCTGGCCCTTACGGACCATTACTACCATTTCATGGACAGGTTGATCTTTGAAGAAGACCGCGTCTCCGCCAAAGAGACGATAGAAGATACCGGGCTTGATATCCAGGTGGTAGTCGGTTGTGAGACCGAGGTCATGGGCCCGGGGCGAATAGCAGGGGGGCCGGAACTCCGAGGAATGCTGGATTTCATGATGGCAGGAGCGACGCATTTTCAGAATTTCGGCATGACCGAACTTCCGCCCGGTTTGAACATGAGAGAGACTGCGCTCTACTACCTCGAAACATTCAGATTTGCGGTCAGCCAGGACTGGATCGATGTTATCGCTCATCCGTTCCACGTGGTCCGGGGCGTATGCGAGCCGGAGATGCTGAACGAATTGACCGATGAAGACCTGATACCTGCCTTGGAGATCGCGAAAGAGAATGGAGTCGCGATGGAGATCAGCCGGCGTGCCCTCGGCGGTGTGCAGGAGCAATTCTCTCGGCGATTCTACCCGCTATGCAAGCGAATCGGCCTCAAGTTTACCATCGGCAGCGATGCACATCGCCTCTCACAGGTGGCCCAGATACACTGCCTGGAGCCGCTCGTCAACGATATCGGCCTGACCGAGGATGATCTCTGGCGACCGGCGGCTAAGCATGTGGCAGTTGGAGCGTGCGCGGGGAGATAGGTTCGGAAGCCGATATTTGAACGGTCACCTACTCAGGGTAATCCGGCATGGCTCTTTCCGCTAATCCTGCGCCCTGCTTCCGTAGGCCAGGAAAAGGCTGAAGTCCTGAGGGCCTTTGCCGTCTACCTCACGAGTGAAGCTGACCACGTCGGCTGTTCGTACGTCTTTGAACCCACCCAGGCAGAATAGATCGGCCAGCGCATCCCGATCGAAACCGAAGTGATGGATCCCCGTTTTGTCCGCATGAAAATCCCCGTTTTCCGTGTCCAAATCGGCGATGGCCAGGTATCCTCCGGGTCGGAGCATGGTATGGAGCTTGCCGATCAGCCTGGCGGTGTCTTTGACGTGATGGAACGTCATGTTGCTGACGATCAGGTCAAACTGACCCTCTTCGGGAGTTTCCGTTTCGAGGTCGAGGATACGCGCCGAGGCGTTTTCGATCCCACGCTCCCTGATCTTGGCGTTCAGCACTTCCATCATCCCCGCTGAACTATCGAGGCCGATGATGCTTCTCACGTGCGGCTGGATTTCCAGGGTCAGCAGCCCCGTCCCACAGCCGTAATCCGCGGCGTCCATCATGGATGTTACTGGTATGTGCTCCAGAATCCTCGCCGCCACTGTCTTGGCGAGCATAACGCGCCTGGGTTCTTCATCCCAGGTTGCAGCGACCCTATCAAAATCTCTCTTCTGATTTTCCACTTGAACACCTTTCACATCTCGACAAAGAAGCTCTGGAGCCTCGGCAGCGCCGTGGAGTTTATCCTGAGCGGGAAGGGCTTTGCAACTGAAGCATCGTGTTAGGAGGACCTTCTTAGAAAGGTCTCCCGGAACCCCTGGCCCCTCCTTATTAAGGATGGGAATTTCGGCGGCGACTCACCACTCTCCCCGTCTATCGGCTCTCACCACCTTGGGAACGGATGAGGGAGATGAAGACATCCTCCAGGCCGGGGGGAATAGGCTCGATCCGTGTCACGATGACACCGGCGGGTTTCAGGCGCTCGCAGATCGGGTCGATCATCGACGCACATTCCCGGACCACGACGTGAACTCGGTCGCCGAAGATGCCTACGTTCATAACGCCGGGCAGATCGGTGAGCAGGGTCCTCGCCCGACGAACATCCGGGGTTTCCAATTCCAGGATTTGGCCATCCATCAATCCTCGTATCCGCTCAGGGGTGTCCAGCGCCACAATTTTGCCGTTGAACATGAAGCCCAGGCGGGTACATCGTTCCGCTTCATCCATGTACGGAGTGCTGACGACCAGCGTGACCCCGTGGACATTGAGGTCATACAGGATGGCCCAGAAGTCACGGCGGCTGACGGGATCGACACCGGTGGTCGGTTCATCGAGCAGGATCATCTTGGGCTCGGAGATTAGCGTGGATGCGAGTGCGAGCTTCTGCTTCATTCCTCCTGATAGATTTCCAGCCAGGCGGTTGACAAAAGGTTCCAGTCTTGAAAAGGCGAGAAGTCGGGCGATGCGCTCGGGCCGAACGTCCGGCGGCACCTGATACAGGTCGGCGTAAAACTGGAGGTTCTCCATCACCGTGAGATCGACGTATAACCCGAAAGTCTGCGGCATGTAGCCGACAATACGTTTGATCGACTCCGGATCGGAGACGATGTCATGCCCCATAACGGTCAGTTCACCGGACGACGGGCTCATCACGGCGCTCAGCATGCGGAGGGCGGTCGTTTTTCCTGCGCCGTCCGGGCCGACGAGGCCGAACACCTCTCCGCTTTCGACGGAAAATGATATTCCGTCCACGGCGGCGAGTTTGCCGAAGGTCCGCCTGAGATTCCTGCACTCAACCGCAATTTCCGCCATATCGAGTAGTGGGTCGTGAGTCGTCAGTGATTGGGAGCTGATGAGATAGTAAGTGACGCGCTTGCCGGCATGCCGGGTTTGAGCTTGCCACCAGGATTGGAGATCGTCACCTTCAAGCCGAAAACCAGCTTGGTTCGTTGCTCCGGGGTTTGTATTTCCTTTGGAGTGAACTCCGCCTGCTGGTTGATTTCGGTGACTTTGCCCTTGAATACCTCGCCGGGATAGCTGTCCACCGTTACATCCGCCTCTTGACCAAGGCTAATCCGGCCATAGACCGTTTCGGGCACATAGACCCTGAGCCAAACCTCTCTCAAGTCCGCGAGCGTGACGAGCGGCGTGCCGGGGGTGGCCAGTTCGCCCGGCTCCACGGAGCGCGTGATGACCGATCCCACGATCGGTGATCTGACCACGGTATTTCCAAGTTGGGTTACGGCGACTGCATATGCGGCCTGAGCCTGCCGCAACTGTGCCCTCAATCCGGCGATCTCCTGAGGTCTCGGCCCGGCGATCAACTCCTGAAGATGCTCCTGAGCAGCAGCAAGCTGGGCCGTGCTGGTCTGGTATTGAGTCTGGGCAGTGTTGAGTTGAGATCGCTCTTGAAGACGTTCGTTGTACTGGCTTTGTGCCGTTTGGAGAGCATCCTTCGCGCCCGCCAACTGTGCGGATGCCTGGCTTGCCGCGTCTCGCGATGACTGAATCTCCTCGGGCCTGGAACCCGCCTTAAGTTCCGCCAAATGCTGCTGCGCCTGAGCGAGTTGAGCAGTCGTTGACGTCGCCGCCTCTTGTGCGGCATCGAGATCGCTTGCGGAAATGGCGCCTTTAGCGAAAAGGGTTTGGTATCGGCTGTAATCGGACTTTGCCTTTGTGGCAGCGGCTTGGGCAGCCTGCACTGCGGCCTGCGCCTGCTGGATGTCCTCGATGCGAGGTCCCTGCTCAACGAGCAGTAGCTCCTGCTGAGCGCGCTGATAAGCGGCCTGAGCGGCCTTGTAGTTTGCCTGGGCGGCTTTGAGCTGGCCCTTGAGCTGTGTCAGGTCACTGATATCTTGTTGAGCGATAGCGAGGGCCTGGCGCGCCCCGGCTTGTGCATCCTGAGCTTGCTGAACCGACGCTCGCGCTTGCTCGATATCCTCGACTCGCGTTCCGGCGAGTGCCAGGTTCAACTGCTGCTGAGCGGCGCTTGCTGTCGCCTGCGCCTGCCTCACCTGCTCTCGGAAATCCGTATCTACCAGACGAACGACTACTTCGTTCTGGGTGGTTGTGTCACCCTCCTGAACGTACACATCGGCTATACGCGCGTTGAGCTTTGACGATAGGGTGACTTCGGTCGCCTCGACGATCCCGTTCGCCTCTATTTTATTCTCGGGCCCATGCCTGAGCGTGAGAGATAGGGCAATCCCTATCCCAATCAGCACCAGCAGGATCACCACTATCAGTGTAATCCGCCGCCTGCGGTCAGGCTGTGTGTTTTCCTGTGCCATAATAGACCTTACCCAGAATTTCGACCACGGTTCTGCACTTCTGGCAAGCCAGCCGGGTCAGTCAAAGTTTGGCGGAGCTTCGGCGGAGCCGCTTCGCTTTGCGCCCGAAGCATCGAAACCCTACCGACGACTAATAAGTCACCAAACCTAGCGCCCGCTGAAGGCGGGCGTACGCGGTGTTGTAGTTGAATCTCGCCTGATCGAGACTTGTGCGAGCCGACGTCAACTGCGCGAGCGCGTCTGCCTGCTCGGTCGCGGTGCCCACTCCGGAATCGTATCGCACCACTGCAACGTCATACGCTTCGGTCGCCTGAGCGAGAAGCGTGTTTGCCGTATCGATTGTCTGGCGGGCGGTCTGCAGGTTGAGGTATTGAGTGCGAACATCCTGTTCGATAGATTCGGTTGTATCCTTGAGGTTTGCCTGCGCCTCCTGAGTTAACGCCTTCGCCTGGAGGACATTCGCCTTGGTCTGGCCGCCGTCAAATATGCTCCAACTGATTCCAACCCCTGCCGTCCATGTACTCACCGCCTCGGGGTTTTGGTTCTCCACATACTGGTAGCCAGCCTGCAGGTCAACTTCGGGTCCGTATCCCGACCGTGCAACCTTGATTCCAGCCTTATAGGCCGCTAATTGAGATCGAGCCGCCAGAATTTCCGAACGCTGTTTCTCCGCTGTCTCGATGAGCGTTGGTAGCTGATCCGTTGGTACAGGAGCCAGTCCAGGATCCGTGAGCGTGTAAACCGAATCGAGTGGCATACCCATCACGCGATCGAGCTGCACCCTTGCCAACTCTACCTGGTTTCGGCTTTGCGTTAGGTTCTGCTGCGCCTGAGAAACGCTCGTTTGGGCGCGTAGAACGTCAAACTTCGCCGCTGTCCCGGCGCTGAATCGAGCCTGCGCATCGTTAAGTTGCGATTGTGCAGCAGTTAGATTCTTTTCCGACGATGTAACCAGGCTTCCGGCGAGCAGTACGGAGTAATAGGCCTCGCGGGTCTGGCGTGCAACGTCGGCCTCCGTGGAAGCGAGGCGCGCGATATCCGCATCATAAAGAGCTTCCGACCGTGAAACGAGGGCCTGGACACGTCCACTGGTGAAAAGAGCCTGCCTGGCCGATACCGTCGCGATGATGTTGTCGTTTACCCCTAGAGCGAGTGGCGCAGGCGCGCCTGGCAGAACGAAGGTCGGCAGCGTATCAATATGAAGATAGTTGGCCGCCAGGCTCAACTGCGGGAAATACCCCGCTCGCGACAGATCGATTCCGGCCCTCGCAGCTTGAGTATCTGATCGCAAAGCAGAGATGCCGGTATTATGTGCCAGCGCCGTCTGCACGGCATCCTGGATAGTCAACGCCGGCGATATGGGCGCCTGCTGAGCGACTAAAGCTGATGCCAGTGTCGGAAGTGCGACCAGCATTGTAATGGTTGTGTGAAACGTATTTCTTTTCATTATCTCCACCGGTGAAAATACCCGGCAAATCCGCAAATGAAGCAACTGAATGCAACAGCGGATGCCGAGTTTACCATTTGCTTACTTTCTACACTTAATATTACCATTATCCTGGCTTGTTCGCAAGGGAAACGGCTTGGGGAAGACTGTGGAACCGAGTCACTTGGAGACTTGAAGACGGGGAGACAAGAAGATTGGATGACTGAGGGACTAGGAGACCGTGAGACGGGCTGATAAGAAGAGAAGAGGAGGATGGATCACCACCCGTCCGCTCCCTAATCATTCATCACTTCCGTCCCAATACCTGATACCCTGCCTCTAGGGTTTTTCTGAATAGACCACTTCGGCGACGGTCTGGCCCACTATCTTGAGCGATTCCGGGCTGCACTTATCGACAGTGTCCTGAAGCGTATGCCAGTAAACGTAGTCAAAATCGATGAGATCAACGCAGGGAAGGCCGGCTTCAATCATCGGAACGTGGTCGTCGCCCATTCTATACTTCACTTCGTCTCGAAACGACTTCCCGTAGCCGAGATCGCGGGCGGTCTGCCAAATTCTATTGACCAGATTTGGGTCGGCATCGGCGGAATTCTTCTCCTTGAATATGGTGACTCCTTTGTCTCCAATCATATCGAGGAGGATTCCATACTTGTAGTCGGACTTGTTCATGTGCGCGGCGAAGTAGCGCGCTCCGAGGTACATCTGGTCTTCGGTCTTGCCGAAATCCTCGCCATCCAGCAGTACAATCGTCACGGGAACTTGCGGCGTCTTGTTATGGAACATGGCGGCCAATTCCACCAGCACTGCCACGCCCGATGCGCCGTCGTCAGCGCCGAGGATCGGCTTAACGCGGTTGGCCGGCTCGGAGTCCTGATCGGCGAACGGCCTGGTATCCCAGTGGGCACAGAGCATAACGGAGGGCTTGTCGGTCGGACCGAAGTGAGCGATTATGTTAGCCGCATGGTAGGTTTTGCCCTCGAATTCATGGGTGAACTTCTGAAGCGAAACCGAGTTCGAGTACTTGCTCAGCTCACCGAAGAGATAGTCCTGGGTCTTCTCATGAGATGGATAACCCTCCGGTCTCGGCCCGAAATCGCATTGCTTTTTCAGGCAGTCGAAGGCCTGGTCGCCGTTGAAATCCGGCGCGTTGGCGAACGCCAGGCACCCGCTCAGCGTCATGCTGAGCGCAAACAAAGCAAGGACGATGCCCGCAAGATATAACCTGCCCGAAATCATTTTGTTTATATATTTCATGAATGAACCCTTGCCGGGGATACAGGAGTGACAGGAGTCAGAGGAGTAGAGGGAGTAATCCGGAATTCCGGATCCTTTACTCCTCGTACTCCTCTGACTCCTTCTAATCCCCTTACTCCTGCTTCTTAAAGCGGTTGAACTGGGTGACCATTGTGCCGAACCTCGAAATGGCAGTGGGGGCCCGTGCTGAGACCGGTACTCCCAACGCGCGCTATCTGCTGCCCCTGTTTTACTGACATGCCGGTATGCGCGATCAGGCTGGAGCAATGGCCATAGACGGTGGAAACTCCGCCGCCATGATCTATTATTATAGCATTACCATAAGCTCCATACCAACCCGCGAATATCACGACCCCATCACCGGCGGCGTGTATGATCGTGCCCTTGGGGCAGGCTAGATCGACGCCCGTGTGCATTCGATACTGGTGGAGGATTGGATGGTAGCGCATTCCGAACGGATCGGTGATGTGATATCCGCTTACCGGAATGATCAGGCGCCCGTGGTACGCCTTCACCATTCTCTGGCGTCCCTTCGGCGTGCGCTGCATAGCCCGGATCATCGCCTCGATCTGGCGGGAGTTGCTCTCCCATTGGCGCAGGTCGCTCTCCTCGCGCCTTCTCTCCTGCGAAATCTCGCTTAAGATCTGCGACCTCTGGACCGTTTGCACGTAAGCAACACGAGTTAGCGTGGACTTCTGCTGTTCCAGCGCTGCCTTCTTCTGCTCCTGAACCTGCAGCACTGCTTTCTTCTGCTCCACCACGGTTTTATCGTGCTTGATGCCGTCGATCAGTTGGATGTCGCTGTTTAGGATATGCCGGATCATATGCCCGCGACTCAATAAATCCCAGAAATCCGTTGAACCGATGAGTACGCTGAGATAGTTTATTCCGCCGTGCTTGTAGGTATCGCTAAGTCGATTGGAGAGAAGTTCGTTCCTTGTTTCGAGGTGAGTCTGGACCTTGTGCAACTCGTCTTTGGTTAAGACGAGATGATGGCGAGTATCCTGGAGTTGATTCTGGGCACTGTGGAGTTCACTGCGGGTGATCACGAGTTTATGCTCAGACTCGGCGAGCCGTTGTGCCGCGCTTCGTTGCATCTTCTTGGTCTTGGCGAGCTTTGCCTGCATGACGCTGATGTTGTGATTGACGTTGGCAAGTTTCTTCGCAAGCGATTGTTTGGAACCGTGTGGCTGTTTGGCGTGGTGCGACCTTGCCGCCGACGGAGCCTGAAGCGCCAACAGCCCAATCAGGCCAAAGCAAGTCAAGATTAATGAGAGTTTTGCGAATTTGAACACGCTATTCTCCAATGGATAGAGAGGAGGAGCAGGGGGAGTAGAAGGAGTGACAGGAGCAAATGGAATCCCGAACCATGTTTTGCTACTCCTCCAACTCCTCTTTACTCCTGTCCTCACGATCACATCTTCAGAAATCGGCGGACGGAGATCCAACTGCTGAGCATTCCGAGCACACAACCGAGCGCGACCATCCCTCCATAGAAATGGAGAGGCTTGAGGTCGCTGGAGAATTGAGCGAAGAGAGGCATGATCTTCGTGACGGTCTGCGAAGCGTACCACGTGCCGCCGTAAACCAGCCCACAGGCAACTCCTCCTCCTATAATTCCGAGTAGCATGCCCTCGAAAACAAACGGCAATCGGATGAACCAGTTGGTGGCGCCCACAAGCCGCATGATTCTGATCTCATGGCGCCGGGCATAGACCGTCAATCTGATTGTATTACCCACGATGAAAGCCGTGACGATGAACAGAATCCCAATCGCTATTCCCCCGATGAGTTTTACCATGTTCGCAAACTTGAGCACGACCGCGATCTGCTGTGCCGCCTCCTCGACTTCATCGACGTTGTCCAATTGCCTGATTCGCTCCGCAACGGAGTGCGACAATTTGGCATCGGAAACCTTGATTCGGAAAGAATCCGGCAGAGGATTACTCTGCACGCCGGTCAAATCTATCTGCCCTTTTCTCTCTTGCTTAAACTTGGGCCATGCCTCTTCCTTTGAAACAAACTCAACTGATGCCAGGTTTGGAAGCTTGCGAATGGAAGTCTCCAGGACGGCCACATCCTGTTTCGATGCACCGTTCTTGACGAACACCGCAAGCTCGAAGTTCTTGAGTTGAGTTTGAGTGGCGTTGCTGAGACCTAGAGCCGCGAGAACGAACCCTCCCAGCACCGCTAGAGACATTGCGAGCGTGACAATGGAGGCCAGCGCCATCAGAGCGTTGCGCCTGATTCCGACCATGGATTCGACGGTTGCAAACTCAAGCGTTCGCAGGCTCATGGTAACCGCCTTCCTGTTCGTCTCTAATTATCATGCCGCCGTCTATTTGAACAACCCTCTTCTGCATCTCATCTACAACGTGCTGGTCGTGACTCGCCACTATGACGGTGGTGCCGAGAAGATTGATTCGCCCGAGAATTTGGATGATTTCCAGTGAGGTGCTCGGATCCATGTGACCGGTCGGTTCATCCGCCAGGAGGATGGGCGGGTTGTTGACGATAGCCCTCGCTATGCAGATGCGCTGCTGCTCGCCGCCGGAAAGCTCTCCGGGGTACGCGCTGGCTCTTTCCGACAGGCCGACGAGTTCCAGAGCTTCCTGGACTCTTGGGCCGATTTCGTGACGTGGTGTGTTGGTGACGTAAAGAGCGAAGGCCACGTTCTCAGCCGAGGTTTTCTGCGGGAGCAGCTTGAGGTCCTGGAAGACCACGCCGATGCTCCTGCGCAGCTTGGGGACGAATCGGGCTTTAAGGCGACCGACGTTGGCGCCGTCAACGATCACCTGGCCGCTGGTGGGAATTTCTTCCCGGTTGATGAGCCTGAGGAGCGTGGATTTCCCGGTTCCGGTCGATCCAACGATGAAGACGAATTCGCCCTTCTCTATTCGCAGGCTCAAATCTTTGAGCGCCTGGATTTCACTCGGAT
>Ga0326727_10025426_pt1 | contig 11102 bp, 9 predicted proteins | sample MB2enrmetagenome_FD_207643 | JGI IMG/M metagenome (GOLD analysis project Ga0326727, IMG submission 207643) | Lab enriched peat soil microbial communities from McLean, Ithaca, NY, United States - MB29MY | ecosystem: Environmental > Terrestrial > Soil > Wetlands > Peat | place: USA: New York... | reverse complement strand
TCAGCGGCGCTCTGCCGAGACGCCGCTACGAGGTTACGGTCCATGGAAAGGAGAATCTGTTTCCCCCACCGCTTTCCATGACGCGGTGGCTTTGGCGCGTCTGATCCTCCACGATTTGGAATCTACCGCCCAAGCCAGGATGGCCCGGAGCGGACTGGACAACGCCTTGCGGCGGTTGAACAGCACTCAAATCGAGGCCGCGCGCCTGCGCGGGGAGCTGCGCCATCGGTTGCCCAGCCTCCCGGAATCCACCGTCCAACCCGGTTTGGGAAGCCACGCCCGGAAGCTCGTTACAGCGATGCTCGACTACGCGCATCAGCATTACCACCGCCCGATCGGCTTGGGTGAACTGGCCTCGGCCATGAAAATGAACGCCTCCTATCTCTCCGCCCTGTTCAGTCGAACGACGGGCGTGACCTTCCACCGATTCCTGGAAGAAGTTCGGCTCTCCAAGGCCAAAGAGTTGCTCCGCGATCCGCGAAACCTCGTTTGCGAGGTCGCCTGTGCGACGGGCTACGCCAGCCTGGACTCCTTTCGTCATGCGTTCAAGGCCCATGAGGGCCTTTCGCCGGAGGCTTGGCGTGCGGGGCAATGATTTTGGCCTTTTATCGCAAAAACCGCCCAAAATCCAAAGAATTATCCGCTTTTCCAAAATCTTATCCGTTGCGCAACCGCGCCATCTGTGCTGAAATGCATCAAATGTTAAGCAACGCGCCAAGCCAGTTCGCTAAAGCGGTTGCCGCAGGCGATCTTGCGGCGCATCGCAAGATTGCGCGTGTGTCAGTAGTCAATATGCATCCAAACCAACCATCAGATAATTAAGGAGATCATATTATGAAGAAGCTCACCATCATGCTCGAATACGAACCCCTGAAGCGCGTGTCAAACCCGGTGCCCCGTGGCCGCCAAAAGCAATTTCCTCTCATTAAATTCCTATCAGTAAACCCAATGAGGAGTTTCATACTCGCTTTCGCTATGGTTTTCGTCGCCACCTCATCGTTGCGATCCGAAACCGTCAACCAGGAAACCACCGACAATGCCAATACAATGAAACAATCATGGCCTGCAACCTGGTTCGGCGGCCTAACTTGGCAACAGGAGAAAGACGAGATGCAGTCCACGCAGAACCGTTCCTTGGCCGAGGTTAACAACCCTACAGGGGTTGCTGGACTCACCTATATCGATGGGTTAACCCCCGTAGTCGTTTTCGCTTATTCCGGGCAATATACTTTCACGGCTGATCTCACGTTCGGCTGGGTTAATCCGTCCACGATTCAGCCGGTCGCCGGGCCCACGGTGGGAAGCGTGAATTACTACATGTGGGATGGCGTCGACGACGCCGGAAACCTCTTTTCCAGTTACAACCTAATGGGCACATCGACGGATGCCGCGGACGGATTTCCGCTTGAGGTCACCTACCCTCTGCAGGAGGCGATGTTCATCGCACAGCCACTCGACCCCTCCGGCGACACCATCGTTTTACTCAACCCGGACGGCAACAACGATGCCCTCGAACCAGCAGAGGCACTCATCGTGCCCGAGCCCTCCACTATTGTCTTCCTCGCCGCCGGTGCCATCAGCCTGCTGACCTACGCTTGGCGACGGCGACGGACGGCATAGCGAAACGATCCAAAGACCCGAACGAACCGAGCCGTCCATTGTGGGCGGCTCTTCTTGTTGAGTCATAAAGTTAACATGCAGGGGTCAGTTCTAACAATTGACAATCCTTGTCGGCTTGGTTGGTTTTGGATTGTTTTTGGGACGGAAACGGTTGAGTTCCGAAAATTGTGACTTTTTGCTCTTTAGAGCGTTTTTCTCGATTCATGGAGCCGTTGATGAGGCGATGGCCATTCATTTTGCCACATAGAGCACAGCGCGGCAAAGCCGCAACCAAAAGAACTGAAATTGGATGTAAAACAGCATTTTGCGTTTGCACAAGAAATCCTCGCGAAACTGAGCGATTTGGACAGATTGCAGTACAGAGAGCCCAAAAAAAAGGACTTTTCTTTGTGAACTTTGTGTTCTTTGTGGTTAAATCAACTGCCGGATTTAGATTCACTGGATCACCTTTGCGAAAGCGCCCCGGATCAGCCTCTTTCCATCCAGCCTTAAAGGCGCAGCCGCATTGGCTGCCGCCAAAAACTGTAAGAATGTCGGGAAGTTTTACACAACCGGAACCACCAAGCACAATGAAAGGGTCAGTCCTAGGAAATTGGTATTCAGTGATTTTGTCCCCTTGAAATCAGTTCCTCACATTATCACTTTTTGCTCTTTAGAGCGTTTTTCTCGGTTTATGGAGCCGTTGATGAAGCGATGGCCCGGCACCTCCATCCTGAATCGCTGACAAATCCATTTCAGTGACATCGTGGTTTCCTGCCGCAGCCGTGCGGCCAAGGCTGCTTTCACTGGACCCCCTTTGCAAAAGCGCCCCAGATCAGCCTCTTTCCATCCAGCCTTAAAGGCGCAGCCGTGTTGGCTGCTGCCAAACTGTAAAAACGTCGGGAAGTTTTACAGAACCGGAATCACCAAGCACAATTAGCCCTAAATAATTGCCTTGCAGAGACATGCGCTTCCGCCATTCGGATTTTTCCGCTCCGTGCTGTCGCCCACCCTTACACTTCGCGCGTCGTCCACACGCAAAGGGGTTGTCCACACGCAAAGGCCTCCGGCAATACCAGAAAATGTGCTCCACCCAACCCCTTAACATGCAAGCCGTTAGGCTCATTCGAGGAACCAATTATAATCTTTGCTAATTGTAGTGGAATAGTTTATGCTAATAGCTAATTGACCACGCGCAAAAGACACGCGGAGCCGTTCAGTGGTTGGCACAACGCGGGGTGAATCGAATGCGGTTCATTCGCTGTCCGGTGTTCCGTTGCGGAACTGCGCCATAGGTGATGAAATGAAACTCGAAATGAATCGCATTGGTTGGCCCGTTGTAGTAACGTCACAAAAACAGAAAGGCAATAGTATGCGCAATAAACCAATCCAACACGCCACAATCCTCGCGCTTGCGGGCCTGTGCGGCGTGCTCTTCCTTCAAACTTCAAGCAGGGCTGATGTTGTGGATCCCGGGTTTGATCTTTTTACGTTCCCGGACACCTCGTTTGACGGGGTTGTTTGGGCGGGCGTCCCCCTGGGCACTTACAATTTTGGCGGTTCGATCGGGGTGCAAAACGTGGGCAACACGGACACAATCGTGCGGCGTCTTGGCACCAGCGGGACTGGCCAAACTGTTCCTCTGCAAGTGGACGCTCTGCAACTTGTAAGCGCCACTCCGAGTTTTGGGGGACAATATGGCTTTATCACCCTCGATCCCAATGACACCAGCGGCGGGACTATCACCTGCTTTACTGCTACTCCTGGTACTGGCGGCACGTACAGCGCCCAGTTACACGTGTATTATGACCTCCATATCGGGTCCTTGGCTGGCCCTGTTTACACCAGCGGAGAAGTAACGGAGAAAGGATCGGGCGATTGGCAGCATAACCCGCCGCCTGGCTCGCTCCTAATCCCAGGAGTGAATGACGAACTCAATGGCACGGACACCAGCGCGGACTTCTGGCCTGTTCCTGAACCATCTAGCCTCGCGCTGCTCGGCATCGGTGCAGTCAGCCTGCTGGCCCGCAAATGGCGGCGCCTAACGGCATAAAGATAATAAATAAAGTGCAATTTTCATAAAGGGTAAGTTAAATAAATGGGTCGCGTATCAGAACGTTGTGGCGACAGGCAAAACGCCTTGGTGGGCGGCCCCTATTCTACCAGTAGATTCTTTTCCGCCAACTCACAAATGAGGTGCCCGACGGTGATATGACATTCCTGGATTCGGGCGGTGTTTTCAGAGGGTATAATGATCGGAATGTCCACGCATTTTGCCAAGGCCCCGCCGTCCTTGCCTGCCAACCCGATGCTTTTGAGGCCCTTTTTCCGGGCTTCCCGCATGGCGGCAATGACATTGGGAGAATGGCCGCTGGTGCTGATGCCAACGGCGACATCGCCGGGCCGTCCAAGGGCCTGAATTTGCCTGGAGAAAACCTGCTCAAAGCCGTAGTCGTTGCCCACGGCGGTGAGGATTGAGGAATCGGTCGTCAACGCTATCGCCGGCAGGGCTTGCCGGTCGAGAATGAAGCGGCCGACAAACTCAGCCGCCAGATGTTGGGCGTCGGCCGCGCTGCCCCCATTGCCGCAGAAAAGGATTTTGCCTCCGGAGCGCAGGCATCCGGCCACCAGCGCAGCCGCTTCCACAATTGCCCGGCCGCAATCGCCCGCGACTTTGATTCTCAATTGCGCTCCTTCTTCAAATGAAGAAACCACATGGGCCAGCGCCATTTCAAAGTTAAGTGTCGTCATCAAGTCATTCCTATACTCGTCTTGTCCCGTTTCCACAAGCCGCAGTTTGCCCGCCGCCCCGCCCAAGGATCGGAATGGTTCTTGAATCCGCCGGAAACTGCCTTAAATTGGCGGTGATGAACCAATGGATTTCTGATCATGCCTGCGACCGAGCAGATTCGAAAGAAACTCAGCGTGTTGCCCCATAAGCCGGGGGTCTATCTGATGAAAGACCGGTTCGGCACCGTCATCTATGTCGGCAAGGCCCGCGACTTGCGCAAACGCGTCAGCACCTACTTCCAGCCGTCCCGGCGCATGGGTTGGGATTTGAAATTCAACGCGCTGGTCAATGCCGTCCACGATCTCGACACTTACACGGTGCCCAGCGAACCGGAGGCCATGCTCCTGGAAGGCAAGCTCATCAAGGAATATCAGCCGCGCTACAACATCAGCTTTCGCGACGACAAACATTTCCTGCTCATCAAGATCAATCTCAACGATCCCATCCCCCGTTTCATGCTGGCGCGTGTCCGGCAGGACGACGGGGCGCGCTACTTTGGCCCGTTCGCCCATTCCTCCTCCGCCCGGCACACCCTGACGCTGGCCCGGCGCAAATTCAACTTGCGCGGCTGCCGCCCCTTGACTCCCGGAGCGGAAGATTACAAACACTGTCTCTATGGCCATCTCAAGTACTGCACCGCCCCCTGCATTGGCAATGTGGCGCGCGGGGAATATCTGCAACAGGTGCTGGCCGCCTGCGATTTTCTGGCCGGCCAAACCGATGAGATGGAGAGCGAGTTGAAGGAGCAGATGCAAAAAGCGGCCGCGGCAGAGGATTTTGAAAAAGCCGCCCAATTTCGCGATGCCCTGCAAGACCTGCGCCGCACCACGCAAAAAACCCGGCATTACAAACGGATGCCTTGCAATCTGCCCGTGGCCATCGAACCGCGGCTGGATCTGGCCGAGTTGGCCAAAGTCCTTGATCTTCCCGCCGCCCCCGCGCGCATTGAAGGCTTCGACATTTCCAATATCAGCGGGACTTTTGCCGTGGCCTCGATGGTCAGCTTTCGCGACGGCAAACCGGACCGCTCGAACTATCGCCGTTTTCGGATTAAAACCGTCACCGGCCAGGATGACTTTGCCTGCATGGCCGAGACGGTGCGGCGGCGCTATTCGCGCCTCCTGCGCGAGCGGACGGACATCGCGCAGGGCCGCGCGCCGTCCCCCCTTCCCGATTTGATTGTTATTGACGGCGGCAAGGGGCAACTCAATGCCACGGTGGCGGAGTTGACCCAATTGGGCCTGGGCCACATCGCCGTCATCGGGCTGGCCAAGGAATTCGAGGAAATATTCCGGCCCGGCCAGGATGCGCCCTTGCGCTTGAGCCATGATTCCGGCGCTTTAAAATTGCTGCAGCGCGTGCGGGACGAATCGCATCGTTTCGCCAACACTTACAACGCCCAGCTCCGATTGAAGAAAATCTCCGAGAGCATTCTCGATGAATTTCCCGGCATCGGCCGGCAGCGCAAGGCGGCGCTGCTCAAAAAATTCGGCTCCGTGCAGCGCCTGCGCTTTGCCACCGTCGAGGCCATCGCCGCCGTGCCGGGCTTTGGCGGCAAGGCGGCGGTCGAATTGAAGAAATTCCTCGACGCCCGCCCCGCCGCGCCCAATCCAACAAAAGTTTGATCTTTCCGCGCCGTTTGGTATCCCTGAGGCAGGCATGAATAAGAAAGCAGTCTTGCTCGGGATCGTTGTCTTTCTTGCCTTGATCTTTGCCCTGCCGGCAACGCGGGATGAATTGGATTGGCGCTGGACGCAATCGCGGGACCAAGCCACCGATTACATGCAGTATTATACCGACTGGCCAAAGGGGCGGCACACGGCCGAGGCCAGGCGTTGCTATAAGGAAAGGGCTTGGAGCGATACAAAAAGGGCCATGATCAACGAGGCGATTAAAAAGAACTCCGCGGCCAAACCCGATCCGGCAGCCCGCAAAGAGCGGCGGGCGCGGCTGGAGCGTTTCTTCTGGAAGCAAGTGACCAACGAAAACACTGTCTTGAGCTACAAGGACTATCTGATGCGCTATCCCGCCGGACAATTCGCCGCCGAAGCCCGCCGCCAGATCGATGACCTCACCCGCAAAGCGGCCAGCGGCGGCGACAGCGAGAATTCACCCGGCCACTAAGGACCCCCCGCCGCGCTCACTTGGCCGCAGGCGGCGCAGGTTTGCCAGTGTTTGGATCAACCAATGCGACGTTGAATTCGGCCTTGAGTTTATCCAGGTAGGCCGGCAGCGTCTTTTCGGCCTCCTGGTCAGCAAGGTAATTTTTGATTTTGGCCTCGACCTCGGCGAACGGTTGGTGCTTGGCCGGGAATTTTCCCAGCCCTTTTATAATGTGATACCCATACTGGGTTTCCACGATGTCGCTGATTTGGTTGGTCTTGAGGGAGAAAGCCGCCGCCTCGAATTCCGGCACCATTCGACCGCGCGGGAACGTGTACTCGCCGCCTTTGTCCTTTGAGCCGGGGTCTTCGGAATACTGCTTGACCAACTTGCCGAAATCCTCCCCTTTGTCGGCGCGCGCTTTAAGGTCCCTGGCCAGTTTTTCCTTCTCCTTCTTCTTTTCCGGCGGCAAAGGGCGCGGTTGGGCGCGCGGGTTCAGCGGATCCGGCGGCTCCACGGTTGAAATGAGAATATGGCTGACACGCACCTGTTCGAGTATCTCAAACTTGTCCGGGTTGTCGTCATAGAATTTTTTGGCGGCGGCGGCGGAAATCGTAATTCCATTGGTCGTTTCCCGCTCCAGGACCCGCCGGGCAAGCTGTTCTTCGCACGCCCGCGCCCGCACCTGCTCCAACGTCATTCCGCTGGCCTTGATCTGCGCGGCGAACGCTTCCGGACTCGGCGCTGATTTGCGGGCCTCGTCAATGTTGTCGTCAACCATCTTCCTGGTCGCGGCTCTGTCATCCGCCGTCGCCTTTTGTGTCAAGATTCTGGTGATGATGAGGTGGTCCAGCAATTTGGATCTGAGCTCGCTGCGTTGGTCTTCCGGAATGCTGCCGCCCCGAGCCGCCAGGCTCGTGTCGTAACTCAGGAAGGCGTCGTCGAGCTGGCTGCGTCTGATTTCGAAGCCCTTGCCGGTGGCCACCACCGGATCGGGAAAATTAACGGCGGGTGTGTTCGTCGAGGCGGCGCGGGCGGCGGGTTGCCATGGCCATAGCGCCAAGGCCAGCGCGGCGGGCAACAGCTTTTGTTGTGTGAATGGATTCATGTTGTTTTTCCTTTGCCATTAAAGTTTCGCCACCCGCACGTTGCTGATATCCGGGTCTTTCTGGATTTCCGCCAGCAGTTCCGCCGGGGGGACACTGTCCAAATTCAACACCGTCAATGCGCTTCCGCCGGCAGTGTCGCGGTTCAAACTCATGCTGGCAATATTAACATTGTACCTGCCCATCAAGGTGCCTATGTGGCCGACCATTCCCGGCCGGTCTTTATTATTCATCAGGAATAATACGCCTTCGGGCACAATTTCCACCGGCTGGCTGTTGAGCCGGACGATGCGGGGAAGGCTCTTCGCCCCGAAAATGCTGCCGGCGGCGGATATTTTCTGGCCGCCCGAAAACACCGCGACATGCAGCCATTCATTGAAATCGGTTTCTTCGCTGGATTTGATTTCCTGCACCTCCAGTCCCAAGTCAGTCGCCAGGGTGTGGACGTTGACCTGGTTGACTTCCTTGCCCCCGGCCAGTTCCAGGAAACCTTTCAAGACGGACCGCGTCACCGGATCACTCGGCAACTGAACGGCCCGCCCGCCGTAGGTGACCACGATCCGGTCATTGCGTTTCGGGGCAAGCTGGGCCAGCAGGCGTCCCAATTTCTCGCCCAGATTTAAAAATGGCTTGACCACCTGGAAGGTTTGCGCGTCCAAGTTGGGCAAATTAACGGCGTTGCGCACACCGCCGTTCAACAGATAATCGGTGATCGCCTCGGCCACCTCGATCCCGACGTTTTCCTGCGCTTCATGCGTGCTGGCCCCCAAATGCGGCGTCATCACCACTTGCGGCAGGCTGCGCAATGGAAAATCGGCCGGAGGCGGTTCCGTTTCATAAACATCCAGCCCCGCTCCGCCCACCTGGCCGCTTTGCAAGGCGGCGCAGAGGTCCGCCTCCTTGATGATGCCGCCGCGGGCGCAATTCAAAATGCGCACCCCTTTTTTCATTTTGGCGAAAGCCGCCGCGTTGATCATCCCTTTGGTTTCATCCGTTATGGGCATGTGGACGGTGATGAAATCAGCCGCGGCATAGACTTCATCAACATTTTCCCTCAGATCCACCTGCAAGGCCTTGGCCCGGGCCAGAGTCAGGAAAGGATCGTAGGCCAGAACTTTCATGCCGAAGGCCTGGGCGCGTTTGGCCACCTCGCTGCCGATTCGTCCCAGGCCCAGAATGCCCAGGGTCTTATTGTAAAGCTCGGTCCCTTGAAAATCCTTGCGGTTCCACTTGCCTTCCTTCATCGACATGTGCGCCTGGGGAATCTTGCGCGCCAGGGCCATGAGCATCGAGAACGTCAGCTCGGCCGTCGAGATGGTGTTTCCGCCCGGCGTGTTCATCACCACGATGCCGCGTTGCGTGGCGGCATCAACGTCCACATTGTCCACTCCCACGCCGGCCCGGCCCACCACGCGCAAATTGGGGGCGGCTTCGATCACCTTCCTGGTGACCTTGGTTTCCGAGCGCACGACCATGGCCTGGACTTCGCCGACCAACGGCAACAACTCGGCTTCCGGGGTTTTTTGTTTGAGCACCGTGACCTTGAATTCCGGGCGTTGCTGCAACAAGGCGATGCCTTTGGGGGAGATAGGATCACAAACCAATACATTCATAAAATGGAGGGCAGTCTAGGCCATGCCGGCGGCCAAGTCAAATAAATCAGGCGGAAAGATTTGCCCTCTTTTTTCGCGATTTTTTTGCTGGCGTTGCCGCCGCCGTGGGTTATAGTCAGCATAAGCATGACAACCAGTGTAAACATCGGCACCATTTTGCATCACAAGGGAACCAGCGTGTGGACCATTTCCCCCGGCGCGACTGTCTTCGAAGCCATTCAACTGCTGGCCCAAAAAAACATCGGCGCATTGCCCGTGGTGGAGGGCGACAAGGTGATCGGCATTTTCTCGGAGCGCGATTACACCCGCAAAGTCGCCCTGGAAGGCAAGACTTCCCATAAGACGCTCGTGCGCGAAATCATCTCCACTGATGTCATCAGCGCCACGCCGCACCACACCATCGAGGATTGCATGCGGCTGATGACCGAGAAACGCATCCGGCACCTGCCCGTATTGGAGGGTGGCAAGATGGTGGGCTTCATTTCCATCGGCGACTTGGTCAATTGGATTATCTCCGCCCAAAGCGCCACCATCCATCAGATGGAGTCTTATCTGTCCGGAAGATAATCAGCTCAATCCAAAGCAAGGTTCTGGTCCGTCACCGCCCCGAAGGATGCCTGCGTCACGGCATGGGCGTATTTGGCCAGGACTCCCCGGGTGTAACGCGGCTTGATGGGTTTCCAAGCCTTCCGGCGCGCCTGCATTTCCCGCGCCGATATTCCCAGGCTGATCCGGCTCCTTTCCGCATCAATCACGATCCGGTCGCCATTCTTGACCAGCGCCAGCGGGCCGCCCACATAAGCCTCCGGCGTGATGTGCCCGACGACGAACCCGTGTGTGCCGCCTGAAAACCGCCCGTCGGTGATCAAAGCGACTTCCCTGCCCAACCCTTTGCCCGAAATGGCGCTGGTCGGCGCCAGCATTTCCCGCATGCCCGGTCCGCCCTTTGGGCCTTCGAATCGGATCACGACCACATCGCCCTTTTTGATCGTGCCATCCAAGATCTTTTGCAAAGCCTGCTCTTCTGAATCATAGACGCGCGCCCTTCCTTCAAAACGCGTCCCTTCCTTGCCGGTGATTTTGGCCACGGCCCCGCCCGGGGCCAGATTCCCGTAAAGGATCACCAGGTGGCTGCTCTTTTTGATCGGATCATCTAGAGGCCGGATGATTTCCTGGAAGCGCGGATAGGGCGGGACATGGGCCAGGTTTTCGGCCAATGATTTGCCGGTGACAGTCAGGCAATCCCCGTGCAGCAATCCCGCATCGAGCAGCATCTTCATCAACGGCTGGATGCCGCCGATGCCCACCAATTCCGACATGAGATGCCTTCCGCTGGGCTTCAAGTCAGCCAGCACTGGGACGTGTTGGCCGATTTTGGTGAAGTCGTCCAGGGCCAATTTGACCCCGGCGGCATGGGCCATGGCCAGCAGGTGCAAAACAGCATTGGTCGAACCGCCCAGCGCGATCACCACGGTCATGGCGTTTTCAAAAGCGCGGCGAGTCATAATGTCCAGCGGGCGCAAGCCGCTCCGGAGCAGGGCCACGACGGCTGCGCCCGCGCGCTGGCAATCTTCCTTCTTCGCCTTGGAAATGGCGTTTTGGGCGGAGCTGTTGGGCAGGCTCATGCCCAGCGCTTCGATGGCGCTGGCCATGGTGTTGGCCGTGTACATCCCGCCGCAAGAGCCGGGTCCCGGAATGGCGCAGGCCTCGACCTTCTGCAATTGCGCGTCGTCGATTTTCCCGGTGGCATGAGCGCCCACCGCTTCAAAAACCGACACGATATCCAACTTCCGCGCATCCCCGGTGATGCATCCGGGCAGAATCGTGCCGCCATAGACAAACACCGCCGGCCGGTTCAAACGCGCCATGGCCATTAACGAACCCGGCATG
>Ga0326727_10025425_pt1 | contig 11102 bp, 10 predicted proteins | sample MB2enrmetagenome_FD_207643 | JGI IMG/M metagenome (GOLD analysis project Ga0326727, IMG submission 207643) | Lab enriched peat soil microbial communities from McLean, Ithaca, NY, United States - MB29MY | ecosystem: Environmental > Terrestrial > Soil > Wetlands > Peat | place: USA: New York... | reverse complement strand
CGCGAATTTTTCTTTGCCTCCCCATTTCGCATATCTGCCTCTATTCAAAAAGGGGTTCGTGCGCAGTCCAGAGCCGTCCCAACATGGGGGCAAAGTATATAACAACGGGCAGAAGCCCGACGATCCGCACTGCCGCACGTTTCCCGCAATCGTATCACTTCCGACCTCTCACACAGCATGGCGCAGTTGGATGCCCTTGCATCACTCTTCTTTACACCAAGTTAACCAACGCCCTGGATTTATTGCTGTAGGCTGGTAGCCAGGGAGCCGCCGTGGCGACCCTTCCTGGCCGTGGTCTGGCATTTTGTTATCGCCCAAGCACGCTTCATCCATGGAATCAAGATTGCCACCGAAATCCAGGCCGCGCTGGAAGGGCCCAGTGTTGTGGCGCCGAGTGCGAGCAGTTTCATCACCCACTACTCACCCGGCGCCCGGATCACGACGGGTAGTGGGTCAATTTGGTGTGGAGGCGGCTTTACGCCGCCATTTGGCGAGATAAACTCGCCGCTACAATTTCAAATTGACCCACTACCTCACGACGACCAGCATTGACATTACCGGCTATTGGGTTAAGATGCCGTCAGGGAAAATCAAGAAATTCGGGGAAAGGTCCCGGGTTTTCAGCAAAACTCACAATCGGAGGAAAAAACCATGAAGCATCCGCGCCTTTGGAGCGTCTTCGGAGCCTTCTGCCTCATCGCCGCCGCAGCGTCGCTGGCCATGATCCATGCCCAGCAGGACGATGCTCAAAGATTCAGCAGCGGCCGCTTTCTCACCACCATCACGGACTCCGAGGGGAGCTTTGCTTCCCGCTCGGTGATTACGCTGAATGCCGATGGCACACTCTCCGCCATTGATTCCAACGAAGGCAGTTCCACGGGCCCGTTCGGAGCCCAGGCGGGCGCCTGGAAATGGGACGGGGGGGGCCGGATTGTCGGCCGGGTCATCGACTTCCGCTACCCGCCCGTTTCCACCAGCGCCAGCATCGCGCGCTCGGACTATGCCCTCACCCTCGCGCCCGATGGCCGCTCGCTGACGGGTACCATCACCGTATACTTCTACCCGCTCGAAGGCAGTAACCCGCTTCAGGGTCTCGGCACCCTGTTCGGGACCTTCAACGTCGTCGGGGAACCGATCGCTCCCTAACGTGTCGTCCATCGCCCATCGCCGGCAAGCGGGGGACTGCGCTACTTCCCATGCCCAACTTCCCTGATCCCCCAACCACCGCCTGCGCGCAGCGCCTTGCGTGCGGCCGCGTAGTTGCCGCCTTCCGCCCTGGTTGCCTAGCGGCCGTGCGCCACAAGCTCGAACCCCGGCCATTGTGGCAACGCAGCATGGAGCGAGCGATTCGCCGCCCAGTCAGGATTCAAGGTGATTGCACGGAAAGAGCTTCCGCTTGTCCCCACGGTTTCGCCGTGGGCTACATGATTTCGCCCGCTGCGCGGGCTTTTCTACCGCCGACAGTTTTAAGTTAACGCTTATGGGGCGGCGCCCTGGGAATGAGCGTGCAAGAATCGCCGCCAGCCCTGAAGGGGCGGGCCAGTGGATCGCCCGATCAGGGCTCGGCAATATAAACCGATCGGCGCGATAAACCCAGGGCGTTGCCCTGGGCTGGATTAGGGCGCCCCCTTGGGGCTCAAGACCCGGCCGGCATCGGGCGTTGCCCCCGGAGGGCGATTTTGACCCGGCACGTTTCGCGAGGGCTTGACCGCGCTGAGTAAGCGCCCAGCGTCACATCCAGTCCGCGAATCATGGCCTGCGCGCACCTGCTCCCGCAGCTCCGAGGCTTTTCCCCTTTCAAGCAGGCCTTCGACGCGCCACGATGCCCCCAAACTGGCCCCTTGAGTGTGAAGCATTGACGCCGCCTGGGCGACCATCCGCGCAGAACAATTCGAACGAAATCTGCAATGGCAGCAATACCGCATGCGCTCGGCAGTTAGGCCGCCAGTTTGGCTGTCCCTGAAGGCACCCACGACGATGACTAGACCCTCGTGACCGATAGTTGCCAACATACTGAAGCTTCCTTTACCCAGATTCGTGACCACACGCCTTTAAAACAAAAAGTTTGAATCAGGAACTATACAGAACATAAATCGTCTCTATAATTTAAAGTAAAAACAAGTGATAGTTTAATTTTTTGTTGACAAGAGACAAGTGTCTCTTTACAATTAGACGGCTGGGAATTCGGGGCTATAAGTTGGAGTTGCCACTGTATGCCGAAGGAACCTCAATGAGCCCGCTGGAAGCCTTCGGGTGGGGATGGGCGGGAAGTTTGGCGCTCGAGATCGTGCATTTCTGCCACGCCGTTTGAGAGAGCAAAACCGGCCGCTTGCCGCACTATTACAGGAAGAAAACCTTCATTGTTGGAAGGGCGCTCCTCATGTTCGCCGGAGGTGTGCTAGCCGCGGGGTGGGGCATTGCCCAGCCGATTCAGGGTCTCGCATTGGGAGCCGCAGCGCCCCGGTTGATCCTAGGACTTGAACGCTTACGCCTAGGGATTCCGAGCGGAGAGGGATGATCGCCCAGTGCGTGTGAAGTCAAAAGAAGGGGTCCTAACAACTATGGCAAAACGAATACCTCATGCGGGTGAAATACTGAAGAGGGATTATCTACGGCCTCGTGGCATCTCGGTTAAAGATGCCGCGGAGCAAATCGGAGTGACACGTCAAGCTCTGAACAACGTTCTAAACGGAAAGGCTGGGATTTCCTCGGACATGGCTATCCGCCTAGGCCGGCTTCTTGGTGTGAGACCTGAGACCATCCAGCAAGACCAGGTTAAGTATGAATTGAGTCAGGCTAGGTTAGCTCGGGCGAGCCGGAACCGTGGGAGGAGCGATTCGTATTATGTTAGTAGTGCAGACATCGTTGCTTGGGCTGAAACAGTAACTGCGCGGTACATGTTTCCGCAGCTTGTCCGGAGGCTAATACGGGCAAATGCTGCCTCCGATGCCAAGGTCGGTTTTCCCACTTCCGAAGACGCTCAGCTTCCAGGTTGGGATGGCATCGTTGACAACCCCAAACCAAGCGCATACGTTCCGGTCGGCGACTCCGGATGGGAACTGAGCACTGAAGCGAATCCCCAGACTAAAGCCGAGCGGGACTACCAGAAGAGGAAGGCCGATCCCCTCGGTCGAGACCCGGCTACTACGACCTTTGTGTTCGTTACCGCGAAGAGGTGGGCAAAAAAACTCGAGTGGGTGGCCGCAAAGAGGCAAGAGGGGTTCTGGTCCGATGTAGTTGCTTACGACGCAATTGACTTGGAGCAATGGTTTGAGATGTGTCCCGAGGTGGCGATCTGGTTCTCGGCGCAAACCGGGCGTGTCCCTCGCGGAGTGCAATCTCTTGTGGACTTCTGGAACGAGTACCGCCATTCGACCGACCCTGTTATGCCGCCGGATTTGCTCATCGCGGGACGGAAGAAAGAAGCCGAAACGGTAGCGCAGTGGTTGCAAGCTGGTTCGGGCGTATTACGCGTCCTAGCCGATTCCGCAGACGAGGCCTTGGCCTTTGTTTCCGCGGTCGCAGTGATGAATCAAGCATCTAGTGCTAATCGCGACTGCGCCGAAATTATCGTAGCGACGGATGCCGAGCAAATTCGACAATTGATGGGCACTTCGCATCAACTTACATTTGGATGGCGCATTGACGACCCGTCTTTACTCGGGATCGTCGTAGACAAAAGGCACCGCGCGTTGGTGCCCTTAAATCGAAGCGCCGGGTCAAGCGAACACGCTGACGTCGAATTGCCGCGACAGGGGAGAGCCGAATTCGTAGCCGCCATCAAAGATGCCCTTCCCCGCCAACCAATTGACACTACCGAAGACGCGCAGATACAGGAGCAGGCGAGGCGAAAAGAGGAAACCAAGCGGGAAGAAGAGGCTAATCGTAGGGCGCGGAAGTGCGGCAGGAGCATTACGGTGTACCGGCGTATGTTCGCAGCGCACGGCGTTGCTCAATTGCCCGCGTGGGCGACACCCGAAAGAGCACAAGAGTTGGTCCCGGTACTTTTGGCCGGAGGTTGGAGCGAAACGAATAAATCAGATCAGCGTGCAATTTCGAAGCTGGCTGGAACCGGTTATGAAGGCGTTAGTAAAACTCTGATGGGATGGGTCAACCAGCCAGATGCGCCAATTAGACGGATCGGAGACGCATGGTCACTTGTGGCGCCTCTGGACGCTTGGTCTGTGTTGAGTCGATTCATTTCGGAATCCGTCCTTGAGCGGTTTAGCGAGACAGTTCAGGATGTCCTGGGAGAGAGCGATCCGAAGCTTCAACTTGCACCCAGTGAGCGATGGCTTGCAAATCTCCACGGCAAGGAATTTAACTATTCCAGTGCCCTCAGGCAGGGTCTGGCGGAGAGCCTGATACTTCTCGCGGTTGTCGGTGAAGAATCACGGCTGAACGTGAGCCATGCCACCGTGCACCTTTCGCATCGGCTAGTTGCCAAGTTGCTCGATGCCAAAGCTGGTGAAAAGAGATGGGCCTCAATGTCTGAATTGCTTCCATGGTTAGCCGAAGCTGGTCCAGAAGCATTCCTCGACGCATTGGGAGCAGATCTTAGTCTGAACTCCCCGAATGTCTTGTGCCTCTTTGAAGATGAGGACCGTCCCCTAGGCGGAGGTAGCAGACATCCTCATCTTCTTTGGGCATTGGAGACTCTTGCCTGGGACCCAAACTACCTGTCGCGCGTGGCTTTGATTCTTGCGAAGCTTGAGCGACTCGCTCCCGAAATCAAAATTGTTAACTCTCCACATAACAGCTTGTGTGAAATTTTCTGCACATGGCATCGCAATACCGCTGCCTCTCTTGACCATCGCCTCCGCACGCTCGATAGACTTTTCACGCAGGAACCTGAAGTAGCTTGGGGCCTGCTACTTGACCTGCTTCCCAGGGGCCATGCCGTGTCGGGGAGTACTGCCGGGCCTCGCTGGCGCGTCAAACCAGACATCGAACCAGTGACTTATGGCGAGGCGCGGTGTGCGCACGAGGAGCATGTGAATCTCGCAATCAGATTCGCGGAGATTGATGGAAAACGTCTTTCACAACTCGTCTCGAAAATCGCATCTTGGTCTCCCGAAGAGCGACAACGTTTCTTGAGGTGTGTAGAGAAATTCTCAAAGGTATCCTTAGATGTTGCGGCACGAACGGCACTTTGGAAGTCGGTCTTGGAATTCGTGTCCCGTCACCGCTCATTTCGGAATGCAGGGTGGGCTCTTCCTGAACCCGAACTCACTCCTTTCGACGGCATTCTTGATTCACTGAAGCCCAGTGACATTGGGGAAAGCAACTGCTGGCTCTTCGACAACCACCTTCCTGATCTTCCAGATTCCAAGGGAGGATCTTTTGAGGACAGGCAGAAGGAGGTTGGCGAAGCTCGACAAAAGGCGGTCGGGATGATAATGCAGCAGCAAGGGCTAGATGGGCTCCTGGCTCTTGCGAGGCGAGTGAAGTTACCATGGGAGATTGGTATTTCCCTCGCGGAAATTGGGACGAATCCACAAACTGAGCGCGAACTTCTAGAGCGAACCCTAGCTACGGAGAACTCGAACGAGCGGAAGTTCGGGCGGGGTTTCGTGGTTCGCAGTTACAGCGCTAAGGGGACCGCATGGTCGGAGCAATTCCTCCGATCAGATGTTTTCAAAAGCTGGTGTCCTTCAAGACAAGCTGACTTCTGTCTGTGCCTCCCAGAAGAGCCCTCGACTTGGCGTTTGGTCTCTACGTTTGGCTCGAAAGTGGAGGCGAAGTATTGGGCTCAGACTTTTGTCTTTTTGAGCAGACTGGATAATGAAACCGATGCCGAATTCGCGATCGCAAAGCTTTTGGGTTGCGGTCGCGCACTCTACGCGTTTGACCAGGCAGCCCTTAATCCGGAGAAGCTTTCGCTCGCCACGTTGATTGAGATTTTGAAAAATGCGCTCAGCGAGTTAGCGAAGGCGGGAGACAAACTTTCTGTGGGTGCAGAGTTCGCGTGGGGATTGGAACGGATCTTTGAGAAACTGAGAAAAAGCGGCGAGATTCCCGACGCAGTGCTGGGGAAGCTGGAATGGCAGTACTTACCGTTACTTCGGTTTGAAGCGCAACCTGTAACATTGCATCGGCTCTTGCAAAATGACCCCGAGTTTTTTGCGACCTTGGTAGCACATGCCTTCAAATCTGAACTCGAAGAGAGCGACACGTTAACTCCTTCTGATGTATCGGAAGAAGAAAAGCGCATCAAGGCGAGACTCGCCTGGGATGTATTGGAGTCTTGGCACACACCGCCAGGTTCCATGACCGATGGAACCATTGATCCGGGCAAGTTAAACAGTTGGGTTCGAGATGCTCGATCGCTGTGTTCGGCCCAAAACCGGACAGCAAGCGGAGACGATCGCATTGGGAAGGTACTGTCACATGCTCCTCCGGACAGCGATGGTATCTGGCCGCCCAGCTATGTTCGGGAGTTAATCGAAGAGATCGAAAGCAGGTATCTGGATTCTGGCCTTCATTCAGGCAAATTTAATCAACGCGGGTCTTGGGCGAGAAGCCCTCTCGAGGGTGGGCGTCAGGAAAGAGAGATCGCGAAGACCTATCGGAATTGGGCGAAGGCAGTAACTGCGAAGTGGCCACGGACGGCCCGCCTTCTGAACTCACTTGCGGAAACGTACGAGGGTTTCAGTAATTGGCACGACATTTCCGCCGAACGGCTCGATCTGGAGTACTGAGGCTTGACATCTTATTTGCAAAAGTGCCGCACGGCCGCACAAAACTCAACTATAGTATCGGCGAAGGTGACTATGCACTATCTATGGCATGCCGTCTGCTGGCTCGCCGGCACTTGCGGATAAGTCGTCAGACCGTAGATATGCTTAGTGCTGTTATCTCTGGGGTCCGGCACTGGTCACGGGGCAAGCGGATACTCTGCGGAGGTCTCCCGGCTGTGGTGCTGCTCAGGCCCGGCACGGGAGAAGCAAGTGCAGCGCGGACCTCCGTCTTTAAGGTCCGCGGCTCTTCCCATGCCCAACTTCCCTAATCCCCGAATCCACCGCCTGCGCGCAGCGCCTTGGAGTGCGGCCGCAAAGCTGCCACCTTCCGCCCTGGCTTCCTACCGACCGTGCGCCGCAAGCTCGAACCCTGTCAATTGAGGAAACGCAGCATGCAGCGAGCAGTTCGCCCCGCAGTCAGGATTCAGGGCGGAGATTGGCCGCCGCATTTTCGAACACGAGCGAGAAGCGGGTAGCGCACAGGAATCCGTCAGCCGACGGATTCCTGCGCGGCTTTTCATCTCTCGTTGGCGCTATAAACTACCCGGGCATCGGCTAAATTTGGGGAGAACCGCGGAGGAATGCGCCGGCTGACAAATAACTCGCGCTATGAATGGACGATTACCGAATGGGAGATTCAGATTGACCAGCGGAAACTTGAGGCGCAGTCAGCGTAGTAAGGCTTGGAAACCCGCCTGGGCGAAGTGCTGATCGTGGGTCAGGGCAGCTCCAATCTCTTCGGCTTCCATGATCAGGAAGCTCGCGCAGTCGGTAAGACTCCAGTCCTTGTCGATCCTCTCTTCGTATCGGCGCAGTGCCCTTTCGAATTGATCGCTCACCTGGGGTATCACGGTCACATTGGGGCTGCTGCGCAGAGTCTTGACGGCTTTCAAAGCGGCGGCGCGAAGCCGGGGTCCACGGTCGCTAAAGCCGTTCAAGAATTCAACCAGGACCATCTCGCTGGTGACAATCAAATCGTCAGAATAGGTCTGGGCGGCGGCCACAGCTCGCATGTGAAGTTCGTCGCGCGGATTGAGAAGGGCGATCCAGTAGCTGGTGTCCGCGAAGATGCGCTTCATGAAGTTACTTTTGAGGTTCCATAGAGGAAATGATCCAGGTTCTTCGCGAGGTCCGTCGGGACGCGCTCCCATTCTTTGTCCGGCACGTCCCGGGCGATGGCCGCGAAAGTTATGTCAAGGGATGGCGCGGACGAGGCAGCGCGCAGCACCGCGACCGGCCGGGCATCGTGCTCGATCACAACTTCATCGCCGGCGCGCACATGATTCAGCAGCGCGGCAAAATCGCTTGCCGCTTCCTCGGCCGAAATGTGGATCACACGGTTTCCCATGGCCTGATTATACACTGACTAGCCGCGGGCGCCGCCGGAAAAGCGGGTCGGCATATTGGTCGCCACGTCGTACGACGGATTGCTTCAGGGAGTGGTGCATCTGCTGGAGGAGGCGCGCCGCGGCGCAGCACGATCGGCCAAAGCCATCTTGACCGCTACTTACTGGGAGATTGGCCGCCGCATTGTCGAGCACGAGCAAGAAGGCAAGAGGCGCGCGGTTTACGGTGCGGCGCTGATCGAGAGGCTGGCGGCTGACCTTGCGGCCAGATTCAAGCGGGGATTCTCCCAAACCAATCTTAAGCAAAGGCGCGAATTCTACCTTGCTTGGCCCATTCGCCAGACACTATCTGACGCGCTACTTCCGCTTGTCCCCCGCCCGGAGGGTAAGACAGCTTTTGCTCTCTCTTTGTGCTAACATTCGTCGGGAGGCAATCTTATGAGCGGAGTCTCGGCCCTGAATGTGCCCGATGAACTTAGGGAGCGGATTGAGCAGGCCGCCCGGGAGCGGGAGGAGAATCCCTCCACCTTAATTGCCAGCGCGCTGGATCTTTTGCTGGAAGCCGAAGCACTTCAAGGCGAAGAACTTCGGCGACGTCTGGCCTCGCGTTCGGGAAAGACCGTCCCTAATGAGCGCGTTATGGCTTGGCTTGACACTTGGGGCCTGGACAAAGAGATTCCCCCGCCTCAATGCGAATAGAATGGGCAGTCTCGGTCGAACCATGGGTACCGGGCCGGGTGTAGAATGCCCGGACGCCGCCCCTAACGGGGCTCCCCAACTGTATCTGTTTCCCTTATTCCCACGGCTTCGCCGTGGGCTACATGACAACGCCCGCTACGCGGGCTTGCAGGCTTGCCTCGCCCATAAGGAATTGGAGAATGCCCAAACAAGCTTCGCACGGGTCACGCCGGGTGGTGGGACTGATTTCCGGCACATCGATGGACGGCATTGATGCGGCGCTGGTGCGCATCTCCGGCCCCGCCCGTCAGCCCCGCGTGCGCCTGCTGGCTTTTGAGACTTATCCTTACCCCGACTGGACGCGGAAGTGGCTGCTGGAAATCGCCGGCGGAGAATCCACCACCGCCGAGGAAATCAGCCAGCTCAATTTCTTTGTGGGCTCCACCTTCGCCGAAGCCGCCCTGCTGCTCTGCCTTCGGGCCGGCGTGCAACCCATAACCCTTTACGCCATCGGCTCACACGGCCAGACGATTTTCCACCGGGGAGCGCCGTCCCCCAGCGTGTCGCGCCGCTACACGGAGTTTGCCAAAGAGAACATGGCGGAGCTCAAGGCCGCGGCCTCCCGCCTGGCGCGGAACCTGGTGCGCAGCAAAAAGCACGCCGTCGGGTTCAGCATGATGTCCGTCCCCATGGTGCAGGAGCGGTTCAAGGCGACGGAGTTTCTTGCCTTGACGCGCAACACGCTGCAAATCGGCGAGGCGGCGGTGATTGCCGAGCGCACCAGCTCGACCGTGGTGGCGGATTTTCGGACCGCCGATATGGCCGCGGGCGGGCAGGGCGCGCCCCTGGTGCCCATGGTGGACTACCTGCTTCTGCGCCACGCGCGCCAGGGAACCGTGGCCCTCAATATCGGCGGCATCGCCAACTTTACGGTGATTCCCGCCGGCGCCCAACCGGAAGAGGTTTTCGGCTTTGACACCGGCCCCGGCAATATGATCATCGACGGGCTGGTGCGGCACTTCACCCAGGGTCAGAAGGCCTATGATACAGGGGGACGGTGGGCGGCCAGGGGTCAGGTGATCGAACCCCTGCTCGACGAGATGCTGCGACTCCCCTTTTTCTCGCAGCCGCCTCCCAAAAGCGCCGGGCGCGAGCAATTTGGCGATCACTTTCTCAAAAGGTTCTTTTTGCAACAAGAATCGAAATTTGCGCATGGTCGATTGCCGGTTGAAGCAATCGACGATCGACAATCAGCAATCGAAAATCAGCGTGGAGCGAGGCCGGAGGATTTGCTCCGCACCGCCACCGAGTTGACCGCCCGCAGCATTTCCGGCGCCCTGGACCGCTTCGTGCTGGGTAAGACCGCCATTCACCGCCTCATCATTTCCGGCGGCGGCGCCCACAATCGCTTGCTCATGGCGCGCCTCGCCGAACTCCTGCCCGGCCTGCGCGTTCACCGCTCCGATGAGTTCGGCCTCGACGTGGACGCCAAAGAAGCCATCGCCTTCGCCGTACTCGCCGACCGCACCATGCATGGGCTGCCAGGTAATCTTCCCAGTGTAACCGGCGCCCGCCACCCCGTCGTGCTGGGCAAAATCTCGAGGCCGTAGCGGACCCGTTCGATCCGGCCTACGCGCAAACGTTCAAATGGGGGGAAATATAGGGCAAATTGTCCATCTTCAAGGCGGATCGGCAGCGTTTTTGAACCGCTCCTCAACACCGAGCGGATCCCACTGGACCCGTTACCAAAACTGATTTGTCCAAATTGCGGGGATACGGCAATCCTAAATTCGCGAAGCTTGCTACAATACCCTTTTCGACCCTCTGGAGGAGATTCCATGGCAACCGACAAGCGGCATTTGGGAGACCTGATATCGATCGGGCCGGCGATGCTGAAGGATTTTGAGCGGCTGGGCATTCGCTCCGTCGCCCAACTAGCGCGGCAAAAGCCCGAGAGCCTCTACCAAAGGCTCTGCCGTGTGACCGGCAAAAGCCAGGACATCTGCGTCCTTGACACGTTCAGCGCGGCCGTGGCGCAGGCTCGGGATCCGCAACTTCCCGCCGAGCAATGCCTGTGGTGGTATTGGAGCCGTAAGCGCAAGGCGCGGGAATGATGCCCAATCGCCGTTTGCCGATTGTCGATGGACGATTGTCGATTAAAGATTTTCGATTGCCGAATATCGATTGAAGAACTGCGACTGCGAATTCCTGATTCCAGATTCTTGAATCCCTAACCCCTAGCCCAAGTTCGTCACGGGGACGGCGATTTTAGGTTTTTTCGTGGGGGACCGGGGAAGAAGTGGATTGATTGCAGGGTGCGATTCGCGAAAAGGCGATG
>Ga0326727_10025423_pt1 | contig 11103 bp, 8 predicted proteins | sample MB2enrmetagenome_FD_207643 | JGI IMG/M metagenome (GOLD analysis project Ga0326727, IMG submission 207643) | Lab enriched peat soil microbial communities from McLean, Ithaca, NY, United States - MB29MY | ecosystem: Environmental > Terrestrial > Soil > Wetlands > Peat | place: USA: New York... | reverse complement strand
CTACGCCTCCGGCACGCTCATCGGTACCTACGGATTCATCTGCGGCACGCTCGCCGCCCTGCTCACCGCGTTCTACTCCTGGCGCCTTCTCATCATGACCTTCCACGGCAAGCCGCGCGCCGATCACCACACCATGGAGCACGTGCACGAAAGCCCGTTCGTCATGACCGTGCCGCTCATGCTGCTCTCGGTCGGCGCCGTCCTCGCCGGCTGGTGGTTCCACAACCGGTTCATCGGCGACGCCAATCCCAGCTACTGGCAAGGCGCCATTTTCAACGGCCCGAACAACCACGTTCTGGCCGAAACCGAGCGCACGCCGTTCCTGATCGGCATCCTGCCCACCGTCACCGGCGTGCTCGGCATCGCCATCGCCTACCTGTTCTACATGCTCCGGCCGGATATCCCCGTTAAGCTCGCGGAACGCTTCCGCCCGGTCTACCTGTTCCTGCTGAACAAATGGTATTTCGATGAGCTATACAATTTTCTGTTCGTCCGCCCGGCGAAATACCTGGCGCGCGAATTCTGGCACATCGGCGACGAGCAAATCATCGACGGCGTCCCCAACGGCCTCGCCGAGCTCACGCAGGATGGCTCCCGCGTCGCGGTGCGCATCCAGACCGGATCGATCGCCGTCTACGCCTTCACCATGCTGATCGGCCTTGTCGCCCTGGTCAGCATCTTCCTCGTCCTGCGGTGAGGCGCCGATGAACACGATCAACGCCGCCGGCTTCCCCATCCTCTCGCTCATAACCTTCCTGCCGCTTGCCGGCTGCGCCTTCATCGCCACCCTGCGCGGCGCAACCCCGGCCGAGCTGCGCAACGCCCGCTGGGCCGCGCTCGGCACCAGCCTACTCACCTTCGCCCTCTCGCTCATCCTCTGGGTAAAATTCGACCCATCCGTCTCGGGCTTCCAGTTCCGCGAAACCGCCGTCTGGCTGCCGGATTTCAACGTCGCCTACCGCATGGGCATCGACGGCATTTCCGTGCTGTTCGTCCTGCTCGCCACCGCGCTGACGCCCATCTGCATCCTGGCGAGCTGGGAATCCATCACCACCCGCGTGCGCGAATACATGATCGCCTTCCTCGTTCTGGAAACGATGATGGTGGGAATGTTCTGCGCCACCGATTTCCTGCTATTCTATATTTTCTTCGAAGGCGTCCTGATCCCGATGTATATCATCATCGGCGTCTGGGGCGGCCCGCGCCGAGTCTATGCCTCGCTGAAATTCTTCCTCTACACCTTCGCCGGCTCCGTTCTGATGCTGCTGGCGCTGCTCGCCATGTGGCACCACGCCGGCACCACGGATATTTCGGTCCTGCTGCAAACGCAGTTCCCGGCGGGCATGCAGTACTGGCTGTTCCTCGCCTTCCTCGCCAGTTTCGCCGTCAAGGTGCCGATGTGGCCGGTGCACACCTGGCTGCCCGACGCGCACGTGGAAGCACCAACAGCCGGCTCGGTCATTCTGGCCGGCGTGCTGCTGAAAATGGGCGCCTACGGTTTCTTCCGCTTCAGCCTGCCCATGCTGCCGGAGGCCTCCGCGCACTTTCAGCCGCTGATGTTCACCCTTGGTGTCGTCGCCGTCATCTACACCAGCCTCGTGGCACTGGCGCAGGAAGACCTGAAAAAGCTGATCGCCTATTCCTCGGTCGCCCACATGGGCGTGGTCGTCATCGGCATTTTCACCTTCAACCAGCAAGGCATGGACGGCGCGCTGTTCCAGATGCTGTCGCACGGCGTCGTTTCCGCCGCGCTCTTCCTCTGCGTCGGCGTCGTCTACGACCGCATGCACACGCGCGAAATCGCCCGCTACGGCGGCCTGGCGGATCGCATGCCCGCCTACGCCCTGGTCTTCATGCTGTTCACGATGGCCAGCATCGGCCTGCCAGGCACCGCCGGCTTCGTCGGCGAATTCCTCGTCCTGGTCGGCGCCTTCCACGTGAATTTCTGGCTGGCGCTGCTCGGCTCCTCCGGCATGATCCTGGGCGCCGCCTACATGCTTTACCTCTACCGCCGCATAATCTTTGGCCGCATCACGCGCGACGACCTGAAATCCATCCTGGATATCTCCCCGCGTGAAATCGCCGTCTTCGCACCGCTTGTCGTGCTGACATTATGGATGGGCATCTACCCATCCAGCTTCACCACCTTCTTCGACGCAACGACCGGCGCCATGGTCCAGTCACACGAACAGGCTTGGCAAGGCGCGCATCACGCCACGCTGGCGGGGATTTTCCACCAATGAACTGGGCCGCCGCACTCCCCGAAATCGTCCTGTCCTGCGCCGGATTCATCATCCTGATCGTCGGCGTTCTGCAAAAGCAGGACCGCACGCCGCTCTGCACCAGCCTGATGCTCCTGGCCTTCGTGGTCACCGGCTTCCTCGTTTGGCGCACGCCGGACGGCGTCGCCTACACCGGCATCTTCATCACCGACTATTTTGCCCGCTTCGCCAAACTGCTAATCCTGGCCGGCGGCGCGCTCGCCGCCGTGCTGGCGCTGGATTTCAACGCGAAACAACGCATCGCCCGGTTCGAATTCCCCATCCTCATCCTGTTCTCTACCGTCGGTATGATGACGATGGCCTCCGCGGCGAACCTGATGACGCTCTACATGGGCCTGGAACTGCAATCGCTCGCCATTTACGTCCTCGCCGCCTTCGCGCGCGACGATCTGCGCTCCTCCGAAGCCGGGCTGAAATACTTCGTCCTCAGCGCGCTCGCTTCCGGCCTACTGCTCTATGGCATCTCGCTCGCCTACGGCTTCTCCGGCACCATGCAATTCGACCGCCTGGCGCAAGCCGTCACCTCGGCTGACACACCCTCCACCGGGCTCATGGCCGGCATCGCCTTCATCGTCGCCGGCCTGGCCTTCAAACTCTCCGCCGTGCCGTTCCACATGTGGACACCCGACGTCTACGAAGGCGCCCCAACGCCCGTCACCGCCTTCATGAGCACCGCGCCGAAAGTCGCCCCGTTCGTCGTGCTGCTCCGCCTCATGGTCGGTCCTTTCGGTCACGTTACGGTGCAGTGGCAGCCGATCATCGTTGTCGTCTCCATCGGCAGCATGATCCTCGGCAGTTTCGCCGCCATCGGCCAAAGCAATATCAAACGCCTGATGGCCTATTCCAGTATCGGCCACATGGGCTACGCGCTGATCGGCCTCGCCGCCGGCACCGAAGCCGGCATCCGCGGCGTACTCATCTACCTGACCACCTACGTCTTCATGTCCGCCGGTGCCTTCGCCTGCATCATCGCCATGCGCCGCAACGGCAAACCTGTGGAACGCATCGCCGACCTCGGCGGCCTCGCCCGAACCGACCTGCTGCTCGCCACCCTGCTCGCCATCTTCATGTTCAGCATGGCCGGCGTCCCGCCCATGGCCGGCTTCTTCGGCAAACTCTACGTCTTCCTCTCCGCCGTGCAGGCCGGCATGTGGACGCTGGCGGTGATCGGCGTGCTAACCAGCGTGGTCGGCTGCTTCTACTACCTGCGCATCATCAAGGTCATGTTCTTCGACGCCGCCGAGCCGGCGTTCGACAGGCGGCCTATGTCCGTTTCCGGCGTGGCTTTGGCTACCGGTGCTTTTACTCTGCTGTTCTTCCTGGTGCCGGCGCCGTTCACGGGCGCGGCGGAGTCGGCGGCTCGGATTTTGTTTGGGTAAGACAAGGGAAGGGGAAGGAAGGATTCTTCTTTTTCTGAAGAAAAAGAAGCAAAAAGACTTTTTATAATGGCCTCCGGGCTCGCGCTACCAGCCGCCGTGCCTGCACCGCGAAGCGCGTCTAAAAGTCTTTTTGCTTCTTTTTCTTCGGAAAAAGAAGAGTCTTGATGCCGTACCGTAACCTTGGCCATCGCAACAAACCCTTGGGCCTGGCGCCACTTCGAATCCTGCCCCTCCACCCAGGACATCGCCATCGAAGCCGCGCAGCGCGGCGCGGCTCTGCCGCTCGCCATCCTGGCCCGGCAACAAACCGCGGGCAGGGGCCGCGGTGGCCGCGCCTGGCACGCGCCGGACGGCAACCTGAACCTTTCGCTCGCCCTGGAGCCCGCCGCCATATCGCCCAGCATCTGGCCCTTGCTGGCCGGCGTTGCCGTGCACCGCGCCGTCGCGCCGCTGCTGCCCGACCCCGCCGCGCTCCGCCTAAAATGGCCCAACGACCTGCTGCTCGGCGGCGCCAAGCTCGCCGGCATCCTAATCGAGTCCGCCTCTTCGTCCAACCACGCCCTGGACTGGCTCGTGATTGGGATTGGCCTGAACATCGCCGGCGCGCCGAGCCTGCCCGACCGCCCCGCGACCAGCCTGGCCGCCCATGGCGTCGTTATTGCGCCGGAGAACCTTGCCCACGCCATCACCGCGGCAATCGATGAACTTCTTGCCGTTTCCAACGATGCCATCCGGCAGGAATGGCTCAGCCGCGCCACGCCGCGCGGCACGGATATGACCGTCCATGGTCCCGCCGGCATGGTGCATGGCCGATTCGCCGGCTTGGCGCCTGATGGGGCCTTGTTGCTGGATACCGGGGAGACGATACGATCCGGCGATGTGCTGCTCCGCTAAATGACCATGGTCGCTTTGAACTTGTGTCCGGCCCGCAGTGCCGCTCTAGCTATAAGAGTAGCCAAACAACAGATCGGGGTCTGGGGCCGTCACGCGCTAGCGTGCTTCGCACGACGGCCCCAGCGGGATGCAAGGGCGGAGCCCTTGCCCGCCGGAGGCAAGCCCCGCCCATGCTGCTAGTCGTCGACGCGGGCAACACCAACGTGGTGTTCGCCATCCACGACGGCGCCCACTGGGCCGGCATCTGGCGCATTGCCACCGATGCGCAGCGCACGTCCGACGAGTACGCCGTCTGGCTGATGACGCTCATGGGGCATTCCCGGATCGCGATGGCGGATGTCCAAACCGCCGTCATCGGCACCGTCGGTCCCGCCGCGCTCTACCATCTGCGCCGCTTGTGCAGGGATTGGTTCAATGTGGAGCCCCTGATCGCCCGCTCCACGCTCGATTGGGGTTTCGACATCCGCGTCGATGCTCCCTCCGATGTCGGCGCCGACCGTCTGCTGAACGCGCTCGCCGCCTATAAGCTGTTCGGCCAGGCCTTGGTCATCATCGATTTCGGCACCGCGACCACCTTCGACGTGGTAGGCGATGATGGCGCCTATCTCGGCGGCGCCATTGCCCCCGGCATCAACCTCTCCATCGAGGCTCTGCACCAGGCCGCTGCCCGGCTGCCGCGCATCGGCATGGGCCGCCCCAAGGCCGTGATCGGCCGCGGCACTGTCCCTGCCATGCAATCCGGTATCTACTGGGGCTATGTCGGTCTATTGGAAGGCATGGTCGCCCGCATCCAGCGGGAGATGGGGAAAAAGCTGAAAATCGTGGCAACCGGCGGATTGGCGCCCCTATTCTCCGAGGGCACCGCGATCTTCGACCGGGTTGAGCCCGACCTGACCCTGGATGGCTTGCGCATGTTGGCGGCGCGCAACCCAGCCCCCAGATTAAGCCGCGACAAGACACGACAAATCGAAGGCGATTGATGGACGCGATTTCCGGCGATCTGGCCTTCCTGCCCTTGGGCGGGACGGGCGAGATCGGCATGAACTTAAACCTGTACCGATTCGGCAACCAATGGCTCGCGGTGGATTGCGGCATCGGCTTCGGCGGCAATGACAGCCCCGAGGCCGAAATCATCATGCCGGACCCCAGCTACATCGCCGAGCGCCGCGACCGGCTGCTCGGCCTGGTCATCACGCATGCGCATGAGGACCATGTCGGCGCGGTGGCTCACTTATGGCGACGCCTGCGTTGCCCGGTCTACGCCACGCCCTTCACCGCCGCGGTGCTGCGCCGCAAGCTGGGTGAAGCGCAGTTGCTGGGTGAAGTTAAAATCCACACCATCCAGCCCGGCGGCCGTTTCGAGCTGGGCCCGTTCCAGATCCAGTTTGTTTCCGTCACCCACAGCACACCCGAAGCCCAGGCGCTGGCCATCCGAACCCCGGCCGGCCTGATTGTGCACACCGGCGACTGGAAACTGGATCCGCACCCCCTAGTCGGCCCGCCCACCGACGAAGCCGCCTTCGCCGCGCTCGGCGACGAAGGCGTGCTCGCCCTGGTCTGCGACAGCACCAACGCCCTGGTGGAAGGCCATTCCGGCTCCGAAGCCGATGTGCGCCGCAGCCTCTCGGCCCTGGTTCGCAGCCTGACCGGCCGCGTGGTGATCACCTGCTTTGCCAGCAACGTGGCCCGCGTGGAAACCGTGGCGGTGGCGGCGCGTGACGCCGGCCGCAGCGTTGTTTTGGTTGGCCGCAGCCTGCGCAACCTGTCGGTGGCGGCGCGCGAAACCGGCTATTTCCGCACCATCCCCGATTTCCTGTCGGAGGACGAAGCGGAAGACGTTCCAGACGACAACCTGCTGATCCTCATCACCGGCAGCCAGGGCGAGCCTCGAAGCGCGCTGTCCCGCGTCGCCGCCGACACGCACCAGACCCTGTCGCTTGGCGAGGGCGACACGGTGATTTTCTCCAGCCGCATGATACCCGGCAACGAACGCGCCATCGCCGCGGTGCAGGACAATCTGGTCCGCCGCGGCGTGCGCGTGATGACCGACAGCGACCACATGGTGCACGTCAGCGGCCACCCGGCGCGCGACGAATTGCGCCGCATGTACAAGCTGATCCGCCCGCGCTTCGCCGTGCCCGTGCACGGCGAATGGCGCCACCTCTCCGCCCATGCCGCGCTGGCCAAGGAAATGGGCGCCCAGCCGGTGATGCTGGAGGATGGCGATATCCTCTCGCTTGCCCCCGGCCGGCCCGAAGTGGTGGATTCCGCCCCGGTCGGCCGCCTGGTTCTGGACGGCACCCGCGTCGTTCCGCTGCAAGGCGGCGTGATGGCCGCGCGCCGCCGCATGCTGCAAAACGGCATGGTTGTCGGCAGCCTGGCGGTGGACCAGGCGGGCCATGTGCTCGGCCAGCCGAAGGTCTCCGCCCCCGGCCTGTTTGAAGCCGAAGACCCCGAAAGCGACCGGGTCAGCCGCGAATTCGGCCAGGCCGTGATCGACCTGCCCGCCCCATTGCGCCGCGATGACGCTGCCCTCATCGATGCCGCCAAGGCGGCACTTCGCCGCAGCGTCGGCAAGCGCCTGGGCAAGCGCCCGCTGGTGGATATCCATTTGCTGCGGGTCTGACGCGTGGGTTGGTTTAACGGCGTTGTGCTGTTTGTGCTGATCTGGTGGACCGTGCTGTTCGCCATCCTGCCGCTATGGACGCGCCCGGTCGAAAACCCCGATGCGGCCAGCGGCTGGCGCGGCGCCCCGGCAAGCCCGCGGCTGGGCCGCAAGCTGCTGGTAACAACGGCGGTGAGCGCGGTGCTGTGGGTGATGTGCGCCGCGGTGATCAGCAGCGGCTGGGTAAGCTTCCGCCACGGATTTCTAGCCCTGCCCGATGATTAGGCACGGCCGGCGGCATATGCCGCATGAAGCGGCAACAGGTTGCCGCAAACGGCAAATTAGCCGTGCTGCATAGCAAAAAAAATCTGGACTTGCGGCGTGCCGAGGATTGATCATCACGGCGGAAGAGAGACGTTTCTCTTCCTGCCGTGTGACTGGCGTTTCCTCCCTAAACTCAGCCCCGTGTGCCGCCAGGTGCATGGGGCTTTTTGCTAGCTACCAGTGCGTGTAGGCTTTGTCATCGACTTTTGTCGAAGTTACCGCCGTTAACCAGCAAATATCTTGCCCGAATTTCTTTTGCAGCGCAGCAAAGTTGCCGAGTTGCGCAACCCTGAGTTGTGCAGCCCGTCTCGATCTGAAGACAATTACAAAATACCGCTTGGTGCCGCCTCTGCCCGCCCGAGGCCACTCTGGCCACCCCGCCCGGCGGACGCTAGGGTCCGCCCCCGCTTCACCCCGGGCGTATGCCCCCTGACCCCTGACAACTGAGCCCTGCCATGCGCCTGTCCCGCGGTTTTGTTCCCACGCTGAAAGAAACGCCGGCCGACGCGCAGATCGCCTCGCACCGCCTGATGCTGCGCGCCGGCCTGATCCGCCAGACTGCCGCCGGCATCTACGCCTGGCTGCCGCTTGGCTGGCGCGTGCTGGACAAAATCGCCGACATCGTCCGCGCCGAACAGAACCGTGTCGGCGCGCAGGAATTGCTGATGCCCACGCTGCAAACCGCCGACCTGTGGCGCGAAAGCGGCCGCTACGACGCCTACGGCCCGGAAATGCTGCGCATCAAGGACCGCCACGAGCGCGACCTGCTTTACGGCCCCACCAACGAGGAAATGATCACCGACCTGGCGCGGCAAGCCATCCGTTCCTACCGCGAACTGCCGCAAATCCTGTATCACATCCAATGGAAATTCCGCGACGAGGTGCGCCCCCGCTTCGGCGTCATGCGCGGCCGCGAATTCCTTATGAAGGACGCCTATAGTTTCGATCTCGATTACGCCGGCGCCGTAACTTCCTACCGCCGCATGATGCTGGCTTACATGCGCACCTTTCGCCGCATGGGCCTGAAGGCCATTCCCATGGTCGCCGACACCGGCCCGATCGGCGGCGATCTCAGCCACGAATTCATCATCCTGGCCCCCACCGGTGAAAGCCAGGTTTTCTACGATGCCGCGCTGGACGATATCGATACGTCCGATGCCATTTCCCACGAAAGCCCCGAGGGCCTGCAACGCTTCTATGAATCCCTGACCGCGCATTACGCCGCGACCGAGGAAAAACACGACGAAGCCGCATGGGCGAAGGTGGATACCGGCCGCCGGCGGGAGGGCAGGGGCATCGAGGTCGGCCACATCTTCTACTTCGGCAAGAAATATAGTGGCTCGATGAAATTCACCGTGGCGGCGCAGGACGGCAGCACGGTCAATCCCGAAATGGGCAGCTACGGCATTGGCGTTTCCCGCCTGGTTGGCGCCGTGATCGAAGCCTCGCATGACGATGCCGGCATCATCTGGCCCGACAGCGTGGCGCCCTACCGCGCCTCCATCCTGGATCTTCGCGTCGGCGACACGGAAACCGGCCGAATTACGTCGCAGCTGTACGCGTCGCTCGATGGCAACGCCTTGCTCGACGATCGCGACGAACGCGCCGGCGCCAAATTCGCCGACGCCGACCTGCTGGGCCTGCCCTGGCAAATCATCGTCGGCCCGAAAAGCGCCGCGCAGGGTAGGGTTGAACTGAAACGCCGCGCCACCGGCGAGCGCCAGGAGGTCTCGCCCGAAGACGCACTGGCGCGGATTTCCTGATGTTCGGCCCGTTTGAACGCATGGTAGCGCTGCGCTACCTGCGCGCTCGTCGCGGCGAGCGTTTCGTCTCCGTCATCGCCGCGTTCTCGCTCGCCGGCATCGCCCTCGGCGTCGCCACGCTGATTATCGTCATGGCGGTGATGAGCGGTTTCAAAGTTACGCTGCTGAACAGCATTCTTGGCTTCAACGGCGACCTCGGCGTTTATTCCGCCATGTCCACCGGCCTGGAGGATTACCAGTCCATCGCCGCGCGCATTGCCAAGGTGCCTGGCGTCACCGCCGCCACGCCAATCGTTGAAGGCCAGGTGCTGTTCTCCGGCAACGGCGAAAATGCCGGCGGCATCGTGCGCGGCATCAGCCAGGCCGATTTGCGCCTCATGCCGTCGGTGGCAAAAAACATCAAACTGGGATCACTCACGTCGTTCGCCGGCCCCGACGCCATTGTGGTTGGCGTAACGTTGGCGCAACGCTTTGGCCTGGGGATCGGCTCGCGCCTGACGCTGATTTCCCCCGAAGGCGCCGTCACCGCCTTCGGCACCGTGCCGCGTGTCCGCGCCTACCGCGTTGCCGCGATCTTCGACGCCGGCATGAACGAATACAACTCCGCCTACGTATTCCTGCCGCTGGAAGCCGCCCAGATCTATTTCCAGAAACCCAGCGCGGTCACGGAAATCCAGGTCTTCGTCAGCGACCCGGATCAGGTAGGCCAGATCAACCAGGCCATCCGCCAGGCCATCCCCGATGTTCCCGCCCGCGTTATCGACTGGACCCAGAGCAACGACAGCTTCTTCGCCGCGGTCACGGTGGAACAGAACGTGATGTTCCTGATCCTGACACTGATCATCGTGGTTGCGGCGTTCAATGTGATCTCCTCCCTGATCATGATGGTGAAGGATAAAACCGCCGACATCGCGGTGCTGCGCACCCTCGGCGCCGGCCGCTTCGCCGTCATGCGCATTTTCCTGCTGTGCGGCGCCTCGGTCGGTGTTACCGGCACGGTTGCCGGCACGATCATCGGCATGCTGTTCTGCTGGAAAATCGAGGCTATCCGTCAATTTGTGCAACGCGCCGCCGGCGAAAAACTCTTCGATCCGCAAGTGTATTATCTGACCCACTTGCCGGCGAAGCTGGAGCCGGTGACTGTGGTGCAGGTTGTTCTCATGGCGCTGGCGCTATCGCTTCTGGCAACCCTTTACCCAAGCTGGCGCGCCGCCCGCACCGACCCGGTGGAGGCACTTCGGCATGAATAACCCGCTGTCGCTGCGCGGCCTGGTGCGCACCTACCGCGGCGGCGGTGGCGACGTGCCGGTGCTGCGCGGTGCGAACCTGGACCTGCGCGCCGGCGAAATCGTTGCCCTGGTTGCGCCGTCCGGCACCGGCAAATCCACGCTGCTGCACTTGGCGGGATTGCTGGAACGGCCGGACGGCGGCCAGGTGGTTATCGGCGGCCGCGACTGCGGCACGCTGGCGGACAAAGAACGCACGGCCATTCGCCGGGCGCAAGTCGGGTTTGTGTATCAGTTCCACCATTTGCTGGCTGAATTCACCGCGCTGGAAAACGTGGTTCTGCCGCAAATGATCGCCGGCGTGCCCCGCCCGGCCGCCAGCGCGCGCGCCGAGGAATTGCTGGCGGCCTTCGGGCTTGCGGCGCGCACAACGCACCTGCCCGGCAAATTGTCGGGCGGCGAGCAGCAGCGAGTCGCGATTGCGCGCGCGCTAGCGAACCGGCCGAATATCCTGTTGGCCGACGAGCCGACGGGCAATCTGGATGTTGCGACGTCGGATGTGGTTTTCAGCGAATTGCTGCAAATTGTCAGGGCGCAGGGCGTCGCGGCGCTGGTTGCAACGCACAATGC
>Ga0326727_10025422_pt1 | contig 11103 bp, 8 predicted proteins | sample MB2enrmetagenome_FD_207643 | JGI IMG/M metagenome (GOLD analysis project Ga0326727, IMG submission 207643) | Lab enriched peat soil microbial communities from McLean, Ithaca, NY, United States - MB29MY | ecosystem: Environmental > Terrestrial > Soil > Wetlands > Peat | place: USA: New York... | reverse complement strand
ATCTTAGCGTCGGCCTCGGTTTTTCGGCCTCGGTAATCGCCACGGGCAAGCTGAAGGCCGAGATCACGCATACCCTGAAGGCCGATCAGCAGCTCCTGGTATTTCTTCTGATCGGGATTGGCGGTATTCTCTTTGATGGAAAGATAATCCCGAAGGGTATCCAGAAAAAAACGATCCACCGATTCGCGATCCGCGCCGATCACGACATCGGAAGGATGATTCATGTATAATCTTTCGACGGCGGTCAGACGATCGCGAACGGAGTTGAAATCCTTCCTGCCGTACGCGGCAATAGCCGAACGGAAAAGGGTATTGACCTGATCGTAAAAGGCTTCCTGCTTCTTCCTGTCTTCCAGACCGGTCGAAAGCTGTTCCATTTCGTGACTCTTGGCCTTCTGCGAATCCGCGAGCTGCTTCTGAAGATCCTCGTTCGATTTCCGAAGATCGGACTGGGATTTTTCCATTTCCTGCTGTCGTTTTCTATTCGCCAGTTCCAATTGATCCTTTTCCGTCTGAAGTTTAGCGAGTTCATCCTGCCTTTTTTTCAGCTCGTTCGCAGCGTCCTGCTCCACGGTTTTATTCGCATTTTTCAACTGCTCTTCGTACTTGCGCCGGATTTCTTCTTTTTCCTGCTCGGTCTTGTTGCGAAGGTCGGATTCCAACTTCGAATTCATTTCTCTCTTGATTTTGTCCAGACGTTCCTGAACGAGCTTCTCCTGATCCTTCTTGATGGATTCCATCTGGTTGTTGAGAAGACTCAGACGGTTCCGGGTGTCCTGAAGTTCCTGCTGCTTCTGGGAGAGATCGGCGTTGGCCTTTTTCCGCATTTCCTGGTAGAGTACGTCTTCCAGGCCTTTGATACTGCGTTCGTTGCCGACCAGATTGATTTCCCGCGCCTTGAAAATACTGTAAATGCCGACAAAACCCGCCGCCGCGATCGCCACGGCCAGAAGATCTATGGCGAGAACCATCGTGAAATTCCTGTGCGTGCGCTGGGTGATGCGCGAACTGGTATTCGACCGGCCCTTCTTGAGCTCCCGGTCGATAAAAGCGAATACTTCTTCCTGACGGAGTTCATGAATCCGTTCTTCCGCCATCCCGTCCATCCTTGTCGCACTTGTCTATATTATCGATCCGGATGGCCGGAATGTGAAATGCCGGACGATGAGGAAAGCGGATATTCATGGTTTCCCGTTGGTGTTCATTTGCAATCGGATTTTCTCAGGGTCAGAACCCTCGAATATCCGGCGATACTTTTCATCGCTCACCAAGACTCAAATAAACACCTTTTCCAGCGCTTCCAGCAACTTTTCCTTACGGATGGGTTTGATGAGCAAATTCGCCACCCCCAGATCCTTGGATGTATCGTAATATTCTTCCTCGATAAAACCAGTCAGTATGATAATCGGTAGCGCGGGATACACTTTCCTTATTTCCCGGAACACATCGAACCCATTCTCGTTTTTCAACTTGATATCGCAGAGAACCGCGTCCGCACCGCTTCCCTCCAGAATATTCAGAGCGCTCGCAGTATCGGTGGCTTCCAGCAGACAGATGCCGGCAGATTTCAACTGCATTCGTACGATACCGCGGATGGTCGGGTCATCGTCTACAATGAGAACATTACGCTTTATTTGGTCAGACATGGGAAGACCCCGGCGAAAAACGGATATAGAATATAGTGCCTTTCCCTTCCTCGCTATGGACTGAAATCACCCCGTCGTACTTGGTCACCAATCGATAGACGATAGACAAACCCAATCCCGTTCCCTTTCCGGTTTCCTTGGTAGTGAAAAAGGGATCGAATATCTTGGTGATTTGGTCTCCGGGTATCCCGCCGCCTGTATCTCTCACCGACGTCAAGATGCTACCGTCTTCGTAGCAACTGCTCAGAGTGATAACCCCCTTACCTTTCATCGCGTCAATCGAGTTGTTGAAAAGATTAACATAGATCTGAGTCAACTCTCCGGCAAGGGCGAATATGGGAGGGATTTTACCGAACTGCTTATCGAAGCGGATATTAATAAAGCTTTTGTTGTAACTGACTATTTTCAGAGCTTCTTCCATCACGGTATTGAGGTCCGCCATTACGGGTTTCTCTTCGCGCATGCTCCGGGAATAGGCGGAGAGGTCTTTGACGATATCCGAGATTCGGACAGTGAACTCGATGATGGATTTCGCGGAGTCGCGAATGTTCTCCGTCGGTGCCTCGTCACGGACGATTTCCGCGTTTCCGAGAATTCCGTAAAGCGGATTGTTGATTTCATGCGCCACGCCGGATACCAATGTCCCGAGTGCGGCCATTTTTTCGGCACGGAAGAGTTGCTCCTTCAATTCGTTCTGGCTGGTGATGTTTTTCATAATGATCCCTGCTTCGACCCTTCCGCTCGAAAAGTCCGGCATGAGAAACAGAGTGTATCCGAAGGTCTGGTTTTTCAAGGAAAATTCCTTGTAGTCGATCAGCTTCTTCGTCGGAAGTTCAGAAACCTGTTCGAGGAACATAGTCCGGGTTTCCTGTTTATCGATCCCGATCGTTTCCAAAATGTCCATCCCCACAATCGAGTCGGGTATCGAACCGATATCCTGAAGGAAAGCTTGATTGCAAAAGATGATGGACAAAGTCTCCAAGTCGAAGACAGCGATGGAAGAAGGAATACTCGCCATGACCGACTTGGCGGCATCCTCGGCCTGGATGCGGTTCAGGGCTGCCTGCAACTGGTTGGAGACGGTGACGAAAAAGGGTCGATAACTATCGTCCAACATATTCGCTGAATCCGGATTGTCGAAAACGAAAAAGTGCCTTTGAAAGACACCGACGATCACCGGCATCACGAGACTGGAGTAATTTCCCGCTTCCAGCTTTATTATACGGAAGCCCCCTCCGGAGGAATCGAGGCCCATATTGAAATCCGACAGAAGGCGTCTCCAGTCCGCGGGTTCGTAATTCGGAAACGCCGGTAACGGCACCTCCTGATGCTTCCGGACGAAATTCGGGACTTTGAGAAGCTCGAAATGGTCATTGAGCAGTAAACAGTAGCCGCGATCGAAACCGATCCGGTCGATAAGGATCTGGATCACATTCCGGATGGTGTCGGATTCGCCCTCGCTATGGTTTACGCTTTCAGCAATATCCTTGAGGATGGACAGCTTCTTAGCCTCCTCCAGGGTCTGACAGTTGGCTTCATCCAGCTTGCGGTATTCGCTTTGAAGACTTTCCAGGGATTGCTCCAGAGCCTCGGACCTCTTCACGTTCAGCTTCTTGTTTTCATCGATAATCCGAACATATTTTCGAAGCCAAAAACAAGCGATTGAAAGCAAAGCCGAAAGTGCTGATATGATAAGATCCTTCGGTTTCAGCCACTTCACCGGTTCCAGGAAGTAAAATACAAAGACCCCGGCCAAAAGGGCGCAAATCACTCCGACCTGTATCCATTCCTTTTTGATCACCCGGTTCCAATGGATGCGAAAAACGCAAGCGTCGTCTCCGTCGGCCTCGCATTTCAACTCTTCGATTTCTGCGTTGGGAAGCCCCCAGAAACCCGGGATATAGGCCAGTTGACCTCGGATATTCAAGCAATTCAACTTGGTTTGCTTGAACCCGGGAAGATACTTCCAGCTCATGGTGATATTATTCATTCCTGATTCGAGGATGGTAATCTTACAGATGTTGTTGAAGGTGGATCCGAGTTCCGCTACCTGCTGGTAGGCTATCTTGGGAGTACCGAACACCTTGAGGACACTCAATATAGAATAAAGCATTCCGTAGGATTCTTTCGAAAGAACATAATATCCGGCTTCGAACGGCGACATGGGGTTTTTTGTAAATTCCACCATTTTTCCTAAAACCAAGTTATAGTAATTGAACGAGACCCAGTTATTTTCGTTTTCCAGAAAATCCAGATCCAGTCCTGTTTCCTCGATAAACTGGACGAGTACTTCCCGGTTGTATTTATCCATGATATAATAAAGGACTGGTTTGATCACCCTGCAGGAAAGTTCGCACTTCGTGTATTCTTCAGGATATTCTTTTTTTTTCATCGAACATCCTATTCTTTTTTAATAAAGTTATCCAATTCACTGTAAATATCTCCCACGGTTCGGATATTCACCGTCCGGTTCATGGGGATGATGATATTGAACTCGTCTTCAAGAACGGAGATAAGATCCATAATCTTGAGGGAATCCATTCCCAGGTCTTCCAACAGCTTCTGCTCAGGGATAATGTTGATTTCGGATTTTATGATCCCCTGCAGGATTCTCGCGACTTTTTCCTTTCGATCCATTTTCCCCATCCTTCTGAATTAATTGAATATTAAATCTTGTTTGATTTCACGGAATACGCCCAGTGCGAATTCCAGGTCTTCCCATCGATGCCCAGCCATATAGCTGGTTCTGAACCCGGCGGCGTTTTCCGGAACCGCGGGAGGACCTACCGGGTTGACATACACTCCATTTTCCAGAAATTTCCTGTAGGCAGCCAGGGAAAAGAGATAATTGCCGAATATGACCGGAACGATCTGAGTACCGAGATACCTGGCATTATATCCCATTTCATGAAGGGCGTTTCCCATGAATTCAGCTTTGTTCAAGATTTCCTTCCGCATTTCCGGTCTTTCGCGAATAATCCTCAGCACGGCTGACACCGTCGCGATAGCGGAAGGAGGAAGACTCGCGGAAAAAATATGCCCGCTTGCGTTGTGTTTGATGTATTCGATGATATCCTTCTTTCCCGCGATGCATCCGCCGATGGATCCGAAGGATTTGCTGAATGTGGTCATAATCATGTCTACCCGGGCTTCGATGCCAAGCATTTCGCAGACCCCCCTTCCATTGGCGCCGAATATCCCAACCGCATGCGCTTCGTCCACGAAAAGCCGGGATTTGTATTTTTGAGCAAGATCACAAATGCCAATTAGATCAGGAATAATACCTTCCATACTGAATACGGAATCCGTAACGATCAATTTTTTCCTATCCTCGTTTCTGGATAATAGCTTTTCCAGACTGACGAGGTTATTATGCCGATAAACTAAGTAATCCGCACCGGAGAGTTTGACACCATCAAACAGGCTTCGGTGACTTCGCTCGTCCAATATTACCATGTCTCCCGGTGAAGCGAGGGTGGAAATGCCCGCTAAATTGGTCTGGTATCCTGTGCTGAAAAGAACAACCGCCTCCCTTCCGAAAAAAGCGGCCAGATCGGCCTCAAGACGATTATGAATATCCAGAGTGCCGTTCATCAGAGGAGATCCGGAACATCCGGAACCGTATTTATCAATGGTTTTCCGGATTTCCTCCAGAACTTCAGGATCATTGGATATTCCGAGATAAGAATTGGTGCCCAGGAGAATGGTTTTCTTCCCTTTTATTAGAATTGACGATGCCTGAGCACTGCCGAATTCGGGATAAAGCCCGTAAAGCCCCGCCAGCTTTACTTTTTTGACTTTCTCGAAGTTTTCTATTTTCGAAAAAATGTCGTTATCTGAAATGGTACAGTCATTCCGAACCTGGATTTTAATTTTTTCTATATTTATATTATCATTGTATTCATTTATTTTAAAAGGTTTATGCGAAATAGGCTGTTTTATGCTTTCTGTCACCATATCGGCAACTGTTCTGGAAAATTTCGGCTTCTTCATATGCTTCAGAAAATAGACCATGGGTTCCAAATGAGCGCCCAATTCCAGCTTGACCATGTAATTGGTGATTCCGATCTCATATTTTTTCTTGCCCAGTTCGATGGCTCGCTTCATCCCGAGCAGCATATTGATCCTGCCAAGATTGGAGTCATAGAAATGCGGAAAGTTGAAATCCGCCCCCCAGTTCAACATCGAATATTCATCATCGCTATAGGTACACAATGCGAAGGCGATTATTTTTCCTTTCCATCTATAGATAAATATTTCCACATGATCGGAAAGATTACTGCTCATCAGCCGGAAATAATTCTCGTTTAGTTTTTCCCTGGTATATTCTTTGGCATTACAATAGACATTTTCCCAAAGTTCGCTCAAAACCCGGGAATATTGCCCGAAGTCTTTGCAGATTTCCATTTCTATCTCGAATTTTTCTTTCAGATTCAAGACATTCTTATAGAGATATCGTTTTTTTGTTGTCAGATCGTCGAGATACTCGTCAAAGGTTTTCCATCGGAGGATCAGTCTAGTATTGGAGAAACCAAGAGCCGGATAAAACCCGAAAGACCTCAATGTTTCCAGATATTCCCGGTAATGGTCCCATTTTATATCCCTGAAAATCTGAATATCGACATCATTTCCCCGGCTTAATTCATCCATAACAGGCAGGATATCCGGTAAAACATTCTTTACTTTATATCCCGGATTCAGAATCAAGCCTTCCCCCAGATTGGAGAGGTATCCGCACTCCAGAGTTTTGAATTGCATGAAATCGGGAAACCATTTTTTTATCACTTGAGATGCCTGTTTAGGCAAAGTAGTATCCAGAGAAGACAAGTCGGAATCAACGATGTAAAGATTCGCCCTGCCGACGTCCCTCCCGTCCTCGGAAATATTCATGTAATAGGGGATCATATCGTTTATTCCGGATTCTTCGATAGACTTCAACATCCCGTAATTCATCGGGAATGGAAGTTGAACTTCATGGGTCCAATCGGATTCCATTATTTTTCCGATGGCATCCAGCAATTGAATTTTTATAAAACCCTCCTGAACTTAATCTCTCGGTTGGCCGGATCCGAAGACAGTATGTCATGAAACCGGGAAATTTTCAACAATACCTGGCAAAGAAATTGAAACTTACAATAAATGGAGATAACATGTATATATGAGGAGATTGCACTGCCGATGATGTATCCATCCGGTCTCAAAAATACCGACCCCGGCCCTCTGGATGATATTTGGCGAACGATGGAAGTATGCAGCCAAAGAGGGATGTACTTCCTGGATGAAGCCAAGGGAGAATTCCTGTTCACAAGCTATCGTGAAATCTTCATGGTCGCTAAAAATTACGCTGCTGCTTTATATCATTCAGGGGTAACAACCGGCGATTATGTAATCATCTCAGCGAAGACCGCCAGAGAATTCACCTATGCGTGGGTTGGATTGGTTCTTCTGGGCGCCACTCCCGTGCCTTTGCCTCCCCGAGAAGTGTTTTCCAGCGATGAATTCTATCAAAGCCGGATTCAACCGATCGTTTCCGAGTTCGACACACTGATCTGCCTGGACGAGGAAGAGGAGAAACTGAAAAACATCGGTTCCGACCGGAAAAGCGAATTGCGTCTGATAACCTATTCCGCTCTGGCGAAAGAAGCGGATTCTGCAACATCTGGAACCAACTCCAACCATACCGTACCTTTACACCATACGGAATGGGAAGATGTGGCGTTCGTTCAGTTCACATCCGGCAGCACCGGAAATCCCAAAGGGATCATCATCCGTTATAGCAATCTTCTCACCAATATCCTGGACATCTGGAGTCGGCTTCAGGTTGATCCCGAGAATCTGAACGCCGCAACCTGGCTTCCCCTTTACCATGATATGGGTCTCGTCGGATTTTTCTTGGGATGCCTTTTGACATTGACCAATTTATATCTCATGTCTCCCCAGCAATTCGCAAAACGCCCTTTTCAATTCATAGGCCTATTATCTGAAAAAGAGATTGAAATATGCGGAATGCCGAATTTCGCGCTGGAATGGATTCTCCGGAAGTTTCAGCCGGGAAAAGAGTACCCCTATCGTTTTGAAAAATTGAAGTGGGTGGGTATCGGGGCGGAACCGGTGCACTCGGAAATCATTATCGCTTTCGAGGCGGTATTCAACCTTTTCGGTTTGAGAAAAGGGGTTATATCTCCTTGTTACGGTTTAGCCGAAGCGACTCTCGCGGTCTCCCTTTATCCCCCTTTGGAATCCTTTCATCCAGTTGATTATAGGGGTCAGTCGTATCCAACTGTCGGAAAGATTCTGGATCATGTAGAAATCCGTCTTGCGAAAAAAAGCGAAAATGACCGGGAAGGGATCGTCCATATCCGAGGAAAAAGTGTAGCTCGGGAAGCCCTCATCAATGGAACCGTAAAATATCTTCTGGATCAGGATGGCTATTATAACACCCATGACAACGGTTTTTGGGACGGTGAGGAACTGGTTATTATCGGAAGGGAAGATGATATGTTCATTATCAATGGAGAAAACCATTATCCTTATGATATTGAAGCTTGGACAAGAAATATCCGTGAAATTTCCAGAAACCGAGTAGCCTGTTTAGCTCTCGAATCAAATCGTAAGGACGAGAATAGACTTGAAATCTATCTCTTTTACGAATCACGGAAAATGGATCAAGAAGAGAGGGAAATTCTGGACAAAAAAATATTATCCGAAGTTTTAAAAAACACCGGGATATGCCCCGACCGGATTGTCGCCGTCGCCTCGAAAACCATTCCGGTCACAACCAGCGGGAAAATCCAGAGAAACAAGTTGAAAGAACTCTATCTCGGAAACCTGATTCCAGAGGATAAATTTCTAACTGATCATTGAATTACTGAGATACTTTCAACATATCATAGATCGTCTGGAGGATAACTTCTTTTTGGATGGGCTTGAGGAGATATGCCATTCGGTTTTTAATGAGATCGATATGTTTTATGTCCAGATCCAGCTCTTTACCGACATCCGTGTCCATATCGTTGGCGGTGATGAAGATGATAGGAACATTTTCATCCAGCTTGCGGATGATTTTTACCAAAACCATCCCGTTGAAGTCCGGCAGACGGATGTCGGTGATGACGATATCAGGCAGAAAGTTCATAAAGAGTATAATCCCTTCGGCCCCGTTCTTGGCGACATGGACAATAAAATTTTCCTTCTGGAGCATGTAAGAGACAGTCTTAGTAATATAGGTCAGGTCGTCGACCAGAAGAACGCGTAGCGATGCCGTGGATGCTAAGTTCGTGCGTTCACCGCTTTCCGTTTCCCGGCGGATAGCCTCCAAGTGTTCCCGGAGCTTTATGTCCTGACTGGTGGCAAGGAGTTTCTGGAAGCGTTCGCGTATAGCAAGCTCCCGACTTTTCCGATCCATTCGTTCGATCAATACCTTCTTTTCTTCCAGCGTCAGATCACCGGAGAGAATCTCCTCCACCTTTCTTTTCTCTACATCGCTTCTCGGTTTGTTGAGAATATTCCCCATTTTAAGGTACAATGCCGCTGTTGATGCGCTTTTTTCCGCCATATTCGGCTCCTAGTCGATTTACTTTTTCCTCATTCACGGCTCGCTACCTCGGAACTCCTTCGATTTCAATGTCACCACACACATCCATTCCGCTTCATGGCCGGAACTAAAACGGCTTACTGCAAGAACCAACGCATGGATTTCAGCGGCAGCTTGCCGAGAAAATCCTGGAGAATGACAGCGGCTGTTTTTGCACGTTCGTTTGTGTCGGCCTTCGAATCCAGATCCATCGTGACGATCAGGAGAACCCCGGAAACGACACTGTCATTGGTCTCGGCAATCCGGATGGGAACATAGGCGACCGAGCCGTCCAGGATGGAAAACATGTCGTTGGTCCGGATACGGTTGGAGATCCGCATGTAGCTTCCATGCTCGTCCAGGCTGTCCCAGGCAAGCGCATATCCATCCCAGCGTTCCATCTCCATAATCGAACTGTCAAGACTCGCTCGAAGAGTACGACCCAGTTTGAGATTATCCCCATTCGAGCGATAGGCCTTTTCGACTTTGACTGAAACGTTAAAGGAACCGTTATCATCGGAAAATGCGTAATAGTCGTTGGTATCATAAGAGGTAAAGCCGGACGGTTCCGGAAGAAATCCGATCATTTTGTCGCGGACGTTCTGCATGACGGCATCGAGAGCGAAAAGACCGTTGGAAATAGCCGTACCGTAGATTTCCTGCCCGAGCGCCTGTCGAGCAAAGCCGAAAGCGGAATAGGCATTTGTTTCGGTTGCCGAGACCAGAATGCTCCCGAAAAAAAGACCCGAAAAAACAAGTACAAAGCGCATCAGTGCTTTCATCGTACCTCCCGCGTTTCCGTCTATCCGGACAGATTATAGCGGAACTCTAATGAAAAATCAAACCCTCCGCTGGAAAAATCGGCATTTCCGCCTTATCATCATGCAGAATTCAAAAAAAGGAGAAATCCATGCGCCGTCCGAGAATCAAGATCTGCGGTATCCGAGACAAAGAAACGGCACTGCTCGCCACCCATGAAGGCGCGGATTCGCTGGGATTCGTCTTTCATCCCGAAAGTCCGAGAAACGTCAGCCCGGAAACTGTCCGGGAAATCACCCGACTTCTGCCGCCCTTTGTGAATCGGACCGGCGTTTTTGTAAATCAGAGCGTCAACGAAATTCTACGCATTGTTGAATTCTCGGGACTGGATACAATCCAGCTCCACGGAGAAGGAAACAACCCGAATGAAAAGTCGATTGCGCGCATCCGCGAGAAAAGCGGACTTTCGATTCTGGTTGCCCTTCGGGTGGAAAAACTCGACGGCGCTTTATTGGAAAGCCTGGATAATGATTCCGTGAACGGCTGGCTCATCGACCGTTTCGACCCTTCGGCCTATGGCGGGACGGGGAAAGCGGTCGATTTATCCGAAAACTTCACAGAAAAGGAACGAGCGCTGTTGTCCGCCAAGGTCGTCCTCGCGGGAGGAATCCGCGCCGGAAATGTTCTGGATCTTCTCACCCGGCTCCGCCCTTGGGGAATCGACGTATCGAGCGGGCTGGAAAGTGCTAAGGGAATAAAAGACCCTGAGAAGATTCGCGATTTTATGCGGACCGTGAGAGAAGTTCATTTCGATGATTGAAAAAGTGGCAGGGCGGTTGTGCGCGAACCGCCCTGCCCGGTAATGGATCCAATCGGATCCGAGGGTTGTTATTACAGTTTGATGGTAAACGGAATCGCGTACCATGCCTTGAAGCCGAAGTTCGAGGTGCTGAACGTCAGCACGTTTCCGAGGTCCAGGCCGAGGGACAACTGCCCGGCGCTCCCCATATTGAAACAGATACCGGGAATCACCGGAAGTGTAAAGTGCGCAACACTGTCATAAGTCGGGTCCACTTCTACATAAACGTAAAGGAAATTCGTAACCACTTTCCATACGGGAGCGAC
>Ga0326727_10025420_pt1 | contig 11103 bp, 10 predicted proteins | sample MB2enrmetagenome_FD_207643 | JGI IMG/M metagenome (GOLD analysis project Ga0326727, IMG submission 207643) | Lab enriched peat soil microbial communities from McLean, Ithaca, NY, United States - MB29MY | ecosystem: Environmental > Terrestrial > Soil > Wetlands > Peat | place: USA: New York... | reverse complement strand
GCTTGGCGGCTCACGTCTGGGAGTCTCCGCGATGGACTCCGGTATCTGTCAAACTTCTACTGCCTCCCCGGCAGAGCCGGGGGGTCTCCCGTTCGTACTAGGCCTCTTCTTCGCCACCAAAGTCGTTCACAAAGTTTTTCTTGCGTGGTGGCTCGACCCGTTGCTTCAAAGAAAAGCCAACAGGGCGTTATGGGACGATGTCCAGGCAAACCTCTATTTCTTGACTTCAGCAGGGCACCTGGTTAAGGAAAGACGCGTTCACATACCTCCATTCGACTATGCCTCGATCCGCATCATTTTCGATAACCTGTGCTTGCGCTTCACGCGTGGGCAATGTGAGCTCAACATCTCGCTTTCCCCCTCCCGTGACCTGGAAGACTCTCACCATATCGACTGGGTAGTTGCTACCCTCGACTCAAAGGATGTCACAGAGCTTGAGCCGATGGGCTCTTTGGAAGAAGTAGCGCAGGTTTTGCGACCTCGCCTGGAGGCATTGAACCGGGCGTTTTCTGAGAGCGAATATCCTGAATTCAGGAAGAAACTCTCCGAGGAAGAGAAATCAGAGCGCGTACGTACTCGCCAGCTTGAGTGGGAACTGAACCAGGCCGTGTATGGCCGCGGCACGACGAAACCGTGACGGCCACTCAGTAGATTCCCGGGATCAACGCCGGCACGTTGCGGGCGTATGCCTCGAACTCGGAGCCAAAGGCCTCGCGCAGCAACCGCTCTTCACTACGAATTCGGATGTAGGTTCCGGGAATAAACAGCACAATCGCAACCAGCAGCGGGATCCACTGCGCTGCAGCCAGTCCGGTCGCCAAGAGCATTCCGAACATACCGGTGTAGATGGGATTCCTTACGAAGCGATAAGGTCCGTCCTGAATGAGAGTGTGGCCCTCCACCAGGCGCGCGGCCAGAGCCCATTGCTTGCCCAGACGCCGCGCGGCGGCGTTGACCAGCCACACCGAAGCGATGGCAATGGCCACGCTCAGCACGGCCAGCCCCCATTCCACCACGGGCAATTCGGGCGCGGCCGGCGAGAAATGTTTCCGCTGCAGGGGAAAAGCCCAGACGCAGAAGTAGCCCGCGGCTTGCAGCAACAATCCGCTGAGCGACGTCCAATCGCGTTTCGTCTCGCGGGCGCGAGGCGGACGTCTCCTTAGCCAGAATGTCAGGCCGAAGATCCACCAGCAGACGATGATCGCGTCGAACGCCACCCTGGCGGCCACATCCGATGTTGGTGAAGTTGCCACTTCTCCTGTCGCCGTCCTTCGGTTAGGGGCTGGCGATCCCTACACCATCTCCGTCCCCCACAGATCGTGCAGGTGCACGATTCCCAGCAAGCGCCGCTCGCTATCCACGACGGCGAGCGAAGTAATTTTCATTTCTTCCATGCGTGCCAGCGCGGTGGCTGCGAACTCCTGCGCACCGATGGTCTTGGGAGCCCGCGTCATGCAATCCTGCGCGCTTAGGTCGAGCGCATCTTTGCCGCGCTGCTCCAGCAACCGCCGCAGATCGCCGTCGCTGATCACTCCCAGCAAGCGGTCGCCCTCGACCACCGCCGTCATCCCCAGCTTCTTGCGCGACATTTCGTAAATCACGTCCGGCATCTTCGTCTGCGCCTTCACTCGCGGAACGGCGTCTCCTGAGTGCATCAACGATTCAACCCGCGCCAGCCGTTTGCCCAGCTTTCCCCCGGGATGCAGGTTGGCGAAGTCTTCTTCCTTGAACCCGCGTTTTTCGGAAAGCGCCACTGCCAAAGCATCGCCCAGAGCCAGCATGGTGGTGGTGGAAGCCGTCGGAGCAAGTCCAAGTGAGCATGCTTCCCGAGAGATCGAGCAGTCCAAAGCTACATCAGCCGAAGCCGCCAAAGTAGAAACCCGTGTGGGGTGGGCGCCCCCGCCCGCCAGGTTTCCAGCAATATCGTCACAGCTCATCGCTATCAACGGAACCTGCAAGCGCTTGATGGTAGCCAGCAACTGCAGAATTTCCTCCGTCTCGCCGCTGGCTGAGAGTGCCAGCACGACATCGCCGCGCACAATCATCCCCAGATCCCCATGCAGCGCCTCGACCGGATGCAGGTAGAGCGCCGGCGATCCGGTCGAACTCAACGTGGCCGCGATCTTGCGAGCGATCAGCCCGCTCTTGCCCATTCCGGTCACAACCACCCGGCCCCGGCACCCGAACATCAGTTCCAGAGCCCGGGTGAAGTCCGCAGCCATCGGACCCGCCAACCGGTCGGCCAGCGAACGCAAAGCCTCGGCCTCGATCCGCACCACGTTCTCGCCAATGTGTTTCATGAAGGGGAAATGTTAGCAGAAGGAAGAGAGCATCGCCCGTTCAGAAGTGGTCGTCCACCGGCCGCCCCGGATGCTCCAGCGCTCGCGCCTGAATCAGATGGTCCCACGGACTAGCCTGCCAGTTATCTTTCTTGCGCTCCGCATGAATCCACGGCGGCAACGTCATCAAAAGCCATCGGCTGAGTGAATGAAGATAGGGTTCGTAGAGAATCCGAAGTTCCGCCAGCCGTTCGGGCGCGTCGGCGCCGTCATACAAAGTCACGCCGTGCCCGGCAAGGTCCGCCCTCAGCCGGGTCAGATCTTTGGTTGCGAGCCGCCCGGCGTCATGCGGATCGTATTGCGCATTCACCACCTGCGCCAGATCGACAGCCGCGTGCCGCGCCATCGCAAACGTCAGTTTCGCCTGCTCCGGGTGGATGCCGTCCACGCCGGTCATGACCAGTGACGTAACATCGAGCATCACTGTCAAGGCGCTCAACCAGGATTGATTGCTGTGCTGCGACCGGAAGTAAACCAGCACCGGATAGGAAATATGGCTCGACAGCAGATCGGCGCACCAACGTTCCCAGTCACGGAAAATTTCGTCGAGCACCCTTTGCTCAGGACAGCACCCCAACCGGTCGAGGAACTCGGCGGCGCTGGGAGGCGACCCCGCGCGCGCGTCAAGCAGCGAAATTTCCGTCTCACGCGCGGCAAACGAGTTGTAGATAACCGGGAGATATCCGATCACCACTCCAAGGAACGCGAAGCCCATGCCCGCTTCCATCACGGCCAGTGTGCGGGCAGCGGCGTTATTGGGCGTGATGTCTCCGTAGCCAAGGGTGAAAAAGGTTTCGCCGCTAAGGTAGAGCACTTTGCCGAACGTGATTTTTTCATTGGCCAGAGTCAGATGTTCACCCAGCCCATACTGCACACAGGCGAATCCAAAAATCAGACCGAGCGCCCAAAATCCCAGCAACGGGAACAGCGATAGCGGTCCAAAGTATGCCAGGAAGCCTTCGCGCCGGTTCGGGGACTTGATATGCCGCCCCACTGCGGTCCAGAGCTGCCAGGTTTTCTTGTAGAACCGCGACGAGATGCGAAAAAAAGTCCGTCTGATGCGCCGCGGCAAAACCACAGTCTCAAACGCATCCATGAGGATGATGAAGATCAGGACAATGCCGAAGAGTGACGCCCACCAATGCATAGATGAGGGTTGAGATGACGGGGGAATGGTAGCAGATTCAAAAGTGACAATGATGACGCTACGGCGTCGCGTGCGCCAGGTCCAGCGCCTTCTTCACCGCCTGCAATTCTTTCAGAACCCCGCGCAGATTGCGCGTGTCGAGCGCGTTCGCGCCGTCGCTCTTCGCTGCTTTCGGATTGTCGTGGACTTCCATGAATACGCCATCCACTCCCGCCGCCACGGCTGCCCGCGACAGCACCGGGATGAACTCCGGCTGGCCTCCACTCGCCGCCGGCTGATCTTCATCCCCGTGCGAAGCCGACGGCAGTTGTACCGAATGTGTCGCGTCAAACACCACCGGCGCGAAATGGCGCATGATAGCCAGCGAGCGCATGTCCACGACCAGATTGTTGTAGCCGAAACTTGAGCCCCGCTCGGTCACAAACACCTGGCTGTTCCCGGCATCGCGGCACTTCTCTACGGCGTGCTTCATGTCCCAGGGCGAAACGAACTGCCCCTTCTTGATATTGACCGGACGTCCGCTGAGCGCAGCCGCCACAATCAGGTCGGTTTGCCGGCAGAGAAATGCTGGAATCTGCAGCACGTCCACCACTTCGGCCACGGCGACGACATCGGCCACCTGATGCACATCAGTCAGTACCGGAATGTGCACCTCGTCTTTCACCTTCTGCAGAATGCGCAGGCCTTCCTTCATCCCCGGGCCGCGATAGCTGCGGATCGAAGTGCGGTTCGCCTTGTCGTACGACGCTTTGAATATGAACGGGAAATTCAGCGAACGCGCCACTCCTTTGATAATCTCCGCCATGCGCAGCGCGTGCTCTTCGCTCTCAATCACACAGGGCCCGGCAATCAGGAACAGATCGCCGGAGCCGACGCGAACGTTCTCGATTTGGAAAGACAAGGTCAAAGTCGTTTACCGCCGAGACGCCGAGGGCGCCGAGAAAACCAAGAAATGAACTTCTCGGCGTTCTCTGCGTCTCGACGGCGAAATTATCTCCGTCCCACTTTTTCCGGCCGCAGGAACAGCTCCACCTCGGCGGCACCTTTCTGCTCTTTCTTTTTCTGCCCGTGTTCGTATGAAGCTCCCACGAATGCCTTGAACAGCGGATGCGGCTCCAGCGGCTTCGATTTGAATTCCGGGTGGAACTGGCACGCAATGAAAAACGGATGCCCCGGAATCTCGATCATCTCGACGTAGGTGCCATCCGGAGTCGAGCCGGAAATGCGCAGCCCGGCCGCCACCATGGTCTCTTCATACTCGCGGTTGAACTCGTAACGATGCCGGTGGCGCTCGCTGATCTCGGTCTGGCCATATACCTGGTACGCCAGCGTTCCCGGCTCGATCTTGCACGGCCATGCTCCCAGACGCATCGTGCCGCCCAGTTCTTCCACGCCGCGCAATTCGCGCAGCTTGTAAATCACGCGATGCGGAGTCGCCTGATCGAACTCGCTCGAATTGGCATCTGCCAGACCGCAGACGTTGCGCGCATATTCGATGCAAGCCGTCTGCATCCCAAGACAGATTCCGAAATAGGGCACATGCTTCTCGCGCGCGTACTGAATCGCCCTCAACATGCCTTCGATGCCACGCTTGCCGAATCCTCCCGGCACCAGCAATCCATCGTAGTCTTCTAACTGCGCTTCATAACTCTTGTCGGCTTTGTCGGCAGGCTCCAACCCCTCGGCCTCGATCCAATTCACCTCCAGCTTCAGGTTATGGGCCAGCGCGCCATGTACCAGCGCCTCTTTCAGCGATTTGTAGCTGTCTTCATACTCCACGTACTTTCCGACAATGCCAATTCGGACCACATCTTTCGGGTTGTAAACGCGATGGACCAGATCGTTCCACTTGGAAAGATCACGATCTTTGGCCTCGAGTTTCAGTCGCCGCAGAACCAGCGTATCCACCTCTTCATGCGCGAACACGATCGGGACTTCATAGATGGATGCAACGTCCTTAGCCGTGATCACCGCTTCTTCCTCCACGTTGCAGAAGAGCGCGATCTTCGACTTGATCTCTTTCGAAAGAAAGCGGTCGGTGCGGCATAGCAGGATATCCGGCTGAATTCCGACGCTGAGCAGTTCTTTGACGGAATGCTGCGTAGGTTTCGTCTTCAATTCCTGCGCCGCGGCGATGAACGGCACCAGCGTGACGTGCACGAACAGCGTGTTGTCGCGCCCCAGTTCCTGCCGCATCTGGCGGATGGCTTCGATAAACGGCAGCGACTCGATGTCACCCACGGTGCCGCCGATTTCGACGATCGCCACGTCCACATCCTGCGCCACTTTCTTCGTAGCCGCCTTGATTTCGTTGGTGACGTGCGGAATCACCTGCACCGTCTTGCCCAGGTAATCGCCGCGCCGCTCTTTCGCGATAATCTGCTCGTAGAGGCGCCCGGTGGTCCAGTTGTTGTCGCGAGAAAGTTTGGCGTGGGTGAAGCGCTCGTAGTGACCAAGGTCGAGATCGGTTTCCGCCCCGTCGTCGGTCACGAAGACTTCGCCATGCTGAAACGGCGACATCGTCCCCGGATCCACGTTCAGGTAGGGATCGAACTTCATCAGGTTGACTTTCAGGCCGCGGCTTTCGAGGAGGCATCCAATGGAAGCCGCCGCCAATCCCTTACCCAATGAAGACACCACACCGCCGGTTACAAAAATGTACTTGGCCGACATCGCTTCCTCGCTTTAATTTTGTTTGGAAAATTGTGCGGGCTGGGGTGCACGATCAATTATGGCAGAAGTTTTTCCGGAAGGGAATGTGGAAAAAAAGCAGCTGTCAGCCATCAGCTTTCAGCCGTCAGTTCGAACTTATATCGGCAGGCGATGAGCTGTTAATTCGCAAACGGACCCGCATCTAACCTTCCAGAAGCACCAGAAAAGACCGATAATGTTCCGGGGCATGAAATCATTCTTCGGCAGGACGGGAATTCTAGCGGCAGTTACTGTTGTGTTGCTCTTCATTTCTCTGCCCCTAGTCCTCGCGCAAACCCAGGCCCGCCGCCTCATCCTGAAAGACGGCACCTACCAGTCCGTCACCAAGTATGAAATTCACGGCGAGCGCGTCCGCTATTTCAGCGCCGAGCGCGGCGAATGGGAGGAAGTCCCGAAAGCGCTGATTGACTGGGACGCCACCGAGAAGTTCGAGCAGGGTCGCGAGGAGGAGAAACTCGCTCCAGAGGCGGTTGAACTCGACAAACAACTGGAGGCCGAGCGCAAAGCCGAACAAGCCCGTTCGCCGCAAGTCGCGCCCGGTTTGCGCCTGCCCGACGAAGGCGGCATCTTCCTCCTCGATACCTACCAGAATCAGCCGCAGTTGGCTGAACTGCAGCAATCAGGCACCGACCTGGATAAGAACACTAGGACGAATATTCTGCGGTCGGCGATCAATCCGTTGGCTGGTGCCCGACAAACCATCGAACTCCCTGGAACTCACGCCAAGATCCAGTCGCACACCACCGTGCCTTCGCTCTACATCAATATCGATACCAATCAGGGTGCGCCCGCAACCGTGCAGGCCGCGGGCGAGCCTCCGCCACTTGCTCCCACCGACCGCTTCAAGATCATTCGCATCGAGGTCAAAGGCGGCAAACGCGTTGCGGGCGCGGTAAAGGTCGCGGTCACCGGAAAGATGAAAACCGACGAACGCTTTGTCGCCGCCACGGTCACCGCCATGACCGGAGGCTGGGTTAAGCTCGCACCCACCGAACCCCTGGCAGCCGGCGAATACGCCGTCGCCGAGATGCTGAGTAAAGAAGGAATGAACCTCTATGTGTGGGACTTCGGCGTCAACCCTTCTGCGCCCGCCAACGCTTTTACCTGGAAACCGGACGCGAAAGAAGCGCAACCGAAAACCGGCCCGCCCGCCGATCTGCAGAAACAAGAAAAACAGTAAGTGGCAACTGTAATGCTAAGCTTCTCAGCTAAGGATACAGAGCGTGCCTACGCCAGCCACAGTTAGCTCGGCAACACGGAGAGACGAACGAGAGTTGCGCGATGCGTACTTCGCCATGCGCCTCTCCCTGATTATTGGTCTGGCAATGTTGATCGGGAAGACCACAGTTTATTTCATGACGCACTCGGCAGCCATTTTTTCCGACGCCGCCGAGTCGGTTGTCCACGTGATCGCCGTGGGATTTGCCAGTTTCAGTCTTCGCCTCAGCACCAGGTCAGCTTCGCCTCAGTTCCTCTACGGTTACGAGCGCATTACCTTCTTCTCGGCTGGATTTGAGGGAGCCATGATCGTCGTGGCCGCCATCGCAATTCTCTATGAGGCGATCCGGATGTGGATCACCGGACTACGGCTCGAACGCCTGGGAACAGGCACTTTGCTGGTTCTGATCGCGGGAGTCGTCAATGCCGGTCTCGGTTACTATCTCTTGCGAACCGGCCGGCGCACCAATTCGCTCATTCTGGAAGCCGATGGCAAACACGTTTTGACCGATAGCTTGACCAGCTTCGGGGTGGTCGCGGGACTGGTGCTGGTGCTGTTAACGCACTGGAAACCATTCGATCCGCTGGTGGCCATCGCCGTCGCCGCGAACATCCTCTGGTCTGGCGGGCACCTGGTTTGGCGTTCGGCGGTGGGGTTGCTGGATTATTCGGATCCGAAAGCTGGCCGGAAAATTCGCGACCAACTGGATGCAATCTGCTCGGAGCTGGGTGTCCAATACCATGGCGTACGCTTCCGAACTACCGGATACCGGCAGATCATCGAAGTCCACCTGTTGTTCCCGCGCCTGACGTCGGTCAGTGAGGCACATCGCCTGGCAACAATTCTGGAAGAACGCCTGCCCGCTGAACTGGGGATGCCCGCCGAAGTCACTACTCACCTCGAGTCGCTGGAAGACCATGCCGATGTTCACCGCGAAGAACACTACACCGGAAGGCCTGACTAGCTTCGACAGTCCTCAACCTTTGCGTTCGTAAGGTACGTACACTGGTTCCCAGATATTTGCTTGCAGTTCGCGATCCAGATCATCTTCGCCGGCAACTTGTGACTGTCCATCCTGAATCGCCTGCCTGCCTACCGCTTGCCCGATGGAGCGGCTGAGCTGACGCGAATCTGAAAGTGATGGTAGAAGGCTTGCCTTCGTATCTTTTTGTGTGGGGACAAGACGTACCAATTCCTTGGCCGCGGCCATGACCATCGCATCCGTGACGCGTTTCGCTCTGGAAGCGATAATCCCGAGAGCAAGTCCAGGAAATATGTATGAGTTATTGGTCTGGTCGATGCGAACTTTCTTCCCCCAAATCGTCACCGGTTCGAACGGACTGCCGGTACCGATCAGCGCCCGTCCTTCGGTCCAATTCACCAGGTCCTGAGGAGTGGCTTCGCTGCGTGAGGTGGGGTTGGAGAGCGGGAAAATGATGGGCCGGTCTGTGTTCGCAGCCATTTCACGCACAGCTTCTTCGGTGAAGGCTCCGGCTTGCCCGGAAACTCCGATCAGAACCGCAGGCTTGGCATGGCGGATCACATCGAGCAACGTGATCTCTCCATTCGGCTGTCTCCAATCCTGTACTTCCTCTTCTTTTCGCGCGTAGGGTAACTGCTCGGGGCGCACACCTTTACCGTTTTCTGTAACCAGACCGTGGAGATCGAGAGCGTAAAAGCGATTGCGAGCTTCCTGCTCGCGGACACCTTTCTCCTTCATGAACTGCACGAGCAGGTTGGTGATGCCTATGCCCGCGGTTCCGAAGCCGAGGACAACGATCTTCTGCTGCTCCAGGGGCACGCCCGTAACATTGATGGCCGAGAGCAGTGTTGCGGCCGCTACCGCGGCCGTGCCTTGAATGTCGTCATTAAAAGTGCATAGCTGGTTTTTGTAGCGAGCCAGAAGTCGAGCGGCATTCGCGCCGGCAAAGTCCTCCCATTGCAGAAGAACGTGCGGCCAGCGTTTCTTCACGCTGTTGACGAAAACATCCACGAAAGCGTCGTACTCTTCGCCGCGAACGCGATGATGCCTCCACCCGATGTAGATCGGACTCTCTAACCGGTCCTCATTGTCGGTTCCCACATCGAGCAGAACCGGAAGACAATGCTCCGGATGAATCCCGCCCAGCGCGGTGTAAAGGGCCATTTTTCCAATCGGGATACCCATGCCTCCTGCGCCCTGATCGCCGAGTCCCAGGATTCGTTCGCCGTCGCTGACCACGATGCATTTCACACCGTCGTAACGATGGTGACTCAGGATCCGATCGATACGATCTTTGTTCGGATAGCTGAGGAACAAACCTCGCGGCTTTCTCCAGATCTCACTGAAGCGCTGGCAACCCTCGCCCACGGTTGGCGTGTACACCAGCGGGAGCATCTCTTCGATATTGCGCACCAGGAGCGCATAGAACAGCGTCTCGTTGGTATTCTGCAGTTCGCGGAGAAAAGCGTATTTATGGAAGGCGTTCGGCTGCTCCCGCAGTGCTTGCATCCGGCGCTCAATCTGGTCCTCAAGGTTCCCCACATGTGGTGGCAATAGACCGTGCAGGCCAAATACATCGCGTTCGTGGTCCGAGAAAGCAGTTCCCTTATTGAGACGCGGAGAATTGATCAGGTCAAATCCCGAAAGAGAAATCTGGTAGGCCTTATGGCTTGCGGTCTGCCAAAATTGCTCGCTCATTCCATCCCTTCCAAATCGGTTCGGCTGATGCTGCCCATGTCACTGCCAGTTTACCCAGAAGGCGGAGCCCGGGCATAGCGGTCGATGGCTCGGCTGTGTCACTCGCCCGCCTCATCCAAGGTATAGGTTTGGGATCGTGAACCCGGTATTTCTGTTCATTGACTACTGCGGCAGCCCGACACGGCGCAGCAAATTCTGAAAGCGGGGGTCTGCTCGTAAAGGATCCATCCGGTAGTCGACTTTCAGAAATGGCATTTGACTCTCTCGCTTCGCGCAAGACTTCTCCAACCATCGAAACGCGCTGTTGGCATCGCCCAGACCGGCAAAAAGCACCGCCATGTCCCAATCGGGCACATAGTGTTGCTTGGAGGTCCGCTTCAACCGCTCGACGATCTTACGCGCTTCATCCTGATTCCCAGAAAGGGCATAAGCACGGCCGAGGTGGGCAACCGGAGTTGGATTCTCTCTTGCCAGCTCGATCGCCTTCTGCCACTCACTGATGGCCGCCCGGAGGTCTCCCTGCTGTTCGTAGACTGAAGCCAAAAGCTCGTGCCCATGAGCAAAATTGGGATCCAGTTCCAGCGTCCGGCGGAGCACTTCAATAGCCTGATCATACTCGCGCAGGTCACGGTATCGTGCAGCCAAGGTCGTGTTGATGGATAACGAAAGTGGGTCCGACAGCTGTGCCTGCTCGGCCTCTTGCAGCGCCTCCGGAAGACGGCCCATCGCCCTTAAATAATGGCTATACCATTGACGGGTTGTCGCGTAACTCGGATTAAGTTCGATGGCGCGCTGAAACTCTTGCTCGGCCTGCTTCCAGTTCCAGTCGTAATAGAACTCAATCAAACCCAGTTCCCCATGGCCCTCGGCACTGGTCGGATGTAAGTATCCCCCGGCAGAGCCGGGGGCTTTAATTTGTGAGCCGCTCAAAGCGGCTGGTCGGGTCGCTAACGCGGCCCGATGGTTTGGGGCCACCTTGGCGGTGGCCAGTTAACGCCACAGACCC
>Ga0326727_10025419_pt1 | contig 11104 bp, 6 predicted proteins | sample MB2enrmetagenome_FD_207643 | JGI IMG/M metagenome (GOLD analysis project Ga0326727, IMG submission 207643) | Lab enriched peat soil microbial communities from McLean, Ithaca, NY, United States - MB29MY | ecosystem: Environmental > Terrestrial > Soil > Wetlands > Peat | place: USA: New York... | reverse complement strand
AGGTTCAGCGCCACACTCTTCTTGCCGGTGTTGCGGGAAGCGAAATAGCCGCTCCGGTTGACCCCGACGATACCGTCCTTGAACGGCCCGCCCATGCGCACGGTATCGGGACGGGTCATGCTCTCGATCTTCAGCACTTCGGCGCCGAAATCGGAGAACACCTTGGTGGCGAAGGTTCCGGCGCCTGCCCAGGTGAAATCGGTGAAGCGCACGCCCTTGAGAAAGTTCGGTCGCATATGAGGCCTCCTAGCGGGAAGAGCGCATCTGCCCGAGCGACGGCGCGGGCGCGATCGACGCCACCGGTTCGGAAAACCGGTACGGCGCACCGGGAAACAGCACGCCTTGCGCGTGAGCGGCGAGCGCCAGGGATTCGAAGAAGTGCCGATGCCTGAGTTGGGGATCGTCGAGAACATCGAGCACGGTGCTCACCGGGGCCAGCACGATCCTGCGTTTCTGGCTTTCCTGCGTCAGTTCTTCCTTCGTATAACCGGTCGTGAAGGATTCAAGGGTTGTGCGGAAGATGCGCCTGGCTTCCGCCGTCATACGCCAGGTGCGATCCTTCCAGCGGTCGCGTGCCAATTCTTCCCACGCCGGATGACCGGTCTCGTGCACCCATTCGAGCAGCGATTTCCACGACACGCCGGTCGTGAGGTTCGCGGAAAGAGAGATGAGGCCGTCCTTGCAGGCGAACATGTCCTGCGTGGCATCACGCGTTCCTTCGCCGCCGCGCATCGACACTCGGTGTTCGAAATCGTAGACCTGTATCGAATTCTGCAGTGAATGGGCGATGCATTCCTGGGTCGAGACATCTATGACATGACCCCGGCCGGTCGCCATTGCATCATAGAGCGCCATGGCGGTCGCCACCGCGGCATAAACGCCCGTGATCATGGTGGCCTGTGATCCCGGGAGCCGCAGCGGCGGCCCGTCGAGCCTGCCGGACAGCCAGGCGATGCCGCCCGCGGCCTGCAATACGAGGTCTGACGAAGGCGCATCCGCCCATGGTCCGCTACGTCCGAACGGCGACACTGACGTCACGACTGCCGCGGCCGAAAGCGATTTCACCCACGCCAGTTCGTCGAACAGCGGGCCGCCCCGTTCGAGCAGGACAACCTGGGATGACGCCATCAGCGCGGCAAATTCGGCCCGCCCTTCTGCAGAGTCGACATCGATCACCCGACTCTGCTTGCTGGCGTTGAAAAATTCGAATTCATACGCTGCGGGCCCGTCCGCAGACTCCTTGCCCTTGCGTGCCAGATCTTTTCGGTCGGCCAAGCCACCCGGCGGTTCGATCCTAACGACCTCCGCGCCGAGGTCAGCGAAAAGACGCCCAGTGTATCGGCCGAGATCATGTGAGAGATCGAGAATCCTCACTCCGCTGTACGGCATCTCCATAGCGCTCCCATCCCTTCGGTCTTCGAAACGGAAATTATAAGGATATTTTCTGCGGGGACAAGTTCGTGGGGCAGGACCGTCCGAGAGAGTTCATGAGTGCGGCGTGCAGGGGCCGACTTGCCGCGACTTCGTCGCATGCCTGCCATGTGGCGAATGCATGTGCTGGTCGGTTGCCTACCGTGTGACATGAAATCCGTGATCGGCGGAACAATTGGCAATACAAGCGATAGTGGTCGCCGGATCGAACGGGCGGGCCGTTCCAGGGAGGTAACGATGGATGCGAGCCTAGGTGGCAGCTTGGAGCGGGAAACCCTGCGCAAGGTCTATCTGCGCGTGGTGCCGTGCTGTTTCGTGCTCTTCATCGTTTGCTACATCGACCGCATCAATGTCAGCATCGCCGCGCTGACAATGAACCGCGACCTCGGCCTGTCCGCCCACGTCTACGGCCTCGCCGCCGGCGCGTTCTTCTGGAGCTACTGCCTGCTCGCGGTTCCTTCCAACCTCATTCTGCATAAGGTCGGCGCCGGGCGGTGGCTCGGGAGCATCATGATCGCATGGGGCCTGGTTGGCGCGGCGACTGCCCTGGCCGTCGGCCCGGTCAGCTTCTTCATCCTGCGCGTGCTGCTTGGCGCGGCCGAGTCCGGGTTGTTCCCCGGGCTGATGGTATATATCTATCGCTGGTTCCCGCAGAACCACCGCAGCAAGGCGGTCGGCTGGTTCATGATCAGCATGACGCTGGCCAGCGTGGTCGGCTCACCGATGTCCACCGGGTTCCTCCATTTCGACGGCATCGCCGGGCTGCGCGGCTGGCAATGGGTCTTCGTGGGCGAGGGGATTCCCACTGCCTTGCTCGGCGTCGTGGCCCTGTTCGTCCTGACCGAGCGGCCGAGTGAAGCGCGCTGGCTGAAGCCGGAGGGGCGCTCCTGGTTGGAGGCGGAGCTGGCGAAGGAAACGCATGAGATTGAACGCGGGCACCACTCCTCGGGCCTCGCGGCGATGGGCAATCCGCGCGTCCTGGTGCTGTCGCTATTGTGGGCCGGCATCGTCTGGGCAGACGTCGGGCTGGTATTTTTCATACCGCAGTTTCTGCGGGGCGCCGGCGCCTCGGTCACTCAGGCAGGATTGTTCAGCGCGCTGCCTTACGTCTTCGGCACGCTCGCCATGATCGCGTTCGGCTACATCTCCGACCACCCCATCAGGGGCGTCGATCTCACCAAGTACCGCTTTGGTGTTCTGGTCGTCGTGTCTGGCCTTGCCACGATCGGCCTGGTGCTGGCGGCGGCGCTGCATACCAGCCTCTTCTGGGTGCTGGTGGGGTTCTCGCTCGCCAACATCGGTATTTTTGGCTTCAGGCCGCCGTTCTTGCCGCTGCCTTCTGTTTTTCTCACCGGCTCAGCCGTGGCGGCCGGCATCGCGCTGATCAACGCGCTCGGCAATTTCGCCGGTTATGTCGGCGCCATCGCGGTGGGTTATGCCAGGGACATCACCGGCAACTTCGAGGCGGCGATCTATGTGCTGGCTGCCGGCTCGTTGGTGGCAGGGTTGGCAGCCCTGGGCTGCTGCCTGTGGTGGGTACCGCGCACGGCAGGGCAAGCGACGCTGCGCTCGGCGGAACACTAATGCCCTGAGCCGCTCATATCGCGGTGGCGTCATCCGACCGGAACGAGGCAGGAGGAGGAAGCAGGCCCACATGACCACATCGAACAGGTTCTCCCGCCGGTCGGCACTGAAGCTGGGCCTGGCAGGGAGTGCAGCGACACTGGCCAACCGTCGGGCATGGGCGCAGCCGGCCCGGACAGTAAAGGTCGCGCTGCTGGCACCGATGACCGGATATTTGGCCCGCAACGGCCAGATGATGCAAAGCGGTGCCGAGATGGGCATCGACGACATCAACAACGCCGGCGGCATCAAGGCGCTGGGCGGCGCCAGGATGGAACTGACCGTCATCGACGCCGGGGAAAGCACGGAAAAGGCGACCGATGCGGCGAGGCGGATGGTCGCGCAGTATCCTGACCTGATCGGCGGAACCGGGGCATGGCTGAGCAGTTTCACGCTCGCGGTCACGGAAGTCACCGAGCGTGCCGAGCTCCCGTGGCTCACGCTCTCCTACTCGGACGCCATCACCAGTCGCGGTTTTCGTTACATCTTCCAGATGGCACCAACGTCGGAGGACCAGGCGCGCAGCGCCATCCCGGCCTATGTGGCCGTCGCCACGCAGGCCACGGGCAAGGCACCGACCACCATCGCCTTCATTTCCGAAAACACGGCTTCCGCGACCAGTTTCATGAAACAAGTGCGGGAATCCGCGCTTAAGGACAACCATCTGACTGCGGTTGCGGACGAGACGTACACGCCTCCCCTGGCGGACGCGACTGCGATGGCCCAGCGTGTCCGCAACGGTCGACCGCAGCTCCTGCTGGTGCAGATGTCCGCCATCGGCGACCTCAAGGTGGGGCTCGACAAGCTCGCCGAGTACCACCTCGGAGCGGACCGTTTGCCGAAGATCGGATCGGGCGGTACGTGGGGCGCGCCGGAGCTGGCGCAGGTGATCGGCCCCGACATCGTCCAGGGTTGCATGGGCATGGTCGGGAACTGGCCCGGGAAGGGGCAGGAGGACATCATCCGTCGCTTCGTCGAGCGCACCAAGGAGCCCTGGCTGAACCAGGACGCCTTCATGACGTACATCGACATGATGGTCCTGAAGGAGGCGGTAGAGCGTGCGGGCGTCGCGGATCGCCGCAAAGTGGCTGACGCCATTCGCGCGTTTGATCTGCATGACGAGGGGCCGGCCAAATTCATGCCGAGTCGCCATTTGCAATTCGACGCCAACGGTCGGCTGGTCGACGCGCAACTGGTCATCATTCAATGGCAGAACGGGGCTCCCAAACCGATCTGGCCGCCGAACGTCGCCACCGCCTCGCCGATCTGGCCGAAGGGGTAGTTCTCTCGCGCGTTTTCTCCGAACCCGGGCGGAGCTATCATCGGGCTCCAAACCGCCAAGGATGCGCCGGATGAGGGCTGTCATCTTCGATCGCTTCGCCGCGACCCCCGAGGTGCGCACCCTGCCCGATCCAACGCCGAGACCCGGCGGCGTCGTCGTGAAGGTCGAGGCCACCGGGCTGTGTCGCAGCGACTGGCACGGCTGGATGGGGCACGACCCCGATATCGTGCTGCCGCACGTCCCGGGCCATGAGTTGGCGGGCACCATCCAGGCCCTCGGGCAGGGCGTCTCGCGATGGCGACTGGGCAGCCGCGTGACGATGCCCTTCGTGGCCGGCTGCGGCACCTGCCCGGAATGCCGCTCGGGCAACCAGCAGGTCTGCGAGCGCCAGTTCCAGCCGGGGTTTACCGCCTGGGGCTCGTTCGCCGAATATGTCGCCATCGATTTCGCCGACAACAACCTGGTGCGCCTGCCGGACGAACTGGACTACGCGACTGCGGCCAGCCTGGGCTGCCGCTTCGCCACCGCGTTCCGCGCCGTGGTCGATCAGGGCCGCGTTTCCGCCGGCGAGTGGGTCGCGGTGCATGGCAGCGGCGGGGTCGGTCTGTCGGCGATCATGATCGCCTCGGCACTGGGCGCGAATGTCGTGGCGATCGACGTGAAGCCGGAAGCGCTGGCGCTTGCCCGCGCGCTCGGTGCCGCCGCAACGGTCGAGGCCTCCGCCGCCGCCGATGTCGTCGGTGCCGTGCGCGAGGCGACCGGCGGCGGCGCGCATCTGTCGATCGACGCCGTCGGTCATCCCACGACGGCTTGCAACTCCATCATGACTCTCCGCCGCCGCGGACGGCATGTGCAGGTCGGCCTGCTGCTGGCCGAGCAGTCCCGTCCGGCGCTGCCAATGGACCGCGTGGTGGGCTGGGAACTGGAGATCAGGGGCAGTCACGGCATGCAGGCACACCGCTACCCGGCGATGCTGGAGATGATACGCGCGGGCAAGCTCAAGCCGCAGCTGCTGCTGGGAGAGCGCATCACGCTCGACGAGGCGCCTGGGGCGCTGATGCGCATGGATACCGCGGGGGGTGCCGGCATCAGCGTCATCACCTCGTTCTGAGAGCGGGACCAGGCCGCCCCTCGTCCCCGCGCGCGGGCGGAGCTTCCCGGCATGGTGGCGATCGCCGGCGCGGGACCAGGCCTGTCCAAAGCATGTCGTTGTGCACTCGATCTAACCCCGTGGCCATGCTGATTCGCCTGCGGGGGAGTCGACCGTTGCAAAACAACCTGCGCCGCCGCTACCATCGCCCGGAAGAGACTGAGCGAGCGTCCTTCCGGGAAATCACGATTGAAAGGGAGTCCGATGCTGCGCACTCTGCGCCGTCGTACCCTGCTTACGGCTACGGGAAGCAGTCTCGCCATCCGATCCGCCGCGGCACAGACTCCGGTAACCGATACAGCCGCCGGTCCGGTGCGCGGCCGGGCGGTATCCGGGGTGCAGGCGTTCATGGGCATCCCGTATGCGGCACCAGCCCTCGGAGATCTGCGTTACGCTTCGCCACGGCCGACGCGGCATTGGGCTGAAGCGCTCGATGCCACTCGCCCCGGTCCGGCCTCGATCCAGACGCTGGGCGGAGCTGCCGCCTGGCTCTATGAGGGCGCAGAGCCGCAGGGCGAGGACTGCCTGTACCTGAATGTCTGGACCCCCGACCTGGCCGGCCGGCGGCCCGTTATGGTGTGGCTGCACGGCGGTGCATGGCGCACCGGCAGGGGCGACGCGGCCGGCACGATCGGGGCTGCGCTGGCCGCCCGCGGTGATGTGGTGGTGGTCACGATCAACTACCGGCTGGGGGCCCTCGGCTGGCTGGCGCATCCGGCATTGGCCGATGCACAGACCGGCGCCTTCGCGAACTGGGGCCTGCAGGACCAGATCGCCGCTTTGCGCTGGGTGAAGGCCAACATAGCGGCTTTTGGTGGCGATCCTGCCTGTGTGACCGCGTTCGGGCAATCCGCGGGCGGCTCGTCGGTCGCCTCCATCGCCGGGGACCCTCGCTATGCTCCGCTGTTGCAGGGGGCGATCATCGAGAGCGGGTCACTCCACGGTGCGCCGGCTTTTCCGGAGCCCCCCTCGGCTGCGGCTTACGCCGAGGCTTTGGCGAAGAAACTCGAGGTCACGGTTCCCGGGCTGCGGAGCGTTCCCGCCCTGGTGTTGCACAGGGCAGAGCTGGATCTTGCCCGCAACCCGCTCATGGTGCGCAGCCTGGGCCGGCCACCGGTGCTTCCGGTCCTCGATGGCGTCGTGCTGAAAACGTGGCCGCGGGATGGGCAATTGGCGCCTGTACCGCTGCTGATCGGCACGACACGAACCGAGGCTACGTTCTGGTACGATCTCATCGCCCCCGACGGGGGGCGTGTTCCTGGCCTGACACCGCCGTCCAGCCGGCAGCAACTCGTTCGGTATATCGGCGATCTGATGGCGAACTATCGGCCGGAAGCGCAGGACATCGCCCCCGAGCGCATCGCCGACGCCTATGGCAGTGCGGCGCGCGGACGGGGCGAGCCGGATGACCCGCTATCGCTCTGGATCGCTTGCTACACCGACATCGTGTTTCGTCTGCGGGCGCGGTCGGCTGCGGTGCGGCACGCGGCCTCCGGGCAGCCAGCCACCCTGTACGAGTTCGCCAGGCCGATCCTGCCACCGGCGCACGGGGTGCCGCACACGGCGGAGATTCCATTTGTCTTCGGCACCTACGCCGATCCGTTCTTTGCCGACAAGTCGGGCACCGGTCCGGATGCGGCCGCGTTGTCGGCCGAATTGGTACGAGCGTGGTCGCGTTTTGCCCATACCGGGATGCCTGGAGGCGGCTGGGCAAAGGTGGACGGCGCCGTCCCGCCGGTCAACGTTTTGGGCGGTCCGCGTGGCCTCCTCGCCATCGAAACACGCATCCGGGATGAGGATTCGGCGGTTTGGGACCGCAAGATCTGAACGGGCACCCAGCCGAAATCATCCCGCGCCCGGCCGGCCGGGCGGCGAGGCGATGCCCCGCAGCGCCGCCAGCACCTCCGCCTCGGTGAGGATCTGCGGCAGCACCACAGGCGCGCCCTGGCCCGGCGGGTAGAGCACGTAGAGCGGCACCCCGTCGCGGCGGAAGCTGTGCAGGAATTGCGTGATGGCGGCATCCTGGCGGGTCCAGTCGCCGGTGAGCCGCACCACGCCGCCGGCGGCAAAGCTTTGCACCACCTCGGGCTGGGCCAGCGCCACCCGTTCGTTCACCAGGCAGGTCACGCACCAGGCAGCGGTCATGTTGACGAACACCGGCCGCCCCTCATGGCGCAGCGCCGCCAGCCGGTCGGCGGAGAACGGTTCCTCGCCGAGGGCACTGCCCGGCCCGGCCAGTCTCGGCGGATTGGCGGCAATGCCGGAGAGCACCGCCATCGCCGCCAGCGTTGCCGCCAGCGCGCAGGAGCGGGCGGTTCGCCGGCCGCTGGCGCCAAGCTCGCCCTGGGCAAGGCCGACCGCCCAGGCGGCGAATCCCACCAGCACCAGGCCGCTGGCGATCGCCACCACGCCGGCCGACCCCCCCTCCAGGCTCATCACCCAGAGCAGCCAGGCGCACGAGGCGTAGAGCGGGAACGCCAGCAGCCCCCGCAGCACGTCCATCCAGCGACCCGGCCGCGGCAGCGAGCGGGTGAAGGCGGGCACCGCGGCCAGCACGACGTAGGGCAGCGCCAGGCCGAACCCGAGCGCCAGGAACACCGCCATGATCTGCCCGCCCGAGCCGGCCGTCAGCGCGGCGCCGATGGCCACCCCCATGAACGGCGCGGTGCAGGGCGTGGCGACCAGCACGGCAAGCAGGCCGGTGAAGAAGCTGCCGGCGTGGCCGCCGCGCATGGCCAGCGATTGCCCCGCCCCGGCGGCGCCAAGATTCACCTGGTAGACGCCGGACAGATTCAACCCGACGGCGAACAGCACCCAGGCGATGCCGGCAACGAACGCCGGCGACTGGAACTGAAAGCCCCAGCCGACCGCGTCGCCCGCCGCCCTGAGCGCGAGCAGCACCGTGCCCACCAGCAGGAAGGTCACCTCGACCCCGGCGAGATACGACAGTGCGAGCCCCACCGCCTGGCGCTGCCGCGCTCCGGAAAGCCCGGCCAGGCCAACCGCCTTCACCGCCAGCACCGGGAACACGCACGGCATCAGGTTGAGAATGAGGCCGCCCAGCACCGCGAAGCCGATGATCTGCCACGCCGGCAGGTCGGAGACGGCGGGCGGCCCTCCCGGCGCCGCCGAAACCGCCAGCGCGCCCTGCCCGCCGTGGGAATCCCGCACCAGCAACACGCCGGCGAGCGGCGCGTCGGCGCGAAATGCCTCCCCCGGCGTGAGCGACAGCGTGAAGCGCCCCTCGCCCACCCGCAGCGGTTGCGCGGCGGGCCCGTTCACCGTCCCGCCAGCGTCCGGGATGAACACCGCGTCGTGCACGGTGGCGGGCGAGATGCCCTCGCCGATGAGCGTCAGCGTGCCGTCGGGGGCAACCTCGGCCGTCCATGGAGAGGCCCGCGGCAGGGCGGCCTCGGCGGCGGCGAACAACGGCGCCTCGGCCGAGGGAGCGGGCACCCCGATCGGCAGGTCGAGCCGGAAGTCGCCCTGCTCGGGGATGCAGATTTCCTTGCACACCAACCAGCTCGCATGCAGCGCAACGACGTCGGCCGCACCGGTGATGGGCACGGCCAGCAGCACCTCGCCGGTGTAGCCGTAGGTCATCAGCGGCCCCTCGGGCTGGCGCTCCGGGGCCGGCCATGCCACCGGGCCGGCGGTGGCGCCCTCGGCCAGCGTGAACCGGAGGTCCGGCGCCACGCCGCCGTCCCCGGGATTGCGCCAGTAGGTGTGCCAGCCCGGCGCGATGCGGAGCCGGAGTGCGACCTTGAACGGACGCGGCAGCGCGATGCGGTCGGTGTCGGAGATGAGGGTGGCGACCACCTGGGGGCTGGCGACGGCCGCACTCTCGGCCGCCTGGGCCGGCACCGCGACCGCCGCCAGGACCAGGGCGACGATGATGCGCAGCAATATGCTCATACCAACTGGCCGAAAGAAGGCCAGGGGCGCCAGGGCGGAGCCCTGGCGGAGCGCGAGGCAGCGCCTCGCCATCGATGGGTCAGCAATTCGCCAGGTTGGTATCATACCCCCTCCGTTGGCGTCCCTCTGCCAGGGCGGCGCGATGCTGTCCAGACGCTTCGGCGTGCCTCCCGGCCAATGGGGTTTGATGCTATGGCCGGCGCGTGCCCGAACTGCCTACGCTCCCGGTAACCGAAGCGCTGCCGCCGCTGCTGGCCGCACTGGCGGACGCAGGCAATGCCGTGCTGATCGCGCCGCCGGGAGCCGGCAAGACGACGCTGGTGCCGCTGGTGCTGCTGGGCCAGGACTGGCTCGGGGCGGGGCGCGTGGTCATGTTGGAGCCGCGGCGGCTGGCGACTCGCGCCGCGGCAAGCCGCATGGCGGCGCTGCTCGGCGAGGCGGTGGGCGGCACGGTCGGCTATCGCACCCGGCTGGAGTCCGTGGTCTCGCCCGCCACCCGCATCGAGGTGCTCACCCAGGGGCTGCTCATCCGCCGCCTGCTCGACGACCCGGGGTTGCAGGGGGTCGGCTGCGTGATCCTCGACGAGGTGCACGAGCGGGGGCTCGAGGCCGACCTCGCGCTGGCCTTCTGCCTCGACCTCAAGCGCCAGCTCCGGCCCGGGCTGCGGCTGCTGGCGATGTCGGCCACCGCCGATGCCGGGCGGCTCGCGCCGCTCCTGGATGCCGCCGCCATCGAGGCCGAAGCCCGCGCCCATTCGATCGAAATCACCCATGCGGCGCGTGACATCGCCGCCCCGCGCGAGCTGCCGGAGGCGATGGCCCGGGCGGTGCGGGCGGCACTGAGGTCGCATGCGGGCGACGTGCTGGCCTTCCTGCCCGGCATGGCGGAGATCCGCCGTGCGCAGGCGGGGCTGGACGGCTGCGGCGCACTGGTGCTGCCGTTGCACGGCGATCTGCCGCTGCCCGAGCAGGATCGCGCCCTGCGGCCGGCGGACGGGCGGCGGGTGGTGCTGGCCACCTCGATCGCCGAGACCTCGCTGACCGTACCGGGCGTTCGCATCGTGGTCGACGGCGGCTGGCGGCGCTCACCGCGGCTCGACCCGACCACCGGGCTGACCGGCCTTGCCACCAGCCGGATCAGCCGGGCTGCCGCTCTGCAGCGCGCCGGGCGCGCCGGGCGCGAGGGGCCCGGGGTGGCGATTCGGCTGTGGACCGCTTCCCTGCACCGGGGCCTGGCGGAGTTCGACCGGCCGGAAATCCTCGATGCCGAGCTGTCCGGCCTGGCACTGGACTGTGCCGCCTGGGGCACCGCGCCCGCGGATCTCGCCTTCCCGGACCCGCCGCCGGCCGGCCCGCTGGCTGTCGCGACGGCGCTGTTGCGTGAGCTCGGCGCGCTCGACGATGGCACCATCACGCGGCTGGGCCGCGAGATGGCGCGGCTCGGCGCGCATCCGCGGCTCGCGGCGATGATGCTGGCGGCCGGCAGCGCCTCTCAGAGGGCCCTGGCGGCCGACCTCGCCGCCCTGCTGGAGGAGCGCGACCCGCTCGGCCACACCGCTCTGTCCTGCGACATCGGCCTGCGCCTGGCCGCGTTGCGGGACGCGGGCGCGGCGGACCGCGGCCTGCTGTTTCGCATCCGCCGCGCCGCCGGCCAGTACCGCCGCCGGCTCGGCGTGCAGGCGGCGGCGGACGGCGACCCGGCG
>Ga0326727_10025418_pt1 | contig 11104 bp, 9 predicted proteins | sample MB2enrmetagenome_FD_207643 | JGI IMG/M metagenome (GOLD analysis project Ga0326727, IMG submission 207643) | Lab enriched peat soil microbial communities from McLean, Ithaca, NY, United States - MB29MY | ecosystem: Environmental > Terrestrial > Soil > Wetlands > Peat | place: USA: New York... | reverse complement strand
CATGTAAAGGTCGACGAGATTACCGCTTACGTTTTCTCCGTCCGCCCCAAAGAAATCCAGAAAGGGCACCAGTACTTTCAGGGCGTCGTCTGGGTCGATGACCAGGATTTGCAAATCGTGAAGTCGGAAGGCAAGCCCGTGCCCGAATTATTACACACCAAGAAGGGCGAAAACCTGTTTCCGCGTTTTACCACCTACCGCGAGCAGATCGACGGGAAATATTGGTTCCCGACTTACACCATGGCCGATGACACACTCTATTTTTCCTCCGGCTCCGTGCATATCAAAGAGGTCCTTCGTTACACTGACTATAAACAATTCAAGTCGAAAGTCCGCATCGTGAGCGCCACTCCGACGGATCAGCCCAACGCGCCGGCGATCCCGACGACACCGCATCAGTAGTGGGTTGTCTGCTCCGCGCCACCATGCTCACCACCCCTACCACTCTATTGTAAGGAGGGGGTAGGGAGTAGTAGCTGTCAGAGGTTCCCCTTTAACGCGGTGGTGAATACGATTGCGCAAGACAAATCGAACGGTTACGAGCAGATCGCGGAATCGTTCATGCGGGCTCGAAATCCCCTCATCGGGCCTGCGACGGTGCGGCAGTGGAGCAGAACTTTACCGCCCGGAACCGCGATCCTCGATCTGGGGTGCGGTCATGGCTATCCGATCTCGCAAGCGCTCTCCGACGAAGGCTTCGTCATCTACGGTGTAGACGCCTCCGCGACGCTGATCACTGCATTTCGCGAACGATTTCCCCAAGCTCGCACGGAATGCGCTGCGGTCGAGGAATCGGAATTCTTCTGCCGCACGTTTAACGGCATCGTCGCATGGGGCTTGATGTTTTTGCTTCCGCCCGATGCCCAAACGACACTCATCGGCAAGGTCGCGAGAGCACTGAATCCGGGTGGCAAGTTTCTGTTTACGTTTCCTCGCGAGGCCGCCACGTGGTCCGACTCGCTGACCGGACTCATTTCGATTTCGCTGGGAGCGGAGCGGTACGAGCAGATTCTACGGGTTCACGGCTTAGTCGTGGTCGGCGAAACAGTCGACGAAGGTGAGAATTACTACTATTTCGCTTCGAAGCCTCACCTCGCGCCCAAGTAGCACAGGCGCGGTTGCCTGTGCCGCTTCTGAATGCGTGAATCCGGCTCGTTGCACCACATAACGCTGTCGTCAGGAGGGCCAACATGGAACAGCGAGTGAGTCTCATCACGCTTGGTGTGGCGGATTTGAATCGCAGCAGGGAATTCTATGAACGCCTCGGATGGCGGCGGTCCATGGCGAAGGCCGAAGGCATCGTATTCTTTCAGCTTGGAGGAATCGCTTTCTCGCTCTACCCACGAGACGAGCTCGCCAAGGACGCCAACATTTCTTCCGCCGGCCACGGGTTCAGCGGGATTACTCTCGCATACAACGCCCGGACTCGCGAAGAAGTGGACTCAGTGCTGGCCCAAGCCACAGGCGCGGGCGCCAAGATCGTCAAGCCGGCAGAGGAAGCCTTCTGGGGTGGGTACTCAGGATACTTCTCCGACCCGGACGGCTTCCTGTGGGAAGTCGCCTGGAATCCCTCCTTCCAAATTGCGGAGGACGGAAGCGTTCGAATTCCCGAGTAACATCGTAGCGCTTACGTGCTTCTGAAAGACCTTGGGTCTGTCATCCTGACGAGCCCCGATCTGATCGGGGCGACGAATGATCTCGGCAGTTCGTTGAGATTACACCTTCAGGGATTCTGCGCTTCGCTCAGAATGACAGTTGACGAACGTCTTTTCAGCAGCCTGGGAGTTCTACACTATGCGGTCAAATCTACGGTGGGGAGAAACTGCGGAGCACGGCGATGCTGGGTAGCCTGCTCGAATGAATAGGCCAGCTTTATCAAAGTTGGCTCGCTGTAAGCTCTGCCGAAGAATGAGATTCCGACCGGCAGGACAAAGATAAGGCCGGCCGGCACGGTGATGTTCGGATAACCCGCCACTGCCGCCGGCGTCGAACTGCCGCCGACGTCGTGATCGCCGTCGATGAGGTCCGTCAGGAAGGCAGGCCCCCCAGTGGGAGCAACCAGCGCATCCAACTGAAACTTCTCCATGACCGCATCGATTCCTTCCTTGCGGGTGAGGCGATGATCCTTCTCGAGTGCGTCCAGGTACGCCTTTTCCGTCAGCGGTCCCTTGGCCTGCGCTTTGACGAATGTGTCCTGTCCGAAGTAAGGCATCTCCTTTTCGCGATTGTGCTCGTTGAACTTGATGATCTCCTCTAAGGTATGCACGGGTGCGCCGGGACCCAGTGCCGCGAGGTAAGAGTTCAGGTCAGCCTTGAGTTCGTAAAGGAGTACTTGGAATTCGGACTCCCCAACCTGCTCCATGGATTCGATGTCGGCCGGATCCACAATCACCGCACCCTGGCGTTTCATCTCGTCGATGGCTTGGTTCATCAATCCGTCCACTGCATCGCTTATGCCGAACGATTTGCGCACCACGCCGATCCGCGAACCGTGCAGCCCATGCGGATTGAGGAATCGGGTGTAATCCGTTAGCGCCTTTCCCTGGCTTGACCCTGTGGCCGGATCGTCGGTGTCGACTCCGGTTAATGCGCCGAGCAAAATCGCCGCATCGGCCACCGTTCGAGCCATGGGCCCGGCCGTGTCCTGGCTATGCGCGATGGGAACGATCCCGGCGCGGCTGACCAGGCCGACGGTGGGTTTGATCCCGACAATCCCATTGACCCCCGAGGGGCAGACGATGGAACCATCGGTCTCAGTGCCGATAGCCAGCGCGCAGAAGTTTGCAGAAACGGAGGCGCCCGAACCGGAACTCGAGCCGCACGGATTGCGGTCGAGTGCATAGGGATTGCGGGTCAGCCCGCCGCGTCCGCTCCAGCCGCTGGTTGAGTGAGACGACCGGATATTGGCCCATTCGCTCAGGTTGGTTTTTCCCAAAATGACGGCGCCGGCTTCGCGAAGCTTCTTCGCCACGGAAGAATCTTTTGGCGCCCGTGCCCCCACCAGGGCGAGTGAGCCGGCCGTGGTCATCATTCGGTCGCGGGTGGCAATGTTGTCTTTGATGAGTACGGGAATCCCATGCAGCGGGCCGCGCGGGCCACGAGCTTTGCGTTCCCGGTCGAGCTTCTCGGCGATGTCGAGCGCCTCGGGGTTGGTTTCAATGACAGAGTTGACGCCGGGTCCGTGCTTGTCGGCCGCCTCTATGCGCGCCAGGTACTTCTCCGCAATGGAACGCGCCGTGAGCCGGCCCGATTGCATCGCCCGCTGAAGCCTCGCAACCGTGATTTCATCCAAGTCGAATGCCTTCAAGCGTGCCTGCGTTTCTGGGGGAGCGGTGGCCGCGGCCCCGGCAACCAGGGACAAGGAAGGCAGAGCCGTTGCCACGCCTGCGAGCATTCCGGAAGTTAACAGTCGTCGCCGAGTCCGATTGGAAGTCGTGATCGTTTTATTTGTTTGGTCCAAGGTTCTTCGCCTCATGCCCGACAGCAAAGAGTGTAGCGCACCTTTAGCCCGGCGCTTCGGTGCAGACCTGAAGGTCAGCGCTATGGCCCGAGTCTCTGATGGCCTCAATCAGTCCCTTAAGATCCTCGACTTCGGTGCGTGGATTCATAAGCGTGGTTCGGAGATAGGTTTTGTTCCGCAAAACCGTCTGCACCAGGAAATACCTTCCTGAAGCCACCACTCGTTGCCGTACTTCTAACTGATGCGCATCGAGCCTTTCCGGCTCGTTCCCGGCGTTCCTGATCCCCGGCGGAACATGGCGAAAACAGAGAATGTTGCTGGCCGGCTCCGCGGCCAGTTCGAAGTCGGGTTGGACTTTGAGCAGGGCCGCGAATTCGCGCGCCAAGTCAAACGTCCTCGCCACCAGCTCACCGATGGCTTCTGCGCCATGGACGCGCAGAGCCAGCCAGAGCTTTATTCCCATGGTTCTCTTTGTGCACTCGAGGGTACGAAGCGCGAGGTCAAAATCCGCTTCCTCGGGACGCCGGGCGAAGAGATAGCTTGCCTCTTGCGAGAAGGCTTCATAGCTGTATCGCCGCTTGGGGAAGAGCACAGCGGTCACCAGACTGGGGACAAAAAGCATTTTGTGCATGTCCCACACCAGCGAGGATGCCAACTCGATGCCGTCCGTAAGGCTACGATACTTTTCTGAAAAAAGCGCCGAGGCGCCGTGCGAGCCGTCGATGTGGAACCACACGCTTTTTTCCCGGCAGAACTCTCCTATCTCGCGCAAGGGATCGAAGGACCCGGTCGCCGTCGTGCCGGCGCTGCCTACGACGGCAACCACTTTCTTCCCTTGCTGTACTGTCTGACGGTATAGGCGGTCGAGTGCCGAAACATCGAGCCGGAAGCAATTGTCGGTGGGAATCGTGACAAGGGACTCCTCGCCCAGCCCGAGGACTCCCGCCGTGCGGGCCACCGAGTAGTGTGCTTGGTCGGAAACCAGCAGAGCCAGCGGCGGTCCTGCGCGGAGTCCCTGCCGCCACGCCGCGCCTTGCGTGGCGTGGTTGCGCGCGGCCAGCAGCGCCGTCAGATTCCCGAGCGATCCGCCGGAGGTCAGGACGCCATCGGCATCGTGAGACCAACCGACCGAGGCGCAAAGCCAGCGTATGACTTGCCGCTCGATCTGCGTCCCCGCCTGCGCCATTTCGTGGATCGCGGCGCTATTGTTCAACAGACTCGAGATCAAGTCGGCCAGCGCGGCCACGGGCAAGACGGCGGGAAGCTGATGGCCCATGTAACCAGGATGGTGCAGGTGAATGCTCTGTCCGACGATCTGCGCCAGGCAGCGCGCGATCTCAGCCTCAGAGTCATCGGCGGAGTCCAGCGGAAGCGGGCCCTGGTATTGCGTGGAAAGTTCAATAGGAGCACAGAGCGGAAGAACCGGCAGTTGACCCGCTCGAGCGGATTCAAGATAGGCTGCCAATGCCTCGACGACTTGGTGGCCATGGCGCCGGAACAACTCGGGGTCGTAAGGATCAGGATGCATAGGCCGTAATGGTAACTTAATCCGCGGGGTTTGGAACGGGCCATTTGCTTCGAGTTTAGTCGGGCCAGGGGAGAGATTCACCCCGGAGGGCACAGCGCGTCGAAGCCGCAACGAAATGCGATTCTTCGCGCGCCGCGAAGAATCTCACCCATGCCGCTGCGTCCTGATAGAATTCGAGTTATGAAATCACCTGACTTGGCTTGGCGGTTTGTGCTGGTGCGGCCTCGGAATCCGCTGAACATCGGAGCGGCGGCGCGAGCCATGGCTAATTTTGGCTTTCGCGAATTGGTGGTGGTGTCCCCGTATGGTCCGGTGTGGCAAGAGACGCGGTCGGCGGTGGGAGCGGAGGAGGTCGTCACCTCGGCGCGCGCCGTGGAGAGCTTGGTCGATGGAATCGCGGACGCACCCTTGGTTGTCGGGACGACCGCAGGCTCCCGGCGCAACCTGGACCGGGACCTTATTCCGCTGCCGGATTTCCCTGCCTGGCTCCGGCGACGCAAAGCGAAAGGGATTGTCGCCCTGCTCTTCGGTTCCGAGAAGACCGGTCTTTCGAACCAGGACCTGAGTTTTTGCCACGCCCTGGTTCGTATCCCTACCGTGGTGGATTGTCCTTCCATGAACTTGGGACAAGCGGTGGCGGTTTGCGCATACGAATTGTCGCGCGCCGGACTTATGCCGGCCCGTCCCCTGCGGCCTGTTGTCCATTCGTCGGATCCGGCGGGCGCCCAGTCTCTCGAGCACCTCTTCGCGCGTGCGGCGCGCGTTCTGGACCAGGTGGGCTATCTGAAACCAAAAAGCCGTGACGCCACACTGCTGAAACTGCGCCGTCTCATCCGGGATCTCGAACTCACCAACCACGACGCCAAAATCCTGGGCGGGATCCTCGCGCAGGTGGAGTGGAAAATAGGGGTTAGGGGCTAGGGACTAGGGGCTAGGGGAAAACGCCTCAGGGGTTTGTGTTACGGTAGTGATCGGACTACTTCGCCGACAGGTTTCGCCAGGCCTCAATCTGTGGGACCTTCCATTGTTTGTTTTGCTTTTCCCTAGTCCCTAGACCCTAGCCTCTAATCCCTAGCTGTCTGCAGTTGCACCAGCGCATCGGCGGGGGTGAAGGCGGGGCGCGTTTGCGGGTCGCGCCAATTGTCGACCATGGCGACCTGCTGCACGCAGGAAATCGTGCAGCGGGGCGCGCACGACTTTTGAGTGTGATACTCGTGTTCGAGGTGGGCGCGCGTGTATTTCTCGAGTGGAATGGCAGGATATCCGCGCTGCTGCGAGCAGTAGTGCACCAGGCCATCCTCGCAGACATAAAGGTAGCGGCTGCCGGCGCGGCAGCGCCACTCATTGCCCAGCCCTTGTGAAATGTTCTTCTGGAACTGATTGAAGCGGGAATAGGACCGTTTGCCCATCTCCATAATCAGGGCAAAGAGCTGTTGCTGGCGTTCGCTGAGGGGCTCAAGTTGTCCGCCGTGGTCGTGGAGAATTCCCACGGTACTCGTGAAACCGAGTTCGAGCGCCCGGCGGGCCACTTCCAGAGCGTCGTCTGGGTTACGGACGCAGGTTCCCAAAACAGAATTAATATTCACCTGGAAGATCGCATAGCGCGCCAGCAGGCGCAGCTTGCGGTCCAAAACGCGCAGGCTCTTCTTTGAAATCTCGTCAGGTATGACGTTATCTATGCTGATTTGCAGGTGGTCCAGGCCGGCGCGATTAAGGTGTTCGATGCGCTGGGGAGTCAGCAGGTAACCGTTGGTGATCAAGCCGGCAATGATTCCGCGCCTGCGGATATGCTGAACTATTTCTTCCAATTCAGGGTGCAGGAGCGGCTCGCCTCCGCTGATCGTGATGATGGTTGTACCGAGCGCTGCCAGCCGGTCGACGCGGCGAAACATTGTCTCGAGCGGAAGCGGCTTTGAAACTTTGTCGAATTCGTTGCAATATGCGCAGGAGAGATTACAGCGGCGAATGGGAATCAGATGGGCGAGAACCGGATGATGGGTGGAGATTAACCCGCCCGCGATCATGCGCCATTCTCGGAGGCGCGTGTTCCAGAACCGCATTGTCCGGCTAAAACTAAGCTGGTCCATTCGGGTCAAGCCCCGCTGTTACTTTCCAGCAGCCTGTCGAGTAAGGCCCCTGAAAACCCCGCGGGCACGAGGTGAATCTTAACCGTACCTGAAAGTTCAAGAGATGACAATCCACATACTATGAACGGTCGAAAACTATGATTGAATTGCGTATTCTGGCGGTTCAATGAGCATAGCTTAGTTCTTTGTTAGCTCAACATAAACAGCTTGCTCGTGGTGACTGACCGGAGTATGCTATCGTGTTCTCGGAACTTGGCCAGGCGCCAGGTTAGAGAACCAGGCCGGAGTTTGGCAGAACCCTCGCACGTTGCACCGAACCCTAGTGTGCAATCCAATTATTTGGAGTTAACATTGAAAGCAATACCTGTTGCACGAGCTGCTCGCATGATTGCCCGAGGCACGTGGAGTTTCTGCACCAATCGGCCTTTGGTGGTTTCATTTGAGTTAACTCACTCCTGCACGGCCAATTGTAAGCACTGCGACAAGGGAGGGATGAAACCCGACCCGGCGGGACTGCTTCGCGCGGAGGATTACTCGGAACTCCGCAGCACTCTCAAGCCCATGGTGGTTCAACTCTCGGGCGGCGAACCGTTACTGAGGAGGGATCTCGAGGAAATTATCCGGGCCGTGAAAGAGCCCAGTGGCCTGCCCTACACCATCCTGGTAACCAATGGACGGTTGCTGACGGAAGAGAAGTATCTGGCTTTGCGCCCCCTGGGCATTAACCAGATTTCCATCTCGCTCGACTTTCCCGACTCCAGGCACGATGAATTCCGCCGCTCCCCGGGGCTTTACGCGCACCTCGAAAAACTGGTTCCCGTGCTCGCCCGCCACGGCTACGATGACGTGGCGTTGAACACGGCAATCACCCGTGAAAACCTTCCCGCACTCGTGGAGAACTACGAACGCGCCAAACAGTGGGGGGTTTCTATCTCCTACAGCGCTTACACGCCTCTGCGGACCGGGAGCATGGATCATTACATTCAGTCGGCGGAGGACCTGGCGCTGCTGCGTAAGACCCTCGATCAATTATTGGAACTGAAGTCCAAGAACGGCCGCATTGCCAACTCACCCTGGACGCTGTCGGGTATCCACGATTTCTTCCGCGACGGAACCGTGCCGGGATGCAACGCCGGGAAGAGGTTTATGGTCGTAACGCCTACGGGCGGCCTGCGTCCGTGCTCGATGTTTGAGAACGAGTACACGTCGCAGAAAGCTATGTTGAGAGAGTTTGTCCCCACCAACCACTGCGGTGGTTGCTACGTTTCCATCCGCTCCTACCTCGATGCCGGGTTCTGGACGCTCCTCAAAGATAATGTCAGCACCCGCGTCCTCACGCGCAACGGGCACGCGGACAAGTGCTGAGCTCAGGCCCCGAAGGGGCCTCCCGTGAGTAGCCGCAGGTTTCAACCTGCGGGAACCATTCGAAACGAACTGCATCAACCCCGGAGGGGTTGACCTTCAGTTCGGCCCCTTCAGGGCCGAGCGGAGATTTGGTTCATGGGTCCGCAGGTTTCACCCACGGCTACTCATGGTTTGCCCCTACGGGGCAAGGCTCGCGGGCCGGTCGTCCCGCCAACTGCCGAACGCCAATCCCACCGGTTTCAGCCGGCCTTTCCCACTTTCGTTGCCTCGCTGACTTCGACAAGGCGGCCCGTGGCGACATCGTAGATATACCCATAGACAGGGATGTGCTTCGGGACCAGAGGATGGGCTTTGATCCGCGCCACATCCGCAACCACACTGCGAGCCTGGTCGCGTATCGTTAGCCACTCGATGAAATGGCCTTCGTAGGAACCAGGCCCTTTTCCCACATCCTTCCATTTGCCTCCCTCGAGCTGCGCAGTCTCGAGGCTGTGTTCCAGCAGGCCGCTCATGATCTCATTGGTGAAAGCTAACATCCCGCAATCGGTGTGGTGAATCACAAACCATTCCCGCGTCCCAAGCAGCTTGTGGGATATCACCAGTGACCGGATGGCGTCGTCGCTGGCTCGTCCGCCGGCATTGCGGATGACGTGGGCGTCACCTTCGCTCAGGCCGGCAAAGCGCGCCGGATCCAGGCGCGCGTCCATGCAGGTTAGGATGGCAAACCGGCGCGCCGGCGGCATTGCCAGCTTGCCCTTATCGCCAAAGCTTTTCACGTAAGCCTCATTGGCGGCGAGAACTTGCGTCAGAACATCGCCCATATCCTCTCTCCTTATTCGGTGGCCGCGTCATTCCCGCGAAAGCGGGAATCCATTTTCATCTCGGTCCACATGGACCCCCGCTTTCGCGGGGGTGACGAAGGGGCGATTCTCATTTAAGTGGGTGGGCCGCAAGCCTATCAGTACTCCGCAGCTCCTCCCTTTGCTCGTCACTCGTCAGTCGCTACTGCCCTAGCTGCTTTTCGATTGCCGCCGTGACCTCAGGAGAGTCCGGCTTGACAGGGGACTCGAAACGCGCCACAACATTCCCGTTGCGGTCAACCAGGAACTTCGTGAAATTCCATTTGATATCGCCGGTCAGTTTGGGATTCGCCTGCTTGGTCAGGTACTGATAGAGGGGAGTGCAATCATCGCCTTTCACCGAGACCTTGGCGAACATGGGAAACGAGACGCTGTACTTGGTCGAGCAGAAATTCTTAATTTCGGCATTCGTGCCCGGTTCCTGGCCGCCGAAATTGTTGGCGGGGAAACCCAGGATCACAAAGCCCTGGTCCTTGTATTTCTCGTAGATCGATTCCAGTGCCGAATACTGCGGCGTGAAGCCGCAGCGGCTGGCGACGTTCACCAACAGAACGACCTTGCCCTTGTAACTCGCGAGCGAAGTGGGCTCGCCATCAATGGACGGGAGGGTAAAATTGTAGACGCTTTCAGCCGCAAACAAACCTGCCGAGAACAACATCATCGCCACCAAAAGTGTGAGAAGCGGTCGTGCACCTAGACGTCGGATGTCCATGCTTTTTCTCCTTAATGTTGTGTTGTGCCCTGGCCCCTGGCCAATCCTGCGGCCGGGGCGAATCTCCATGATAACCCAGTAAACGAGCCGTGAGCAACGACGTAGCACAGCGCCCAGGTGGTGTAGGGGTAGGGCTTGCCCTACCCTCGTCGGGGCCAGCGGAAATGCGGGGACGGCGAGCCGTCCCCCTACATTGCGGAACGTTATCGACGGATTTGGAACAGGCACTCCTGCCTGTGTGCCCGTGTCAGGTTGGGAACGATACGGTACAATAAGGGGCGCAGCGCGGACCCCTGTTTTGACGGAAGCGGGAGAGTGAAACCCGAGGACAGGAATCGCGGCGGAGGAAATAAACTACATGAGTAATCTCCTACGGCTTTTGACGCTATTGGCCATCATTATCAGCTTTGTGGTTTCCGGTCTTTTAAACGCCTCGCAAATGCGCCCGCAGTCGACACCAACCCCTCGTGCGCCTTTGCCATCCTTCGAGGTTGCGTCAATTAAACCCAATCCCGGACCCTGGCATGTCCTGCTTGGTTATTCATCCTCCGGCCCGAGGCTCACGTTGGAGGCTTACACCGTGTCTGACCTCATTGAAGAGGCATACGGCCTGAAGAACTTTCAGGTAATGTTGGCGGAATCGCGTGCGCGGCCGGTTGCGTACGACACGTACTACAACATTGTGGCAAAGGCCGAAGGGGATGGGACTCCCACGAAGGGTGAATTTAGGCTGATGCTGCAAAGGCTGTTGGAAGAACGATTCAATCTCAAATCCCATCGCGAGATGAAGGAGTTGCCGGTTTATGCGCTCGTCGTTGGCAAGGACGGTCCGAAATTCAAGGAAAGCGCTCCCGATGCGGTACTAAACTCCAAACACGGCGTAAATGGGCGGAATCAGACCATGACGCTGGTGAAGGCCACCATGGAATCCCTGGCTGACGATATCAGCCGCGATTTCGGGATCGATCGACCGATCCTCGACAAGACGGGGCTTAACGGAACCTACGACATCAAATTGGAGGCGACTCCCGAGTTCAGGATCAACCACGGCTCAGCTTCGGACGACATCAGCGTGTTCACTGCTGTTCGGGA
>Ga0326727_10025416_pt1 | contig 11105 bp, 12 predicted proteins | sample MB2enrmetagenome_FD_207643 | JGI IMG/M metagenome (GOLD analysis project Ga0326727, IMG submission 207643) | Lab enriched peat soil microbial communities from McLean, Ithaca, NY, United States - MB29MY | ecosystem: Environmental > Terrestrial > Soil > Wetlands > Peat | place: USA: New York... | reverse complement strand
TCTTTTCATCAGTTAAAGAGATTCGCCAAGCAGTCCAGTGGTTCATTAGCTGGATTAACAAAACCCCTGAAATTGTAATTAATAGACTTTGTGTCCGCATGTAGTTTCATTTCCGCGTTACATATAGGTCAGATTAGATTTTTGACCAATTTTGCACGGCAGACAGCTCAGTTCTCCAGGTTGAGTCTGGGACACAGCTTTTAACCCAAAGGTTTCCTGCTGATTATTCCATTTTACAGTAACCGTATAAACCTCATCTTTTTGAGGTATGGCTCCGTTGTTTCCTCCGAAACCCAGACTGCCTGCCGATGCACCACCGTAAGAATTAAGACCGTTTTCGTTGGAAAATTGATCCGGATGAAATCCAGAGACGTCGGTTCTGAGCGAACTTCCTGCTGAGGACTTAAACTCACAGCTGAAATTTCCGGTAATTGTTCTGTCATCTCCTTTGAACTCAAGGGTCGGCAGTTCATGGTTCCAGCTGTCATAACGCAGAACCCCCTGCTCATCACTCCAAAAATGTTGATAATAATTGAGCGTGACTTTTCCTTTCCAATGGTTACTTTCACCCTGGAATACAATTTTCTGCCCATCATTCAGGTTATAAAAGATTGCTTTGCTTAAGGTTGTTAATAGAGGACTTACTTTCTGTTCGAATTCTGCCTCGGTGTCCGGAAATTTGCTTAGAGTGCACACAATAAGCGTATTTTTAGCGGCATACTGGCGGCTGAATTTCCCTTGTGCGGTAAACATATTCTGAACCATTCCGCCATTAATTGGGCGATTCTTTTCTTCCCATTCCCTGAATTCCGTGTTCCGCTCTCCAATGGAAGTGAAACAATAAATAAACAGGTTTTCGCCTGCGTTTAGTTTATAAATACTCGGCACTTGATCACCCATTTTATAATCCTCAGGGTTAAGGGCCGAATCAGGCGTCAAGGCCAGCCCGGTCTTTTTCAGGGTACGAGTGACGTCATTCACCGACAAAATATCTTTTGGGGCGGCGCTTCCCGCCTTATAGCCGGCAATTCCGATGCCGATTCCTGCGAGAATGATCAGAACAAGACCTGCTAAAGCCCATGATTTAAGACGTTTGAATGAGCGTTTTAACGTATTTGCTTCAGGCAAAGATTCTTTAAGGTCAGGCAGCACCGGCTTAGGGTTTTTGAATTCCTCACAGAGATTTTGACACCTTGGACATTCACGCAAATGCTCCTCAACAATTTCTCTCGTCTTTCCGCTAACTTCATCTTCCACATATAATGGAAGAATATCTTCGATCAGTTCACATGGCTGTTTCATTATATCAAGCCCTCCTCTTTCCCATAAAGTTGGTGAAAGTGCAATCGTGCCCGGTGCAGAGTTGTTTTCACCCAGGGAACCGAATGAGAGGTAATGATTGCAATCTCTTCATAGCTCAAATCCTGCCATTCCCTAAGCCAGAGCACCTCTCGGTAATTTTCCGGAAGTTGCCGCAGTGTTCTAAGCAATAAGGCAACCTTTTCTTTTTGTTCCAAAACATCCGCCGGTTCTTTTTGGTCGGGTAGCTGAAGGCTTTCATTATTTAAAGGAAGGGAATGGTTGACTTTCTTTCGTTTCCGTGTTCCGTAAACATTACGCGCTACTTTATAGAGCCAGGTGGTGATTTTGGCATCCCCCCTAAACATAGGGATAGTTCTTAACACCTGGAAAAAGGTTTCTTGAGTCAACTCCTCGGCGAGATAATAATCCGTTGTTAATCCATAAAAATAGCGAAAGACAGGTTTCTCATAGAGTTTATAAAGTTGTTCCACAGTCTGCACAGCCTCACCTCTTTCTCTATCATTACAGTGCTGTTTAATAAAGAAAAGTTACACATTTACTCTATGGTCAATTAAAAGTATTTAACACCTCTAGAGTATGACGTCCTTTTAAATTATGAGAAAGCAAGATGGCGAGCATAAATTACCTATAAGTATAAGGGACGTTTGAAAAAGATTGTGGAAACAAAGAACTGTGAGTGTTGGGTAATTCAGGATTCGTTAGAAGGCCCATTTTTTGACTTAAAATGGGCAGTGGAAGATAATTGAGTGCATTACAAGGGCAGCGAGGACTGCTTATGATTCTCTCCGCTCCAGACAGCAGCAGCGTTTTTGGTTGGAACTTGAATTTGTGTTGTGTTTAATTTATTATAGATGTGTTTAGTTGTGCTGTAATATTGGAGGTGATTCCATGGAGAAATTGTTTACGGCTCAAGAATTGGGGGAGATTCTTAATCTGTCGGTAGAAACGATCTGGAGGTATACCCGACAAAAAAAGATCCTCACAATTGAACTGGGAGAGAAACAATATCGGTATGAAAAAGAAGCCGTGTTGGCTGCTTTAGCTGGAGGAAACCTATCTGTTAAAGAAGAAGGTTCTGTATCTGCCAAGCAGGGTGATTATACCTATGAGGATTATTTGAAGCTTCCGGAAGAGCCTGGTTATCGGTTTGAGATCCTAGAAGGATTTCTGGTAAAAGAGCCATCGCCTTCGATGCATCATCAGCGATTATCGCGAGAACTGGGACGTCGGTTGATGACTTTCTTTGATGATTATGATCCAGAGGGAGAACTTTTTTTTGCTCCCTTGGATGTTACTTTGACCATCAGTAATGTAGTACAACCGGATATATTATTTATCTCCGGTAGCCGCCGGGAAATTATGCGTCAGGAACGCATCGACGGTCCTTGTGATTTGGTGGTGGAAATTATGTCCCCGACAAATCGCCGGAAAGATCGCTTACGGAAGATGGAAATTTATCGCAAGGCAGGAATCCCTCATTACTGGATTGTGGATCCCGAGGAGAACACATTGGAAACTTTTAAGCTTAAGGATGAAAGTTACACCCTGGTGTTTGTAGGGGGACCGGGCGACAAATTTACACATCCTGATTTCCCGGGGTTGGACTTGGATCTGGAAAGGGTATTTTATAGACCTGTCTTCGGGTGAGTTTTCGTAGACTTAGATTGGATATGAGATGCTGTGGATAATGCCGGTTTCAACTACAGGTACCGGAAAGCTGATATGAAATCTACGTGGGGGTACGACTTCGTGAAAAATGTGAAATCGCCTTATATAAGTCTTCCCGGTAGTGTCCGCTATAGAAAGGAATATTTCGGTGGTATACTTTTCAATACTAGGAACGGGACTATGATGGATGTTGACCGGGAAGCCTATTTGTTAATATTACTTATCCAAATTATGGGCATTGTAGATGTCAATGATCTCGATGGGATTTGGTTCAATGTCTATAATAAACACATTAACCGTCGAGCCGTTATTAAGATAATAGAAAAGCTATTAGCGTATAAAATGTTGGTAGTTATGCCGAACGGCCGACTTAATAAAAATTATGATGTGAGTTTCAACCACTGGAATCAGATCAGCTTTGATGGACCTGATCTCCGGTTAATTAGCGCACCGGAAACTGTACATTGGGCAGTTACCTATAAGTGTGGATGGGATTGTCCAGATTGCTATGTACGAAGACATCGTGATGATATAACAACAGAACTCGATACTCAAGAAGCCTTGACGATCATCGATAAGATTGCTGATGCCGGAGTTTTCCAATTGGCTATCGGTGGTGGGGAGCCTTTGTTGAGGGAAGATATTATCAGCATTGTTGCGAGGGCTCATGAAAGGAAACTGATAGTTCATGTTACGACAGGCAGGTATCAGCATGAACCTAATGCTCTAAGAGAGCTGGCAAACTATATTAAGAGCTTGCAGATTGGTATTAAACAGGAGGAATTGCTGGCGCATCCGGAAAATGAAAAGGAAAAGCTGATCCGGCTCATTGCTGGGACCGGTGAGCTAGGCCTTGATATTGGAGCTAATTTGATGTTATCCAACTCTACACTTAGTGCCTTTGAGCACATCATTGATTTGCTGGCAGTTGTAGGGTTTAAGAGGTTAACCCTGCTGCGCTATAAGCCACCTGGAGACATTCAGCGTTGGCTTAAGGAAAAACCTGATGAGTACGCTCTTTTGGAATTTGAACGGAAGTTTTCTAAAACCGTGGATACCTATCCGGATATCCAATTCAGAGTGGACTGCGGGTTGGCTTTTCTGGAAAGAACACTGTCACCTGAAACTGCGGAGGCTCATGGGATCAGGGGATGTACTGCTGCGAATAGGATCTTGTCAATAGCACCGGACGGCTCAATCTTTCCTTGTTCCCAGTTGGTTGGACAGGGCTTATCGGCAGGTAATTTATTAAAGAATGACCTAAAAGATGTCTGGATGAACAGTGAGATTTTAAGAAAGTATCGGAGTTTTCGTACCAAAAAGTCTTTCAAAAATAGCTATTGTGGTCAATGCGCTGCTAAAATCCATTGCGGAGGGTGCAGAGTATTTGCCGATGATGCCTTGGGGGCCGATCCGGGTTGTCCTGAGCCTGTCCTATCACCAGCGAAGCTGAAAAAATATCATAAGGAAGATCTTTATGACACAATTTTAGATATTCAGGAAAGTATCGGCTTTACAAATGCAGGCTTTCCTTATGCATCCTTTGAGCAAATTCAGGGCTGGTTGGAGGAAGAATTTTATCCTAAATGGTTACTTAAATAAGAATCTAGGGGGGCAGCAGTTATGAAAATTATCAGTGTCAAAAAGGGGTTCACCTCAGACCATAGTTCGACTTCCTATGAATTTCTGGCAGTGGATAAAGTACTGAGCAAAAAGGAAAGGCAAGCGGTCGCCGCATTATCCAGTCGAGCCGATCCGACTGCCAGAGAAGTTAGCTTTATTTATCACGTAGACGGCTATGATATTCCTGGTGGCTGGGAGGCGCTAATGGAAAAGTATTATGATGTTATGTACAGCGAATCTTATGACTGGTGGACGCTCGCTATCGCCTTCAATTCTTCAAAGGGACAGTTAGCTGAGTTAATGAAGTATGAATTTGACGGTGAGGATGATTGTGGCATCAATGTGTATGAACAGGGTGGCCGGACGATTGTTGAAATCAATTGCCGCTTAGATTCGTACTCTATAGATGATCCGTATGACAATTACGATGATGATAGTGATTGTGAAGACTGCGAAGAAGATGAGGAGGAAACAGGGAATTCATTCGTTGCTGAAAACGGATTGCTTAACCTGTTAGTCAAAATAAGAGAACAATTAATGCAAGGTGATTACCGGGCTTTATATGCAGTATGGGAGAAATATGATTACTTAACTGACGATGACGACGAAAAAGACGACGAATATGAAAGTATTATCCCACCCAAACCACCTGAAAGATCTCACGGAAAAAGCATCATAGAGCAATTCTCCAATATGCTCGAATGACAGTTGATACACAATAACCATTATGTGGTATATTATGGAGTAACAAGACAAATAAAGGGGTTGATCTTCATTATGAAATCCGTTAGTTTGATAGAAATCGCCGATAGACTGGATCTTTTCATGGAGGACGGGAGGTGTTACCTGAATAAAAAAACAGGTGATTTCGTTGAAACTCAGACGCAGTATTTAGGCATTGCTGAAGAATCAGAAGACGATGAGGATTTTAGCGAGTATCAGGACTGGGAGCAGGAAGCTATTCAAGAGGCCTTGGACGTGGTAGAAAACTGGGCTGATTATGTTGAATTGCCTGGTCGGGAAGAAGTAAACGAATACGGGATTATGGAAAGCTTTTGCTATTCGCAAAAAGATGAAAAATTGGGAAATAAGTTGTGCTATGCAATTGAGGGCAAAGGCGCCTTTCGACGCTTCAAAGATGCAATCAAGCAGTACGGTATAGAAAAAGAATGGTATTCTTACAAACATGAAGCATTATGTAAAATTGCTCGAGAATGGTGCGAATTTAATAACATTGAATTTCTCTTTTGAAGCAGGTGGGCTACATCAGGTAATCATCGAGAGACAGTTAAGTTCAAGTCCGCTTGATCAGGTAAATACAATCGTAAAGAAATCTAAGGACTTCTGTTTCCGTGGACGGGGCACGTCGAGACGGTGACTTGTCTTACTATTAAACACAGCTAAAAGTGGCTTGTAGTGCGGATTTGAGGGTTGGAGGTTTGAATTGTGTGAAGTGATAATGGGACTAGATACGCGCATAGGAACATGTTCTAGGGGTTAGGATGGACAGTTTTGGGGTATGGTGGGCGCAAGGAAACATATTGCGTATGTAATTTATGACAGTTCTGTTGGTAATCTTTGCTGCGGTATTTTAGATTGCTCATAGCGAGCCAGTAAGCAAGTATATCATGGACATGATCGGTCAGGTCGTTTTTTGGACGGCCTGACTTTTTGGTGTTTTCTTGGATTTGATATCAAGACTAGCGTTGATGCACTTTGACTTTTCCGTAAGCCAGAAATACAAGAAATAAACTATGGGGAACATATACAGGTAAAAGGCATATGGAACAAAACCGCACATACTGACACTCAGAGTTGTGGTGCAAAGCAGCGCGGCTATATTCCATGGAATTAGTGCCGATGTAAGGATACAGGAATTCTCAATGTCCAAGGCGAACTGATAGCTTTCTTCTTTCTTATAGCAATCCTTCATTAATTCATCTGTCATTACGACTGCTATGGACTGTGTACACCCGAAGGCAGCTGTCATAGTGCCTATGATGGTAGTCAAGCAGTAAAGCAGTGGGCCTGTCAGGTTCATTTTGACAAGGAAATCCTTGATACTATCGAAGGTCCGTATTCCTTCAAGAATCCCTGCTAGAGAACAGGCCGTGAAGACCACAATACAGGTCTTAAGCATAGATGTTATACCACCTCCTTCGATAATGTTCTGAAGGATGTTATGAGAATCAAGTCTGAAACCGAACAGGATATTATTTAGGACCTGTAATGGCGGGTGACTTTGGACGAATACAGCGATAACGGATGCTACTAGTACGCTTAAGAACATTGCGTATTGGATACTTATCTTGCAAAGGCAAAGAACCAATATTACGAGAACAGGAAGAAGTACCAGGTATTCAATTTTGAAGGTTTTAAGAATCTCGCTAGCCAAATTGCTGTTTATCATCATTAAAGGGTTAAGTCTGGAGAATTCATAGTAAAATCCCAAGGACATAACGAATGGTATAAATGAAGAATATAGCATATTCCTTATATTCGTGAACAGGTTTGTACCTGTCAGGTTCGATACCAAAGCTGCACTGGAAGACATTGGGGAGCATCTGTCACCGAAATACACACCTGCTATGATTGCGCCTGCAGCCAAATTCAGGTTCACATTTCCGCTTCTTGCAATTATTATTAGAGGAAGTCCTATAATACTAGCCGTTCCTGTCGCAGAACCCAGTAGAAATGATGCCACACAGCAGATTAGGAATGTAAGCAGGACAAAGGTATCGGGGCGTATAAGTTTAAGGCTGTAATAAACAATTCCGGGGATTGTTCCCGAGCCCATCCATGCACCTGTAACAGCTCCGATGAGCAGAAGTATTTTAACCACCACCAGTGATTTTTCCCCACCGGTATAGGACATCTTTAAAATATCCTTGATGTCATGGCCCCTGCTTCTGCTTATCAATGCAAATATAAGCCAACAGGCGATTAGCAAAAAACCAACGAATATATTTATTGATACGCCGAAAATAATGATTATGATGGAAACAAAAAGTCCGATATAGATATCCGTATATATCACCCTTTAAAGTTATTTCTAATTTCATTATAGTAGGGTATGATATATATTGAAAATATCTAATAAATATAGTATTTATATTAAAAGCGAATGAATTTGGTGGTATGAATGGATTTAAGACAGCTGGCATATTTTTTGGCAATTGCTGAAGAGGGTAATATTACAAGAGCAGCAGAGAGGCTCCACATATCTCAGCCTCCGTTGAGTCAGCAACTTAAGCTGCTGGAGGAGGAGCTCGGTGTGGTGCTTATGGAAAGAAGTACACGTAAACTACAGATTACTGATGCAGGACGGCTTCTTCAGAACAGGGCTAAACAAATTCTGGAACTTACGGAAAAGACGGCAAAGGAACTCAATGATTTAAAAGAGGGGCTTCAAGGGACACTTTCTATAGGGACAATATCTTCAGCGGGAGAAACGCTTCTGACCTTAAAAATACAAAGATTCCACGAAAAATATCCCGGCGTTGATTTCCATATAAGGGAGAGCGGTACATTTGAAATTCTCGAACTGATTAAGGGCGGGGTTGTAGAAATAGGAATTATTCGCACGCCAATTAGTCATGATATTTTTGAATATATTAACCTACCTGATGAGCCGATGGTCGCAGGTGCACTAGGAGACTTATTCTGGGATGGCAATATGGGATGCATGGATCTGACAGGACTTAAAGGCAAGCCATTGCTTATGCATAACAGGTATACAAATGACATTGAAGAGGCCTGCAGGAAGGCCGGTTTTGAACCAAGGATTATCTGCAGGATTGATGATACCAGAGCTATGCTCAGCTGGGCGAATGCAGGAATGGGGATTGCAATCATACCTAGAGACATGATCGGACTGTTACCAGATGTGAAACTTGATTACAGAGAGATAACGGAAGAGTCTCTTGTAACAAGAACGGTGATAATATGGATGAAGAACCGTTACCTATCAACCTCGGCTAGACATTTTCTGGAGTTCTTTAAAACATAAAAATTTAGGGAATATATAGTCAGCCACAGTAGTTATTTGCCAGATCGTTTGGACGGTCTGGGTAAACAAGATGCGTAAGATGTAACGATTATACCTATGTGACCACCGGGGCGTTTTGGGCGTTTGCCGGTGTTCCATTGAGTTGGCTCACGATTAACAATCATAAAGAAGGAATCGGTGTCATGATTATTGAATTAACTACAAATTCAAAAGTAATCCCGGCTTGTCCTATTTGTCATGGGATAGGGCAGAAGGTTCGCAAAATAACGGTTGAGCATCAAGTAAAAGAAGGTATAAAAGTTGAAGGGGAAGAATTCTACTTATGTAAAACTTCCCAATGCGATGTTGCCTATTTTACTCAAGGCCAGAAGACAATTCTCCAAGAACAATTAATTAAAAACCCTTACTTGCATAGTGGATATAATTCAAGTCTCAACACCTTGATTTAAGCCAAATTAGTCTCTATAACGAAGAAGTTTTGGGTTTTTAAAAGCTAAATTCACTACTTTCTCTACCTTTCGAGCCGTCGATGTCAACTCCGCTTTTTCATCCCATGGTGTTTTACGTCGTGATTTACCAGGACTTTTACCAGCCATGTTATTATCCTCCATCGTAATAGAATGTTTATATTTAAGAGGATATAACTCCACTGTGCAAGTAATGGTTTTTAATTAATAAGATTTGGTTTAAGGAAGTACCTCCTCCCGTTCCAATTTGTTATTGTGCGAATGTTACTGAGGAAGAGATATTATATCATGTTGCTGTATCTAAGTGTTGCACTTCTCTGGACGATATTAAAAAGCACACTGGGGCAAATTCTGGGCACGAATGTCTTACTAAAAATCCTGCAGGTGGCTGATGTTCATCTGTTGTGCAATCGGTGATTGCCAAGGGTCTTGCTTTAAGGAAAAATAACTGAGAGTTGGTCGAGTTGTGCCATTAATGCCCCTTTCACCCACCGGAGCGTTTTGGGCGTTTTCGGTTTATAGTTGAAGATAAGGGAGCGTATCCATGGATAAAACCAAATTAACATCCTGTAAAACATGCTCAAAAGAGGTGGCACGGTCTGCCACAGTATGCCCTCATTGTGGTGAAAAACTTAAGACGGACCAAATCGAGTGGCTACTTTTGGTTATTATAGTTTACCTTACGATATTTTTTTGGATGAAATTGAATGGCCACTGATTGAAGCTATTCCGAACGACCACTGGAGTGTTTTTGACGTTGTGTTTATTACAAACAGTTATTCATTCCCTGGCGAACGTAGGCTAAGGGCCTTGCGGCCCTCGCCTCGATCGTGCTCGGTGGACATATTTGGACGAAACCTGTTGTGGTGACTGAGCCATGATCTCTTATATAATGGAGGACAATGTGAAAACAAATTTAAGGAAGATTCCTGGCGTAGGAAAAGCAACTGAACAAGATTTGGCTGAAATGGGATATACAGATATTGAATCACTCAAAGGGCAGGACCCGCAAGATATGTATGACAAACATTGTGCCATCAAGGGTTGTCGTGTAGATAGATGCCAATTGTATGTATTCCGCTGCGCAGTATATTTTGCTGAAAATGAAACGCATGAGCCAGAAAAACTGAAATGGTGGAACTGGAAGGACTGACCGCCGGGGGTGGCTGTCTGGTTAAACATACGTTTGTATTTCTATATGACGGGTCACTGGAACCCTACATGATCAATGAAACTAGATATAGCCAAGGTCCCCGCTGAACTTATTTGCCAGATCGTTTGGACGGTCTGGCTATTTTTGTGTTTTCCTGAATATTTCTGGATAACTAGGGAGGAAATGAGATAGAAATGTAGAAATGTTAGAGTGGAATATAAGGCGATTCGAAAGTCCTCAGATCTGAACCATTCCATAACCTCTCACGCAAAGAATAGACTGCCTGATCCATGGCACAGCTTCATCGGTAGGTCGTAGTCTTGCTGGGTTACTGTCTGCTTAACTTGGACGTTTATATTAGCTTGGGGCACTATAAATTCATTTGCAGTCGCTGTTCTTATATTACAATAATTCACGACTTCTCCGGTCGGCGATTTCCACTTGTCCCAAAGGAACGTTGTGAGTATCGAAGCTACGGATAATCGCATAGGATTCTCCTTTTATTGATACCCCCTGGCAGACGCTGAGATTGTTTGGCGTCTTTATTGCATTCCGTAATATTGCGCCTACCGCAACAAAATTTTGTCTAGAGCTTGTTGTAAACTATATATTGAGCGGGGAAGGATTAATTTAATTAAAAAAAATTTATGAAAAATTATTGATGGATCATTGACAAAGGGACAGGAGGTGGATATTATTGTATTTAAGTTTACATATATTGGACATATTATTTATGGTTTTATAAATTAAGCGACTGGCAACTAATCTAATCATTAGTGGAATGTAAACTAAATTATATGTCCAACTAATCTAACCACTATGGAATTTAAGCTTTTAAGGTGGGAGGTGAAATAGTGCGTAT
>Ga0326727_10025415_pt1 | contig 11105 bp, 10 predicted proteins | sample MB2enrmetagenome_FD_207643 | JGI IMG/M metagenome (GOLD analysis project Ga0326727, IMG submission 207643) | Lab enriched peat soil microbial communities from McLean, Ithaca, NY, United States - MB29MY | ecosystem: Environmental > Terrestrial > Soil > Wetlands > Peat | place: USA: New York... | reverse complement strand
TCGCACGTCATTGTCGCAAGCTACTCCGGCAATTCCACCTATGCGACTTCCAGTGGATCTCTGACGGTAAACGTAGTTGCTTCCTCCCCGACGGTGACGGCTTCGACCACAACGCTCTTGCCGCAAACTACTACACCGGCGGCTGGGGTTGGCGATCCCATCACAATTACGGTGGCTTCCGCTTCGGGTTCCAGCACCGCCACTCCAACCGGAACATTGAGCATCGTGGTCGATGGAACCACCCAGACTTCCTCCTTGGCCGTCACCAATGGCTCTGCCACTTACACTTTTTCGTCTACGACCATCGGCTCACACGTCATTGTCGCAAGCTACTCCGGCAATTCGACCTATGCGGCTTCCAGTGGCTCGCTGACGGTAACCGTGATTGCCGGTTCGGTCACCACCCCGGTGCCCACGATTACCAGTTTGTTGCCATCCCCAACCGCTACGGCGGGAACGCCGGCTTTTACGCTGACCGTTAATGGCAGCAACTTTGGGGATGGTGCAACCGTGCTTTGGAACGGTTCCACTCTACCCACGACCTGGGTTAGCGCGTCGCAGTTGACAGCCTCCATCCCCTCAGCAGACTTAACTGCGGTGGGCATTGTGCCCATTGCGGTCGCCAACCCTGCAAACCTCGGCGGCGAGACGTCATCGCCATTCGATTTCGTGATCAACACGGCAGCGGGGACTGCCGGAGCCTTCACTGTAAGTTCCGCGCCTACAACCTTGAATATCCAATACGGCCAGAGCACCACAACCACGATACCCGTCACGTTCTCGGGGGCCGCCTCTGGTACGCAGATTGCGTTTTCAGGTTGCTATAACCAGCCTGCCGGCGTGTCTTGCAGCTACAGCAACGGAGTGATAACGATCACGATCTCGGCCAGCACGCCGACGGGAACCTATAATGACATCGTCGCGGTCTTTACCGCCACACAACAGACCGCTGCGCTAACTCGCGGCCGGCACTTCTACCTGGCTACTTGGTTCGGGCTCGCCGCCATGCCATTGGGGTTCCTGTGGATCGGCTCCCGGTGCCGGAACGTGCTTAGCTGTTGCTTCACCCTGCTCTTCGTGCTGTCGCTGGTATTGCTGTTGGGAAGTTGCGGTGGTGGTGGGACCAGCAGCAATAGTAACGCCTCTACAGCCACGACAACGCAATCGTCCTTAACGTTAATTCTTAACGTTGCGAGCAACTGACTTTGCGTCGTCTTCGGGGCAATCCCTTCATCTTGGCCCGATGGAATCTGGATCCATAATTGCCCTGGAAAAAACTCAGTCGCTTCCATGATTACATAATGGCTTTAGCGGAAACAGCGTAAACCTCCGAAGCTGCCATGTGAGGATAGGAAGAGCTGGAGTAATTACGCCCGGCTTGAGGTGTCGGCAGTGCATTGGGCGATCTGCCACGGCTGGCAACGCCGGCAGCGCTTCTCCTGGCGAATCTTCCTCACGAGCCGCTCGTTGGCACTGACAAACTGGCAATCGTTTCCAACCGCCAATGCCAAGTAGAGCGCTTCCGGCGTATCCTTCGGTACGGCGACGACGGACTCGCTACTACCAGTGACAGGGTCCTGCGGCTTTGTTTTCAACCCGTTTCCTAGATCAGCCATTCTCAGCGCCGCGTCTTTGGACCCCTTGGCCAATTCGGAAACTTCGGTCACCACCACGGGATCGCTGGAGTGCCCCGTTGGGGTTGCTGAGCGGCAGACGGTATTCGGTCAGTGAGCGGTATAGCAGGCGGTATCGCGTCATCAGGTGCCCCCATCGACGCATCAGTCATCGCCGGTACGAAAACAGTTTGGTTCGGGCTCCTTACAGCGATTTGACGCGCGATTACATTGGCGATGCGAGTAAGCGCCGCCAAATGCTCGTTTAGCCGGTGAAATCTTGCCGGCTCTCGGTCGTCAGCTGGTAGAGAGTCGACGACGCGAACCGGGAGCCAGCCGCCTTTAACCCGCCAAATCTGCCAAACTCCTGGGCCTTGAGGAATTCTGGTTCCACTGCAGGAGGGAAAAACATTTCCCTTTTTGGGGTGCAAAACCGCGATAAACCGCACTGACGAGTGCCTGTACTTTGGCTGGGGAATTGCACTTAGCGGAATTGGCAAAATCAGTTGGGGCCGTAAATGTTCCCGGCTGCTGGCTTTCGCCGGACGCCCCAGCAGTGCACTTCAGAACGAGAGAATCTTGTGGAGCAAATTGATCAGTTGCCACCGTTGTCGGTGATTTTCGGAAAAAACGAAGCGATGCGAATCCTTTCCGAACGCCTGCCGCGCATTGCTGAGAGTCCTGTACCAGTACTGATTCTGGGCGAAAGCGGCACAGGGAAAGAGGTTGTGGCGCGGCTAATTCACACTACCAGTAATCGCCAGACCGCGCCGTTTGTCAAGCTTTGTTGTCCTGCAATTCCGGCGTCCCTGTTGGAGAGCGAGCTCTTTGGTTATGAAAAGGGCGCCTTTACAGGCGCTCGCAGCACCAAGCGCGGACGGGTGGAGCAAGCCGACCACGGCACGCTATTCTTGGATGAAATCGGAGATCTTGATACTGGCCTCCAGGCCAAATTACTGCAGGTGCTGCAGGACGGCAAGTTCTCGCGCATTGGGGGCCAGGGAGAACGCAGAGTCGATATCCGGCTGCTATCAGCCACCAATCAGGATTTGCGCACCAGTAGCGAAGCCGGACGATTCCGCCTCGACCTGTTTTTCCGCATCAACGCTTTCACAGTCGAGCTGCCGCCGTTGCGGCAGCGCATCGGCGACCTGCCGGTTCTGATCGGCTATTTCCTCGAGAACTATGCGCGCAAATTTGGGCAGGAAGTAAAGCCGCTTTCCCGGGATGCGCTAGGCATTATGGAGAATTACGATTGGCCGGGCAATATCCGCGAGCTGGAAAATGTCATTCGCAGCTACGTCATCATGGGGACGGAAGATGCCATTGAAACTGAGCTGCTTTCTGTATCCAGTAATTGTGTAAGCTCGGAAATTCAGTTCCAGCCAGACGCTTCCATGAAGCAGATCACCAAGAAGGCGGTGCAAGGTCTGGAGCGCCAGATCATGTTGAAGGCGCTGCGGCATAACGCTTGGAACCGCAAGAAAACTGCTAAGTCCTTGAAGATCAGCTACCGTTCGCTGCTCTTCAAGATGCGCGAAGCGGGATTAACAACTCTGGCACGTAATGGCGGCCTGGAGCCGAGCAGCGAGACTTACAGTCGCACGGGTTCGAACGGTTGAAGTGGCGGTTGGCTTGCCGTTTTTTGACGAGAGAGGTTTCATGCCGTTCTTGCTAATGATTTTATTACTGTTCGCGGTTACCGCTTCTGCCCAGGATACCGGTGCCTCGCCAGCCGCAGCGGATATACATCCCGCGCTGGTTGCGTCGGCGGAGAATGGAGGGCCGGCGATCGGAGACGGTATCTTATTTAGCAGTTCGATTTCAGCGCGGCCCATTACTGCCGCTTCCATGGTTATGGTTGTATCTCTGCCTAAGCCCCCGGTGCACCCTTTCTTCGACCACACGAACCTGGTTGGCATAGCTGTTCACACCGCCATCCGGACTGCAGATGCGGCGCAAACTTGCGCCCTTATAGGCGGGAGAATAAAGGAAGTATGGCTCCCAATGAAATCTTGTCCGGCAATCGCCGCTTATAGCTTATCCATGGTCCCCGCCCAGATTGCGACCTCATATCTGTTACATCGCCGCGGCTATCACCGACTGGAAAGATGGACGCCCTACCTCTGGGCAGCGCCGAGTGCGGCGGGGATTGCGGTTTCAATGCGGACTTGGTAAAGGTCAATCCAGCAAGTCTGTTCACTGCACCAACGCTGACCATATTTTCTTGATCGAATGCCTGACCGGTTATGGCGTCCCACAGGTTCGTTACAGAATTCGCAAACTGCCATTCTGAGCACCCGACCCGCGGGGCCGCGGGTTAAGACTGGAATGACAAACACGTAACCTCATCTGCAACGGCGCCGCGTGGTCTACGATCTCGGCGAGGGAGAACGCCAGTGCCCGCACGGCTGCACGGTGGTCACCGCCAGCAAACCGGCGGCACCGATTGAGAAAGGCCGGGCGGGAGCAGGTTCTGGTACGTAAGTGATGTACTCCTGCCCTGTCGTGGTGCAGTCTAAGCAATGGCTGCTGGTTGGCCCTCCACGCGTGGCAATGCGCTGTTTCCATTATGAAACTACGTTCTGAAGTCAGTCGTAATTGGCGCCCCCCCCCCGGCGCACGGTTTTATCTGAAAAGCCTCGCTCACGCATTTCCCGCCAAGGCCGGTCCAAACAGTGCGAAGGCAGCTAGCTTGCGCCAAACAACTTACGGCGCAGGGTGCCCCAAAAACTCAAACCAGTGCCCAGAAGAAGCAGGGCCGACGGCTCGGGCACCACCCCGGTAATTGACGGATTATCTTGAAGTAGAAGTGTCCCGCAAGTCGGACAATCGTAGCCGCCCGTAAATGCAATTGTGCCCCCAGCGGCCGTTAACGGCGTTAGCAAATATAAGTCGACATACTCAGACCACCCTGGGACATAAAATCCGATGTCGTCCGGCAGATAAGCAACGCCGGCAGCAGTGAAATTGACGTTTGTGTTCGGGCCCGTGATGGACACGGCGACGCTGTCCGCAATAGTGAGATGATTAGAGTTGGTGGTGAAATAGCCGGTGACGGTGTTGCCGTCACTGAACTGCACGTTGTTGAGAGTCCAAGTGATCTCCGTCGCCATGGCGCACAGGCCACTCCCAATCAGTAGTCCGAGAATGACAATTGCCCTTGAAAAAGTCTTCATACGTCTCCTCTCGTCACCAAAGCTCCTGGCTTGATCACTATCCATGCCCTTGGAGAGAACCGCGCTTAGGACCTTGCAGAGCGATTCTTATCCCGAAGCCAATTACGGTAACCGGATAAAGGGAGCTCAAAGAAAGCAAAAGCATCTCTGATTCCAAAATTCGCAAAACGTAAGTCTATGATTCCAATCATGGTTCAGCAGAACACTTAGGTTGATACCGCAAAATTCTGCATACGAAAATGGACAAGTGTTGCCTCAAACCACAGGGGCTGCATACGGCGAACCGAACGGAAATTTGCGCAGGGGGGTACTGAACTGCCAACTCCCTTGGACTTTCGGCGCGCTGCGGCCACTTCCGGCCTCTACCACCCTTCTACACGTTTAGGAGACCTCGTGAAGCGTGGCGGAGATCATTGGGGCTGGCCTGGCACTCGCATTGATCGTTCATCCCAAGTACAATGCCGCCTGAATGCAAACCTGGATCGACCAACATTCCTCGGCCTTATTCCCCGTTTTCCTGGTTGGCGGGTGGTGCGTTGTGACCGTAGCCAGCAGCCCCGTCGGGGCTGGGCAATCCTGGCTCGGCAGTACCGATATTCCCGAATTCATGGGAGAAAAATGGCGGATGCAAAGTGGCCAGATGCGGTGGCTGATGAGTTACAACCATTGCCTCACACTTGGCTGCAACGAGACCGGTCTCTATATCTCAGCGTCTTGTCGCTGTTCCGGTTCCAGCATCCACCCCTTCTGATCCCCTGGCCAGAAATCTCGGTTTCCCGGCGGCGTAGGTTTTTCCGGAATTACGTGCGGCTCAGCCTCGGACATGAAGCTGGGATTCCACTCCTGCTCAGGCCAACAATTGCAGAACGATTGAGACGGGCAGCGGGCAGCCATTGGCCGGTAGAAGAGGTTGGATGAACGCCGGACGTTTAAGCCCGGCCGCTTGCGCAGGATACCTGCGCGAGGGCCAATCGGGTGCAAATTGTAGTTCACCCGCTCTTGGCGGGTGGATGCATCTCGAACTGGCGCATTTTGTATAATAGTGCTTTGTAACTGATGCCGAGCACAGCGGCAGCTTTCTTCCGTTTCCAACCCGTCTGCTCCAGTGCTTCGGCGATGGCAATGGCCTCAGCGCCATTCTTGACATTGCGCACAATCGACTTCAGTTTTTTGCTCGGATCCAAGCCCCCGCCCGGCCCGGAGATTCCCAGTTCTATTCCGCCGGTTAACTCGGAAATGGCGAGTTCCTCATCGCGGAGCACGATGTATCGCTTGATAAAATTCTGTAGCTCGCGCAGATTGCCAGGCCAAGGATACGCAAGGCAAGCCTGAATCATCCGTTGGCTGATAGCGGGCGCTGGACGCGCAAATTTCTCCGACATATTGGCTATGAACTGGCGCAGAAAAATAGGAATTTCCTCGCGCCGTTCCCGCAGGGGCGGTAAGCGCAACGAGAGACCATTTAAGCGGTAGTACAAATCCGATCGCAGCTTCTTATTGGCGATCGCTTCCTGAATATCTACGTTAGTCGCCGCAATCACCCGCACATCCACCTTGGTGGTACTGCGTCCCCCTAGGCGGCAAAATTGCTGATCTTGCAAGACATGCAGCAGTTTGGCCTGGAGAGCCTGCGGCATCTCGCCAATCTCATCCAGAAGGATGGTCCCCTTGTTACCCTGCTCGAACATGCCCGGCTTGGACTTGGTGGCACCGGTGAAGGCGCCGGCTTCGTATCCGAACAATTCGCTTTCCAGCAATTCAGCAGGAACCGCGGCGCAGTTGATTTTTAGAAAAGGACCCCGCTGGGCACGTGGCGATCTCTGGTGGATGAGAGTAGCAATAACCTCTTTCCCGGTTCCGCTTTCACCCAGCAGTAGCACCGGAATATCGCAGGTGGCGACCAGCGAGGCCTGGGAGCGAATCTTGCGCATAGCTGGACTTGCGCAGACAAACACCACGTCGTCGGAAAGGCGCTCCACCTCAGCGTTCTCACTGGCGGACTTGTCGTGCTGCCCCTTTCCGTTTTCGATTAAATCGCACAACGCGGACTCTAGATCTTTCTGCTGCAACGGTTTGGTGAGGTAGTCCTCAGCTCCTAGCTGCATGGCCCGCACCACCTTCTTGGTCTCGGTGATACAGGAAACCATCACAACCCTAAGAGACGGGGCAATGCGGCGAATTTGTTCCAACGTTTCAATGCCATCCAGTCCAGGCATATTGACGTCAAGCAAGACCAAATTCGGAGACAGGCCGCGCTCGATCCGGGTAAGCGCGTCCGTCCCACTGTCAGCTAATTCCACGCGATAATGAAAGGCCTCGAGCAGCGTGCTCATGTAAGTACGCATGCCCGGCTCGTCATCCACTACAAGAATGGTCGGAGTATTATCCATCACTGCTTCCCCGGCTTGTGTGAACGATACGGCAGCACGACACTAAATTTGGTTCCTTGGCCCAATGCGCTTTCCACCCAAATCTTGCCGCCGTGCATTTCGGTAAGCCTCTTGGCGATGGTAAGTCCAAGCCCTGTTCCCGGAGGCTTTTTTCCGTCGATGGGAATTTGACGGAACTCTTCGAATATCTCGTGAATATAATCGCTGGCGATTCCCGGTCCGGTATCGGAGACATTGATACGAGCGCAGTTCGGCTGGCCAGTGTGAGAATTACGGCGCTCTTTGGCCGCGTATCTCTGCTGCGCCGCGCGTCGTTCCCAAAAATAATCTTCGGTCTGCAGCCAGACGCTGCCACCAGGGGGAGTGAATTTGAGCGCATTATCCAATAAATTAGAAATTACGTGCTGAACCTTGTGATAGTCAAAAGATATCGCGGGCAGTTGTCCACCGGGGAGCCAATAAAGGGCAATTCCTTGCTTAGTAAATTCCGGCGCCCAGGTCTTGAAGATGTCGGCGAGGCACTGGTTCAGATCCAAGAGGTCCAACTGCAATTCGGGGCCTGCCCGGACGGTGTAATAGGTTAGAAATTCATCGGTAAAGCGCTGCAAACGCGAGAGATATTCGCCCATCTCCTTCAGGGCAGCTTCCTGCCGCGAAGTTACCGGACCGAGTCTTGCCGAGGCCAGCAAATCGACGTAGCCGCTCAAAATCGCCAGCGGTGTCTTCATATCGTGGGCCGCGGTAACAGCAGCCTGGTTGCAGCGACGACACTCTTCCTCCAACCTTGCAAGAAATTGTTTCTCGTGCGCAACCACAGCCGCCGCTGCAGCCCCCGAAGAAGGCTCCGCCCGTTCTGCAGACAAAGCTAGGCGATCCTTTTTCATGGACCAGCAATGGAGCCATTCCAACTACGCTGAACAGGATACGTCAACACATAAGACAAGGCAAGTTAATTCCTAGTGACTGTGCAAAAGTTTGCATCATTCAGACAATTTACCGCAGGGAACAGGCCTAAAATCGCCGAAAAACGCTAGACTACGATTTGGCAAAAGGCGTGCGATACAGGCTAGCGTATGCGTTTCGCGAAATATGAGACGGAGTCTGCCTTCCCCATGGAACTGACTCAAAATGGAATTGAACGACGCCGCTGGGACCGATTGCCTATCTGTGTTCCCATGTTTGTGCGATGGACGGATAAGCAAAAACGCAAAATTGTGGAATTTGCTAGTGCCTTGAATATTGGCGCGGGCGGTGTATTGCTGGCCATGTATCGTCGGGCTCCAATCGGAACCAATCTGAGCATCCAGATCCCGAGCGCTACCAACGCCAATGAAGTTCCGCTCTCGGGTTCGGTGAGTTACCTGATTGCCGAAGTCCTTCGCGTGGAAGATCGAGATAAGGCGCATTTGGTCGCCGCCAGGTTTGCCGTCCCTTTGGTAACGACTTCGGTGCGTTCCTCAGCTGCTGGAACCGATTTGCCTGCTTCCGTCTGAGAAATTGTAAGGCGGCGGGTGACAGGGCTTGACGTTATATTATTGTTAATAGTTTCCCTCCTTGAATAATTACCAAATAGTTAATGACAATAGGTATATGTATCTAAATACCTATCTGGCTTATCTTAGTAATAGCAAGTAGTAGATCTATCCGGCCGGTTAATGAGGCTTGCAAGCTACCGCACCAGCCAGGCCGAAGCCGTTTGGTCCGGAACTGTTTGTGACCTTTCCGCACCCGCTGAACTCCGTTGAGAACAAGCCAGTGCGCGTTTTGATGCACCCACGAGTGGTCGCCGACCAAGCCCCCGAGCTATTGGCGATACGACTTGGCGAACACGAACACCGTAAAATTCACCCCGGCCTTGAAAATCAGGCCGGAGGCGTGCTGCTGGCCATAATTTGTTTGGCACGGCTAAAAGCCGTGCCCTGATACGAACCGCCCGACGGACCAACCGCAGTCTCCTGTGCCGAGATTGAGGGAAAACCCGGCATTCGGGATGAGCTGACTGCCGAAAATACTTTGCACAAAAGTCTAATTCAAAGGGATTAAGCCGCATTTGTGGGCCTGAGCTTTGTCACCCGGTTCAGGGAAAAGTCGTTCCGTTTCCATGTGCAAGAGTCTGCACATCGGGGTTTTGCGCCGGAACCGGCGGATTGAAAAGAAAGAATTTACGAATGCGGCTACTTGGGAATCAGAAGTGCAAATCCTTTCACAGGAGAGGGTATACGTGTCTCGCCGAAAGGTTTGGAGCGCAGATGCCTCAGGCTAGCTTTTCGAAACGCAATTGCGGCTCCTCCCAACCTTTGGAGGGTTTGGAGCATCAGAGCTGGAGGGTTTGGGGAATCACAACTACGTAGTTTGCAGAGCTGAATGACGGAAAGGAGACGAATGCGTATGTTTGGAAGACTTGCAGTTTCAGTTCTCGCCCTGGCTGCGCTGCTGAGTGGTGGCATTGCGCGCGCGGACAGCCTGGTTTTGGGGGGTACTTACAGCTCAGGTATCTACATGAATGGTGTAATCGTGAGTGGGTCACCTGTCCTTGACTACCCGGAGACCGGCGGTTCCATTGGACCTTCTACACTGAACGGAATCAGCTTAGCTTGGGTCTATTGCGTAGACTTGTATGACAATATCGTTGTACCGGGTACTTATTCCACCACGACCGTCACCTATACCGGCGTGATAACAAGCGAATCCGCATCCGCGGCTGCTGCTAACCTGTCCTCCGGAGTAGTGATCAACGCCGGAGAAGTCGCATGGTTGCTGGGCCATTATGCCGCCGCCGCCAACACGTTGGGTTATGATGCTCAGGCAGCACTCCAGGCGGCCATCTGGAATGTCATTTATGGAGTCACCGCATCGCCCGCTGGGTCTGGGAGTAATGACTCTACGATGATAGGTTACTACAATGCCGACCTTACCGCTCTGGCTTTGGCCTGCCCTACGGAGACGGCCTGCAGTGCGTACATCAGCAGCGTTGCTTGGTTGAGTCCAGGACCCGGAACTGATGAGCAGGGCTTGGTAACCGACGGCGCCGTTCCGGAACCTGCCTCGCTGGCGCTGCTCGGGACGGGATTGATAGGCATTGTTGGTTTGCTCCGTCGCAAGCGGCCTGCTTGACGATTTGGTCATAACGGAACGGGACCCACTGGGCGCTGAGGCGATCGCATCGGGGCGCGCGTGGTTGTGTGTTTCCTCACTCAAGTTGATAGGGGCAAGGTAAATGTTTTCTTGCCCCTAAATCCCTACACTAACAATCAAACTGGTACAAAATCCCGGGCAGGTCACGAGGCGTCTAAAATTGTGACAACACCTAATGCTACAAACGTAATCTCCGGCGTGCCGCACCAATAAAACCGACCAGTCCAGTGCCGAACAGAAGTACGCTACCGGGTTCCGGGGTAGTGACTTCTCCTCCAATTGGGTACGTATTTCCCACTGGCCCTTCAGGGTAATCCCAGTCCCATGTCGCCGATACATACGTCCCGCTAGCAAGGTAGACGTTCCAACTTATGGGCGTGTTTCCTGACGCTGCGTTGAAGGTCATGACGGCCGTGGCGGTATTGGCCGTGGCCCCTGCTGCTATGCTTCCGGTGTTGTTTCCCCCCGCATTAGTTGAACCACTTATAAAATCCGATGCCGCTTTCCCGTTATTTACCGTGTAAGTCACGTCGACCGACGTTGCGTTTATCGGCGGTGTTCCGGATCCATAGATTGTATCGGCAGATAATTTAACGCCCGTCAAACATATTGCTAACGCCGATATTGCGAGATATCTTTTCATCACTCCACCCCCATTGGTGCCTCGGCGGTCACCCAAAACCGGCCAATGAAGGTCACCTGAAAACCGGCCAACGAGAAGCCCACCCAGGACATTGAATCTGACGAGGCATTGAGCAGCTCTCGTCAGCATGGCCAATGTCTTGAGC
>Ga0326727_10025413_pt1 | contig 11106 bp, 10 predicted proteins | sample MB2enrmetagenome_FD_207643 | JGI IMG/M metagenome (GOLD analysis project Ga0326727, IMG submission 207643) | Lab enriched peat soil microbial communities from McLean, Ithaca, NY, United States - MB29MY | ecosystem: Environmental > Terrestrial > Soil > Wetlands > Peat | place: USA: New York... | reverse complement strand
TTCCATCTCTCCGCCGGACTTCGACAAACTGTGCCGCTAGAGAGCATGTGCAAGACTCCGTGGCGTCGCATTTCCCGAGGAAACATCCGAAAGTTCACCACAGAGGACGCGGAGGAAGATCAAGGGATCGGCTTTGCGCTACCCTGTTTCCCCTGTACTACTCACCGTCAAATCCTTCGCACTTCACGACGAAATTGACTCGAGCCCGTTGGGGTTTCCCGATCCTGTTTTCCTCTGCGCTCCTCTGCGTCCTCTGCGGTAAATCGGACTTGAAGTCTCCACTCACATGCCCCTGCCGGAAGCCGCCAATCTGAAAAGGCCCAGCCTTGACCTCCCGTCCGCAGTATGATGGACCTATCCCGACAGAGCTGCAGATTCACCTTGCCGTCCGCGGCGTGGTCCAGAGTGACCCATGAGGAACGAAGGAGTCGATCGACGGGATTTCATCAAGGCGGTCGCGGGTTCGGTTTCCGCCATGGCGATGGCGCCCTCTGCGCTTGGACTGGGAGGCCCCATTCGCACCATCCATAGCGCGCAGGAGCCGGGCTCGGGAACGCCGGCCAACCCGGCGCACAAGATCAAGTTCGCGGTGATCGAGGCCAACCACTACCACATCAATAGCCAGATTGGCGCCGTGCTGCGCGGCGGCGGGGAATTCGTCTCCTACTATGTGCCCGATCCCGAATTTGCCGCCAGCTTTGCCAAGCAGTTTCCCCAGGCCAAGGTAGTCCACAGCGAAAAGGAGATTCTGGAGGACAGCTCGATTCAACTGGTCTTGAGCTCCGCCATTCCCGAAAACCGCGCTCCCATCGGCATTCGGGTCATGCAGCACGGCAAAGATTACATGGCCGATAAGCCGGGAATCATCACACTGGAGCAACTGGCCGAAGTGCGCCGGGTGCAGGCCCAGACCCGCCGCATTTACTCCATCATGTACAGCGAGCGCTTCGAGAATCGCGCCACCGTGGCCGCGGGAGAACTGGTGAAGGCGGGCGCTATCGGCCGGGTGGTCCAGACCATTGGCCTGGGGCCGCATCGCATGAACCCCAAGCAGCGTCCCCCGTGGTTCTTCGATCGGAAGCGCTATGGCGGCATTCTGTGCGACCTGGCGTCGCATCAGTCCGATCAATTCCTGTTCTTTACCGGCTCCACCAAGGGCGAGGTGGTCGCGGCGCAAGTGGGCAACGTCCACAACCGGCAGTATCCCGCCTTCGAAGATTTCGGAGACATGTTGCTGCGCGGCGACCGGGGCGCCGGGTACATTCGCGTCGACTGGTTCACGCCCGATGGCTTGTCCACCTGGGGCGATGGCCGCTTGACCATTCTTGGCGCCGACGGTTTCATCGAAGTCCGTAAGAATGTCGACATCGCCGGACGAGCCGGCGAAAGCCACCTATTCCTGGTGGACCAGAAAGAAACCCGGTACGTCGACTGCTCCCACCATCCGCTGCCCTATGGGGAGCAGATTGTGGCCGACGTCGTGAACCGCACCAGCACGGCCATGTCGCAGGAGCACTGCTTCCTGGCTACCGAGCTGACGCTGAAAGCGCAAAGAGCGGCGCAGCCGCTGGAACTTAAAACGTAGCGCCGGCCTCCTCCCACCCCAGCAAGCCAAAAGCGGGCTTGCTGGGGACCCCGGCCCTCGCCGGCGAGCTGCGGAGCCCTAAGGTACAGCGGTTCTTCGATGGGGTGAAGGCGAGGAGGATCGACCCGTTAAACCCAGCACGTCTGTCACGCTAAGCGGAGCGAAGCATCCCTATTGTACCCACGAGCTCTTGGCGTCATAGGGACCCTTCGCTTCGCTCAGGGTGACATCGCCAAGACGATTTTTCCCAAGGAGCCCGCGATGGAACCAACCAAGCACCAACCCCGCCCTCTGTCTCGCCGCCAGTTCCTCGCGGCAGCGGGCAAAGGCGCCCTGACTTCGGCCGTGCTCGCCGGCTTTCCCACCATTGTTCCCGCCACGGTGTTCGGCAAGACGGCGCCCAGCAACCGCATCAATGTCGGCGCCATCGGCAACGGGCGGATCTCGCGTATCCACGACCTGCCGGGTATCTGGAAGTTCGATCAGGCGCGCATCATGGCCGTCTGCGATCTCGATCGCAAGCGTATGGAAGATGCCAAGACGCTGGTCAATGAGTACTACAGCAAGAAGGCCGGCAAGCCCTACGACGGCGTTACGGGCTACGTGCAGTATCGCGAGCTGCTGGCCAATCCGGGGGTGGATGCGGTGGTCATCAGCACTCCCGACCACTGGCACGCCATCATCGCCATTGCCGCGGTCGAAGCCGGCAAAGACGTCTACCTGCAGAAACCCGCCTCTCTGACCATCGCGGAAGGCCGCGCTTTGAGCAATGCCGTGCACCGCACCGGACGCATTTTCCAGATTGGCAGCCAGCAGCGTTCTTCCCCGCAGTTCCACTATGCCGCGGAACTGGTGCGCAACGGGCGCATTGGCCAGTTGCACACCGTGCAGGTTGGCTTGCCGGGCGATCCGGCGGGAAACGATGAGCCGGAGATGCCGGTCCCCAAGAACCTGAATTACGAGATGTGGCTGGGTTCCACTCCTTATGTTTATTACACCGAAAAGCGGGTGCATCCCCAGAACGATTACGGGCGGCCGGGCTGGCTGCGCTGCGATCAGTTTGGCGCGGGGATGATTACCGGCTGGGGCTCGCATCACGTCGATTGCGCGCACTGGGCGATGAACACCGAATATACCGGTCCCATCGAAGTCTCCGGCTCGGCGGAGTTCCCCGCCAAGGGCCTGTGGGACGTGCACGGCCCCTTCCGCACCGAGGCGCTGTACGCCAATGGCGTCAAGATGATCGTCAGCGACGGCCTGCCCAACGGCATCAAGTTCGAGGGCAGCAAAGGCTGGATCTTCGTTTCTCGCGGCGATGAGCGCGTGACGGATAGCGATCCGGCCGCCAAGCTCAAAGACAGTCAGGCCTTGGCCGCCAGCGATCCGAAAATCATCACCTCCGTCATCGGACCGGAGGAAATCCATCTTTACCGGAGCAACGATCACCACGGCAACTGGCTGGAGTGCGTAAAGTCGCGCCAGGAAACCATTGCGCCGGTGGAGGTAGCGCACCGTTCCTGCACCGCCTGCCTGATTCATCACATGGTCATGAAGCTGAAGCGCAAGCTGACCTGGGACCCGCTGCGGGAGCATTTCAAGAACGACGACGAAGCCAACGCCCGGATCTCCCGTCCGCAACGCTGGCCCTACACGATTAGTGGGTAGGGGGGCTACCCCCTAGGTGCGCGCTTCTGGTATCCTCCGAGGCTGATATTCCTACGGAGGAAATTGCATCATGAAACTACTGGCGGCAGCAGTCGTTTTTTTCTCTCTGTCGGTATCCGTTTATGCACAAGGGCTAAAGCCCTGTGACGAACTGAAGGCGGAAATCGCCAAGAAGCTGGAAGCCAAACAGGTGAAGTCGTACTCGCTCGATGTTGTAGCCAAGGACAAGGAAGCGGAAGGCAGCACGGTCGGTACTTGTGAAGGTGGGACGAAGAAGATCGTGTACCAGAAGACATCCGCTCAACCGCAGAAGCCGGCGGCGGAAACCAAGAAGCCGTAACTTCGGCGACGGTGCCAGGTATGCGCCCTGGGGAGCACCTGCGCTCGCAAGCGTCGATGGCGCATACCTGGGACGACATAAGATAACGGGCGAGATTCCCTGCTGGCTTGGCGGCGCCATGGACACGGCTGCGATCCGAACCTTTGGGCTCACACGGCGCTTTGGCTCTTTCACCGCCGTAGACGATGTGAGTCTGCACGTGCTGCCCGGGCAGTTCTTCGGCTTTCTGGGTCCGAACGGCGCGGGTAAGTCCACCACCATCAAAATGCTCACCGGTTTGCTCGAGCCGAGCGCCGGCGCCATTGAGCTATTGGGCCAGCCGTTTGGGCCCAGCGCCCTGAACTTGAAGCGGGAAATTGGCGTGGTGCCCGAAGGAATGGCCCTGCTGGGACGGCTCACCGGCCCGGAGTTCCTGCGCTTTGTGGGCCGCATGTACGGCCTGGACCGCGAGATTACCAACCAACGCGCCGCAGAGCTGCTGGAGTTTATGCAGCTCGCTTCCGAACCCCGCAAGCTGGTGACCGACTATTCCCACGGCATGCAGAAGAAGTTGGCCATGGCCGCGGCGGTGATCCATGCCCCCAAGGTGCTCTTTCTCGACGAGCCCTTCGAAGGCGTGGACGCCATTGCCGCGGGCATGCTCAAGGCGATGCTGCAGCGCATGATTCAGCACGGCGCGACCGTCTTTCTCACCACCCACGTGCTGGAGATCGTGGAACGCCTGTGCAGCCATGTGGCCATCATCCACCAGGGACGGCTGGTCGCTCAGGGTTCACTGGACGAGCTGCGGGCCGGTGTGGCCAGCGCGCTGCCCGGCTCGGAGGCGAAGCCGCGGCTGACTTTGGAGGAGATTTTCCTGACTATCGTGGGGGCGGACCGGCGGGAGCAGGAGCAGGAGCTTTCATGGCTGGCCTGAAGCCTGCGGAAACGGCCGCGGCCGGAGGCATGTTAGGCGCTTTGGCGCGCCGGCAATATGCCGCGTTGGCGCTCCTGCGCTGGCAGATGCTGCGGAACTCGCTGCGCTCCGGCCGCGGGGCTCTCGAGTTGGGCGCTCGTGCCTTGGGGTTGCTTTTGCACTTCGCCCTGGGAGTGATGGGAGCCTTCGGCTTTGGGATCGTTGCCTACTTCATGGCTTCGCACCAGGCGTGGACGGGCTTGCCGGTGGAGCTGTGGGTGTTGCTGGCGCTGTGGCAGGCCTTGCCCGTTTTGCTCGCCTCCCAGCAGGAACGGTTCGGCCTGGATGCGCTGTTGCGTTTTCCGGTGAGCTTTGGGTCCTTCTTCCTGCTGCATCTGGTCTTCGGCCTGGTGGATGCCTCCAGCATATTGTTCGGTTTGTGCAGCGTGGGCATTTGGCTCGGCATCGTGGCCGCGTGGCCTTCCGCGGCTCTCGGGGCGGCGCTGGCGCTGGGTGGGTTTGCCGCTTTCAACGTGCTCCTGGCGCGGGCCATCCTTGTCTGGCTCGATCGCTGGTTGGCACAGCGCCGCACCCGGGAGATCGTGAGCGCGCTCTTTCTTGTGTTTCTCCTGGGCCTGCAGCTTCTGAACCCGATCTTGCAGCAGAGCCGGAAGGGCGGAGCGCTGAGTTCCGCGGTTCGGGCAGTGAGTCAGCACCGCTTGGCGGCTGTACAAGCTTGGTCGCCCCCCGGGTTGGCGGCTCGGGCGTTGCAGCAGGCGGCGGAGGCCAGACCGCTCCCGGCCCTGGAGTGCATCGGAGCACTGGGGCTTTACGCCCTCTTCGCCGGCGGTTTGTTGGCCGTGCGCCTGCGCGCCGAACATCGCGGCGAGAATTTGGGCGAAGCCCCGCCGCGGCTGAAACCAGGGCGGCGGCAAGGCGGCTGGCGGCTCAATGGCTCCGGTCCGATCGCCGCGGTGATGGAGAAGGAGCTGCACACCCTGGCGCGCTCCCTGCCGCTGCTCTACGGCCTGGCCAGCCCCCTTATTATGGTGTTCATCCTCGGCGGCGTCTTTCGCAACGGCCCTATGGCAAGAACGGCGTCACCCCTGGGCTTGGCGTTCTGCCTCAATATTGCTCTGCTGGGCTTCGTGCCGCTCATCTACAACAGCTTGGGCGCCGAGGGAACGGGCATCCAGATCTATTTTCTTGCGCCCACCCCCATTCGTACCATGCTGGCGGCTAAGAACCTGTTGCACGCCCTGTTGTTCGGTCTCGATGCCGTGCTCGTGGTGGTTCTGGCCGGCCTGCGCTTTGGCTGGCCCGATGCGGTGGTTCTGCTGGCCACCCTGGCATGGCTGCCGTTCGCCCTGCTGATTCATTTGGCGCTGGGCAATATCCTCTCTCTCAGCATGCCGCACCGCATGAATCTGAGCCGGGTGGGGCGGCAGAGCGGTTCGCAGCTCAGCGGCGTGCTGAGCGTGCTGGTCCAGGCCGCCATGCTGGGCCTGGGTGTGATGGTCTTTGGATTATGCAAGCTGGAGGGCGTGCCCTGGCTGACCGTGCCAGCTTTTCTGACGCTGGCCGCGGCAGCACTCTTCTTCTGGCGGCGGGTGCTGCGTAACGTGGACCGCATGGCCAACCAGCGCCGCGACGTGCTGATTGCCACCCTGGCGAAAGTGGAGTAGTAGTGAGCCGCCCGCGGGGCCCGCGAAGCGCGCGCAAGACACCAAGACTTAGCTGAACGGTATTGGCTTTAGCCGGGTGTTTCCACCGGACGTTGCCTCCGATGCTAAACTTCCTCCATGTCTCTCGATCGGGACGAGGTTTTCCACCCCAGCACGCCAAAAGCGGGCGTGCCGGGGCCCCCTTTGGGCCTCATCGCGGGCAACGGGACTTTTCCCTTGCTGGTGCTGGATGCCGCTCGCGCCCAAGGCTTGAAGGTAGTAGTCGCTGCCATTAAGGAAGAGACTTTTCCTGAGATCGAAGGGCACGGCGCGGCCGCCGTGCATTGGCTGTCCCTGGGAGAACTGTCGCGGCTGATCGAGACCTTCAAGCAGGCCGGGGTGCGCCATGCCATCATGGCCGGACAGGTGAAGCACAAGCAGATTTTTTCCAGCATCCGGCCGGACTGGCGTCTGGCCAAACTGCTGTTGTCGCTGGTCACCCGCAACACCGACGCGCTGATCGGAGCCATTGCGAAAGTGCTGGCGGATGAGGGCATCACTTTGTTGAGCTCGACTGGTTTGCTGGATCCGCTGCTGGCGAAGCCGGGGGTCCTGACGCAGCGCGCTCCCACGGAGCGGGAACTTGCGGATGTAGCTTTCGGCCGTGCCGCCGCCCGCCATTTGGCAGCGTACGACATCGGCCAGACCGTGGCGATTGCCGAGGCCGCGTGCGTGGCGGTAGAGGCCATGGAAGGAACCGACGCTACCATCGAGCGCGCCGGACGCATCATGGCCAGTCTGGAGGGCCCACCTCTGGCGTCAAGCCGCAGCAGCATTGACGGCTCCGCCGCGGAGACGCGACCGGCAACCCCAGCGGTTTCAACCCTGAGCCGGGCGCTGACCGTGGTCAAAGTGGCCAAACCCAAACAGGACATGCGCTACGATGTGCCCGTGATCGGGATACGCACCATCGAGGCGATGCAGCAGGCAGGCGCCACCTGCCTCGCCCTGGATGCCGGCAAGTGCCTGTTGCTGGATGGCGAGAAGACCATTCTTGCGGCCGATGCGGCGGGGATCGCCATCGTCGCCGATTGAGCGAAAAGGCCGTCCCATCGGCGCCATGCGCCATGATCCGGCCTTTTCGCGGCTAAACGGGAAAAGACGCTACTTCGCTTTCTTCTTGGTGGCGGGTTTCTTCTCAGTTTTCGGCTTGCAAGCCATAAGACGTCCTCCCTTGAAGATACTTACAACAGGCATTGTGCCTTGGTTTGGGATGGCTTGCAATCGCGAAAACCGGCTGCGCCTGAACCTCTAGTTACAATCTCGCTTCGTAGGCGGCAATTGCCTCTTCCTGTTGCAGCGTCAGGCCAATATCATCGAGACCTTCCAGCAAGCAGCGGCGGCGGAAAGGGTCCATGGGAAAGCGAGCTACAAACCCGGAGTCGTCGCGCACCTCGCACCGTTCCAGATCTACGGTGAGCCGGTATCCTGGAGTTTGCTGTGCGGCCTGCGCCAGCCGCGCCACCTGTTCCTCGGGCAAAGCGGCCAGCACCATCCCATTCTTGGCGGCGTTTCCCGCAAAGATGTCGGCAAAGTACGGCGCCAAGACGGCCCGAATGCCATAGTCCACCAGCGCCCAGGGCGCGTGCTCCCGCGAGGAGCCGCAGCCGAAATTCTTGCCGGCGATCAGGATGGAAGCTGCGGTATAGCGCGGCTGATTCAGGATGAACTCCGGATTGGGAGAGCCGTCGGGGAGAAAGCGCCAGTCGAAAAACAGGAACTGGCCAAAACCGGTGCGCTCCACCCGCTTCAGGAACTGCTTAGGAATAATCTGGTCGGTGTCGATGTTGGCCCGATCCAGCGGGGCGGCGATTCCGGAATGTACACGAAATGCTTCCATGGTTCAATCTCCCTCAACCCTACCTGTAGTTCCAGTCCCTCACGTCCACAAAATGGCCTTTGACGGCGGCCGCGGCGGCCATGGCAGGACTGACCAAGTGCGTGCGTCCGCCCCGGCCCTGGCGGCCTTCGAAATTGCGATTGCTGGTGGAGGCGCAGCGCTGCCCAGGTTGCAGTACATCGGGATTCATGGCCAGGCACATCGAGCAGCCGGGATCGCGCCATTCAAAGCCAGCCGCGCGGAAGATGCGATCCAGTCCCTCGCCTTCGGCCTCGCGCTTGACCTGCTGCGACCCGGGCACGACCAGAGCGCGCACGCCCGGCGCGACCCTATATCCGCTAGCGACCTTCGCCGCTTCCTTCAGATCGGCGAGCCGGCCGTTGGTGCACGACCCGATAAAGACCACGTCCACCTTAATATCTTCCATTGCCGTCCCGGGCTTCAGACCCATGTAGTCCAGGGCGCGCTGAAATCCCCGCGCATCGGTATCGCTGGCTGCCGCGGCCGGGTCGGGGACGTGTCCATCGATCCCAGTCACCATGCCCGGGCTGGTGCCCCAAGTCACCTGGGGAACCAGACGGCCGGCATCCACCTCCACCACGCGGTCGAACTTGGCATCGGTATCGCTGGCCAAAGCACGCCAGCGCGCCACTGCCTGTTCCCATGCTTCTCCGGAGGGAACGAATCTCCGGCCGCGCAAGTAGGCAAAAGTAGTGTCGTCGGGCGCAATCATTCCGGTCCGGGCTCCAGCCTCAATGGTCAGGTTGCAGAGCGTCATGCGCGCTTCCATCGACATGGCAGCCACGGTATCCCCGGCATACTCGACGGCATGACCGGTGGCCCCGTCGGTGCCGATCTGGCCGATGAACGCCAGGGCCACATCCTTGGCGGTGACGCCGCGCGGCAGCTTGCCGTCGATGCGCACCAACATGGACTTGGGCTTCTGCTGCGGCAGGCACTGCGTGGCCAGCACATGCTCCACCTCGGAGGTGCCGACGCCAAAGGCGAGGGCGCCGAAGGCGCCATGGGTGCTGGTATGGCTGTCGCCGCAGACAATGGTCTTGCCGGGCTGTGTCAGCCCCAGTTCCGGACCGATGATATGCACCACTCCCTGGTCTGCGGAGTCGATGTCGAAAAACGAGATGCCGAACTCCCTGCAGTTGGCGCGGAGCGTGGCAATCTGGGTGGCGGCGATGGGATCGGCGATGGGCAGGTGATTGGGCGTGGTGGGCACGTTGTGGTCCACCACGGCGAAAGTCCGCTCCGGCCGGCGCAACCGCCGCCCGGCGGCGCGCAGCCCGTCAAAGGCCTGCGGCGAAGTCACCTCATGAACCAGATGAAGATCGATGTACAACAGGGGCGGCTGCCCTTCCGGTTGTACCACTACGTGTTCGTCCCATACCTTGTCAAACAGTGAACGTCCCATAAACCCCCCGCTCATCCTCGCGCGCTCTGCGCCCGGCTGTTTGCCATCGCCTGCAGCACCAGATCTCCCATTTGCTCCGTGCCCACCAGCCGCTCCGCGTCGCCGCGCTTAAGGTCGGCGGTACGATAGCCGGCTTGCAGCACTTGGCTTATGGCGGCTTCGATTGCCCGAGCCTCAGCTTCACGTTTTGCCGTATGCCGCAGCAGCATGGCTACCGTAGCAATGGCGCCCAACGGATTGGCAATGCCTTTGCCCGCAATGTCGGGAGCGGAGCCATGAATGGGTTCATAAAGATCGACGGCGCCGCCCAGCGTGGCGGAGGGCAACATGCCCAGTGACCCGGTCAAGGCCGCGGCTTCATCCGTCAAGATGTCGCCGAACAGATTTTCCGTGACTACCACATCGAAACTGGCCGGCGCCGTGACCAGCCGCATGGCGCAGGAATCCACCAATTGATGTTCCAGGGTGACGCCGGGATAGTCTCTTGCCACCGCGGTCACGACTCGGCGCCAGAGCTGCGAACATTCCAGAACATTGGCTTTGTCGACGGACGTAAGCTTGCGGCGGCGGGTTTGCGCCAGCGCAAAGGCCACCCTGGCCACCCGCTCCACTTCCGGTTCGGAATAGATCATGGTATTCCGGGCGTCCGGCGGGGGGCCATCACGGAAGCCCCGGGGTTCGCCGAAATAGAGTCCTCCCAGCAGTTCCCGCACAAAAAGCACGTCCGCGCCTTGGAGCACTTCGGGGCGTAGGGGGGAACAGGCGGCCAGCGCCGGATAGGCAATCGCCGGACGCAGGTTGGCATAGCCGCCCAAGCCCTTGCGCAAAGCCAGCAGGGCCGTTTCCGGTTTCATGGCCCGCGGCAGCGGGTCGTACTCCGGGCCGCCTACGGCGCCCAGCAGGACCGCGTCGCTCTCGAGACACTTGCTCAACGTCTCCGGCGGCAGCGGCTGGCCGAATTGCTGAATGGCGTTGCCCCCAATCGGGAACTCCTCGCAGCGAACCTGGAACGCTCCGGCCGCGGTGGCCTGCAAGACGCGCACCGCCTGCCGGGTCACCTCCGGCCCGATGCCATCGCCGGGAAGTACAGCAATCCTTAGCGTCATACTAATAAGTTACCCTAAACTGCTTGCCCTGGAGGGAAAAAAGGGAAAAACTGGAGGCCGTGCCGCGCTGCCGTCTCCGCGCGGCGCGGCCCATGGGCGCGCTCCAGGGCCCCTCAACGGGATGCCTCAGGCCGCTGGACTTTGCTAGAAGGCTTTGTCATCCCGAGCAAAGCGAGAGATCTGCTTTCTCTTGCACCCTCAATGACGTGTGAGGAACACGAAAACAGCAGATCCCTCGGCTTCGCCTCGGGATGACGACGGCAATGCTTCTTTCACCCGCCGAACATCTCGCTCATCAGCTCGGCGAGCTGTTCCTGCCAAGGCACCGGAGCCACGCCGAAAACCTGCGCCAACTTTTGGTTGGAAAGGACAGAATTCTTCGGTCGCGGCGCCGGGAGGGGGTAATCTTCGGTGGCAATGGGGACAACCTCGCGGGTCTTAAGCGGTGGGCGGCCGGCGGCGTGCTTCCGGTACTGCTCGAGAATGGCTTCGGTGAAGCCGTGCCACGTGGTCACGCCCGCCCCA
>Ga0326727_10025412_pt1 | contig 11106 bp, 6 predicted proteins | sample MB2enrmetagenome_FD_207643 | JGI IMG/M metagenome (GOLD analysis project Ga0326727, IMG submission 207643) | Lab enriched peat soil microbial communities from McLean, Ithaca, NY, United States - MB29MY | ecosystem: Environmental > Terrestrial > Soil > Wetlands > Peat | place: USA: New York... | reverse complement strand
TCAATCTGACCTGCGCCATTACCCCCACGGCTGCAAACGATCCGGCCACGTGCAGCGTCCCGGCCTCGGTTACCATCAGCGGCACAACGGCGCAAACGGTCATACTGACCGTGTACACCACCGGAGCTACCGCTCTCAACAAGCCGCCGCAGTTGTTCTGGCCGTCAACAGGCGGAGCGGTGCTGGCGCTGGTGTTCTTCTTCCGCATTCCCAAGCGGCGTCGTAACTGGCTCGCGATGCTCGCACTGCTCGTCCTGTTTGTCACCATTGCGGGAATTGGCTGTGGCGGCGGAGGAGCAGGAAGTGGTGGCGGCGGCGGTACAGGCAACCCAGGCACTACGGCGGGAAGTTACACCATCACCGTAACCGGCACTTCGGGCTCGACAGTCGAATCCGGCACTGTCACCCTCACCGTACTATAACTCCTGCATAAATCAAGCGGCCGCACTCCTATCAAGGAATGCGGCCGCTTGTTGCTTCTAGAAGCTGTTTCATAACCTCGCTTTGAAAGGGCGCGGCTTTAGACGCGCCGTAATTGGCGCAAAAACACCTGGGGCTTTAGCCCCTGAGGGAAAGATCGAAAACGACGGACATTCGGTTATGAAACAGCTTCCACGCGACGAAGTTACTGCTGCGCCACTGAAGTTATCCGCACCGGCCCCAGCAACCCCGACGGCAGCAGCGGCGAATCGGTCTTGTACGGCGTGATGTCGGTGAACGTGTATTTCTTCACCGCATAAAACTGCTGATCGCCGATCAACCGGTTCACCCACAGGTTCGTTACCTCAATCACAATCTGATTGCTTCCCGGCTTCAGCGCTCCGGTAACATCCACCTTGAACGGCGTCTTCCACAGAATGCCAAGGTACTTGCCGTTTACCGCTACCTCGGCCACGTCTTTCACATCGCCAAGATCCAGCCAGAGATGCGCGCCGGGCGCCAGTGCGCTTTCCGGAATCTCTATTGTCTTCGCATAAGTCGCCGTCCCAGAAAAATACTTCACGTCATCGATCGAGTTATCGCTCCAGGAAGTAAGTCGATCGAACGCCACCATCTCCGGCGCGCCTCGGCCCGGTTGAAAGCTCACGCTCCAATCCTTGTTCAGTGCGTCTTCCAGTCTCGGGACCTGGGTCTCTGCCGGCTCCGGCAATTGCAGTGAAGATGCCGTCGCCGCCGCGCGGAACACAACAAAAATCGACCCATAGGGATCGAGGTGCAGAGGAACAGTGGTGCGCCCATCTGCGATCCGATAGGAAGCCGGCTTCGACTCGCCCGTCGCTGCATCCCATAACTCAGGCGTCTTGCCCTCCACCCGGAATGTCGCGTCCACGCTCTCCGCGCGGTCCTGGCGGTTGTCAACAAAGTAAATGTCCGCATCGTCGAGTTTCCGATGCAGGAACATCAGCTCCGTATCGGCCTCCGGCTTGGTGTATTCGAAGTCCGGCGATGTCCCCAGATCCGCAAGCACCTGGTTTGCCGTCATGCCCGGGCAAACTCTTCCCTTTCCAAACCTGTGATACGCGCTGGACTGCGAGCTCACCTTTGCTAATAACTCCTTTCCCCATCCTCCGCTTCCCCATAACTGATCTGCGAGGTCGTTAAACTCCTTCTCATCGTCCGAAAGGCTCGGCGAATCCACGGGCTTGTTGCCCACGATAACCGCGCCCTGCGCAACCAGGTTCTTGAGCTGCTGTAATACCGGCACAGTCATGCGCTGGCTTCTTCCGCCCAGGTAAAGAATCCGATAACTCGCCCCTCCCGGAGTTACAAGCCGCCCATCCTTGAACGATAGTTGATGCAACAACACATCGCTGTTGACGAAGTCGAATCCGTAGCCCTCCGGCGCATCGTGCTGGCCCTTCCATCCGAACAGCCCGGTCAAAGGCCCTTCCTCGCCGTAGAAATAGGCCACGTCGCCGTAAAAGTGCCCCTGCTGCAGCAAGTACGAGCAACGCGCCAGATATGTAACCCACGGTCCTGCCTGTTCCGCCCATGTGTCGTTGCGATTGAACCACAGGCCGTATGGTCCCAGCGTCAGGCCCGGCGCCATGTCGGCCAGCGGCTGGTGCGAGGACTCATGGATCTCGAACCGGTTCACGCCCAGCGCAAACTCCAGGTCGGCAACCTTCTTCAGCTTGTTGGGCGAAAATGACCATGCCGGCCCGCGCGACGTCATCGACTCGGCTCCCACCAGATTCTGTCCATAGATATGCGCCACCGACGCCGCACCGCGAATATCCGCTGAATAGTCGGGAGTGCGTTCGGCCGGATCCCCCGGTCCCTCCCAGGTCCACATCGCCCCCATGGGAACATCCGTCTTGCTGCGCATCTCCATATCGTCGCCCAGCGAGGGGCGGTGAAACTCCAGCGCCTCCCCGTAGTAATTCATCCCATGCTCGTGTAAGTCGTCCGATATCTCCCCGTAATGATTTTCGGCAATAAGTTGACCAATGGTGCGGCGGAAGTCCCAGAGGAATCTGTCTGTGTCCGCCGTGCTCTGGATCACCACTCCGGTCATCGCCGGCAGCCAGGGTCGCGCATCGTAGCCGCGCCGTTTCTGGAATTCGTCCAGCATGTTATCGGTCCAGTTTTGCGGACCTACTTCGATGCTGTCGGTCAACAAAAACGAAATTCCGTCCTTGCCCATCTTGTCCGCGCCCACCGTATCGGAATACATCTTCAGATAGCCGTCCAGATAGTTCTTCACGTACTCGCGGTTCAGCTTGTCTACTTCCAAACCGGTAGCTTCCACCGGCGCGGGCCCGTTCTCATGCCCGGTCAGCGAGTACCCAATTCTCAGAACCATCCACTTACCCGCCGGCGGCGTCCATTCCAGGGTTCCGTCCGCCTTCATCCTGCCGGTAAGGTCGATAACATCCGCTTGCGGCACAATGAATGCCGGCGCAACATTTGGATCGGAGATAGCATAGAAGTCGCGCGCATTCGCATAGCCAGCCCGCTTCTCGAATTCGTTCACGCGCGCTCCGCTGCTCAGCACCATCTCCGTAATCTTGTGATCGCCCGCGGGCTTCGCTGCGGCTGGCGCGGTAAAGACAAGCCGGAAATACCGCGCTGTAACTGCATCGAACGCCACCGTGCGCTGAGGCGCGCTGCTGGGCGGAATATCCGCGATCTTGCGGAATTGCGCACCGTTGTCGCTGGCCTCAATCCGCGGAGGAACATCGCTGCTCTCGTGGTCGAAGACGCTGATCATATCGTCCAGCGTGGCCAGCGTGATAGCCTGTATCGTTTGCGGATGTCCATAATCGAACTGAACCCACGCCTCGCTGCCCGGTGCTCCTGACGGTAATTCGAGCGCAATTGTATTCACGTCGCCATCGGATAACTCCGGCACATTCGGACTACCGCCGCTCGAAGTTACCTGCGGATTCAATTCTTCCTGCGTCTTGTCGCCGTCGGGAATCCGGTAAGCCACCACGGCTGTGTCCGCATAAAATTCCGGCAGCGCCGCGGCCCTGCCATCGGCGCTCCGCCTGCCCGGAACGCTGTAGTTCTGAAAAGTGCCATCCACCTCGGGCGGATGAGGCAGCGCTCCGGCAAACGGCTGCCCGCCCTCGACCCGCGTTGCGCTCCACACCATCTTCTTCATGCCCTGCGGCGCCGGAACCCAGGGTCCGCCTGTCTCGCTCCATCCCGGCGAACTGGCAATCGCCACTTCCATTCCCATGCTTCTCGCTGTCGTCACCGCATAGCTGAAAGCCTGCTTCCATTCCGGCGTCATGTAAATAAGCCGGTGTGGCACCACCTGCGGCGTGGCAATCGCGCCCTCGAAGATGGTCACTCCGCCCAGGCCAACGGAGTGCATCCACTCGAGATCCAGCTTCAACCCCTCCGGCGCGATGTTACCGTTCATCCAATGCCACCAGACACGCGGCCGGGCGCCATTCGGCGGGTTCTCAAATCCGCGCATCAACGTGTCGTGAGGCTCCTGAGACAAAGGTGCCGGCGTTTGAGCGTATAAGTCGTAACTTGCTAAACAGGCAATAAAGAGCAGGGCAGTTATGCTCGATCTGCAACTTATCATTTCAATTCGTCCTTGTTTGCACTTCTTGGCAGAAAGTAGAAGCTTTGCGGAGTTCCTCACCCTTGTTTCTTTTGAGCCACCGTCGCGCGCGTGGCCCCGGTCGAGATACCGCCGTCCACCAGCAGCGTTTGGCCGGTAACATACCGGCTGGCTTCCGAAGCCAGGAACACCACCGCCCCATCAAGATCGTGGGGCTGGCCGGGGCGCTTCACGGGAATGCGATCGACAAGGTAATCGACCCACTCCTGATCCTCGTAGAGAAACTTGTTCTGCTCGGTCCGGAACCAGCCCGGGGCCAGGCAATTGACAGTAACTCCATGTTTGCCCCAATCGTCGGCCAGGCTCATCGTCAACTGCCGCACCCCTCCACGGCTCGCGCCATACGGCGCCAGTCCCGCGTAGCCGAACACGCTGGTTACCGAGCCGATGTTCACGATGCGCCCATAGCCTCGGGCAATCATCCCGCGGGCCACGGCCTGCGCCACAAAGAAAGTGCCGCGCAGATTCGTGTCCAGTATCTGGTTCCAATCGGACCAGGTAACATCGAGCGCCGGTTTTCTTATGTTGCATCCTGCATTGTTCACCAGAATATGAATCTGGCCGAAGGCAGCCTCAGCCTCCGCCGCCATCTGCTCGATGCTCTCCTGGCTGCGCACGTCCAGCTCCAGTGAAACTGCCCGCCGCCCCAGCGCTTTTATCTCCGCCTCGAACGGCGCCAGCGTCTCGCGCTTGCGGCTGGTAAGCACCAGGTCCGCGCCGGCCTTGGCCAGCGCCATCGCGAAATACTGTCCCAGCCCGCGGCTGGTTCCGGTCACAATGGCAACCTGTCCGGTAAGATCGAAAAGTGCGTCGCTCATTGCGCCCTCGGCGTCAGAATTACTTTCATCAGATTCGGCTCGCGCGCATGAAGCCGCTCAAACCACCGCGGCCCTTCTTCAAGTGAAGCCACAGCCGTAATCAGTGGCTCTACCTGAATCTTGCCGTTGGCTATCAATTCTATGGCCTCAGGGTATTCGCCGCATGACGCACACGATCCCTGTAACCGTAACTGCCGTGTAACTACCTTCTGCAAGGGAAGCGTAACTTCCGGCGCGATATTTCCCACCAGAGTTACCGTCCCTCCCTTGCGTGTACTATCAATGGCGGCAGCCACCGTCTCGTTTCTTCCCACCGCCTCAAGGGCCAGATCGACACCCCGGCCATTGGTCAGCCGCAGTACTTCGGCCACTAACTCAGCTCCGGAGCAATGCAGTATCTCCTCGGCGCCTACCTGCGTTGCCAGATTCAATCGCGTTGCGTCCACGTCCGCGATAAGCACACGCTTGCAACCCGCGGCCCGCGCGGCCTGCAAGGTGAGCAACCCGATCATTCCCGCGCCGATAACTAATGCCGTTTCGCCGCCCGCGGCCTCAGATACCCGCACCGCATGCAGCGCCACTGAAACTGCTTCCAGCATCGCCGCCTCGTCGAAGGAAATGGTCTCAGGCAGCGGATACATGATGCGTTCCGGCACCACAACATACTCGGCAAATGCGCCGTGCCGCCGGTAATCTCCGCAGGAAACCCCGATAACCTGGCGATTGTCGCATAAGTTGATCTGGCCGCGCGCGCAATACTCGCACTTACCGCAGTACACAGTAGAGTCAAAGGTCACGCGGTCCCCTTGCGCGTACTTGCGCACATCGGCGCCGATGGCCGCCACCGTCCCGGCGGCTTCATGACCCATTACGATGGGCGGAATGCGGCGCCCAGAAGAGCCGTCATAGCCATGCACGTCGCTTCCGCAGATGCCGCAAGCCTCCACGCGCACCAGCACTTCGTCCGGCCCCACGGCAGGTAGAGGAAGGTCCGCTATCTCCAGGTGGTTGTATTCAGAAAGAAGTAATGACTTCATCAGTTTTCAGATCCTTTAGTTAGTCAGCTTCCGCCGCGGCTTGTACGCTTCACTTATACATCGCACAAGTTCACTGCCGCGCGCAGGCTGGTCAGTGGATCCTGCAACGGCACAAACTCATGCGCCACATAACCGTGAAATCCCGTTGCCGCAATGGCTCGCATCACGCCGTCCCATTGTACCTCTTGCGTTGTGTCCAGCTCGTGCCGCCCGGGAACGCCGCCGGTGTGAAAGTGCCCGATCCATTGAATGTTATCGCGAATGGTCGCGATTAGGTCCCCCTCCATGATCTGCATGTGATAAATGTCGTAAAGCAGCTTCACATTTGGAGAATTCACTTCTTCCATCACGCGCACGCCCCATGCGGTATGGTCCGCCATGTAGTCCGGATGGTTTACCTTGCTGTTCAGCAACTCCAGGCAGATTGTGACTCCGTTGTCCTCGGCGATCTTCTTCACGCGGTTCAATCCAGCCACGGTGTTGCGCGCGCCTTCGTCGTCCGGCATGCCCCGCCGGTTTCCTGAAAAGGTAATTACGTTGGGCACGCCCGCTTTGGCCGCCAGGGGAATGTTCGTGCGCAGTCCCGCTTCAATGGCCGCATGATTCTCCGTCCGGTTGAGCGCCTCGGCAATCACTCCCCCGCCGGCATAGCCCATGGTGCAAATCAGCCCGTGCCGGTGTGGTATTTCGTATTCCTCGGGGCCCAGCAGGTCAATGCCGAAAAGGCCAATCTGCGCGGCGAATGCGCATAACTCGTCCAGCGGAATCTTCTCATAACACCACCGGCAAACCGACTGCCTGATTCTCTTCTTCCTGGCAGGCCCGTTCTCCTCCCCTTTCAACATTACTGACAACGACGTCAGCGCCGTTGCGGCCAGACCCGTCTTCAGTGCCGAGCGGCGGCTCATCTCAGACAAACTCATCTTCATTCTCCCAACCGTTTAAAAAAGAGACCGATTGCACTCTCACTTTACTCTCTTGAATGATAGTTGCGTACCGCGGGAATGAAAGACAAAGAAGCGCCCAGCTGCAATCTTCCCGACGGCCTGACGCAGAACGCCTGCAATCTGCGGGCTTGAGACTCCAGCGTGTGGGAAGCAATCAGAAGGTAAAGGCCAGGCCGCCGCGGACCCCGCGCTGGTCCTGGGCAAAGATCAGCAGTGAGCCGTCGCTCAGGATGTAGGGACGATAGCCCTCGGCCAGCAGGTTCCGTACATCGAGCAGCGCCTCAATGCCGCAAGCACCGTCGCGGCTCTGATGGATGGACTGGCGCAGGCGGAGATTCAGGTAGGGCTCGGCGGTATTCACCGCATACGGAGCCACTTCGGTAACAGTATCCTCGGGCTGCCAGCGATAGCTTGCCCGCCAGCGGGTTCCGGTCCCATCCAGCGTGCCGGAGAGCGAGATGGAGTAGGTCTGGACGCGGCGCGGATAAGCTGCACCCAGCACCTGGGCCATCTCCGTGGGACGCGGCAGGGCCGGCATCACCACCGCGTTGCCGTTGGCATAGCTGAGGTGGACCTGGCTGCCGCCCGGCAAGCGGCGATCGACACTGGCCGCGATTCCCTGGCTGGAGAAGTCTGGCCCCGCGGCACGCAGCAGGCCGCTTCCACTGTCAAGCAGCGCGGCAACGGGCGTCGCGCCGGAATCGTCGCCGGAAAAGTGCGCCCTGGCCTCCAGCACCGGATTCCGGATCTTGTCCGCGAAGACCAGCACGGCCATTCCCGAGGCATCGGTGTTCCGCTCCCATCCAATCTCCTGGTGCAGCCCGCGCTGCAGAACCAGCTTGCCATCGCGGAGAGAGAGCTCCGGCAGCCAGGCCCCGGCCTGGGTCTCATCGCTTTGAATGGGGCCGGGCAGCAAGGTCGCCACCCGGTAGCCTACTGACGAGTTGCCGTCGCGCCAGTTCACCGAGGCATTGGGCAGCGCCGCGGCCACGGTGTTGGGCGATTGCTCCGCGAAACGCCCCAGCACTTCGGTCGAGCCCGCTTCCGCCTCGATTTCATCGCCCAGGTGCAGCGTCTCCGAGGTGCGGACGGCGGCCTCGTCCAGTCCTTCTTCCCCTTCGGGACCGTCCATGTCGGGATGAACGGCGACGGCCGCCACCGATTGAACCGAGCCCGCAAAGCCCAAATCCTGCCGGAAGCCGAGCATGGATTCCATCCCGGCGTCGGTGTCCGGCGCAAAATCCACTCGCGCCAGCAGTTCCTGGCTGTCTGACGGCGTATCCTCCACCGTGGCGACGAAGCGCTCGCCGCTCTCGCCGAAGGTTCCCTCCTGCCCGGTGGCCATCAGCCGGGCCTTCAGCCTGGGCCTGGCTCCGGAACCATCGGAGACAACCACCAGCGGCCCGTCTTCAAGCCAGCGCAGCAAGGGCCGGTTGGCCGCCGATCGCAGCGTCCAGGCCCAGTCGTCCTGCTGGGAATTTCCCGTGCGCGGCTCAGCCGGAAGCCACTGCATCACTTCATACAGTGTGTTCAGGGTCAGGTTGACGATGGTGCCGGCGCGCACCCGGACATTTTCGCGCAGTGAAGGCAGATACGACATGCTCATCGCCTTCAGCGCATAACGGCCCGGAAGGATGGATGAAATGCTGAACCGGCCCTGGCTGTTGGTATAAACGCTGGCCACCACGGTCAGGTCGGGGCGCAGCAACTGCACCTCGGCGCCGATCTGCGGCACTCCGGCCGAGTCGCGCACCAATCCTGAAACCGATGCCGACGCTGCTCCACAGACGGGAGCAGCCCCAAAAGCGATCAGCATCGCAAATCCGGCGAAATGGGCTCTGCGCTTCATCACTGTTGTGTGACCCGGCGGCGTCCCTGGCAATCTGCTTGCAATTCGAACCCGCGCAACTCGCCGGATCTCAGGTCCAGCTCAAGTCTACGCGGGGATAACTACTATTCCACGACAAAAGGCGCCGATTGCGCAATCTCTTGTTTCGAAATTGCGTCATTTATTTTCACCGTCACCTTGTATTTGCCCGGCTGCAGACCGGCGATAGGAAGTGATTTCTCCACCGTCAACTGGTCGCTGTGCGCCCCCAAATCCTTCGATTCCAGTTGCTTTTGCAAAATCACCGTCCCCGATGCGGCATCCGTAATCTCGTAGGTCACAGTGGCGGAATTGCTCTTGGTGGCCTCGTCGATGCCCAGGTTGTAAAACTGCATCCAGAAGTTCAGGTTCTGACTGCGCTTGAACTTCACCGGCGAGGCAGGAATCGTGGTTGAGGCCACCCGCGGCCTGATGAACTCACTGCCGATGATGAAGTTGCCTTCGCCGATCTCCCGCGACGACACCGGGTACATCTCGTCGGCCAGAATCAACGACGAGGCGCCCAGCTTCTCGTCCCGATAGGCCGGCACGTCGATGCCGCGCCCGTAAATACCCACGTGGTCCGGATTGTGCACGTCCTTGATGGCAATATCCAGCCGGTAAAGGCCCGGCATCAGGGGCAGTGCCTTCCAGTACACCCTCTGACCTTCAAGCGTCTTCTCCAGCAGCTCCGCCGGCTGGTCCACCTCCACCGTATCCTCAAACGTCTGCACCGTCTTGCCGGTGATGGTCGTCACCTTGCCAAGAATGTTCACCACCCCCTTTGACACCCCGTCCTTGGTCTCAAAGGTGATGTCGCGCATCTTCATTTGTATAGTGATCGGGACCATATCCATGCCCTCGGTCACCTTCACAAAGTCGGTGCGCACATCGAACGGGAACACCGGCCCGGTCAGCAATTTGTGCTCGGAGACAAACGCATCCAGATCCTTGAACTTGATCGGCGGCGGAGCAAAGAGCTTGGCGGCCAACTCTATGCGATCGAACTCCTTGCCCTGCTGTTGTTGTCCCATCGGGCCGCCATCGAGCTGTTCAATCCCGCCGCCCTTGAACCGGTCGGTCTTGTCCTTGTGGTTCATCTCCTCGTATTGGGTGAGCCCGGCGCCGGGCACATTCTTCAGGGCGTCTTTCTCGCTGCGGTCGATCGTGAAGTGGTAGTCGCCGCACTGGCAGGTATCCACAAACTCGATGTCGATGTTCTCCCCGATCCCTTCCAGGTAACGGTAGTGCCATACCTCGAACGGGAAGGTTGAAGTAGTGCCGCCGCCCTCTTCCGGGGGCCGGTTGTAGCTGCCGCCGGAGGGATGGGCATCGATGTCGTCGGGTTTGCCGAAGGCGATATAGATGTGGCCGCGGTCGGTCTTCCAACCCGGCTTCCCGGCTGCAAAGTGCTCATTGGCATAGGCGATGCGCCGGTAGTGCTCCTCCCGGTACTCGTTCTCGGGCGAATCCGGGTTGGGGTTGCGGCGAAGCCAGAAGTTCTCGATAAAGGCGTCCCGCTCCTCGTCGTTGCTCAGGCTCATGAACGCTCGGCGCTCTTCGTCGGTGATGATATAGGGAACTTCCTGGTTCAGCCAGGTCTTGTACGTCCCCTTCAACTCCTGCCGCAGGGCTTTCTGGGTCGTATAGCGTTCCTTGTCGGAGCGTTGGCGCTTGAGCGGATCGATCTCCTGGTCCTGGCCGGCAGCCGCCCCGGTCTGTTGTTGGCCCTGTGGCTGTGCAGGCGGCGTGGCTGCCTCCTGGGATTTGAGAGCGGATGCGGGGGTCAAAATTAGCCCGCAACCGATCAGAACGAAGAGAAATCTACGACCGTTGAGCGTCATTGCCTTGAATACTCCTGCAATCCCCTATTTTACGGGTCCCGAAGGGGCTGGGCAACACTTCTTACGCAGTAGGCTGTCCTTTCGACGGGCAATTACCCCGAATGTAACCAGAAAAGCCCCTGGAAGGCGGTAAAATCATTGCCAAAAGGGAGGTTACGAAACCCTGCGGCCGGCTCGGCCGTCCAACAAAAAACTGCATCCCGCAAAACCCCAACGCCGAGGGCTGTTTCTCCTCTGTGGCCTCCCGGATCGCGAATCCCGGGGAGAGGGTCTGTTGGCGCCCTGGAACCGTACGCAACGCGATTGCGTACACTGGATGAAGAGATTCGGAGCACGCGTCATTCATGAAGAAGATTCTTCTCATCATTCTCGCCATACTGGTGGCTGCCGGCCTGGTTGCTTTCATGGTCATCAAGCAGCAGTCGGGCTACACCAAGGTCCTCACTGCCACCATCGTCCGCCAGGAGCTGTCTACGGTGGTCAGCGGCACCGGCCAGATCAAACCCAAG
>Ga0326727_10025411_pt1 | contig 11107 bp, 12 predicted proteins | sample MB2enrmetagenome_FD_207643 | JGI IMG/M metagenome (GOLD analysis project Ga0326727, IMG submission 207643) | Lab enriched peat soil microbial communities from McLean, Ithaca, NY, United States - MB29MY | ecosystem: Environmental > Terrestrial > Soil > Wetlands > Peat | place: USA: New York... | reverse complement strand
ACCCGGCCGTCACGATCGGCATGTGGGTCTCGGGGCGGTTCGCGGCGCGGGACGTCATCCCGTACATCCTCGCCCAGGTCGCCGGAGCCGTGCTGGGCATGGGGGTCATCGCGGGCATCGTCTACGGGAACTCCTCCGCCTATCATCTCGCCCAGGGCGCGGCGTTGGGCTCCCAGTGTTACTCGGGAGGCTCGGCCCCCCTCGCCTGCGGCTACAGCATGAGCGCGGTCTTCCTCATCGAGGTCGCGTTCACGTTCATGCTCGTGGCCGTGATCCTGTTCTCGACCCGCGCCACCGGCTCCGCGAAGAACCTCGCTCCGATCGGCATCGGCCTCACGCTCCTGATGGCGAACCTGGTCGCGATCCCGGTCGACGGGGCTTCGATCAACCCGGCCCGCAGCTTCGCCCCGGCGGTGCTCTCGTCCATGTGGTCGAACGGGAACTGGGCGATCGGCCAGGACTGGATCTTCTGGGTCGCTCCGATCGTGGGCGGGCTCTTCGCGGCGATCCTGGACCGCGCGCTGCGGAACAAGGTCCCCTAGCGCGGCGGCCCTTCCGCGGTCAGGGCCCGGCGATCCGGGCGAGCCCCGCCGGCGACAGGAGCTCGCTCTCGAGCTCCTCCGGGGCGTAGACGAGGATCCCCTTCGGCCCTTGGGCGCGGCGCCAATCGATCCCCTGCTCGGGGAACTCGGTCGGGTCGGCGCGGACCTCGGTCACCGCCTCCGCGAGGCGGTGCGGGACGGTCGACCCGTCCCGAGCGGGCAGGAGGACGTCGTTCGCCTCGTCGTAGACGACCCAGGCCCGCGGGACCACGACCCGCAGGTGGACGAGGCGGGGTCGGAACTGGCTCTCGCTTTCGGTCTCGGTACGCGAGAAGACCGCGTACTCCGTGCCTCCGGACTCGACCATCCGCTCGAACTGGAAGGAGCGCTGGCGGAACTCGAGGACGTTGATCTCGAGGTCGCTCGGGTCGAGCACGGGGGCGTCACGGAGCGCCGCCAAATAACGGTAGGGAACGGCACACGCCGGGTGCCCGGGCCCTTTCGCGGACCGTATGGGGGGCCCGACCGGGGCGGCCGGGACCCCCCTGGGACCGCCGGCGGGAGCGGCCCGGCGCTGGCAACCCTAATAAACGGTCGCCCGTACCGCCGCGCGTCCGGACTGAGAGGGAATGAAACGTTCTTCACGCGTCTGGAAGAAACGCGGCCACATGCGGTGGAAGTGGCGCAAGAAGCGAATGCGCCGCCGCATGAGAGCCCAGAAGATGCGAAAGCAGTAGTAACGGATCCCGGGGAACCGGGGCCGAACCCCTTCCTCCGCCCCTTCCTTTCCTACCAGGTCGCTCGCTCCAGCTGGCGGGCCTGCTTGGTCGATTTCTTCCACTCCCGGTAGTGGTCCCGACAGAGCGGCGCCCGGCGTCCCTTCTCGGGGAGGGTCGAAAAGGCCTTCCGGGCTTCGGTGAGCGAAAGGTGCCGGACCGAGGGAGCGCCGCAACCGGGGACCAGGCAGGGCTCGCTGTCCTCGGCGGCAGCGGACCGGTCGGGCCCCGGCGTCATCGTCGGGCGCTCCGGACGGCCTCGCCCACCATCGTCGGGATCTCGTACGGGAGGCGGGCGACGCGAGCCCCGGCCGCTTCCAGGGCCGCGACCTTCGTCTGCGCCGTGCCCTTACCCCGCGTGATGATCGCCCCGGCGTGCCCCATCCGCTTTCCCGGCGGGGCGCTCCTCCCAGCGATGTACGCCACGACGGGCTTGGTGAAGTGGTGGCGGATGTACTCGGCGGCGTCCTCCTCGGCCGTCCCGCCGATCTCCCCGACCATCACGAGGGCGTCCGTGTCGGGGTCGGCTTCGAAGAGCGGCAGGGCGTCGACGAACGACGTCCCGACGACCGGGTCGCCCCCGAGGCCGATACACGTCGACTGGCCGAGGCCGGTCTCCTTGATCCCGTTGACGATCTCGTAGGTCAGGGTGCCGCTCCGCGAAATGACGCCGACACGCCCTGGGCGGAAGACGACGTTCGGGATGATCCCGACCTTAGAGACCCCCGGGGAAGCGATGCCCGGGCAGTTGGGACCGATGATGCGGGCCCCCTTCGACCGGGCGTAATGGTACATGACGAGCATGTCGTGGAACGGGATGTGCTCGGTGACGACCACACATAGGCGGATGCCCGCGTCCACCGCCTCGAGCAGCGCGTCGCGCGCGTAGGGCGCGGGCACGAAGATGCTCGAGGCGTTCGCGTGGGTCGCCTCGACCGCCTCCCGGACCGAGTCGAAGACCGGGACCCCTTCCACCTCGGTCCCCGCCTTGCCGGGCGTGACCCCGGCGACGACGGCGGTGCCGAACAGCCGCATCTCCCGGGCGTGCACGGTGCCCTGGTGGCCCGTGATCCCTTGGACGACCACCCGCGTGTCGCGGTCGACGAGGACGCTCATCGCGACCCCCGTGCGGCGTCGACGGCGGCCTGGGCGGAGGCTCGCAGGTCCGAGACCGACGTGACCCCTCCCGAACGGAGGATCTCGATCCCTTCCGCTTCGTTGTTGCCGCGGATCCGCGCGACCAGCGGGAACCGTTCGTTCGCGGGCACTTGCCGCAACGCCTCGACCAGTCCCTTCGCGACCGAGTCGCAGCGGGTGACCCCGCCGAAGATGTTCAGGAAGACGGCAGCGGGTTTGGCGCGGGCCATCAGCAGGAACGCCTCGGTCACCTTCTTCGGGTCATCGGTGCCGCCCAGGTCGAGGAACACTCCCGGGGCGCCTCCGAGCTCCTTCAGGACGTCCAAGGTCGCCATCGTCAGGCCGGCGCCGTTCGCGATCACCCCGATGTTGCCGTCCAGCTGGACGAAGGCGATGTCCTTCTCCCGAGCGATCTCCTCGAGCTCCGTGAGGTCGCCTCGGACCTCGGCGTACTCGGGGTGTCGGAACCCCGCATCGTCCTCGATGATCACCTTCGCGTCCAGCGCGACCAGGCCGTCGCCGACGACGGCGAGCGGGTTGACCTCGACCAGCTCGGCGTCCTCCAGCTGGAAGACCTTCCAGAGAGCCTCCAGGAGGCGGTCGAGCGACTTGGCCTGGGGGCCCGCGAGCCCGAAGACCTTGGCGACCCGCCGCTTCTCGTAGCTCGTGAGTCCCGGGAAGGGGTCGACCGTCTGCCGGTCGATCTCGGCGTCGGGGACCGACTCGATCTCGACGCCCCCCCGTGCGCTCGCGATGAGCAGCGGGAGCCGTTGGGTGCGGTCGAGGGTCAGCGAAAGGTAGAGCTCGCGCCCGACCGGGAGCTTCTCCTCGAGCAGCACCTCACGGACCTTCTCTCCCTTGAACTCCAGTCCGAGGATCGCCGCGGCGGCCGCCCGGGTCTCGTCTATGGTGCTCGCGAACCGGACGGCGCCTCCTTTGCCGCGGCCGCCGGCCAGCACTTGAGCCTTGACGACGCACGGGAGCGGGACCTTTCCGTCCCGCACCAGCGACTCGGCCTCGGCCGGAGAGCGGGCTACCTCGCCCCGAGGGAGAGGCACTCCGTACTTCCGGAAGACGTTCTTCCCTTGCCACTCGGCAAGCTTGACCATGGTAATCCTCGGCGCGCCCATAGGGTCGGTCTATTAAGGGCGGCGGTCGGCGAAGGTGGAGGGCGGGTTTCCGAGCTCGCCGACGAGCCTGTCGACGAGATCCACGGCCGTCCGCCGCAATCGTCGCGGGCTCACGGTGGGAGTTAAGTACTATCTTATCCCAAACGGCCGACCCGTCCGATGGCGAACTTCCCGGAGCTCGTGGCCCTATCGACGGTGATGGGCCTCTCGATCTACCTCTCGTTGCCCGTGGTCCTTCACAAGAGGATGGCGTCGCGGACGATCACGCTCCTCAACTCGGCCGCGATCGGGATCCTGGTCTTCCTGCTCGCGGACATCTTTTCCGACGCGGCCCCGGTCATCTACTCGAACTCCTCGAACACCTTCGTCGCCAACCCGACCTACGCGGCCGCGTTCGTGGTCGCCGTCGTCGGGTGCTATCTCGTCCTGTTCGCCACCGAGCATCGATCCCACGGGACGAAGGCCACTCCGATGTCGCTCGCGCTGATCGTGGCATTGGCGATCGGGTTCCAGAACCTGACCGAGGGGCTCGTCTTCGGTGCCTCCTGGGCGCTCGGCGCGGTCGGGCTTTCGACGGTCGTGTTCGTCGGGTTCTTCCTCCAGAACGTCACCGAGGGATTCCCCATCGCGGCCCCGCTCCTTAGCCAGGCCGACCGGCGCGTCGGTGTGCTCGCCATGTTCTTCCTCATCGGGGGCCTGCCGACGATCATCGGGGGCGTCGCTGGGTTCTTCTTCAACAGCACGATCTTCGACCTCGTCTTCGACGCCCTTGCCATCGGGGCCATCCTCTACTCGATCCTGCCGATGCTCCGAACGGCGTTCCGGCCGGCCGAACCCCCGGAGGCAACGTACACCAAGCTTAGACTGACCTACCTCGGCGTCCTGGTCGGGTTCCTGGTCGGATTCCTCGTGAACGCGATCTAGAGGGCGCGCTTTGGGGGGCGCGGTCCCGCACGACAGGGGCCGCTCCGCTCGTCCCCGGCGGGTCAATGGCCCCGGGACCGGTGGCGGGCAGCGCGCCGGCTCGGGCGAGGCGGTGGCGCGGGGCTCGCCGAGAGGTTCGCGAGGTCCCGGCCGATGTCGTCGAGGAGCTTCCCCGCGAAGTCGCTCTTCGGTCCTCGGATCCAGTGGCGACCGCCCGAAGGGGGGAGCACGAGAGCGTTCGTGTGCCCGGACCCCATCGAGGTGACGTCGTTCGCGACCACCCAGTCCGCGCCGGTCTCCCGGGCGAGCCGACGGCCCTCCTCCTCGAGCTCGGTCGGGGGCATCCCGGCCTCCAGCTTGAACGCGACCAGTCGAGCGGGCGGCGGCGCCATCCGGCGGAGCTCGGGAAGCACCTTCGGGGCCCGACGCAGGGTAAGCGTGAGGCTCTCGTGATCGCGGGACGGGATCTTCCCCGCGCGCCGCGCGAGCGTGAAATCCGACAGCGCCGCCGGGACGATGACCGCCGCGGCCTGGCCGAGCTCGACCCGGCGACGACCGGCGAGCGCGAGCAGGTCCTCCACCCCTCGCCAGGGAGTCACCGGGATCCACGACGGGACCGGAACTTGAAGGGCTCCCGCCCAAAGCTCGGCCTTGGCGCCACGGTAGTACGCCTGGTTCGCGAGCGCGATAGCGGTCGTGCCTGAGCTCTCGTTCGTCACCGAACGGACCGCGTCGATCGCCTCCCGGGCGGCGCCTCCGATGACGATCACGCGACGGCCCGCCCACGGGCCGGAGCCGAGGCGGTGCAGAACGGCTGCGGCCACCTCTTCCGGCGAGGCGATCTTGTCCTCGCCCTCGACGGTCGTGCCGGGAACGATCCCTACCCCCCAGGCGCGGAGCTTCTCGAGGTTCTCCTGCACGGCCGGGTTCACGCCCATGTGGCTGTGCATGGCCGGGGCGAGCAGCATCGGCACACCGCCCCCCAGCGCGACCGAGGCGCACGAGGTGACCGGAGTATCGTCGATGCCGTGGGCGACCTTCGAGATCGTGTTGGCCGTCGCGGGCGCGATCAAGTAGAGGTCCGCCCGACCCTCGCCCGGCCCGAGCAGCGTGACGTGCTCGACGTTCCCGGTCAGCTGCGTTACGGGAGGGTGGCCGGTCGCGAACTCGAGGGTCTCGGGCGTGACGAGGCGCATCGCTTCGGGGCTCATCACCGCCTGGACGTCGGCGCCGTGCCGGATCAGCTCCCGGATCACCTTCGGGAGCTCGATGGCGGCGATCGAGCCCGAAACGCCGATCACGATCCGACGGCCGACGAGAAGCTGGCTCGATCGACCTCGGATGACGTGGCTCGGATGCATGGAGACCCTATCGGGGACTGCCCTGGGTACGTGAGGCGCCCCGTGCTATTAGCCCGACCGTTCGCTCACCACCTTAAAGAGGTCGCCGGGCTGGCCGTCGCGATGCCGGGTCCCGAAGCCGTCCCCCCGGGGAAGGAACCCCGGTCCGGGGGCGCACGCGCCGGCTTCGCGCTCCCCATGGCACCGGCGACCAGCCAGTTCGCCGAGGTCTCCCGACCCGCCCGCGGGCCGCGGGAGGTCGTCGCACCCCGTGCCGTGGAACGCGGTGTTGTCGTCTTCGACCTCGACGGCACGGTCCTCGACGACATCTCGCTCATCAGCGTCGTTGCGGCCGACGTGATGGCCCATGCGTTCGGAACTCCCGAGGAAGAGGCGCGGGTCCACTACCTTGCGACCACCGGGATGCCGTTCGAGGCCCAATTGGCCCAGCTCTACCCCGAGGCCCCCGCCACTCTGCGGGCGAGCACGGCCCGGACGTTCCACCAGCGCAAGGTCACCGAGGCGTACTCCAAGGCCAAACCGTTCCCCGAGGTACCCAAGGTACTGAACACGCTCGACCGTGAGCGCTGGACGCTCACCATCGCCACGGGCACGGAGACCGAGATGGCCGAACTCGTCCTCGAGCGGGAAGGCCTGCGGTTCTGGTTCGACGAGGTCCTAGGGTCGGGCGACGGGACCAAGCGCGAGCACCTTGCCGAGTACCGTCGACGGTACCCGGCGGTCCCCATGTTCCTCGTCGGTGACTCTCGCTTCGACATGGAAGCCGCGCTTTCCGTGCCGGGCGTGACACCGGTGGCGAGGGCCTCGAGGCTTCCGGGCTGGACCCTGACCCCGGCCGACCTCAAGAGCTGGGGCGCGGCCTGGTCGGAGTACACCCTCTCCGAGCTCCCCGCCACGCTCGCGAGGCTCGCCGCGAAGACGCGACCTCCGACAAGCGGGACGAGGCGCGGCCGGGCGAGAAGGTCGTAGGGCCGGGACCGAGAGTCTCACGAAGCGGGGGAGGGCCCCGCGTCGCTTTGAACCCGGGTCGAGGGATCCACAGTCCCCCAGGATAGGCCAAACTACCCCATCCCGGCCACGACCGTTGGACGCCGTGGTCGTAAGAAAAGGTTTCCCCGCTGTGGCTGGGCCAACGGGGACCCGACCTGACCGCTTCCGGCCGGCTCTTCGAAGAGTCCTTTCCCCGGCGACCCATGGGGTCTCCTGCGCTGGCCGAGCCTAGGCCAGCGTCCGTGAGGATGGTCTTCTCACGTGTAGGCCCAGACGACCGCCTGACCGAAGAACCGCCAGGGGACGCCGACGTGCGCGAACCCGGCTCGCTCGAGCGCCGCGACTTCCGCGGTGAGGGTCGTGGGATGGTCGAAACGTTCGTGATCGTGCCAGACCGCTTGGGGGGCGCTCCACGCGGTCGGTCTCTTCCGACCTCCGACCGACGTGGACGACGCGATCTGCGCCCATCGAGTGTCGAACGTCGGGTCTTCCGAAAGATGGTCGTCCGCGTCCCCAAAGTAGCCCCCCGGGGGGAGACATCGGAACACCCGGCGGAAGAGACGCCACTTCTCGGCGTCCGTGAGGTGATGGACCGCGAGCGCCGACACAACGGCGTCGTACGGTCCCTCCTCGAACTCCCCAAGGTCGCCGGCCACGAGCTCTACCCGGTCGCGGAACGGTCGGAGCTTCGCGCGGGCACGGGCGATCATACGGGGGGAGAGGTCGATCCCGGTGAGCCGCGCATGCGGGAACTCGGCCAGGATGAGGGAGCTCAAGGTGCCGGTCCCGACCCCGAGCTCGAGAACGCGGAACGCACGGGTCGGGATGTACGGGATCCCCCCGAGAAGCGTGCGGTGGAGGTCGAGGTACCCCGGCATCGACGCTCGAGCGGCCCGGTCGTAGCCAGGGGCTTCCCGGTCGAATTCTCGTCGTGATGATGAACGTCGGGACCGGTTGACCATCGTCCGGTCAACCGCTCGAGGGTTTAGGTGTTCGGGATGGACGCCGCGACAGGCGTGGTCGCGACCGCCGTCCCGCCGCTCTCGGTTAAATCCCCGCGATGGGGTGTGGGTGCCCGATGGCGCTCGCACCGCTCTCCTCCGTCGACCGCTCGGCCCTCCGATGGCTGCGGGGTCAGGAATCCCCCGTCACCTTCTCCCTTCTCTCGGGAGACTCGACCGCGGTGACGCTCGAGTGGGGGCCGAAGGGAGGGTCGCTCGCCGTCGCACGCAGCGCGTCGGAGGAGTGGACGCTCAAGCGAGGGGGCTTCCTCAACCCTCACATCACCGTCCGTTCGGGGGAGCGCACCCTGGCTCGCCTCTCCGTTCACATGAACCACCACCAGATCGACCTTCCCGAGGGTCGCTCGTACCGGTTCCATCGGGCGGGCATCCTGGTACCGGCGTGGCAGGTGACCTCTCCGACAGGGAAGGAGGTCCTCCACGTTGAGCCGGTCCGGGAGGGGCGTCACCTTCGGGCCGGCGCGGTCCTCGTCGCCCCCGACGCGATGGACCTACCCGAGCTCCTGCTGCTCGTGGTCCTCTCCTGGTACTTCATCGTCCTCGCCTGGTTCGAGGACGAGGCGGTCGAGACCCTTGCGCCGTTCGAGGGGCCCGATTCCCCCGCGACGCGCTCCTCGTAGGGAGAGGCGCCGAAGGCCTATCCCCGAGAGACCGCCTGCGTCTTGAGGTCGGCGAAGCACGCCGAACAGAGGTTGTGCATCTTCGGCCATCCTTCGTTCGGGACTTCGGTGACTCGACTGATAGGTTTCTGACAGGCGTCGCACACCATCTGGCCGTCGCGTATCATGGGGTTTCCGCTGCCGCCGGGCTGGCGGCCTCGTTCCCCCATCAGTGGCGCGGGTACAAAACGGGTGCTGGGGCCGTCTACGGGACCGGGAAGCCGAGCGCCGCGAGGAGACGGGGGATCATGACATCGTATCGCGGGCCCCCGTCGCCGTGGACCCCGTCGAACTCCTCGAGGTCGACGTGCGCCCCCGCGCCGCGGGCCGCGTGGGCAAAGATGCGAGCCCCGATGTCGAGAGAGTACTCGTCGCGGGCCCCGCCGTCAACATAGATGTAGGCGAGCTTCCGGGCCGCGTCCCGGTACCGCTCCTCCGTGACTATGCGAACCGGGTCCCAGGCAAGCCACCTCGCCCAGACCTCCGGGCGGATCGCCCCGGTCTCGAGGTCGAACGGTAGGTCGAAGCGTCCGGGCTCCGCGTCGATCGGCGAGTAGCACGACGCATACCCCATCACCTCCAGACCCTGGACCTGGGGCTGGTGGGGGCCGAAACCGCTCACGGGCTCGCGGAGCAGCCTCTCGAGGAGCTTCTCCGGACCGCCGGCCCGGCGGATCTCTCGGAAGGCGATGGGAAAGTCGGGGGGATAGCAGTACTCGAAGAAGGCATCGCCGGCGTTCGACCCGGCGGCTCGGAACACGTCGGGATGCCGCAGGGCGAGCACCATCGCGCCGTAGCCGCCGCTCGAGGTGCCCAGCACGGCCGTGGGACCGGTGCGGTACTTCTCTTGGACGAACGGGACGACCTCGTGGACCACGTAGTCCTCGTACCGGCCCGTGGCCGAGGAGTTGATGTACTGGCTCCCTCCGAGCGTGGTGAGACAGTCCGGCGCCACCATCACGGCCTCGGGCGCCAGCTTGCGGCGGATCATCCGGTCGAGACGACCCGGGATCGAGTCGCCGAGGTACCTCGGCCGCTGAAAATGCATCCAACCGGCACCGGTGTAGCCGCTGAGCAGGACGAGCAAAGGGAGCCCTTCGGACCGGCCCGAGGGCGGCACGTAGACGGGGAGGTCGCGTTCCGCCGGGTCTCCCCACGGGTTGCCCGTAAGGACCTGGCTCGGGAATCGGTGGTTCTCCACCTTTCCGAGCAATGGGCTCGGGAACACTCGGTCGCTCTTCGCTTCGGTCGGGACACGCCAGGACATCGTCGGCCTCGCCGAGGGAAGACTCGTCGGGTTCAATACAACGGGGGTCGTCGAGGTGGTCCGCCATGGTCAGGACCCGGTCACGCCCCGCCAGCGACGCTCGCGACGAGGCGGCGGCAGCGTTCGGGCGGATCCGCGCCGACCGGAGCCACGGCGCTCGCGCGCTGGCCGCCGAGGCGCTGGAGACCCTCTCGGGACTGCTCGATGGATGGGCCCGCCGGCCGGGGACCTCGCTTCGCGCTCGGTTCCGCGAGGTCGCCCGGGCTCTCGAGGAGGCGCAGCCCGCGATGGGCCCTTTCCTGCGCTGGGCCAGGGAGTGGCGCCGGATCGCGCGTACGGCCGCCGCGAACGACCTGCTCGGCTGGGCCCGCGCTTGGACCCGACGCGAACGATCTCGAATGGCCGCTGAGCTGCCCCGTCTCGCCCGGACGAGCCGACGAAGGTTTCCAAGGGGGGCCGAGCACGTGGTCACCCTCAGTCGGAGCCAAACCGTCCTCCTCGCGCTCTCCTCCCTCGGTCGGACGCGGCGCCCGTCGCGGGTCTCGGTCCTCGAGAGCTTCCCGGGCGGCGAGGGGCGGCTCTTCGCCCACGACCTCCGTCGAGCGGGGCTCTCTGCGCGCACCGTCCCCGACCGAGCGGGGCTTCGGGTCGCGGCGGCCGCCGACCTGGTGGTCATCGGGGCGGACGCGGTGTTCTCCGACATGTCCGTCGTTCACAAGGTGGGAACGAGGGCCCTCGCCCGGACGGCCTCGGCCGCCGGCGTGCCGGTGGTCGTGGTCGCCGGTCGCTCGAAGTTCACCGGTCGTCCCGCGCCCCGCCGCCCGCTAGCTCAGGGGTTCGACCGGACCCCGTCACGGTACATCTCCGAGTTCTGGACCGACACGGGCGTCCGGGTGGACAGGGCGCGTCGGCGGCCACGACCCTACCGCCGTCCTCTTTAGTGGGCTCCACATAGGAAGGCGGCGGCGTCGGAGGGACCCGGCGACCGCCGCACGAGGGCCAATGGAGAAGCTTCAGGCGAACGCGTTCCGCCAGGACCGACTGCTCCGGGAAGGAACGTGGCTCGTGGCCTTCCTCGCAGACTGGTGTCCGTTCTGCCAGCGTTTCCGGCCGCAACTATCGGCAGTGGAGGGCGAGAAGGGGTTCCGGACGGCGGTCGGCGACGTGACGTCCGAGGAGAGTCCGCTCTGGGAATCGTTCCGCCTCGACGTCGTCCCGACGATCGTCGTGTTTCGGGAGGGGGTCCCCGTCTTCCGCGTGGAAGGCGTCCTCGGAATGGGTCTCTCGAGCGGCGGACTC
>Ga0326727_10025410_pt1 | contig 11107 bp, 7 predicted proteins | sample MB2enrmetagenome_FD_207643 | JGI IMG/M metagenome (GOLD analysis project Ga0326727, IMG submission 207643) | Lab enriched peat soil microbial communities from McLean, Ithaca, NY, United States - MB29MY | ecosystem: Environmental > Terrestrial > Soil > Wetlands > Peat | place: USA: New York... | reverse complement strand
AGCCGGTGGTCCGTCCGGTGGTGCAGGAAACCACCGCGCTCGGCGCCGCCTATGCCGCCGGCCTGGCCGTCGGATTCTTCAAGGATACCGACGAACTGATCGCCAACTGGGCGGAAGACCACCGTTGGAAGCCCTCCATGGAAGAGGAAAAGAGGAAGAGCCTCTACCACTTCTGGAAGAAGGCCGTCACCCGGACCTTCGACTGGGTCGAGTAATTCGGCACTCATAACAAAAAAAATCGCCTCAAATACTGGGATGTACAGATCATGAGTGGAGCCATTTTCGGTGAATTTTTCGGCACAATGGTGCTGATTACCTTGGGCGATGGCGTGGTTGCCAACGTCCTGCTGAACAAGACGAAAGGCCAGAACAGCGGCTGGATCGTCATCACGACGGCGTGGGGCCTCGCGGTCCTGTGCGGCATCATCGCCAGCCTTGGCGTTGGTGGCGTCGCCCATCTGAACCCCGCCGTGACGGTGGCCCTGGCCGTCGCCAGCGGCGACTTCTCCCATGTCGTCCCCTACATCGCCGCCCAAATGGTCGGCGCGTTCTGCGGCGGACTTCTGGTGTGGCTGATTTTCCTGCCGCACTGGGCGGAAACCGAAGACAAGGGTCTGAAGCTCGCGGTCTTCTGCACGGGTCCGGCGATCCGCAACATCCCCGCGAACGCCCTGTGCGAATTCCTGGTGACCATTTTCCTGGTCGTCGTCGGCTTCGCCATCGGTTCCAAGGGTGTCTCGGCCTCCGGCCTGCCGGGCGGCTTCGGCCCCTACCTGTGGGGCATGCTGGTGTGGGTCCTCGGTCTGGCTCTGGGTGGCCCGACCGGTTACGCCATCAACCCGGCTCGTGACCTGGGTCCGCGTATTGCCCACTTTGTCCTGCCGATCGCCGGCAAGGGCGACTCCGATTGGGGCTATGCTCTGGTTCCGGTGATTGCTCCGATCGTCGGCGGTTGCGTCGGTGCGCTGATCTGCAAGGCTACCGGCATCATGTAAGAGAGAGAAAAGCGGCGTTCTCCAAAAGGGAACGCCGCAGGTTACCGGAAGGCCCGGCGTGCGTGACCCCAACAAGGACCACGGATGTCGGGCCGACGGCGCTTTTAGTCCGGGGCAGCGGCGTCGCCCCACTCCGGGACCCGACATCGGTTGCCCCCCGCGTCGCCAAGGATAAGGACCATCACCGCCGCCGGTTCGATCCGGCAGCTCATGACGACGGCAAACGTACGCCGCACGTCACCCAGACCATCCTGCCGTCCTTCCGGACCTTTTGAAGCAGGGTCCGTCGCGACGGAATCATATGACTATGTTCTAGGGAGAGTGGTTTCATGAAGAAGCTTATCAATTCTCCGGAAAACGTCGTTCGGGAAGCGCTGGAGGGAATCCAGTTGGCACACGGGGATCGGCTGCGCGTCAGCTTCGATCCCTTTTTCATTGTCCGCAACGACGCCCCGGTGAAAGGCAAGGTTGGATTGCTGTCCGGCGGCGGCAGCGGGCACGAACCGATGCATGGCGGATTCGTCGGCCTTGGCATGCTGGACGGCGCCTGTCCCGGCCATGTCTTTACCAGCCCGACCCCCGACCAGATGTTCGAGGCCGGCAAGGCGATCAGCAGCGGCACCGGCGTTCTGCAGATCGTCAAGAACTACACCGGCGACGTGATGAATTTCGATCTGGCCGCCGACATGTTGCGCGAAGAGGGCATCGAGGTCGCGTCGGTGCTGACCGACGATGACGTCGCCGTCGAGGACAGCCTTTACACCGCCGGGCGCCGCGGCGTCGGCCTGACCGTCCTGATGGAAAAGCTGCTGGGTGCGGCCGCCGAGAAAGGCACCTCCCTTGCCGCGTTGAAGACCATGGGCGACACGATCCGGGCTACCGGACGCAGCATGGGCATGGCGCTGTCGGCCTGCACCGTCCCGCATCTGGGCAAGCCGTCCTTCGAACTGTCCGACGGCGAAATGGAAGTGGGCATCGGCATTCATGGCGAGCCCGGCCGGCGCCGCATGCCGATCGCCCCGGCCGACGAAATCGCCGCCATGCTGATGGAACCGATCCTTTCCGATCTGCCGTTCCGCTCCGGCGACCCCGTCATCCTGTTCGTCAATGGCATGGGCGGCACGCCGCTGATCGAGTTGTACATCATCTACCGCAAGGCTGCCGAAATCGCCAAGAAGCACGGGCTGACCATCGCTCGCAATCTGGTCGGCAGCTACATCACCAGTCTTGAGATGGCGGGCACCTCCATCACCATGCTGCGCGTCGACGACAGCCTGGTGAAGCTTTGGGACGCTCCGGTCAACACCCCCGCGCTTCGCTGGGGCTGCTGACCGACATCGGCCGACTCACGGCGCCATGGATGCCCGTCACGGGCGTCCGTGGCGTTGGGGAGGGCCGCCCCACGGGTGCGCTCCAGGATACCCACCGGCCCTGGCTTTCCCTATGTCTCTTCATGGCCTTCGCCAACAGTGCAGGAAAAACGTCACCATGGATGAACTGACCCTTGCCCGGGCCCGCGCGTGGATCTCTGCCACCGCCCGGTTGATCGAACAAAACGCTTCACGCCTTTCCGATCTTGATGCCGCCATCGGCGACGGTGATCACGGCGCCAACATGGCCCGCGGCTTTACCGCGGTGGAAAAGAAGCTGGGCGAGGGCGCCAAGACCGACGATCTTGGAGCGCTTTTCAAGCTGGTGGGCATGACTCTGCTGTCATCGGTCGGCGGCGCCTCCGGACCCCTGTATGGCGGCTTCTTCCTGGATCTGGGCAAGCAATGCGTCGGCAAGCAAAGCCTGGATACGGCAGCGGTGGCGGCCGTTCTGGAAAGTGGATTGTCCGACATCCAGCGGCGCGGCAAGGCCCAGCCCGGCGACAAGACCATGGTCGATGCGCTGCTTCCGGCTCTGGCCGCCATGAAGACCGCGGCGACACTCTCCGGCGCCGCCGATGCGGCGGCAACCGCCGCCCATCAGGCGGCTATCGCCACCGGTCCGCTTCTCGCCCGCAAGGGACGCGCCAGCTATCTGGGCGAACGCAGCATCGGCCACGAGGATCCGGGCGCCAACTCCGCGGCGCTGCTCCTCGACGCCCTGGCCGAGGCCTGCAGAGCGTGAGGGCAGCGCAATGATCGGTATTGTCCTTGTCTCGCACAGTCTGGCGTTGGCCAACGCCATCCGTGCCCTGGTCCAGCAAATGGTGGGTCCCGACTTCCCCATCGCCGTCGCCGCCGGCGTCGGCGACGATCACGCGGACATCGGGACCGACGCCGTCCATATCGCCGAAGTCCTGCAGCCGTTTTGCGCCGACCAGGGCGCGGTGGTCCTGATGGATCTGGGCAGCGCGGTCTTGAGCGCCCAGACGGCGTTGGAACTGCTGGACGCCGAGGGCGTCGCCGATGTCGCGGCGAAGATCCGTCTTTGCCCCGCCCCCATCGTCGAGGCGGCCGTCGCCGCCGCCGTCCTGGCCAACAGCGGGGCCGACCTGGACACCATCACCGCCGAGGCCAGAGGTGCTCTGGCGGCCAAGGCGGACCAGTTGGGGGGCGACGAACCGGCTTCGGCCGCACCAGAGCGCCCCGTGGCCGACGGGGCCTTGAGCTTCGACACTGTCATCGAAAATCCGCACGGCCTGCATGCACGCCCGGCCGCCACCCTGGTCCAGGCCGCCGCCGCCTTCCGCTCGGAGATCCAACTGGCCAACCTGTCCAGCGGGCGTGGTCCGGCCTCGGCCCGCAGCCTGACGGGCATCGGGTTACTACAGGTCCGCAAGGGCGATCAGGTGCGCTTCACCGTTCAAGGCGACGACGCCAGCCAGGCCTTGGCCGGACTGCGGAACCTCGCCGACCGCCATTTCGGCGAGTCGATTGACGCCGTTCCCGCCAGCGTTCCGGCCCCCATCCGCCCGACAGCTGGCGGTCCCATCGCGGTTTCGGACGGGATCGCCATCGGACGCCCCCTGGTGCTGGCCGAGGCCCTGCCCCAACCCGATGACCGGACCGTTGCGCCTCCGGAGGAAGAGCGCGCCCGGCTGGAGGCGGCGCTTAAAGTCGTGGCCGCCGATATCCATCACGACGGTGCGGCCGGAAATGAGACGGCGGCGATCTTTGCCGCGCAGGCGCTGGTCCTGTCCGACCCCGCCCTGATCGACGCGGTCACCCGGCGCATCGACGCCGGAGCTGTCAGCGCGGCAGCGGCATGGCGAGCCGAAATGACCGCTCTGGCCGACGGCTATGCGGCCATGGACGACGACTATCTGCGTGCCCGCGCCGCCGACCTGCGCGATATTTCCGCGCGGGTCCTCCGCGTCCTGGCGGGCACCGGCGCCAACACCCGTATCGCCCCGGAACCGCCGGCGATCCTCCTGACCGATGAACTGCTGCCCAGCGACGCCATGGCCTGCGACCCGGCCCGGGTTCTCGGCATTCTGGCCACCAGCGGCAGCGCCACCGCCCATGCGGCCATCATCGCCCGCACACGGGGCATCCCGATGGTGGTGGGCCAGCCCGGCGCCAACCCCAAGGTCTGGGCGGCGGCCTCGGTGATCGCCATTGACGGCAGCGCCGGCGAGATCTGGATCGACCCCGATGCCGAGACCCTTGCCTGCGTCAAAGCCCGCCGGCAACGCCATCTGGACCGGCAGGCGAGCTTCCAGGCCGCCCATGCCTTGCCCGCCGTCACCACCGATGGTACCGCGGTGGAAATACTGGCCAATGTCGGCAACGCCGACGACGCCCAGGCGGCACGAGACAATGGCGCCGAGGGGGTCGGCCTGTTGCGGACCGAGTTCGTCTATCTGGCCCATCAGACCATGCCCTCGGAACAACAGCAGGTCGAGGCCCTGTCGGCGATCCTGGCCCGCCTGGGACCCGGTCCGGTCACCGTGCGGACGCCCGACATCGGGGCGGACAAGCCCCTGCCCTTCCTGCCCATGGACAACGAGCGCAATCCCTTCCTGGGCGTCCGCGGATTGCGCCTGTCCTTCCGCCACCCCGACTTTTTCCGCTCGAACCTGCGGGCCATCCTGCGGGCCGGTCTCAACCGCGACCTGTGGATCATGGTGCCGATGGTCAGCAGTCCGGAGGAAATGCAGGCGGCCCGCGCCGCCGTGATGGCCGCCCATGACGCGCTGGCGACAGAGGGCATTGCCCATGCCTGGCCGGTCAAGATCGGTATGATGGTCGAAGTCCCGTCCGCCGCCCTGATGGCCGACCGGTTTGCCGAACTGGCAGACTTCTTTTCCATCGGTACCAACGACCTTACTCAGTATGTCCTGGCCGCCGAGCGCGGCAACGGCGCCCTTGACACCCTGCAGGACGGCGCTCACCCGGCCGTTCTCAAGGCCGTGTCCGATATCTGCGCCAAGGCCGCCCCCAGGGGCTGCCATGTTTCGGTCTGCGGCGATGCCGCGTCCGACCCCATCACCGCGGCGCTGTTCATCGGGGCGGGCGTGCGATCCTTGAGTGTTCGGGCCAACCAGGTCGGGGCCATCAAGGCATTGGTGCGCGGGACGTCCCTTGCCACGCTGGACGGTCTTCTGGCCAAGGCCCGCGACCTGGACAACGGCGCCGAGGTCCGCCGCCTGGTGCGTTCAACCCTCGACGCGGGCGGTGGACCGGGATGACGGGAGCGGCCGGAACAGGATGTGAAAAAGTCGCTCGGTGGGACAGGCGTTTCCGCCTGTCTTCCCCGGAAGGCTGCGGAATTGCACCATCCCGGCTGCACCGAAGGACCGGCGCGGGGGCCTGTCCCTCTCCTTTGTTACGCCCGCCGACGCTCGACACCCTAAGCGATGTGCAGAGCGACCCCCTGGGCCTGCAGTATGGCGTCGAACTCGGGAGCCAGCGGGCAGTCGGTGAACAGGGCGTCCAGCACCGAGACAGGGCCCAGCTTGACCATCGCCCGGCGGCCGAACTTGGTATGGTCGGTGGCCAGGAAGACCTGGCGGGCATTGGCGATGATCGCCTGGGCAACCTTGACTTCCCGATAGTCGAAATCGAGCAAGGTGCCGTCGGGATCGATGCCCGAGATGCCGATGATCCCATAATCGACCTTGAACTGGTTGATGAAATCGACCGTGGCTTCGCCCACCACGGCCATGTCGTGGCCGCGCAAGCGCCCGCCTGCCACGGTGATCTCGAAGTCGTGTCCCTGGCTCAGAAGCATGGCGACGTTGAGGTTGTTGGTGATGATGCGCAAGTCGCGATGACCCAGCAGGGCCCGGGCGACCGCCTCGGTCGTCGTCCCGATGTTCAGGAACAGCGACGCCCCGTCGGGGATATGGGCGGCGACCAGTTGCCCGATCCGCTCCTTCTCCTCGCGCATCATGTCCCGGCGCGCATCATAATCGATGTTGCTGGTGTTGGTCGGCAGGCTGGCGCCCCCGTGATAGCGACGCAAAAGCCCCAGCGAACACAGCAGGTTGATGTCGCGCCGGATGGTCTGCGGCGTCACGTCGAGCGCCGCCGCCAGGCCGTCGATACTGACGAATCCGTCGGATTGGGCCCGTTCCACGATCTGCGCCTGCCGGCGGTTCAGCCCCGTCTGCATTGGGTGGTCACTCCATGGGGTAAGGACAGCAACGAGGTTTCTCTGTTCGGGCTGATTTCGTCCGGGTTTCGGGCGACGGCATTCTAACCGATCTGATTGGTAAAAAAACCACACTAGCGTTATGTATATTTTTTCCGTACATTTTTTGGTTCCTTTTTTTTCGTATTTTTTCGTTTTGCCCCTTCAGTCCGGGTGATACATTAGAACCATGCGAAAGAACAAGGCGGTCCGCGATCCCGCAAGATCTTTCCCATTCGATCGCGACGAGGGCTGGACATGCGCCAAGACACTCTTAATGCCTTACGAACAAATGAGATTTTCGACATCCTGATCATTGGTGGAGGTGCGACGGGGTGCGGTATCGCGGCCGACGCGGCCACGCGCGGGTTGACGGTGGCGCTGGTCGAACGGAACGATTTCGCAGAAGGCACCAGCAGCCGCAGCACCAAAATGATCCATGGTGGCGTTCGCTATCTGGAAGCCGCCGTCCGGCGCCTGGACAAGTCCCAGTACAATCTGGTTCGCGAAGGCTTGCATGAACGGGGCGCGTTCATCCGCAACGCGCCTCACCTCACCAACCGAATTCCGCTGGTCACGCCGATCTACTCCTGGACCGAAATCCCTTACGTGTTCACCGGGCTGAAGCTGTACGACCTGCTGGCGGGGTCGGAGAACATCGGTCATTCCAGCCTGATCAGCCGTGGCGAAGCACTCCGCCGCTTCCCCGCCCTGAAGGCGGACGGACTGAAGGCCGGCGTCGTCTATTACGACGGGCAATTCGTCGATACCCGCATGGCCATGACCTTGGCGCTGACCGCGCGCCGGGCTGGCGCCGCCGTCGCCAATCATGTCATGGCGACCGGACTGATCCGCGATGCCAAGGGACGGGTCGCCGGCGCCACCGTGGAGGACCGTCTGTCAAAGGAAGGCTGGACCATCCGCGCCCGCACGGTGATCAACGCCACCGGTCCCTATGCCGACGCCGTCTGTCGCATGGACGACCCCGATGCCATGCCGATCCTCAAAGTCAGTTCCGGCATCCACATCATCCTCGACAAGCGCTTCGTGCCGCCGGGGTCGGGCATGCTGATCCCGAAAACCGACGATGGGCGCGTGCTGTTCATCCTGCCCTGGCAGGGCCACGCCCTGATCGGCACCACCGACGAACCGGCCGCCGTGACCGACCATCCGCGGCCCGAGGAAGAGGACATCGCCTATCTGCTGGACCACATCCGCCGCTATTTCAATGTCGCGGTGACCCGGGCCGACGTCAGATCGGTCTGGTGCGGTATCCGCCCCCTGGTGTTCGATCCCAAAGCCAAGGACACCGCGCAACTGGCCCGCGACCATGTCATCATCGAATCGCAGTCCGGTTTGATCACCATTTCCGGCGGAAAGTGGACGACCTACCGCCTGATGAGCGAGCAGGCGGTGAACCGAGCCGTCGCCGTCGGCGGACTGACCAAGGCCGGCCCCTGCCGAACCAGCACCCTGACATTGTTTGGCGGTGACAACTTCCGCCAGGACGGCGAGGCCGACCTGGCCCGCAAGTTCGGCCTGGACGCCGACATCGCCCACCATTTGCACCGGATGTATGGCGACCGGGCGCCCGATGTCGCCGGGCTGGCGAAAAACGTCCGCCTGCACCCAGACCATCCCTATGTGGAGGCCGAGATCATCCATGCGGTGCGTCAGGAAGACGCCGTTCACGCCGCCGATGTCCTGGTCCGGCGCACCACCCTGGCCCTGGTCGACCGCGCGGCGGCCATCGCCGCAGTTGCCAGGACAGTAGCGGTGATGGGCGACGAACTGGGTTGGGACGACATCCGGCGGGAACAGGAGGAAAGGGACACCCTGAGCCGGCTTCAGGAAGCCATATGATGTAACACCGAAGACCCTGTGGCCGTTCGTCAGCCCCTTTCGATCGCCCGAACCTGGCGGGTCTTCCGGCGGGTGATGATCGACGCCTTCAATTGCTGATAAAGCGGCTCAATTCGTCGATCCGCAGCCATTGCCGTTCGCCGTCGAGAGACGATCCGACCCGGCGTCAGGCAAGCCGATGCGGCAGAATCCGGACGGTGGGCCCCTCGCCGCCCCAAAGACGCATCAGCAACCCGACGATTTCACGACCGAAGTCGCCGTGCGGGATGGCCATCGAGGTCAGCCAGGGCGCCAGGCAACCATTGATGCGATTGCCGTCGATGCTGAAGAAGCGGCAATCTTCCGGGACGCGGATACCCCGCTCCCGCGCCGCGCGATAGGCGCCATAAGCGATCTGGTCGCTGACGCAATAGAGCACCTTCGGCCAACGCGCCAGACGGCGACCGGCCTCGTAGCCGACATCGATATGGGCCAATCCCGGGCCGGTGACCGAGACAATCCTGTCTTCGCTCATGCCAAGGGCCACCAGACGATCACGGAATCCCGCCACGCGGTCCCGGGTGACCGAGGACGGCAGGGTGGGAGACAGAATGCCGACGTCCTCCAGCCCCTCGGCCCACAGATGGTCGGCCGCATCGGCCCCCGCCTTGACGTTGTCGATGCCGACAAAGGCGCCGTCGCCATAGGGGTTGCGCCGGCTGACAAAGACGATCGGGGCGCCGGCCTCGACGAATTCCTTCAAGCCGGGACTGGGAACGCTGACCACCAGCACATAGCCCTGCACGCCGTGCGACCGCATGGCATAGAGATATTCGTCCTGAAGATCGGCCCGGTCATGGGTGTCGCACAGCACGGTGACATAGCCGGCCGCGCGCAACGCGGCCTCGGTCGAGGCGGCGATGGTCGCCATGGCCGGATTGTCCAGGTTGGCCACCAGCATCGCCACCAGACGGCTTTCCTTGCGCCGAAGCGACCGCCCGATATGGTTGGGCCGGTATCCCACTTCGGCGATGATTTGGCGCACCCGTTCGACGGTCTGCGCCGACGCGCGCCGGGTCTGGCCGTTGACGATCCGCGACACCGTCGAGATGGACACCCCCGCCTTTTCCGCGACAGTGGCCAGCGACGCCGAATCCATGGTTTTTCGTTTGATTGCGGTCATTTGGCTTAACTCCCATCGCGAACCGTCGGTGTCAAGAGAGATCCACCAGTGACACCACGCTAAGACCAATAGATCGGTTTGGCAAACGTTTGTCCTTGACGCAAAGGCAAACGTTTGCCACATTTTGGTCATGATCTCGGACGTCACCGTGGCGCCGCCCCTGTCATCGGGCCACTTCAGCCAGGATGGGGCGCGCCGGATAGGGCGGCAGCCCAAGACTCCGGGACCACAACGATAAGAGCAACGGGAGGGAGCCCGCATAGGCCCTTGATGCGCTTGCGGCGGCATACAATGTCAATACTTGACACAGCCCCGAAAAGAGGGCGGAAACGTTGGCTACTCGCCCACCAGAAAAATACGCAGAGCGGCAACTGAGGTCCAAGACTCAGAATATTGTCACTATTTCGTAAATAAAATTTCGTTTGCGACATTGACGCCGGTACGCAAGATTGAAACGAATCAATAATTTATATTATTGACAGCGTACCAATATCTTTTTGTCAACACGATCCAATCGGATGAAGGGGAGGACACAATGAAAATCAAGGGAATGCGATGGTGGATCATCGGGCTGATCTGCCTGGGAACCATCATCAACTATCTGGCCCGAAACTCCCTTGGCGTTATGGCGCCGATCCTGAAGAACGAGTTGCACTTCTCGACCCAGGAATACTCATGGGTCGTCGTCGCCTTCCAGTTGGGCTACACGGTGATGCAGCCGATCTGCGGCTTCATCGTCGACTCCGTCGGCCTCAAGGTCGGCTTCGCCCTGTTCGCCATCCTGTGGTCGGTCTCCAACTGCCTGCACGGCTTTGCCTCCGGATGGATGTCGCTGGCGTTCTTCCGTGGCCTGCTGGGCCTGACCGAGGCGGCCGCGATTCCCTCGGGCATCAAGGCGGTCGGCCAATGGTTCCCCTTGCGGGAACGCTCCGTCGCCGTCGGCTGGTTCAACGCCGGGACTTCGCTGGGCGCCATGCTGGCCCCGCCGCTGGTGATCTTCGTCCAGCAGAAATACAGCTGGCAAGCCGCCTTCTACGTGACCGGCGCCCTGGGCTTCTTCTTCGCCGCCCTGTGGTATTTCTTCTATGATACGCCGAAGGCTCATCCCAATGTGACCGACGAAGAGCGGACTTTCATCGAAAAGGGCCAGATTCCTGCCAAGCGCGACAGCGACGGCACCTTGTCCAAGCCCCACGTCCTCGACATCATCTCGACCAAGCGTTTCTGGGGCATCGCCCTGCCGCGCTTCCTGGCCGAGCCGGCCTGGCAGACCTTCGGTGCCTTCATCCCCCTTTACCTGTCCACCCGTGGGATGAACATCAAGGAAATCGCCATGTTCGCCTGGATGCCCTTCGTCACCGCCGATCTTGGCGGCGTCCTGGGCGGCTACATCTCGCCGTTCTTCATGAAGTATCTGAAGCTGAAGCCCATCAATTCCCGCCTGGCCGGCGTCTGGCTGGGCGCCATCTGCATGATCGGACCGGGCTGCATCGGCCTGGCCGGCAGCGTCTACTGGGCCATC
>Ga0326727_10025409_pt1 | contig 11107 bp, 9 predicted proteins | sample MB2enrmetagenome_FD_207643 | JGI IMG/M metagenome (GOLD analysis project Ga0326727, IMG submission 207643) | Lab enriched peat soil microbial communities from McLean, Ithaca, NY, United States - MB29MY | ecosystem: Environmental > Terrestrial > Soil > Wetlands > Peat | place: USA: New York... | reverse complement strand
TCATGGAGCCGATGGGGCTGACAGCGTACCGCTTGGCGAAGGAACTGGGCGTTCCGTTGCCGCGGGTCTACGACATTGTGAAGGGGAAACGGTCAATCTCGGCCGATACGGCGTTACGGTTTGGGGCCTACTTCGGTCTGCCGGCGCAGTTCTGGATGAACCTGCAGAACGAGTACGATCTGCGGACTGCGCGCGCGGATGGATTGGACCAGATCAGGCCATACAAGGCGGCATGAGCGGATGGTACTGGCTCAGCTCGAACTGAGTGAGTTGCAGAGAGAGAAGAAGCGGCGGGCACGGGCCACGTCGCGGGCGATCTGGGCGCGCAGGGCTACAGTGTCTGCGAAGCGCTGCTCGCCGCGCAGGCGGCGCAGGAATGTCAGCCGCAGCGGCGTCTTCTCCGTAAGCTCAATCGGGTGGAAGTCGAGCAGGTGGGACTCCACTGCAAACGACGCTTCGCCGAAGGTGGGGCGGACGCCGAGGTTGGTGACGGCCTGAAAGGTCTCGGCGGTCGGGCAGGAGCCCACGGTGAGGGTGGTGATGTACACGCCGTGAGTGGGGAGCAGTTCGGTATAGGGCGCCAGGTTGATGGTCGGCACTGCGTAGCGCGCGCCGAATCCGCGGCCTGAGGCGGGCATGCTGTCGACGGCGAAGGGGCGGCCAAGCAGGGCGCGGGCGTGGCTGACGTCACCGGCGGCAATCAGGGCTCGGATGCGGCTCGACGACACTGCTGCTCCGCGCATGCTGCGTGGACCATAAACGGTGACGGAGAAGCCGAGTTCGCGGCCCAGGGCCTGGAGGCCGGTTGGACCGCTGACACCTGCCTCGGCGTGGTGCCCGAAGCGGAAGTTCGCGCCCTCATGCACCTCGGTGACGTGGAGGGTGCGGACCAGGACCTGCGTGGCGAAGTCGCGGGCGGAGCTGCGGCCCAGCGCTTCGGTAAAGGGAAGAACAAGCGTGGCGTCAATGCCCGTTTCGGCCAGCAGTTCCAGTTTGCGCGGGAGCGGCGTGATCAGCGGCTGCATCTGTTGCGGACGGAGGATGCGCGCTGGGTGAGGGTCAAAGGTAATAGCCAGGGAAACGCCGCCCAGAAAGCGGGCGCGGGCAATGACCTCGGCGATGACTCCTTGGTGGCCAAGATGCATGCCGTCGAAGTTGCCGATGGTGGCGACAACGGGGGCGGCCGCGGCGGGGAGCTCGTCGAGTTGGCGGTAGATGTTCAAGGCAGTTGTTAGTAGTCAGTTGCCGGTTGTTAGTTGAAAAGCAAAATATGGGGATTCTTTCCTTTCGACTTCGCCCAAGATCAGAATGACAAATCTAAGAAGCTAGGGCGACGATTTGGACACGCCGGCTGAGGCGTCTGGCGAAATGTCGAAGGTGAGTTGCAGGCCGTCGTGCGCCAGCCGCATGTGCGGCGGCAGCGTGGCGTTGGTGGCGTCGTGGTCGAGGCCGTGCGAGATGTGGGTGAAGAAGGCGCGGCGGGGGGCAAGCTGTTCGACTAGCGCGATGGATTTCTCCAGATGAGAATGGGTGGGGTGGGGCTCGCGGCGCAGCGCGTCAAGGATCAGGATATCGAGGCCGGTGAGCAGCGGAAGGCTCTCGGGGTCGAGGTCGCTGAGGTCGGTCAGGTAGGCGGCAGAGCCGAAGCGGAAGCCGGTGATGGTATGGCGGCCGTGGGTGACGGGGACGCGCAGGAAGCGCGCACCGAAGAGTGCAACCTCGGCGCCAGGCGTGGTGGGGATGCGGTGCAGGGCGACCCGCGCCCTGGTGGGGTACTGGTGATCGGAGCTGAAGGTGTAGTTGAAGATGCGCTCAATGGTGAGCGCGGTTTGCTCGTCGGCGTAGAGCGGCAGGCTGCCCGGCGAGTGGAAGCTCAAGGGACGCAGGTCGTCCATACCGAACACGTGGTCGGCGTGGCCGTGGGTGTACAGGACTGCGTCGAGGCGGTGGATTCCCGCGGCAATCGCCTGGGCATGGAAGTCGGGGCCGGTGTCGATGATTACGTTATGCCCCTCCCAGGAGATGAGGACGGAAGGCCTGGTGCGGCGGTTACACGGAGAGGGCGCGGGCAGGCCGGGGCCGGGCGCCACCGCTGAGGCGCAGACGGAGCAGTCGCAGCCGAGCGTGGGGACGCCCATCGAGGTGCCGCTGCCGAGGAATGTCAGGGTAGCCTGCATTGTTTTCTAGCGGACGATGGTGGGGCGTCCGGGCACTCCTGGGCCGGGCGCGCCGGGCGCGCCGGGTGGGACTGGAGGTTGGCGGTTGGCGGAGGAGCGGGCGAGGGCCTGGGTGACTTCGAGGAAGCCCATGCGAATCTCGAACAGAGCGTTGTCCATCAGCTGCGACTCAGCGGGCGTCAGGTTGCCCTTGGTTTTTTCGGCCAGGATGGCGAGCATGTCGATGCTCTGGCGCGCTCCCAGCAGGTCGATCTTGGGCTTCTCGCCCGGCTTGGTGCCCCCGCCGAGCTGCAGAATCGCGGTCATGTAGATGGAGTGGACGATCTGCTCGAAGCTCATCGCGGGCGGATGCTCCATGCCGGGGTTGGCGGCGCGGACTGCGGTGTCCAGGTGGTCGGCGGTCTTTTGATAGGCGGTGTTGGCCTGCTCCATCTCGCTGGCGGTCGGCGGAGGCGGCAGCGGAGCGTCCCCGGAGGATTCGGTGGTGGCCGGCGCAGGCGGCTCGGATACGGGGGCATGAGGGGACTTGAACTCGAGCGGTGGGGCGGGAGTGGCCGGCGCTTCGGCGGCGGCAGCGGGAACTTCGCGTACCTCCGGCTCGGGGGATGGATCGGCGTCGGGGCGCGGAGTTCCATCCAGAGTGAACTTGCGGCGGTCGGTGACGACGAAGGGCTTGTTTTGATCGGACATTTTTAGCACTCTTTCGGTTGGTTCGGATTCTGCAATCTGGTTACGACGGAATGCCAAGCTTCTGGCCCTCGACTTCGCTCAAGCCAGCAGGATGACGGGGTATTGACTAGGGAATTTCGTAGGGCAAGGCGATGGGTGTAGCAGCGCCGCCAGGATAGGTCAGGGTGAACTTGCGGTCGAGCGCCTCGCGGCGGATGATGCCGAGGGCAAGCTGCACCGGCGCGGGTTGGCCGGGGAGATGGATGGATGCAACGCTGGTGAGCTCGCCGACGGGCTTGCCTTGCGCTTCGAGCTGCGTGCCACAGGTGGGCAGCGCGCCGGTGAGGACGAAGCCACTGAAGGCGCGGTGGACGCCGCCGCGCGAGTGGATGCGCTCGACGATCTCCTGGCCGAGGTAGCAGCCCTTGGTGAAGTGAAGGGCGCGGGACTGGACGCCGATGGGTGCGGTCTCCTGCGGCAGGTCGTGGGCCGTTTCCGTGTTGCGGATGTCGATGCCGTAGCGTGGCGTGCCTTCTAAAATGCGAAGCTGCTCCAGGGCTTCGGGCAATACGGGGATTGCTCCGGCTGCGGCGAGTTCCGCAGTGAGCGCGGCGATGGTTGTCGAACCTGCCCATATCTCAAAACGCGCAACCAGGGGGCTGTAAGCGTGGAGGATGACGACAGGCGATCCGCGCCACGACGTGGTCTGCATGTGCATGGGGTCGAGCGAAGCAACGGGCAGGCCGGTCTGGCGGAGCAAGGCGGCGGCTTGCGGGCCACCCAGGCCGACTCCGGCGCGCTCGTCGCTGATGTCGGCCAGCTCGACATCGTCCATGACGATGAAGTGGTTCAGGTGGGCAAGGAGCTTCTCCAACTGGTCGCGGCTGGTCTCCAGCAGGAGGGAGTCGGGCTGGCCGCTTTCCGGAGCAAATGCAATCATGTCGCCCTGGATGCGGCCCTGGGCGTTGAGCAGCAAGTTGTAGCAGCCTTCGCCGGGTTGGAGCGTCTGGATGGAATTGGTGACCATGCCGTTGAGCCAGCGCAGGCTGTCGGGGCCAGTCACTCGAATCCAGCCTGTGTCGTCCAGCGGAGCTATGCCCACCACGCGAAGGAGAGCAGCTAGCTGTGCTTCGCCGGCCAGGGGCAAAGGATGCGGATCGGCGGATTGCAGGGCCGTGGTCATTTCAGAGGTCACGCAAATCTGCGTACACTGTTAATTAGAGCATTTTCACAGCCTCGTGGCATTGGGAAAGATACTGCAATGTGGTTTTCCTTGATAGAAAACCACGTCGAATCCATACTTCTCCCTGACCACCCCTGTGAAAATGCCCATCGCGACCGGATTGGCCGGTTGCGCGGAGGTTGGATGGTAGGTGCGCTGCGCTGTCAGGTTGGGTTGAAGCGATGGGCCGGACGAGGGGCCGCACATAGTCTGCTGACGCTGGCCGTGGTTTTGCTGTGCTTCACGACCGGTCGCGCGCAGAGGTCGCCGGGGCCGGACTGGGCAGAGGGAGCAAGCGCCGCGGCAGCACAGAACACTCCGCAAGCTGCGCAGAGCGAGGCGACGCACCCTCCGCTGACCAAGGACCAGGCAAAGGACCTGTTTCGCCGAGTCGACAAGATTCTTTCGTTTGTGAGCACAGACACGGGACTGCCGATCGTGCATAGCGTGAAGCGCAAGCTGATTACGCGCGACGAGGTGAACAAATACCTGAGCCAGAAGTTCGAGGAGGATGCAGGAGCAAAGCGGCTGGCGCGAGAGGAGATTGTGCTGAAGAAGTTTGGGCTGCTGGACCGCGACTTCCACCTGCGGCCGTTTATGATCTCGTTGCTGACCGAGCAGGTGGCGGGCTTCTACGACGACAAGACGAAGACCGTGAACCTGTTGAACTGGATCGAGCCGGACGAGCAGGAGCCGGTGCTGGCGCACGAGCTGACCCATGCGCTACAGGACCAGGCGGTCAGTCTGGCAAAGTGGTCGCAGGTAGGTTCGGACGCGATTGCCAGGAACGCGGAGGAGGACAACCAGCATATCCAGACGGACGAGGCAGACGATGCACGCGACGCTGTGACCGAGGGGCAGGCAATGCTGGTCTATTGCGACTACACGCTGCGCTCCACCGGCAAGACGCTGCAGAACTCGCCGGAGATGTTGCAGCAGCTGAAGAGCACGCTGTCGGACACCAGCGGATCGCCGGTGCTGGCGCGCGCACCGCTGCTGCTGCAGCAGTCGCTGATGTTTCCCTACAACCAAGGGATGGGCTTCGAGGGCGCGATCCTGGTGAAAGCCGGAAAAGATGCTGCGTTCGGAGCGGTGCTGGCCAACCCTCCGGCTTCCACCTTCGAGATTCTGCATCCGGCGGCGTATATGGCCCATGTGCCGGTTCCCATGTTGCGTCTACCCGACATTCATCCGCTGCTCGACGCTCAGTACACGCCCTACGATGTGGGCGTGATGGGCGAATTCGACGTGCAGATCCTCACCGAGCTATTTGGTGGAGATGCAGCCGCGGCAGCGCTGACACCGGAGTGGAAGGGCGGCATCTACTATGCGGCGCAGAAGCGGTCGGCGGTGACGGAGGCGGAGAAAGAGTCGACCGCATCGATTGCGCTGCTGTATGAGTCGAAGTGGAGGGACCAGGACGCGGCGCGGGCGTTCCTGCAAGTGTATGCGGGCGAGTTGCCGCGCAAGTACTCGGGGCTGGTGCGGCGGACCAGTGATGAGGCGGACCGGAGTGAGCAGGTCTATACCACCAACGAGGGCGATGTGCTGCTGTCGATCGACGGCACGGGCGTCTTCATCAGTGAAGGGTTTCCCCTGGAGCTTGCACGCAAGCTGCGCGACAGCATTGTGAGCGTGCAGTCGGATGGGCCGCTGGAGTTGGCTGGGGACGAGAACGACTCCAGTGCTTTCGATCCGGGAGCGTCTCTGGTCAGGACATTTTCTTCGGCGGGGGTGATGAAGGCGGCGATGGGCTCGGAGGTCTCTGCCGTGGAACGATATACTTTGCTTCAGCGATAGGAATGTTGCTGAGGTGACCGGCAACGATGACTGAGAGGCAATCGGCGCGCTAGGGCGCTGCCGGATGAGGAGTGAGCGACTTGCAGACGGCGGAGATCGGCATCATCGGGGGCAGCGGCCTGTACGCCATGCCCGGACTGACGGGAGTGCGCGAGCATGTAGTGGAGACGCCGTTCGGCGATCCGTCGGACGCATTCATCCTGGGCGAGTTGGAGGGGCGCAGAGTAGCGTTTCTGGCTCGGCATGGGCGCGGGCACAGGATTCTGCCGAGCGAGTTGAACTTTCGCGCCAACATCTATGCCCTGAAGATGCTTGGCGTGGAGCGGATCCTGTCGGTGTCGGCGGTGGGCTCGCTGAAGGAAGAACACAGGCCGACGGATTTTGTGGTTCCGGACCAGTTCATCGATCGGACGTTTGCGCGGGTGGCGACGTTCTTCGGCGAGGGGGTGGTGGCGCACGTCGGGTTCGGCGATCCGGTGTGCGCGACGGTGTGTTCGGCGATTGAGCAGGCCTGCGCGGAGGTGGGCGTAGTGGGCAAGCGAGGCGGGACGTATGTGTGCATGGAGGGGCCGCAGTTTTCCACGCGCGCCGAGTCGGACCTGTACCGCAGCTGGGGCGCGGACGTGATCGGGATGACCAACCTGCAGGAGGCGAAGCTGGCGCGCGAGGCGGAGATCTGCTATGCGACCGTGGCCATGGTGACGGACTACGACTGCTGGCGCGTGGGGCACGACGATGTGACCGTCGAGCAGGTGGTCGCGGTAATGCAACGGAACGCGGACAATGCAGCGAAGGTGGTGAGGACGGCGGTGGCGCGGATGCCGAAGGAGCGGGAATGCGCGTGCGCCAGCGCGCTGAAGTTTGCCATCATGACCGACCGCGCGGCAATTCCGCAGGCGGCGCTGGAGCGGCTTGGATTGCTGCTGGGGAAATACTTGTAACTATTCTTGTTGTATCAATGATCTTAGATGCATCCGTTAGTTCGTAATCGGTTACATATTCAAATATTTATTTCGTATTGAGTTACATATTCGTTTTAGGAAGCGGAAGCATGGCAATTCTGGTGGTTGGATCGGTGGCGTTCGACAGCATTGAGACGCCGCATGGCAAAGTGGACCATTGCCTGGGCGGCGCGGCGACATACTTTTCGCTGGCTGCGAGCACCTTCACCGAGGTGCGCGTGATTGCGGTGGTTGGCGAGGATTTTCTGCCCAGCCATGAGGCTGTATTTAAGGCGCGCGGCATCGATATACAAGGCATTGAGCGTGCATCGGGGCTGAGCTTTCGCTGGACGGGCGTGTACGCGGGGACGATGAGCGAGGCCGAGACGCTAGGCACGGACCTGAACGTCTTCGAGCGATTCGAGCCGAAGATTCCCGAGGCTTATACGGACAGCGAGTATTTATTTCTGGCGAACATCGATCCGGCGCTACAGGCGCGGGTGCGCAGCCAGATGCCGCGGGTGCGCATGGTCTGCGGCGACACGATGAACTACTGGATCAGCTCCCACGCGGAGAACCTGGCAAAGGTGCTGCGCGAGTTGGATGTGCTGCTGATCAACGACGGCGAGGCGCGGATGCTCTCGGGCGAGCAGAATGCGGTGAAGGCGGCGGAGAAGGTGCTGGCAATGGGGCCGAAGTCGCTAGTGATGAAGCATGGGGAGTACGGCGCGACAGCGTTCTTCGGGGCGCGACAGTTTGCGGGAGTGGCTGCAGTGCCGAGGCCGTTTCGTGCTCCGGCGCTGCCGCTGGCCGAGGTGGTGGATCCGACAGGCGCGGGCGATTCGTTTGCAGGCGGATTCTATGGCTACATCGCATCGCAGCCGGAGTTGACGCCGGCGGTCTTTCGCCGGGCCATGTTCTACGGCGGCGTGATGGGGTCGTTCGCGTGCGAGCGCTTTGGGACCGAGCGGCTACAGGCGGTGACGCGAGCGGAGATTGAGGAGCGGTTTGAAATCTTCCGGGAGATCTCGCATCTTGACTCGGCGGCAATCTAAATCGGAGCGGACGATGACGGCGCCGCGCAGGGCGCAGGGCCTGCGCCTTGCACGACCCGGCACAAACATTGCGCTTCCCGTCTTCGGTCCTGACGAGGTCCATCCGGCGACGCGCGAAGAGATCTACCAGGTGGTGATGGTCGCAGTGTTGTTGGCATTCATGGCGCTCATCTTCTGCTTCACGCGCGGTTACCTGCTGTTGTATGGCGATGCGGTGGCCCACCTTGGCATCGCGCGGAGGATCTTGGACTCGCGCAATCCTGGGCTGGTGCAACTGGGCAGTGTGTGGCTGCCCCTGCCGCACCTGCTGATGCTGCCGTTTGTACAGAAGCTGGAATGGTGGCAGAGCGGGCTGGCCGGCGCGTGGCCGACGCTGGCATGTTATGTGCTTAGCGTGGCGGGGTTCTTTCGCCTGTGCCGGCGGATGCTGGTACCGCGCTGGGCGTTGCTGGCGACCGCGTTCTACGCGCTCAATCCCAACCTGCTGTATCTTGCGACGACCGCGATGACGGAGCCGATTTTTCTTGCCCTGATGATTTGGATGGTGCTGATGACGATGCAGTGCGTGGACGCGATTCAGGCGGACCAACCTTCACGAGCGGCACGGCGGATGGTCGTTCTCGGGCTGCTGATCTTTGCCGCGGTGTTCACGCGCTACGACGGATGGGTACTGGGTACGGCGGTGTGGTGCGTGGTGGCTTGGCAACTGGGTCGCAAGCAAGGACTGGGTCGTAGCCTGGCCCCGTCGTTTGCGGTGTTTACCCTGCTTGCGATCGCCGGGCCAGTGCTGTGGTTGTGGTACAACCAGCACTTTAGCCACGATCCGCTGGACTTCATGCGCGGGCCCTACTCGGCCCCGGCCATCGAAAAGAGGACCTCGCCGCCGGGATCGAAGCACTACCGCGGATGGCACAACGTGGGGTGGGCGCTGCTGTTCTACACACGCACGGCGCAGGTGGTTGCGGCGGCGTGGGAGACAGGATTTACGGCGATGGCCGCGGCGCTGGCTGGAGCGTGGATTGCGCTGCGGCGGCGGATTGCGCGCGCTTCGCTGCTGCTGTGGGTTCCGCTGGCCTTTTATGTTTATTCGGTTGCGTACGGTTCAGTGCCGATCTTTATACCGCAGCTTTATCCGCACTCATACTACAACGCGCGCTATGGCATGGAGTTGTTGCCTGCGCTGGCTCTGTTTGCGTGCCTGGCGGCGGCGGAGGCGGAGCGACGATGGAGGGCCGCGAAGGGCGAAGGCCTGTCCCGGGGGCTAAAGCCCCAAGCCGAATTGGAAGCCGGTGTGCCTGGACTGAAGTCCCGGTCTATCCAAGTGCGGGCGTTTTTCCTGGCGGCGCTGGGGCTGGCGGTCTTGAACCCGCTGGCGATGGTCTACGGGACAGCGCTTGTGCAGCACTGCGCACAATTGATCGAGCACCGCCCCAGCAATTTGCTGGCGAATTATGCGCCTCCGCTGGTGCTGAAGGAGGCTCTGGTGAACTCGTCGACACGGGTGCCGTTCGAGCGGAACCTGGCGCTGGTGCTGCAGGACCTTCCGCCAGGCGCGCCGATCCTGATGCAGGAGTCAGACCACATTGGGGCGTTACAGGACGCAGGGATCGCGCTGCGACGGACGATCAACGAGAGCGATTACGACAGTTGGCATGCGGCCTTGCAGGCGCCGGCGGACCATGCAATGTTCGTCGTGGCGCTGGCTGGAGACGCGGTGTCGAAGGCGGTCGAGCAGCATCCCGAAGGATTGCAGGAGTTGACCATACTGTGCAGTACGGGCCAGCCTTGCGCGCGGATATATCAGTCCGAACACCTTGCTGTTGCCGGTTCGACGGCAGACAAGTAGTGTCTTCATGCGGATGGGCAGGGGTGCGCGCCTGCTATTGAGTGCTGGGGATTCTTTCCCTTCCCTTCCGGCCGCGTTCAAGGTCAAAGTGACAAGATCATAAGTAGTGCTACCATCGCAGCGAAGAGAAAATGCCTATGATTGCGACCTTACCGATATACTTCAGCGCGATAGAACAGATGGTGTCTTATCGGGGCGCTGCTACGCGGTTGTTGTTGGCCAGTAACGCTACGGACAAGGGGGTTGCGTTCGACGATGAAGAGGGGGATTGAGATCAAGACGACTGAGCAGGCGACGATCCCGTTTGTGAAGGCGCATTCCTGCGGCAACGACTTCCTGATTGTGGAGGAGGCGGATGCGGCGGGCGCCCATGCGGCGCTGGCGCGCAGGCTGTGCTCACGCAACACTAGTATTGGCGCGGATGGGATCGAGTTTCTGGAACGGCGCACGAATGGGGATCTTTTTCTGCGGCTCTTCAATGCCGATGGCAGTGAGGCCGAGCTCTCCGGCAATGGCACACGCTGCGTGGCGGCGTGGCTGGCACACAGCGAAGGATTGCGGGAGGTTGCACTGGGAACGCAGGGCGGAGTGAGACGCTGCCGCGTGATTCGCTCGGAGGGAACGATTTATCTGATTGAGAGCGAGATGGGAGTGCCGCGGGTTGAGGCGCGGACGATTGAGATTCCCGGTGTGGGCGCGGTTTCCGGGGCCATGGTTGATGTGGGCAATCCTCACTTTGTTCTATTTGTGGATCGCGAGGACTTTGCCGCACACGGGATGAGCTGGCGGGAGTTGGGCGCAAAGATCGGCGCCAGTTCGTTGTTTGCGCAGGGAACGAATGTGGAGTTTGTAAAGTTGCTTTCGACGGAGGAGATTGCGTTTCGGATCTACGAGCGCGGATGCGGGCCGACGATGTCTTCGGGAACGGGGACCTGCGCGGCCTCTGCGGCCACGATGGCGCTGCGAGGGGCAGCTCGTGAGTTGACAGCGATTGCCGAGGGCGGCGCGCAGAGAACGGTGTGGCCCGCGAACGATAAGGGAATGCGGCTGACTGGGCCGGCGGAGATTGTGTGCCAGGGCGAGGCGTTTCTGGGAAACACGGCGGTGAAAAATTGATCGCGGCGCGCGCGAGGGTGAGGCCTGCCGCGCTGCTAGAGGGGGCAACTCTGGCCGTGGTGTCGCCGGCGAGCGCGGCGAAGCCGGAGCTGGTGCAGGCTGGGATCGAGGCGCTGCATGAGCTTGGGTACAGGACGGAGCTGGCGTCGCACGCGCTGGATTGCGGACCGCTCTACTACGCGGGGACGGTGGAGCAGCGGGTGAGAGATCTTCATGCGGCGTTCGCCGATCCGGGGATCGATGGGGTCGTGTGCACGCGCGGCGGATGGGGCTCGGCGGAG
>Ga0326727_10025408_pt1 | contig 11107 bp, 8 predicted proteins | sample MB2enrmetagenome_FD_207643 | JGI IMG/M metagenome (GOLD analysis project Ga0326727, IMG submission 207643) | Lab enriched peat soil microbial communities from McLean, Ithaca, NY, United States - MB29MY | ecosystem: Environmental > Terrestrial > Soil > Wetlands > Peat | place: USA: New York... | reverse complement strand
GCGTCCGGCAATTCTTGCGCGATGTACGGAATCACCACGTGCCAGCACGCCAGAATGCAGTTCGCGGCGCGCACCGTCTTGAGGCTCTTCCCGGTAAAGTAGCTGATTTCCACTTCTTTCGCCGAGGCCGGATCGCCTCGGTGATTTACCTTGACCACCGTGCTGTTCAGCCGAATACGCATCGTGGACGCCGGCTCGTCGAGCTTCGAGTAATCAGCCTTCGCCAGCACCACGTCCGTGGCCGAGCTTCCCGGAATCACCGCTGGAATCAGCTTGCGCACCAGCAGCCGCGCGATCGAAGCATTGCCGTCGGGAAAATGAAAGAAATATTTTTCCGCTTCGTCGTTGCGAATGCAATCGCGGTTCATCGCCTTGCCCGGCCTGGGATCGAGTTTAAGGCCGTCGAATCCCGGCATTCCCAGGCCCCAGGCGTCCTGCGCCGCAACCGCATCGATGCCCACGCCGAACAGCGGATGCGGGAAGGTCTGGAGTAATTTCACGATTTCGTCGCTCACGCCGACCGTGCCGGTCAGGTATTTCGCATAGCTTACGCGCGCGAGGCGCGCCTTCTTCTCACCGGAGCTGAGACCGGGGAAATAATCCTTCTCTTCCGTCAGCAGGCGCTGAAAATCCTGCCTGGCTTTGGCCGAGAGCGGAGCTTCTTTCAGGAAATCCCGCAAGGCCGCTTCGCTGGCCTCGTCGCTGAGCCCGCTCTCATCGCCTCCGGTATGCACCGCGTTCAAGACCAGCTTGTCAGCCCCAAACGTTTCCTTGTCGAAAAAGATGTGTGGCTTCAGGCCTAACGAACGATAGAGATCCTTGTTGACGTACTTGGGATACGAAGGCACGTCGATGCCAAGCTCTTCGATCAGAGCCTTCGCTACTGCGCTGTACGGGGCCGGACTTTCAATGGAATAGGTGCCGCCAAATCCGAGGATGGTGCGGTTGCCCGCGCGAAATTCGTTGCGCTTGGCGTGCCCGCCGAAGTCATCGTGGTTGTCGAGAATCAGGACGCGCGCCTTGTCGCCAGCAGCTTTGCGGAAAAAGTGCGCCGCGGCGAGTCCGCTGATGCCTCCGCCGACAATCACCAGATCGTAGGACTCGCCAGTGTCCACGGCCTTGGGAGCATCGTCCCAGAAGGCGCCGTCGCGGAGTTTGTGCATGGTTTCGAAGGACCCGGCATGACTTCCGCGCAGGCCGGTCTTGCCGGGAGGATAGTAACCGGGGACGCTCTGCGCGGGAACGTCCTGCCCTTCCAGATCGGCGGCTGCCGCCGCCCACATTTCAGGAGGGACGATGCCATGAACTATGCCGTGAACGGCGGCCGCTCCCGTGGTCAGTGCGACTCCGTTCAGAAAATCCCGGCGCGTGATCCGCGCGCCCATCCCCAGTGCTCGATCCCGTTCTTTGTTCGCTTCAGATGACACAAATGCCTCCGGCGAGGCAGTGTATCATTTCTTGTCAATCCGCCGCCGCTAGTGTAGGGCGTTGAAGATGGCGACGGTTATGTTTCGTCTCGATCCGATACGAATTTCGTGTCTGGCGAGGAGGTCAAAGGCTCTAACCACGGGGGACACAGAGGATCACGGGGGAAGTCAGCGAATCATAAACGTCGATCTGTTTGACGCACTACACTAGTGCCCCTTCCCGTCGCCGCTCCCGCTGGCTGTCCCGAGCCCGGACTGCGCCGTTGCTGCGAGCACTTCATCCCAGAACGAAGTTTTCGGATCGGCCGCTGTCACCCCGATCTGACCTTCCGCCGCTGTATCCTCTTTCCCGACCCACGCCACTCGAAACTGTTCCTTCTTGTGCAAGCGGGCAAGAGAAACTATGTCGCCCTGTCCGAGCATTCCGTGGACGCCCTCGAGCAACGCTCCGCGCCGGCTTATATTGACCGTCATCACTCTCTGATCCAGAGGACGGCCACTTACGTCGGTCCCGCTGAGCAACACCGGCAACGCCAGGTCAATCCTCGGATCGCGGCGATTGCCGAGCCGCTGCGCCCGCAGATCGTTCAGCAACTGCTCCGCGGTCAACGACGCTCCCGAGCGAATCAACTCCAGGAGCGGGTCGGGCCTCTCGTCATCGAGTGCCGCGTCGGGCGCATCATTGTCGGGCGCGTCATTCGGCGCTGCGCGCTGGCCTTCTTTTCGGTCTTCCTTTCTGCCCACGAAAATTTTCGGAACCTCACGATTGCCCGTCAACCGTGCGATCAGTTCCTCCACCCGCGCCCGCCGCTCGTGCGCTGGCGTTCCCGTGAATTCGACTCCCATTCCGGTTTGTGCGTGAGACACCCGTACTACTCCGTCCAGCAGGCACTCCGAGTCCAACGCCCGGATACTCAGCAGCACCGGAGTGCCGGCGGGAAATGGCGCAGCCGTCTCCAGGTAGCAGGCGCCCGCGCTGATGTCGGTCAGGCGCCAGCGCCGCTTCGCCGCCGCGCCCGGCGATTGATCGGGGTGCTGCTGTTCGGCGGCAGGCAGTGCGTTCTCCTCGATCTTCCAATCCGCGGGCGCATATTCGATTCCCCAGAAGTTGCCCGGCACCTCCAGTTCCAGGCCGACCAGCCAGGTCTCGGGATCTCCGCCCAGTGGAACCACCTCCGCCACCAGCGCCGTGGTGTGCCGTTTTGCCGAGACGATTTCCAGACGGACCTGAATGCCCTGCTTAATCGCGCGTGGAACAATCAGCCCACATCCGTGCGCGTTCACCAGCGTGGTGTTGCAGGGCTCGGAAAATGGCGAGGCGTCGTCGAGGCTGGTCACGCGTACCGGAACTTCCAGCGGCAGTCGCGTGCTGCGCCGAATGGCGTGCTGTGTTTTTTCCGAAGGGCCCATAGAGTTAGAAGGCAAAAAATTCTTCGGCCTGAGAACGTCGATTTGGAAACCAGCGCCGGCGTCTCCGGCGACACTCATCCACGAACCATGCTAGATCACAAGAAAGCCCCGGGGCACGACATTTCGCCACCCCGGTTTCCAGTTAGACACTAAGGTGTCGGGGGCTTTGGCGGCTTCACCTGCCCGCAATCTTGGCCCTTGTAAACCCGGCGCAACTCTGCGGTCATCTCGACAGGATCCGCCCGTGAACCTGTCGTGCGGGTTCCATTCATGACAATCTTCGTCTCTTGGGTGTCGCCATCCACATCGATAGTTGTGAGTGTGCCAGAAGTCTCCGTCACCGAACCCGGGGCTGACCCCGGCCCCGGCATGGCAACCTTGCAGGCCACCTTGCCCGTCATCCCATTTGCGGTCCTGACCACATCGCTCTGCGAACACTGGGTCGAGCTGCCCAGCAGACGCAGGGCGGAAGTGCTATTCTGCTGCGCCGGCGAACTATTCATCCTGCCAGCCATCTCTGGCGTGACGCAAACTAGTCTGGTATAGGGCAATCCCGGGACCATGAGATTGCGCTTGGCGGCGCGCTCTCTCATCTCCGGGGTCAGTTCTCGCGGAATACCGGTTCCGCTGGTCCAGACCCGGACCGTCACCTCATAGAGTCCGGCCTTGGTTTGCGCGCATGCCAGCGGAACCAACCCCAGCAACCACAGAAGCACAAAACTCGCATAGAGTCTCTTTCTCATCGTTCCATTTCCGTCCTTTGCCAGTTCACGATCTGCTTCAGTATCAACACCGGATGCGTCACCTTTGCAAGATCCAACAGATCGCGCATTGCACCCGAAGACGAGTTGGTATTCGCCGATTTGCGTAACGATCGAGGATTAGTACTCGCCGAAGATAATGTAGTCAGCTTCATAGAAGGTTAGCCCATTCGCATTCGTAAGATGCGTTTGAGCGGGAATCTTAGACTAGTCAGAGATGCCTTAGGGTCGGGCTGGCGGCTACGCGTTTATGAATCCCGTCTGCAAGCTTGGGGCCGAAACCGGCGACTACCCGGTCTTGATCGCCGAATCGGGCGCCTGGAAGGCGATCGTGTTGTGACTTCCGTCGCAGAAAGGCCGGTTGGCGGAGGCGCCGCAGCGGCAAAGAGAGAACGACGTCTTGCCCGTCAAGTCGTACTGGTTGCCGTCGGCGTCCACCATTTCGACAACGCCGTCGGGATCGTCTACGCGCAAAGAACCATTCTTGCGCACCGTAATCTTGACTTGCGACATGGAACCTCCGGTAAGGATGAATAGCGTTCAAACTATCGCATACAAGAAGAAGTTGCCAGTACCCCGTTGCCAGCTGCCCGCACTCAGTCCCCAGTATCCAGATCAAGGACGAGGGCGCAAGACAGCGAGTGCCGCCTCTGCATTGAGTACTGGCAACTGGGTACTGGCAACTGGCAGCTGACTATCGCCAGCGGTCCACCGCTTCCCACCACAGCATCTTCGACCACTCGCCAAGAGTGGTCTTCATCCATTCGCGGTTCGTCCACCACGCTTCGCCGAAATGCTCGGGATCACGAGCCGCGGCCACACTGAACTGGTATTGCGGCAGGCGATGGCGGAAGATGGCCAAGGCGCGGCGGGTGTGATATTCGGAGGTCACGATCAGCACGCGATGTGCGCCCAGCGGCTGCAGGCACGGGATCACATCGGGGGCCTCAGTGTTGGTCGAGAATCCCACGGTCGGGCACACCGAGACGCGGTTTGCCTCGGCCAGGCCGCTCACGTATTTCCGCGCAATGTCGACCAATTGCTCATCGTAAATCACGGTTCGCTTCTGAACATCGATGAACACGCGAGGCGCCATTCCCTGGCGCAGCAACTCCAGAGCGTGGCCGGGACGGACTTTGGTCTCCCCAGCCAGCACCAGGATGACGTCAGACTTTTCAGGTTCGTCCACCACGAGGAAGCGTGCCGCATGGCTCGCAAGAGCCGCCAGGAGGACGACCAGTAACAACACGGTGATTGGGCGGAAGAATCGCATCCGAGACGTATGTTACCGCAGCTCACATGTTACTAGAGTAGTGCGTTGAAGATATCGATGGTTACGTTTTGCCTCGATCCGATACGAAGTTTGGTGCTTGACGGGGAAGTCAAAGGCTTAACCACGGGGGGCACAGAGGATCACGGGGGAAGTCAGCGAAACTGCGCACCGGGGCAATTCGATTCCGGCACTAATCAGGATTGCAATTCGCGCTGCAAAAATCGCATAAAAATTCCGCGAAAGTGCTAGGAGACCATAACTTCCGCTGCCCTCCTCGACCTCAGTGCTAGAATTATCCGTCGCCTATGAATACTCAACTCACCACTTCTTTTCTCTTTACCGGCCTGAAAAGCCGCATCGATGCGCGCACGGCTCGGATCGGAATCATCGGCCTCGGCTACGTCGGACTGCCGCTTGCCCTTCTCTACAGCGAGCAGAAGTTTCCCGTCACCGGGTTCGATATCGATCAGCGAAAAATCGATACCCTCGACAGCGGCGGCACCTACATTTTCCGCATCACGCCCGAGGAGATCGCGGCGGCAAAAGCGAACGGCTTCAAAGCCACGGCCGACTATTCGCAAATCACTGCCATGGATGCGATCATCATCTGCGTCCCCACGCCGCTCGACGAATATCACGAGCCCGATCTCAGCTACATCACCAACACCGCCCACGCGGTAGCGCCCCATCTGCGCGCCGGCCAGATCGTGATCCTCGAGAGCACCACCTACCCCGGCACCACCGAAGAAGTCCTAATTCCGATTCTCGAACAGGAAAACAAGGCTGGCCTGAAAGCCTCGCGCCACGGTGCCGCCGGCGACAATGACATCTGGGTCGCGTTCTCGCCGGAACGCGAGGATCCCGGCAACACCCAGGTGGCGCGTCACGACATTCCGAAAGTGATTGGCGGACTCGATCCCCAGGCCAGCGAAATCGCCGCCGCGCTCTACGGCTCCATCTTCCGCCGCACCGTTCCCGTCTCCTCGCCGGCTGTCGCGGAGATGACCAAGTTGCTGGAAAACATCTACCGCTGCGTCAATATCGCCCTGGTCAACGAGCTCAAGATGCTCTGCTTGCGGATGGACCTCAACATCTGGGAAGTCATCGACGCCGCCGCCACCAAGCCCTTCGGCTTTCATGCGTTTTATCCCGGGCCAGGTCTGGGCGGACACTGTATTCCGGTTGACCCCTTCTATCTTTCCTGGAAAGCGAAGGAGTTCGACTTCCGCACCCGCTTCATCGAACTGGCGGGCGAAATCAACCTGGCCATGCCTTACAACGTGATCGCCGCCACCATTTCCGCGCTCAACCGGCAGAAGAAGGCCATCAACGGATCCAAAATTCTGGTTCTGGGAGTTGCCTACAAAAAAGATATTGACGACCTGCGTGAATCGCCCGCTCTCACCATCATCGAGTTGCTGCAAAAAGAGGGCGCCGTGGTCAGCTATAACGACCCCTACTTCCCCTTTGTGGGACGCGGCCGCAAGTACGACCTGCAGATGAAGTGTTCGCCGCTCGACGATCTCGGCCAGTACGATTGCGTGCTCATCGTCACCGATCACACCGACTACGACTACAAGAAGATCGTCAACGACGCCAAGCTGGTGGTGGATTCGCGCAACGCGACCCGAGGCATCAAGAGCGCGAAGGTCGTGCACTGCTGATAAGCTGTCAGCTCTCAGCTTTCAGCCGTCAGTGAAGTCTTCTCTGGCGGCGGATTAGCGCTGACTTGACCGCCAGCACTTGTTCGAAACCTGGCTCCCATGGCGGAACGCCAGCTCTCGTGCTTTTTGTATGCCGAGCCCGCTCCGGCCAGAACGCGCCGCCTGTGCTAGTATGTCGCGTTGACTCTTGGCGGCGTCCGGGTTCGCGCTGCTTCCATACGGTGTGGCAATGAAAAATACGCTCGGCATTTTGCTCGCCGGAGGCGTCGGCGAGCGCCTCTATCCGCTCACCCGCGACCGCGCCAAGCCCGCCGTGACCTTTGGCGGCATCTACCGCATCATCGACGTCACGCTCTCCAACTGCGTCAACTCCGGCCTGCGCCGCGTTTTTATCCTCACGCAATACAAGGCACTCTCACTGAATCGTCAGATCCGCGAAGGCTGGAACATTTTCGGCCGGGAAATCGGCGAGTTTATCGAAATCCTGCCACCCATGCAGCGGGTCAGCCAAAACTGGTACATGGGGACGGCGGACGCGGTTTATCAGAATATTTATTCCATCGGCTCCGAGCAGCCCAAGTACGTGATCATCCTCTCCGGGGACCAGATTTACAAAATGAATTACGATCGCATGCTCAAGCAGCACAAGGAGGCGGCGGCCGACGTGACCGTCGCGACTCTGGTCATGGACCCGTCCGAAAGCCGCCATTTCGGCGTCGTCGACATCGACCGCGATCATCGCATCACGGGTTTTCTGGAGAAACCGCAACAGACCGAGATCCGGTCGCCCTACGACCCGGCAAAAATTTCGGCATCGATGGGCATCTATATCTTCAACACCGACGTGCTCATTCCGGTGCTGCTGAAAGACGCCGAGGATCCCGATTCCAGTCACGATTTCGGCAAGAATATTCTGCCCAAAATGCTGGATGACTACCGCGTCTTCGCTTTCAATTTTGTCGACGAAAACAAGAAAGAAGCCCTCTACTGGCGCGACGTGGGCACGCTCGAAGCCTACTACGAAGCCAACATGGACCTGGTTTCGGTCTCTCCCGTCTTTAATCTTTACGATGAGGAATGGCCCATCCGCACCCACCAGCGCCAGTATCCGCCGGCAAAATTCGTGTTTGCCGAAAGCGGGCGCATGGGCCACGCCCTCGATTCGCTGGTATCTTCCGGCTGCATCATTTCTGGAGGCTCCGTTCAGGATTGCGTGCTTTCTCCGAATGTGCGCGTCAACTCCTACGCCGAAATCGAGAGCAGCATTTTGTTCTCGCACGTGAACGTGGGACGCAGTTGCCGCATCCGCAAAGCCATCATCGACCGCGACGTGCACATTCCCGAAGGCACGACCATCGGCTACGATGCCGAAGCCGACCGCGAGCAATACTTCGTCACCGACAGCGGCATCACCATCGTGACGCGCGATTACTCCCTGTTTGAGAACCCGGTGAGCGTCGACTACTACACTAGTGAGTAGGGCGGGGCAGGCTTCAGATTTCAGATTTGGATGGAGTCGTTTAGAGCGGCTTTCGCGAAGGTGTATAGTGCGGACCTTCAGCGGCTAAAGCCGGAACCCGTTGTAACTATTGACGGCACGGCTGAAGTCATGCCCTTCCCGTTCTCGGTTCCCTCCGCGGCGAATCGAGATCTGCTCTAGGGCGGGTCCACAGTTGCTGTACTCGCCGACAACTGCCGAGCTGCGCCCGGCTTGGACGGCCGAGGGCGGCCGTCCCTACGCGTTCTGGGTGCAACGACGCTAAATCCGCTCTAGTCCGCTAACGGCTTGAGATTTTCCTGACACCTAAGACCTGAGACCTGCCGCCTAACACTTCTCTAATGCTTCACCAGATCCTCCGCCAGCAAATGCGCTTTCTGCGCCAGGGTGCTGGCTCGCCGCACATCGCCTTCCTGCAACGCCGAATGCGCGCCATTCATATAGTTGCGGATCTGTCCCACGGTCTCCTGCTGTTGCGCGTTCAGCGTGCGTCCCGCGAGCTGTTTCAGTTGATTGCCGGTGGCACTCAGCAACTGTTCCGCGTTGTGGCGCTCCTGGGTGGCTTCCGCGGGAGTAATGTCGGGCGCAATCTGGGCCGCGGGTTCGCTCGCTCCACCCTCGCGAACTATGATTCTCGGGACTATGATTCTCCGCGGAGCCCCATCCGGCGCTGGGGCCGGGCGCTGGCGGCGTTTCGTGGTGGCGCTCCCTGAACCAGCATCGGGCTTTTCCTTCGACACGCTCTCCGATGCTTTCGCCGCAGCCGGGGCTTTCTCGGCAGGAACCTTGTCCGCCGGCGCGGGCGCAGGCGGAGCTTGTTCCGCGGAATTCGCGGAGCCTGCCGGTTCCTGCTGCCAGGCCATCCCAGCGGCCGGGAAACTCAGTCCCAGCGCAATCGCGAGTCCACAGGCAAATCGCATAGAAGTCCAAGAGAATTGTTTCCCACCCTTACCAGGAACGCAAGCGGCAGACGCTTCGACCGCCGCAACAAAAAACCGGGGAAGCGATTCCGCTCCCCCGGTTGGGTTTCACATTAAGTCAGTCTTACTCGGTTCAGTTTTACTCGGTGCTACCCGCTTCGGCGGCGGCGCTGATCGATTCGTTTTCCGGTTGCACGATGACGCCATCAAATGGAGTCGCGCCCACGAAGCGTCCGCCAATTACGCTGACCCGGCGCAGCGGGAATCCGCTGTCGGGACCGCGCTGCCAGGAACGTCCGCCGTCCCGGCTTTCGAAGATCACGCCGGTCGCGTCGCTGGTGGCCAGCAGACGCTTGCGGGTGGAATCGAGGCTGACGGAAGTGATGTCCTTGGCGGGCAGGCCGTTAACCGCATGCTCCCAGGTCGCGCCCCCGTCTGCACTGCGGAACGCGCCTTCGCGTGAGGCGATGATGATCTGGCTGTCGGAAGCAATCGCCGCGCCGCGGATGCTTACCACATACGACGGCAGACCGGCCTGTTTCCAAGTTGCGCCGTTGTCGTTCGAAACCAGCACACTGGAATGCGTAGCCGCGACCATCGTCGGACCTTCCGCTCGCACCGAAACAAAATCACTCTGTCCTAGAATCTGCCCGCCCTTCCAGGTTTTGCCCTGGTCGGTGCTGGAGTAGATGCCCGCGGTGGTAGCCGCCAGCCAGCGTCCGGAACCGAGTTCCAGGTCGTTGACCCGCGCCTCGAGTTTCGACTTCTCCAAGGTTGTTTTGGTGACCGCTTTACGGGTTCCCTTGGCCGGCGTTTTCACCGTATGCTCGACCACCACAACATTCATGGGATGCCATTCGCTGGCATTGCGCTCCAGCGAATACACGCCGTGGTTGGTGCCGGCAACCAGCATTCCGCTGGGAGCCTGTTTGAGCGCGAACACGTCTTTGCCGCCAAGGCCGGCCGCTTTCTGCAGCCAGTGCTGTCCGGCGTCATTGGAGTGGAAAACGCCGCCGTATTCGCGGTCGTTGACGACGCCAACATAGAGCGTGCTGGCGTCTTTGTTATCGGCCAGGATCGCGGACACATAGCGATGCGCGTAACCGTGATTGGAAGTCGCCCAAGTGGAGGCGCCATCCAACGAGGCCATCACGCCGCTGCGGTCGGTGGCGAGCAGCACATGATTGGAATCCCGCGGATCGACGAGCACATCATTGACCACCACCTCGGGATCGCTCACGCGTTTCCACACCTTGCCCAGATCGGTCGTCTTCCAGAGGCCTTCGGTGGTTCCCGCGTAAACGATGTTTTCGTTGGTCGGATCCTGCTTCAGCACGCGAGTACGGCGCGCGGTGAACGGGATGCCTTGAATTTTCGAAAACAGGTTGCCGGCCGTCTCGCTCTTGTAAATTCCCGAGCAGGCGCTGGCGAAAACGACCGACGGATTGTCGTGGTCGACGATGACCGAAAACACATCGGAGTCGTCGATCATACCCTTATTAATATGCTGCCAATTGGCGCCGCCGTCGGAAGTTTTCCAGGCCAGGTGCCAGGTTCCGGCATAGACGGTGTTCGGGTCTCTGGGATCGACCGCAATCGACTCAATATTCTTGACGTCGGGGGAGTTCGCGGGCGAGAGGCGCTCCCAGGTATCGCCGCCATCCTTGCTGCGGTAGACGCCATCGAGCGCGCCGGCGACCAGCACGTTGGAGTTGCCCTTGTACATGGCCATGGCGCGGATCGATTTGCCGTGCATCGCGGGCAGCGTATCCCAGTTGCGGCCGCCATCGCGGGTGCGGAAGATTTCGCCGATCTGCTGGCCCGATGAGCTCCATGCCGACACATAAATGCGGCTGGAATCCTGCGGATCGATGGAGATGTGGTCGAGCACGTATTCGTCGCCGCCCAGCCTCGCCAGGCGCGACCAGGTGCGTCCGCCATCATTCGAAGTAAACATCTGGCCGGTACTGGTGCCGAGCAGGATGTGATCTGGATTGTGCGCGTCGTAGGCCAGGCTGCGGGCATCGCCTCCATCCGGACCCAACACCTGCCAGGGCCCGGAGGCCAGCAGCGCGGTGCTCAAGAGACTGACAGCGAGAAGCAATAGACTGGTGCGGAGAACGTTCCGTTTCCCTGTGAAATCCATGCGCGAGT
>Ga0326727_10025406_pt1 | contig 11108 bp, 10 predicted proteins | sample MB2enrmetagenome_FD_207643 | JGI IMG/M metagenome (GOLD analysis project Ga0326727, IMG submission 207643) | Lab enriched peat soil microbial communities from McLean, Ithaca, NY, United States - MB29MY | ecosystem: Environmental > Terrestrial > Soil > Wetlands > Peat | place: USA: New York... | reverse complement strand
AAATTGCGCCATGAGACGATGTGCTTGCGATCCATGTGCAGCCGCAGTGAGGAGTTGGCTCGTCCGCCCACATAGAGTTCGTCGATGCCCTGCTCGGTGGGAATCCTCTTGAAGGGCTTTTTGGCGTACATAATGGCCAAGGGAACCAGAATCGACCGCGACCAGGAGGAAATCTCGTAGAGGTTGAAGTAAAACCAGTTGGGAAAGAGAACAATCTCCGGCGGAATGGCAGGCACTGCGTCGTAGTCGTACTCGCCCAGTGCGCAGAGGTACATTTTGGTGAAGGTGTTGGTCGCGACCACGCCGCCATGCGCCAGAACCCACTCGCGGCACCTGACCAGACGGGGATCGTCGGCCTTGAGGCCCATCAGCTTGGCCGAGGAGTAGCACTTGACCGAAAGCGAAATGTTGCCCGGCCCGCCGGGGTAGGTGCTCCAACTGCCGTCCTCGTTCTGGTAGCGCATCATCTCCGCGAAGGCGCGCTGCAGCCGGCCCGAATCGCCGCTTTCCAGCAGCGTGTGCAGAAAGATATAGTCGGCCTCGAGCATCGAATCGGCTTCAAACTCCCCGCACCAGTAGCCTTCGGGCTGCTGCTGAGAGAGCAGGAACTCCCGCGAGCGGAATATCGCCGATTCCACATCGGCCAGCCCCGCATCCAGCCGCCCAAACCGGGGCGACGCGGATTGCCTCTTTTCTTGCTGAATGTCCATACGATTTATAAAGCCTCAGTTCCTCTCCGGTTCTTCCGCTGCCTGGCGGTTGCCAACTGCGGAGAGTATGCTCATCCCGCTACTCTAAACTGAACGGCTGACCATGCCGCGGAATTATTTCCGCATGGCGCCCGCCTTTGCCGATTCGAACAATAAGAGAATCGGCCAGCGTGTGATAATGCGGATTTCAATAACATGAAAACGCGAATCCCAGCAAGCAGTTGGTCCGGGAAACCGCCTCACAACGCCGGCGGAGTCTCTTCCCCGTCCGTATCGCCGATCGCTTGCATAATCTCCGGCGGCAGGCCAAAGCGCACGTTTTCCGGCATGACTTCAATCTCTTCGACGTTGTTAAAGCCGTTTTGGCGCAGATAGTTGACCACATCCTCGACCAGCACCTCGGGGGCCGAGGCGCCGGCCGTCACCGCCACCGTGCTCACGCCCTCCAGCCAGGCCGGGTCGATGGCCTGAGAGTTGTCGATCAGGTAGCCCATCGTCCCCAGGTTGCGCGAGACCTCGACCAGGCGGTTGGAGTTGGAGCTGTTGGTTGAGCCCACCACCAGCACCAGCTCCGCATCGTGCGCCACGTTGCGCACTGCGACCTGGCGGTTTTCAGTGGCGTAGCAGATGTCCTGCGAGTGAGGGCCAACTATATTGGGAAACTTGTCCTTGAGCGCGTGAATAATGTCGCGCGCCTCGTCGAGCGAGAGCGTAGTCTGCGTCAGGTAGGCCACGTGATCGGGGTCGGGCAATTGGAGCGCGGCCACCTCGGTGACATTCGAGACCACATGGGTCACTTCGGGCGCTTCGCCCAGCGTGCCTTCAATCTCGTCGTGGTCGCGGTGGCCGATCAGCACCAGCGAATAGCCCAGCTTGGCAAACTTGACTGCCTCGATGTGCACCTTGGTGACCAGCGGGCAGGTGGCGTCGATGACCTGCAAGCCGCGCCCTTTGCTCAACTCCCGCACTGCGGGCGAGACTCCGTGCGCCGAATAAATGACGCGCTGGCCGTCGGGCACGTCGTCGATTTCGTGCACAAAAATCGCGCCTTTTTCCGCCAATTCGTTGACCACATAGCGGTTATGCACAATCTCTCGGCGAACGTAAATGGGCGCCCCAAAGGTTTCCAGGGCGATTTTGACAATGTCGATGGCGCGCACCACCCCGGCGCAAAAGCCCCTTGGCTTGAGTAATAAAACCCTATTCTGGCCTGGGGGATTCGTGGGGGTGCTGTCCTTCGGAATGGCGTCGTGTGGCGTTGTGGTCACACTACCAGTATACCAACCGGCGCAATTCAAGAGGGTAAAGGGGAGACAGCCGGCTGCGGTCAGCCAGCCTGAATGGCCCCTTTGGCCGGGTGCCCCGGCTCTCGATTCTGCGTCCCTGAATTCCGTTCCCCATTGGCTGGCCGCATCGGCATCGGCTGGCCCGTGGCTGGCTGTTGCATGGTCACAATAATCGCTTTGGCCGGTATTTCACCTGCGCATCGGTAGGAGTGGGGTGTGTTCGAGTCGAAGTAAACCGCATCGCCAGCCCCCAGTACGCACCTCTGATCGCCGTGGCGAAGCTCCAGCTCCTCCTCCAGCACATACAGAAACTCGACTCCCGGATGCCGGTGCGCGGTGGGCTCCGTTGCTTCGGCCAGCGGCAAAAACTCGGCAAAATAGGGGTCGATCTGCCGGTCCGGCACCAGGTAGCCCAGGCTCTCAAAGAAATAAGCAGGCGGCTCGGCCCCAGTCTGCGGCATTCTCACGCGGTCCTTGCGACGGTGAATGCGGAAGACCGCGCCCGGATCGGGCTCGAAAAAGTAGGACAGATCCTTGGAAAAGACCATCGCGATGCGCGCCAGATTACGCAGTGTGGGAACCACACGGCCGGTCTCCAATTGCGACAAAAAACTGGCCGAAAGCCCGGTGTGCCGGCCCAACTCGACCAGCCCCATCGACTTTTTCAGCCGCAGCCGCTTGATCCGTTCGCCAATGTGCTTTTCGGCAATGAACCGCTCGGTGGTTTCTGTGTCCACCTGGGATTTTTGCATTTCTTCGCTGCAAACCGCTGCCAACTTGCTCATCGACCCTCCTGCCCGCACGCAAACCAGACGCACCAGGGAAAATCGGACCTGCAATGGGGAATCTCGCGCAGTGGGAAAATGTTGCGCGCATCAAAAACTATTCTCATGCTACTAAAGCCAACCGCCTGCCGCAATCCTCATTCTTGCCCAGTGCCGGTTTCCGCTGCAAAGCGAGGGGCCGAACGCTCCATCCCTTCGGATGCGAACAGGGCAGGCTCCTGTTCCCTGATCCCTGATGCCTGTTCCTGGGTGCCCCACCCTTGCAGAAAATTCAGGAGCAGAAAGTTTGGGTGTCCACCCTCGCGACGTTCTTGTTTTAGTCGCTAGGGAGGGAATCGCGCAATTCCCTCACGCCCAGCGCGCTATCCTGAAGGGTCCGGCCGGCAAGAAGGCCGAGAAGGAAACTCATGCCCGAAGACCCAACCACTCCTGCCGCACCGCAGGTGGCCACCATCGCCACGATTGGCCAATTCGAAGGCCAATCCGTCACCCTCCGCGGCTGGCTCTACAACCTGCGCGAGAGCGGCAAGCTGCTCTTCCCCATCTTCCGCGACGGTACCGGCTCCATCCAGGGCGTCGCCCACGTCAAGAGCGTCTCGGCCGAGGTCTTCGCGGCGCTGAAGGGGCTCACCCAGGAGTCCTCGGTCATCGTCACCGGCAAGGTTCGCGCCGATCAGAGAGCCCACGGAGGCTTCGAGCTCGACGTCGAGGGCCTGGAAGTCGTGCAGCGCGTCCCCGAGTCCGCGCCCTACCCCATCACCCTCAAGGAGCACGGCGTCGATTTCCTCATGGAGCACCGCCATCTCTGGCTCCGTAGCCCGCGTCAGGCTGCCATCTTGCGCATCCGGGCCGAGATCATGCGCGCCGCGGCCGAGTACTTTGACGCGAACGGCTTCATCCGCACCGACCCGCCCATCCTAACCCCGGCGGCCTGCGAGGGCACCTCGACGCTCTTTCCGGTCGATTACTTCGGCGACCCGGCCTATCTCACTCAGTCCGGACAGCTTTACATCGAGGCCACGGCTCTGGCCCTGGGTAAGGTCTACAGCTTCGGCCCCACCTTCCGCGCGGAAAAATCCAAAACCCGCCGCCATCTGACGGAGTTCTGGATGATCGAGCCGGAGGTCGCCTTCCTCGACCTCGACGGCCTGCTGGAGCTGGCAGAAAACTTCCTCTCCCACATCGTCCAGAGCGTCCTCAAGAATCGCGCCCCGGAATTGGCCGTCATTGGCCGCGACCGCGCCAAACTGGAGGCCATCTCGCCGCCATTCCCGCGCCTGCGTTACGATGAGGCCGCCGAAATGCTCAACCAGGCTTACAAAGACGGCCACCTGGAGCAGCCTTTCGAGTATGGCAACGACTTCGGTTCCCCGGACGAGACCTGGCTATCGAGCCAATTTGACCGCCCGGTGATGGTCCACCGCTACCCGTCCGACGTGAAGGCCTTCTACATGGAGCCCGACCCGGCTGACCCGCGCTTTGCTCTCTGCGTGGATGTCCTGGCCCCGGAGGGCTACGGCGAGATCATCGGCGGCTCGCAGCGCGTTTCGAGTTTTGAGCTTCTGAATGCCCGCATCGAGCAGCACAATCTGCCCAAGGAGGCCTTTCAGTGGTACCTCGACCTGCGCCGCTACGGCTCGGTCCCCCACTCGGGCTTCGGCATGGGTATTGAGCGCGCCGTGGCCTGGATCTGCGGCCTGGACCACGTCCGCGAGACCATCCCCTTCGCCCGCACCCTGCATCGCATCTACCCGTAAGGAGTTGTCTAAAAACCTGGTTCGGAGCGAAGGGTACGGGCTTTAGCCCGTACATTATCAAAACCGAAAGTAGACGGGGCTTTAGCCCCTGAGGGAGGTTTTTCGCGGCTATCAGCATTCCCTCAGCGGCTAAAGCCGGTAATTTAACTTTGCTCTCAACGGACGGGCTGAAGCCCGTCCCCTTCAAAACACGAAGTTTTTAGACAGTTTCCAAGGGGCTGAACGGGCTGCGGAAAAAGGCACTCAGAACCGTCAGAAGTGTCAGGGCACGACTCAAGTCGTGCCCCCGACATAACCGGCAAAAACTCACGCCGAGCAAGTTTGTCCGCACCTGTGAAACTCCGCCAGCTTTTTACCCCAGCGGCGCCAAATGTTTTGTGTTCTGGTAGGTGTAGACGATGCGGTGGGCGACGGTGATGGTGGACAGCGCGGCCAGCACCCACAGCACCGGAGCCATCGCGCCCCAGTGATTGAACAGGGCGCCGATGATCACCAGCACGATGCGCTCCGGGCGCTCCATGAAGCCCACCTTGCACTGGCCGATGAGGGCCTCGGCGCGGGCGCGAGTGTAGCTGATCATCAAGGACGTGACCATGACAAAGGCCACCAGGCACACGTAACGGAATCGATTAATGCGGCCATAGTAGACCAGCAGGCCGAAAAACAGCACCACGTCCGAGTAGCGGTCGATCACGGAATCAAAAAACGAGCCGAAGACGGTGACCTGATTGTTGCGTCGGGCCACGCGGCCGTCCAGCATGTCGAAGGCGCCCGCGCCGAAGATCACCAGGCCCGCGTAGAAGAACATGCGGCCCGCGTTGGTGGCGTTGGCGTGGCCAAACAGGAAGGCGGCGGCAATGTTGATGACCAGCCCGATGAAGGTCAGGGCGTTGGGCGAGATGCGTGTCAGCGCCAGGCTGTGAACAAGCGGGTCGAGAAGCCATCCGCAGGCGCGGCCGAAGGCGCTGGTCCAGGTGGTTGCCATGTGGGCTACTTTCGCTCCGATTTCCGCGCCGCGCCGGTCGAGACTTCGATTTCGACCTCTTCAATCTCGACGGTGACCTCGGCGGCGGCCGCGGCGGCCTCGTCGTGGATGGTAATAAGCTTCAGCACTTCCAGTTCGCGCTTGCCGTTGGGCGTAACGATGTGGGCGACGTCACCCACCCGTTTACCCACCAAGCCGCGGCCGATGGGCGAAGTGGTCGAGATCAGCCCCTTCGAGACATCGGACTCCTCGCTGGTCACCAGCCGGTAGACGATCTCTTCGTCCTTGGTCGAGTCATAGACCACCACCGTCGAGCCGAAACCGGCCTTATCCTTGGGAATGTTGGCCAGATTGACCAGCGAAAGCTCGGCCATGCGCTTCTTCAACTGACCCAGGCGTGCATTCACGAAGGTTTGGCGTTGCTTGGCCATGTGGTACTCGGCGTTCTCCGACAGGTCGCCCATGGCCACGGCCTTCTTAATTTCGGCGGGAAGTTCGTGGGCGAGTTCATGTTCCAGGAGACTGATCTCATGGTGAAGCTTCTTTTTAATGTGCTCGGGCATTTGCGTCCCATGGCGGCGAGCGAAGACTGCTCGATCCGCAAGAGTATAGAAGAACCTGATTCCCCATTATACGCGGAGGGAAAGACAGGGATCAGGAGGTAGGATCAGAGGTCAGACGGAGGCTCCTAAAAGCGGCAATCTGGGCGCCCCAGAGCCCGCCACGGACGAAGTCGAAGGGGTCTCGACTTTGAGTCCGGAGCCCCCGCGTTCAACCTGCCCCCTCGCTCCCTGCCCCCTGCTCCTTGACCCCTGTCCCCTGTTCTTCCATGAACGACCGCAGAATCAGCGTGGCGGCCACCTGATCGACCACGCGGCGGTGATCCTGGCGGGCGTGGCCGGCCTCGTAGAGGATCTGATGGGCCTCGCGCGTGGTCAGCCGCTCATCCCACAGGTGGATGGGCAGGCCGGTCAGCTCGCCCAGTTCGGCGGCGAAGGCCTGGGTTCTGGCGGCCTGGGGGCTCAGCTCGCCGGAGAGATGCACCGGGTTGCCGACCACGATCGCCGCCACGCCCAGCCGCCGCGCCAGACGCGCCAGCGAGCGCAGGTCTTCGCGCGGGTTGCGCCTGCGCTCCAGCGTCATCACCGGCTGGGCGGTCAGGCCCAGCTCGTCCGAAACGGCCACGCCGATGCGGCGGTTGCCGACATCGAGGCCCAAATAGCGGGGATGGGACACAGTTTCCAGCTTCTAGCTCCTCCAAAACAGCAGACAATTCTTTCACAACAGCAGGCGATCCGGGTTCGCGGCTTCCCACTCTTGCGGCTGAAAAGCGCCGCAAGGATGGAGCACTCGGCTTGTAATTTCCAGCTTCCAGCTTACGGCTCGCGGCCGGCCGGTGTGGAAGAAATCTCCTGATGGGGCCTCTTGCCCGGTACAATAAGAGGAGTTGAGTTCCGGCGGGGATTTTTCACGTCTTGTAGTAAAAATGAAGGGTTGATAGTAGGAAAATGGCGCGCCGCAGACGAACGAGCAGAAGAAAGAAGCGTTCCGGCGCGGGCTTTTTCCGGGCTTTTATCCTTTTGCTGCTTCTGGCGGCGGGGGCGGTAGCCTGGCTGGTTTTCATGCCTTACGGGCCCTCGCAGGAGACCTTTGTCGAACTGGCGCCGGGCTCGTCGGCGCTGCGGATCGGCCAGCAACTGGAGTCGGCGGGCGTGGTGCGCAGCCAGTTCGCCTTTGACCTGGTGCGCTGGTGGAAGCGGGGAACGCTGCACCCTGGCGAGTACCGCTTCGACCATCCGGCCACGGTCACTGAGGTTTATGTACGCATTGTGCGCGGCGATATTTTCGCCAAAACGGTCACCATTCCCGAGGGCGCGAACCTCTTTGAGATTGCCGCCCGGTTGGAGCAGGCGGGGCTGGGCCGTCGGCAGGATTTTGTGGCAGCGGCGGCGGAGCAGGCGGGTCTGGTAGCCGACCTGGATCCCGCGGCCACCAGCCTGGAGGGCTATCTGTTTCCCGACACCTATCATTTTTCCCGCAAGGCGACGCCGGAGCAGATTTGCGCCGCGATGGTCAAGCGCTTTCGCGCGGCGGCCAGCCAACTGGGATTAAAGGGGAACGTGCACGCCGTGGTGACCGTGGCTTCACTGGTGGAGCGGGAGACGGCGGTGGAGGCCGAGCGCCCGCTGGTGGCCAGTGTTTTTCAAAACCGTCTGGCCAAAAAAATGCCGCTGATGACCGATCCGGCGGTGATCTACGGCCTGGAACTGGACGGCCGCTGGCGGGGAACGATCTACCAGAGCGACCTGAAGTTTGACACTCCTTACAACACCTATCTTCACCCCGGCCTGCCGCCCGGACCGGTGGCCAATCCCGGCCTGAAGTCGCTGCGGGCGGCCATGAATCCGGCCCGGACAGACTACCTTTACTTTGTGGCCGCCGGGTCCAATCCCCAGGGGCGGTCGCTGTTTTCCAGCACTCTTGAGGAGCACACGCGCAACGTGGCCGGCTACCGGCAAGCCGCGAAGAAGGCGGGCCACAGTTGAAGCTTATTCCTCGCCATCTGGCCTCTGCGGCCCTGTTTTTTCCGCTTCTGCTGCTCTCCGGCTGCCTGTGGAACACGCATAAGCTGCCGGTGCCCAAGGCGCCGCTGATTGAGCAGTCGGCCGCGCCCGTCGAGCTGGTGACGCAGCTCAACCAGCGCTGGGAGGCCCTCCAGAGCCTGAACGCCAGCGTCGAGATTCAGGCCAGCGTGCTCAAGCCCAAGCAGGGTGTGGCCACCGACTACACGCCCATTCGCGGCATCATCCTGATGCGCAAGCCGGAGCTGCTGCGCGTCCTCGGCCGGGTTCCGGTCCTTGGCACGCGCGCCTTCGACATGGTCAGCGACGGCCAGAAATTCACTCTCTGGATTCCCTCGAAGAACATTGCCTTCAAGGGCTCCAACACGGTGAAAAAGCGGTCGGCCAACCAGTTGGAGAATCTGCGGCCGGGCTTTTTCCTGGACGCGCTGGTGGTGCGTGGCCTTGAGCCGGACGACTGGTATGGGGTGGTGGCGGACTCGGAAACGGTCGAGGACGCGGCCCGAAAGCACCTGTTCATCGTGCCGGAATATGTCCTCAGCATCAGCCGCCACAAGCCGGATAGCCATGAATTGATCCCGGAGCGCGTGGTCACCTTCAGCCGGGACAATCTGCTGCCCGTGCAGCAGGACCTCTACGACAGCGACGGGAATCTGGAAACGCAGGTCTTTTATTACAACTACAAGGACTTCGGCACCGGCATGTACCCCACCAAGGTGGTCATCAAGCGCCCGCTCGAGGATATTCAGATCGTGCTCACGGTCGACAAGGTGGTCGAAAACCTGACGCTCAGCGACGGCCAGTTTGTGCTGGAGCCCACCGAAGGCACCAAGATTCAGAATCTGGAGTAGGGAATTCAGGATTCCGGGCAGAAGGCTGGCTCATGGACGAGACGAATCTTGACCGGACCTATGTGCCGCAGCACTTGGCGGAGAAGGTCAGCAACTGGAGGAATCTTTCCCTCAGCGAGCGGTTCAATCTGACGAGTGAGTTGAGCCTGGCGGCGTGGGTGAAGATAGGCTTTGTCCGCGATCCGGGCAGGCCTATGGATAAGACGATCCGCCGGGGTCACCGCTCTAAAATTGATTGACTGGAAATCTGCGCACTCCCAGGTCCGAAAATCCGGACCTGGGGCACCCGAAACCCGGCTTAACACGAGGTGCGCTGGCCGATCCGGGAAGAAACGGTTGGGTTGCGTAATCCCAGACGGAGGATGAAATGTGTGAAGCGATAACTGCATGGGCGACTCTTGTAATAGCCGTAGGTTCCGTTGTGAGTCTTTGCTTGGCATACCGCGCAATCCAAACTCAAGCCAAAAGTATGGCAGATTCTGTTTCTGCTGATCTTGCGCTCAAACTTGTTCATAATTTTGAAAGTGATGCGACTATTGCTCGACGCTCGCGCGTGTCTGATTCTCTACTCAAGAATCTGAATCTTGCCGAAACGGAAGACCTCTTCGATTTCTTCGAGCAGGTTGGATTATTTGTGCGTAAGGGTTTAATTGACGTTGAAATTGCTCATTCGCTCTTCTTTCACTGGATCAATCTCTATTGGGTTGCAGGAAAACATTTGATTCAGAACAAGCGAGAAGTATGTACTGATCTTTGGACAGATTTCGAGTATCTACACAAAAGGCTTTTGCAGATTGAAATAGATACTGATCCACGCTCGCGATTTATCAACCCATCTGAAGCGTTGATAAAGCAGGGCCTTGAGGAGGAGATCCAATAAACTCTGTGCCCCAGATCTCGATTTTGAGGCCGAGGAAACCTATCGGACCTATCCTCTGTGAAATCCAATCCTCGTCCAAATCACGGTTATACCGGCTGACAACAGCAAGACGCCTGCAAGGTATCCAGGCCACCATATCTCCAAATCGCAACCCCAGAAGTGTAATAGGAGGACTGCCCCCGTGACGGATGATACTACCGCAAAAAACTTAATCAGCGTTTCCTTGCATTCCATTTTGTTTCATACCTCGTCGGGTGCTCCAAGACTCGGCTGAGTCCTGGGGCTTTTCGCTGGACGCGCAGGCCTACTGCAATAGCGTCCCCTGCTCCTCGTCCTTGCCGTTCAGTTCCTCGGGCGGGATGACCACGGCGGCGGCCACCTTGTCGTCCGCTTCGAGGTTCAGCAGCTTCACGCCCTGGGTGGAGCGCCCCGCCGCGCGGATGGAGTTGGTGTCGATGCGGATGATCTTGCCGAACTGGCTGATGACCATCAGCTCCGAAGTCTCATCCACCAGGAGAATCGATGCGGACTTGCCCACCTTGGCGGTGGCTTTCAGGTTGTTGACTCCCTGAGCCGCGCGCGCCGTCAGACGATACTCGTCAATATCCGTGCGCTTGCCGAAGCCGTTCTCCGTGATCGTGAGAATAAGGGATTTGCTGACCCCGAGGCGTTCGTCCAATGCCTTCAGAGCTTTATCTGCGCCAGCGACGGCCTTTTCCGCAGCCTTTTCCGCGGCCTTCAGCGACTCATCGTCAGGAGTTCCGTTTCTCCTCTCCTCACGCGCCTTTTGCAGGGCTTCCTTCGCGTCTGCGAGCGAGGTTCTCAGGCCGGTCAGCCGGGCAGTGAGGTCGAGTTTCGCGGCGCACTCGTCCCGATTCCTGTCGCGCGTCTCATCGGAGTCGGTAATGGCGACGCCAATGACTTCATCGCCTTTTTTGAGCGAGATGCCCTTGTTACCGGCGGCGTTGCGGCCCATCGGACGGAGACCGGAGCCACTGCGTTCGGGGTCGTAATACTCCTCGAAACGGATGGCCATGCCCTCGCGCGTGGCCAGGAAGATGGTCTGCCTGCCGTCGGTAATGCGCGCGTCGATGAGGTCATCGTCTTTATCGATGGCAATGGCGATAATGCCGCGCGCCATCACGTTCGAGAAATCCTTGAGCGGAGTTTTCTTGACGATACCGTTGCGCGTGGCGAAGAAGATGAACTTGCCCTCTTCCTCGAGGTCGCGCACGGGCAGAATCGTCCGCACGTTTTCGCCCGGTTGCAGGT
>Ga0326727_10025405_pt1 | contig 11109 bp, 11 predicted proteins | sample MB2enrmetagenome_FD_207643 | JGI IMG/M metagenome (GOLD analysis project Ga0326727, IMG submission 207643) | Lab enriched peat soil microbial communities from McLean, Ithaca, NY, United States - MB29MY | ecosystem: Environmental > Terrestrial > Soil > Wetlands > Peat | place: USA: New York... | reverse complement strand
CGGGGGCCGGCGATCTGTCCGTCCTTGGTCACATGGCCGACCAGGAACAGAGCGAAGCCGCGCCGCTTGGCCAGACGGATCAGTTCGGACGCGCAACTGCGGACCTGGGCCACGGTGCCGGGTGCGGAGTCCAGGCTGTCCAGATACATGGTCTGGATCGAATCGATGATCACCACCGCCGGCGCCGGTCCCTGGTCCAGGCTGGCGACGATGTCGCGCAACGCCGTGGCGGCGGCCAGGCGCACCGGCGCGCCTTCCAGGCCCAGCCGGCGGGCTCGGAGGCGAACCTGCTCGACCGCCTCTTCGCCGGAAATGTAGACGCAGTCGGCCTGCTGGCTGAGCGCCGCGACGGCTTGCAGCAGAAGGGTGGACTTGCCGATGCCGGGATCGCCGCCCACCAGCAGGGCCGATCCGGCGACCAGGCCGCCACCGCAGACCCGGTCCAATTCGCCGATGCCGGTCAGACGCCGCGGAGGTGGTTCCGATGCCCCGGCCAGGGCGACGAAATCGATGGCGCGTCCCCCCTTGGCGCTGCCCAGGCCCTTGGGCACCACCTCGACCGGCGCCTCTTCGGCGATGCTGTTCCAGGCGCCGCAGGACTCGCACTTTCCCGCCCAGCGGACGTAGGACGCGCCGCACTCCTGGCAGACGAAACGGGAAGAGACCTTAGCCAAGGCGTGTTTCCGGTATCAAGAGATGTCCGCGGTGGATCGCGGGCGGGCGGCCACGAAAAATCCCGACCTGTCGGCCGGACGGCATCATAGACCCACACAATTCCGGCGGAAACAAGGCCCGCGTCAGCGCCGCAATTCCATCTTGATCGGCCCTTGGGCGCGACCGTGGATGAACTGGTCGACATAGGCGTTGTCGGCGCGGTCCACATCCGCCGTGCGACCGACCCAGATCAGCTTGCCATGATAAAGCATGGCCATGCGGTCGCTGATCTTGCGGGCGGAATGCATGTCGTGGGTGATCGACACCGCAGTGGCGCCAACCTCCTTGACGCATTTGACGATCAGCTCGTTGATCACGTCGGCCATGATCGGGTCGAGGCCGGTGGTCGGTTCGTCGAAGAAGATGATTTCCGGTTCGCTGGCGATGGCGCGCGCCAGGGCGACGCGTTTTTGCATGCCGCCCGATAGTTCGGAGGGCGACAGGTCGGCGACATCCGAGCCCAGGCCAACCTGGAGGAGCTTCTCGATGGCCTTGTTCTTAGCCTTCTTACGGTCCAGGCGGCGGCCCTGGATCAGGCCGAAAGCGACGTTCTCCCAGACGGAAAGGGAATCGAACAGGGCTCCGCCCTGGAACAGCATGCCGAACTTCTTCAAGACCCGTTCGCGGTTCCTGGCCGACATGCCCACGGTTTCCTCGCCGTCCACCAGGATCGACCCCCGTTCCGGGCGCATCAGGCCCAGGATACACTTCAAGGTGACCGACTTGCCGGTGCCCGATCCGCCGATGATGACGAAGGACTCGCCGGCGGCGATGTCCACGGTGACACCGTCCAGTACCTTCTTTGGACCGAAGGCCTTGTGCACGTCCACCAGCTGAATTTTCGGTTGCGGGCTCATTTGTTGAAGAACAGCGCCGTCAGCATGTAGTTGGTGATGAGAATCAGGATCGAGGCCGAGACCACCGCATTGGTGGTCGCCTGGCCGACGCCCTGGGCCCCGCCCTTCGAGTGATAGCCGTTGTAGCAGCCCATCAGGGAAATCACGAAGCCGAAGGCGGCGGCCTTGACCAGGCCCGACACCACGTCGATGGGCTTCAAATATTCCCAGGTGCTGTGCAGATAAGTCGCCGGATTGTAGCCCAACTGGTAGGCGCTGACCAGGAAGCCGCCGAAGACGCCGATGATGTCGGCCACCAGCACCAGGCAAGGCAGCATCAAGAGGCCGGCCAGGATCCTGGGCGCCACCAGATATTTGAAGGGATTGGTCGACAGGGTGACCAGGGCGTCGACCTGCTCGGTGACCTGCATGGTGCCGATCTCGGCGGCCATGGCCGCACCAACCCGTCCGGCCACCATCAGTCCGGCCAGCACCGGACCCAGTTCCCGGGTCATGGACAGTACGACGACGGTGGCCACGGCGCCCTCGGCCGAGAAGCGGGCGAAACCGGTGTGACTTTGCAGGGCCAGCACCATGCCGGTGAAGATGGCCGTCAGTCCCACCACAGGCAGCGAGAAATAGCCGATTTCGACCATCTGGCGCCCGATCAGGCGCCCATAGACCGGCGGGCGAACGCAATGGGACAAGGCCACGGCGGTAAACACCGTCAGCCGTCCGGTATGTTCGAGAAAGGCCAGGAAGACCCGGCCGACCGCCGCCAGAAGATTGCTCACGGCGTCCCACCCACATAGTGGCGATGGTAACGCTGCCCCAAAGCGGTGAGAATTTCATAGCCGATGGTACCGGCGGCGGCGGCCACCGCATCGGCGTCGTTGCCGGGTCCGATCAGGGTCAGCAGGCCGCCGGGTGCGGCAAGACCATCGGGCAGTCCGGTGATGTCGAACACCGCCAGATCCATCGACACGCGTCCCACCAACGGCACTCGGTGTTCTCCCAGTTGTCCGACAGCCTTGTTGCCCAGGGTGCGAAACAGCCCGTCGGCATAGCCCACGGCCACGGTGGCAAGTTTGCCCCGGTGACCGGCGCGGTGCGTCGAACCATAGCCAACGCACTCTCCGGCGTCAATGTCGCGGACCTGGATGATCCGACCGTCCAGACGAACCACGGCAGCCATCGGGTTGGCCTTCGCGCCATTCGGGGCAAGGCCGTAAAGCGCCGCTCCCGGGCGGCACCAATCGGCGTGCCAGGGACGCCCCAGAAAAATGCCGGACGAGGCCGACAGGCTGCCCGGCAGGCCGGGGAACAGGGCGCGCGCGGCCTGGAATGCCGCCAGCTGGCGGCGGTTCATGGGGTGGTCCGGGTCGTCGGCACAGGCCAGGTGGCTCATGATCAGCACCGGGGCCACGGCGGCCAGGCAGTCGGCATCTTCGGCCAGCGACTCGGCTTCGGCATAACGCAAGCCCAGGCGCGACATGCCGGTGTCGACATGCAGCACGGATGGCAAGGCACGGCCCTTGCGGTCGGCCAAGCCGCGCCAGCGATCGATCTGTTCGCGGGCGTTCAGCACGGGAAGCAGCCGGTCCGCCGGAAACGCCTCTTCACAGCCGGGCAGCGGCCCGGACAGAACGATGATCTCGGCTTCGGGCAAGGCGCGGCGCAGCGTCATTCCCTCGTCCAGCGTGGCGACGAAGAAGCGGCTGCATCCGGCCGCGGCCAAGGCTCGGCCAACCCGCTCGGCGCCCAGGCCATAGGCGTCCGCCTTGACCACGGCGGCGGCCCGTGCCGCCGGTCCGACCTGGTGGCTGAGCTGACGCCAGTTGGCGACGACGGCGTCAAGGTCGATGGTGAGGATGGCTCCGGCGCGGGCGGCGTCGGTCGCAAGGATCGGTGTCATTCGGTGGGGGTCTCGGTTCCATGCCAGTTGTCGAGATCGCCGAACCGGGTGTACTGGCCGTCAAAGAACAGGCGGACCGACCCGACCGGTCCGTGGCGCTGCTTGCCGATGATGGCTTCGGCCGTGTTGAACACTTCGGCGCACCGCTTCTGCCAGTCGGCGTAGCGGGTGTTGAACTTTTCCTCGTTTTCCTCGGGCCGGCGTCCCGGCTCGGCGCGCTCCAGATAATATTGCTCGCGGTAGACGAACATGACCACGTCGGCGTCCTGCTCGATGGAACCGGATTCGCGAAGGTCGGACAGCAGGGGGCGCTTGTCTTCGCGGCTTTCCACCTGGCGGGACAGCTGGGACAGGGCGATGACCGGGATGTTCAACTCCTTGGCCAGGGCCTTCAGGCTGCGGGTAATGTCGGAAATTTCCTGGACGCGGTTCTCCACCTTCTTGCCGGAGGTGCCGGCCAGCAATTGAAGATAGTCGATGACGATCAGGCCCAGGCCATGGGTGCGGGCCAGCCGGCGCGACCGGGTGCGTACCGCCGACACCGACAGCGCCGGGGTGTCGTCGATGTACAGGGGCAGGGAGTGCAACTCCTGGGCCGCGATCACCAGGCGCTCGAATTCCTCGTGCGACATTTCACCCTGGCGGATCTTGTGCGAGGAAATCTCGGCGCGGTCGGCAAGGATGCGGGTGGCCAGCTGTTCGGCCGACATTTCCAGCGAAAAGAAGGCGACCTGGGCCCCTTCGACGGTCTTCTTCTCGCCGGTGGGCGTGACTTCGGCGCGGTAGGCCCTGGCGGCATTGAAGGCGATGTTGGTGGCCAGCGCCGTCTTGCCCATCGAAGGTCGGCCGGCCAGGATCAGAAGGTCGGAGTTGTGCAGGCCGCCCAGCTTCTGGTCGAGGTCGCGCAGGCCGGTGGTGACGCCCGACAGCTTGCCGGCCCGCTTGTGGGCTGCTTCGGCCTGGGCGATGGCCTCGATCAGGGCGTGCCGGAACTCCTTCAGGCCGCCATCGGCCTGTCCGGCCGTGGCCAGGTCGAACAGGCGCTTTTCGGCGGTTTCGATCTGTGACTTGGCGTCGGTATCGATCTCGGTTTCGAAGGCGTCGTTGACCATGTCCTCGCCGACGGCGATCAGTTCGCGGCGCAGATGCAGGTCGAAAATCAGCCGACCATAGTCCTCGGCATTGATGACGGTGGCGGCCGATGCCGCCAACTGGGCCAGATAGCCGTCGCCGCCCAGCTCCTGCAGGCCGGTATCTCCGCCCAGGTAGGTCTTCAAGGTGACCGGGTTGGCGATCTGATTCTTCGAGCCCAGCAGCTGGCAGGCGGCAAAGATGCGGCCATGCACCGGATCGGCGAAATGCTCGGACCGCAGGAACTCGGACACCCGTTCCAGGGCCCGGTTGTTCATCAGGATCGCCCCCAACAGGGCCTGTTCGGCCTCGAAATTCAGCGGGGGCGTGCGGGGTAGGGCGTCCGCGGGTGCGGATGTCAAGGATGTCACCGTTTGCAGCATGAGACCATGCTATCAGATGCAGGCAGCAGCGGGCAGGGGAGAAACGTCCCGCACCTTGTGGAAGCTGTGGATAGGCGCCTGTGAACTATGGGGATAACTGCTCTTCGGCCAAGCTCATATAGGTCCTGGCGGTCGGCACCGCATCGGCCTTTCGGGCCAACTGCATTTGCCAGGTCATCATGCCCTGATGGCGAAAGGCGGCTTCGGATCCGGCCAGATAGAACTCCCACATGCGGCAGAAGCGATCGTCGTAGAGGGCGGCCACCTTGGCCCGTTGCTGTTCGAAGCGGACCCGCCATTGCCGCAGGGTCTCGGCATAGTGGGTGGGGCGCAGGATCTCGAGGTCGGTGGCGATCAGGCCCGAGCCTTCGACGGCCCGCGTCACCTCGGACAGGGCCGGGCAATAGCCGCCGGGGAAGATGTATTTGCGGATCCAGGGGTTGGTGGCGCCCGAGCCGTGGCTGCGGCCGATCGAGTGCAGCAGGGCCACGCCCTGTTCGGTCAGCAGTTCGCCCATCCTGGTGAAAAAGGTTCGGTAGTGACCGACGCCGACATGCTCGAACATGCCGACCGAGACGATGCGGTCGAATCGTCCCGATATCTGGCGATAGTCGATCAGCTCGAAGTTGACCCGATGTGACAGCTGGGCCTGTCTGGCGCGGTCGCGGGCAATCGCCAACTGGTGCTCCGACAGGGTGATCCCGGTGACGGTGACGTCGGCCGCGCGGGCGATGGAGAGGGCCAGCCCGCCCCAGCCGCAGCCGATATCAAGAATGCGTTGCCCGGGCTCCAGCAGAAGCTTGCCCATGATATGGCGTTTCTTGGCGTCCTGGGCCTGCTCCAGGGTCATCCCCGGGTCGGGAAAATAGGCGCAGGAATATTGGCGGTCGGCGTCCAGGAACAGGGCGTAGAACGCGTCGGACAGATCGTAGTGGTGGGCGACGTTGCGGCGCGACCGGCCGATGGGGTTCCACTGCTGCAGGGTACGCAGCAGATAGCCGACCCGCTCCTGGACCGAAAAGCGGGGATTGCTCTGGTGCATGTTCTTGAAGACCAGCGCCAGGAAATCGTCCAGCGTTCCCTGTTCGAACGTCAGGGTGCCATCGGTGAAGGCTTCGCCAACCGCAATCGAAGGTTGCAGCGCGATGCGCCAGTGCAACCTGGGATCGTGAAAGCGAATCGTAAGGGGAGGGATGCCCGGCAGAGAGGATCCGCCGAACTGGTGAGACCGCCCGGTAGCGTCGATAACCGTCAGGCGGCCCTGCCGCACAAGGCGACGCAGAAAGGGCACAAACAACAGCATGACAGTCGTAACATAGTCAGGAGTGCTGTCCTTCGCCAGCCCCCTCTACTGCCACGCAGCAAAAAAAAAGGTCGACGCGCCCCTCCCCGGGGGAGGCGCGCGCCAACGGTCAGGCAAATGGGCGTCGGATCGATCAGGCCTCGGGCGTGACTTCGGCTTCCGCGACTTCGACGTCCGCGGCTTCCGGAGCAACGTCCTCGACCGTCTCGGCCTGGGCGCGGGCGGCGCGCTCGGCCTCTTCCTGCGACCGGGCGACCGTGACCTTGACCATCACGGCGACTTCCGGGTGCAGGCTGACGCGCACCTGGGAGGTGCCGATGCTCTTGATCGGGTGGTCAAGGGCGACCTGGCGGCGCTCGACGGTGAAGCCGGCGTCCTTGACGGCCTCGGCGACGTCGCGGCCAGAGACCGAACCGTACAGCATGCCGCCTTCACCCGCCTGGCGGATGATCAGGATGGCCAAGCCGTTCAGCTTGGTGGCAACGGCCTCGGCCTCTTCGCGGCGCTTCAGGTTCTGGGCTTCCAGCTGGACGCGCTGCGCCTCGAACCGGGCCTGGTTGTCCTTGTTGGCCCGCAGCGCCTTCTTCTGCGGCAACAGATAGTTACGAGCAAAGCCGGGCTTCACCTTCACGGTGTCGCCCATCTGGCCCAGCTTTTCGATTCGCTCAAGCAGGATGACTTCCATCACTTCTCCTCCGGGCCACTCTCGACCTGACGTCGACGCAGCCTCGTCCAATGCCTAACCAATCCCAGTCCCGCTACGGCCACCAGAGACCAGCCGAACATGACAAAAAACACCACATAGAACAACGCCAGCAGGATGCCCCCGTGGGGGCGTCCTCGCATCGCACCATGCACCACCGCCAGACCAGCCAGAGTCTGCGGCAACACCAAGACCACCGCGGCGTTGCGAGCCAGATATCCGACGTCGCCGCCGGCACCAAACCCGATCGCCAAAGCCGCCGCCAAGGCCGCCGGCATCCACCAGGGAAGCTCGACCGAGCCATAGACCGGCGTCGTTCGCAAGGCCTGCCCGGCTCGTGACGCGATCCACTGCGCCAGGACCCCGTTGGCCGCCGTCATCAGCAGCCAGGCGCTTCCCAGCATGGCGGGGAATAGCGCCGACCACAGGGCGGCGACGCTGCCGCGCATCTCCGACGGCACCTGCGGTGCGATCTGGTCCAGAACCTGGGCGACGTAGGCCCTGGCCTGGTCTTCGATCAACGAACCGCGGCTGGTCGCCACCAGAGTCGCAACCACCAGAATGGCCACTGCGACCGCGGCTAGTCCCGCCAGGAACCGACCGGTTTCACCCGGCCGGAACCCCTGCCCCTCACGCAACCCCAGGATGACCAGGGTGGCTGTGGGAAGAAGGGCTGCGACAAGGAACACCGGAAGTCCACCGGGGGTCATGGCGCCGACAACCGCGCTGGCGGTTGCACCGGCGGCCAATGCCGGCCAATGACCACGGCTGACCCCGATCAAGACCAGGGGCAACGGCATCAGATAGGCCAGCAGAATACCGACGCCCCCACCGGTCATGACCGACAGGAAGACCAGCGCACTGGCTAATCCGGCTGCCACCGCCAGGCCAAAGCCCTTGGACATTGTCGTCCCCCAGGACGGCTTTACGGCCGCCCGGCAAGCCGGACGGCCATACGGCTGGCCTTACTTCACCACGTAGGGCAACAGACCAAGGAAGCGCGAGCGCTTGATGGCACGGGCCAGTTCACGCTGCTTCTTGGCAGACACGGCGGTGATGCGGCTCGGCACGATCTTGCCGCGCTCGGAAATGAAGCGCTGCAGGAGCTTGACGTCCTTGTAGTCGATCTTCGGCGCGCCCTCGCCCGAGAACGGGCAAGTCTTGCGGCGGCGGAAGAAGGGGCGACGGGGGGCACCGCCAGCGGCGGGGCGCGCAGCGCCGGTCGTACGGGTTTCGGTCTTCATGCCTCACCTCCCTCGCTGGCGCGGGGCCCGCGGGAATAACCGCCTTCGCGGCGCGGCGGACGATCGTCGCCGTCGCGGCGGGGACGGTCATCGCGCTGGTTCTTGCTTTGCATCACGGCGGAGGGGCCGTCTTCCAGCTCTTCCACGCGAACCGACAGATAGCGCAGGATGTCCTCGTTGATCGACATCTGGCGCTCGAACTCCTTCACGGCGGGAGCCGGCGCATCGACGTTGAACAGGACGTAGTGGCCCTTGCGGTTCTTCTTGACGCGATAGGCGATGTTGCGCAGTCCCCAATACTCACGCTTGGTGACCGTGCCGCCCTGGGCGGTAAGGATGTTGGCCAGTTCATCGGCCAGGGTCTCCACCTGCGGGGTGGCCAGATCCTGGCGTGCGATGAACACGCATTCATAAAGCGACATTCAAGCACTCCTTATGGCTTGTCTCTTCCCGGCACGCCTCATGTCAAAAGGCGGGCGAGCATAGCCGGCACCACGCCGGCAAGGAGCAAGGAGGCGCGCACTATACACGAATTCATTTGCCATGCAAGCGAAGCATCGGGCCGTGGAAATACAGCGGTCCGCCTGGATTGGCGCGCCCGATGGGCCTCCTTGCGAGGCTTATCGAGACCACCTGCCGATCGTCGTGGCGGGCTGGGACGCGGTTTGGGAGCAAGCGCCCGCCGTCAAAAAATTAGCGTGCTGCCGCGCTGCGGCAACATGCTGGAGAACTGGCGGTTTTTGCCTGCCTTTCGGCACCGCGGCATAAAAGACCAGATAAATAATGTGGTTATGACCCCCGGTGCGCACTTGACACCGGGGGTGCGAACGATATTCCTTGTCGCCAATTTTTTCGGAGGGGGCGAGAGAATAATGGCGCGTGCAGTTGTCTTTCCGGGCCAGGGATCGCAGGCCGTGGGCATGGGGCGCGAACTCGCCCTGGCTTTCACCGCCGCCCGTGATGTGTTCGACGAGGTCGACGAGGCCCTGAAGCAGAAGCTGTCGACCTTGATGTGGGAAGGGCCGGAAAGCGACCTGATTCTCACCGAAAACGCCCAGCCGGCGCTGATGGCGGTTAGCCTAGCGGTCATCCGCGTTCTGGAGAGCCAGGGTAACTGGAAGATCGCCGAACAGGCCGCCCTGGTCGCCGGGCATAGCCTGGGCGAATACTCCGCCCTGGCTGCCACCGGCACCTTCAGCCTGTCCGATACCGCACGCCTTTTGAAGATTCGCGGTCAGGCCATGCAGAAGGCCGTGCCGGTCGGGCAGGGGGCGATGGCGGCGCTGATCGGCGTCGAAATCGACCAGGCCCGCGAGATTGCCGCCGAAGCGGCGGCGGGCGAGGTCTGCGAGGCCGCGAACGACAATGCGCCCGGCCAGGTGGTGGTCAGCGGTGCCAAGGCTGCGGTCGAACGCGCCATGGCGGTGGCCGCGGCCAAGGGGTTCAAGCGGTCGGTGCTGTTGCCGGTATCCGCCCCCTTCCACTGCGCCCTGATGCAGCCGGCCGCCGATGCCATGGCCGAGGCTCTGTCCCGGGTCCAGATGCGCGCTCCTTGCATTCCGGTGGTGGCCAACGTCACTGCCAGTGCGACGCAGGATGCCGAAGAAATCCGCAAGCTGCTGGTGGCCCAGGTGACCGGTACCGTGCGCTGGCGGGAAAGCATCCTGGCGATGAAGCTGGCGGGGATCGATTCTCTTGTCGAAACCGGTGTCGGCAAGGTGCTGGCGGGGCTGGCCAAGCGTATCGACAAGGAAATCGCCGCGGTTTCGCTGCACACGCCGGCCGATATCGAAGCGTTTCTCAAGGGATGACAGGGAGCAGACCGGCCATGTTCGATCTTTCCGGCAGGACCGCGCTGGTTACCGGCGCCACGGGTGACATCGGCGGCGCCATCGCCCGATCCCTGGCCGCCCAGGGGGCGCGGGTCGGCATCTCGGGAACCCGGCGCGAGGTGCTGGAGCAGCTGGCCTCCGACATCGACGCCACCGTGCTGGCCTGCAATCTGGCCGATGCCGAGGCGGTCGAACGGCTGGCCAAGGAGGCCGAGGCGGCGCTGGGCTCGCTCGACATCCTGGTCAACAATGCCGGGGTGACACGCGACGGCCTGGTGCTCAGGATGAAGGACGAGGATTGGCAGACGGTGATGGACGTCAACCTGACGGCCGCCTTCCGCTTGTCCCGGGCCGCCATCAAGGGGATGATGAAGCGCCGCTTCGGACGCATCATCAACATCACCTCGGTGGTGGGGGTGACCGGCAATCCGGGGCAGGTCAACTATGCGGCGTCGAAAGCCGGGTTGATCGGCATGTCCAAGGCTCTGGCCCAGGAGGTCGCCTCCCGCGGGATCACCGTCAATTGCATTGCGCCGGGGTTCGTTGCCTCGGCTATGACCAACGTCTTGAACGACGACCAGAAGGCCCGGCTGATGGCGGGGATTCCCGTCGGACGCATGGGCGAGCCGGCCGAGATTGCGGCCGCCGCGGCCTATCTGGCCAGCGTCGAGGCTTCTTATGTCACCGGCCAGACGATTCATGTCAATGGCGGTATGGCGATGATATAAGAGACCGTGGGCCGTTTCCTGGAGCACGCGTCGGCGCTGGTCAGGCCGAAAAAAGTGTGCTACGTAACGGCTCTTTTTTCCGGACGGGGGGGATCGGCTCGCCTCGACCGCCTAAGTCCCAGGTTCCTGCCCAACTAAGATTTTTCGAGGGGTTTTACAAAATGTCTGATGTCGCCGAGCGGGTTAAGAAGATTGTTGTCGAGCACCTGGGCGTCGAGGAGTCCAAGGTCACCGAGACGGCCAGCTTCATCGACGATCTGGGTGCCGATAGCCTGGATACCGTCGAATTGGTGATGGCTTTCGAAGAAGAGTTTGGATGT